>JAEEGJ010017243.1_pt1 | contig 16371 bp, 12 predicted proteins | sample 8958761 | NCBI WGS metagenome assembly JAEEGJ01 (sample SAMN16246546, study PRJNA631951) | gut metagenome | biome: gut microbiome; feature: rumen; material: RS-attached | host: Bos | place: Iran: Karaj | collected 2018-10
TAAAAAATGTTTATCGAAAGGAAAATCCCTAAAAAACAATTGTTCGTTTAATAAAAATTATCTAAATTTGAGGCCTAATAGATACCAATCAGAGACAAAAATGGACATTTTCAACTAACCTATTAATATTAACTATCCTTAAATTAAAAAGCAATGGAAAAGGAAAGAAACGCAAAAGGGCTCTTGCGCAGAGCTCTCTGGACAATGCTTTTCATGCTCTTTAGCGTGGGAGTCTACGCACAGGACATCACCGTGCGCGGCTCTGTAGTAGACCAGAACGGCGAACCCGTCATTGGTGCTTCTGTGAAAGCAGCTGGCGCTAAAGTGGGTGCTGTTACGAATGCTGATGGTGAGTTCCTCATCAAGTGCCCAGCCAACAGCCAGCTTGAAGTGAGCTACGTCGGCTTCGCAACTCAGACAGTAAACGCTTCCGACAATGTCAGCATTGTGATGAGCGAAGACGTCAATGGTCTGAACGAGGTTGTCGTGACCGCCCTCGGTATCAAGAAAGATGCCCGTAAGGTGGGTTACGCAGTAAGCCAAGTGAAGGCCGAAGACCTTGTCAAGACAGGTGCACCCAACTTTGCATCTGCCCTTTATGGTAAGGCAGCCGGTGTGCGCGTGCAGGCCGCACCTGGTGGTAACGTCTCGGCCGTGTCAATGACCGTACGTGGCTTGACATCTATCTCGGGTAACACCCAGCCGCTCATCGTCCTCGACGGTGTGCCCATCCGCAACGGTAACACCAACAACGAAGGCTACTGGGACAACCAGCGCATTCGTTCGAATGGTCTCGTCGACATCAACCCCGAGGACATCGAGAACATCTCGATTCTGAAAGGTGCTGCTGCATCTGCCCTGTATGGTTCTGAGGGTAACAACGGTGTCGTCATGATCACCACCAAGAAGGGTCAGCGCTCAGCTGATGCCAAGGTGACCTTCGATGCCAGCTGGGGTGTCAACTCACGCGAGGTGAAGAACTATGATGTCATCACCAACACCGACACCTATTTCGAGCAGCTCTATCGCACCAACTACAACGACGGTCTCTACACCTTAGGCTATGACGCCGCCGGTGCTCACGCTTACGCCAACACTGTTGCCCCGACCGCTACTGGTTACCGTATCTATACTGTTCCCGATGGTGGCGACCTGTTCAACGTGGGTGGTAAGATTAACCCCAAAGCCACGCTGGGCTACAGTGATGGAACCTATTTCTATACGCCCGACGACTGGGACAAGGAGACCTTCAAGAATGGCATGCGCCAGGAGTACAAGGCCAGCGTTTCCGGTGGTTCCGACAAGCTGTCGTACTACTTCGGTGCCGGTTACCTGAACGACGAGGGTGTCAGCACCAAGTCAGGCTTCGAGCGTATTTCGACCCGTATCAACGTCGACTATCAGCTGAAGCCGTGGCTGAAGCTGAAGGCCAACCTCAACTACGCCAACGTCAAGAGCAAGTACCCCGACGACCAGACCAATAGCGGTAGCTCCGGCAACGCATTCTACTGCGCCTATATCCTCGGTCCGGTGTATCCGTTCTATGTACGCAACCTCGACGGTACTATCAAGTACAACAACGGCGACCGCGTCTACGACTATGGTGACGGTTCTTCCACGAACTACACCCGTAACACGATGTCAATCGCCAACCCGATTGGTGACCTGACCTATCAGACGGAAGAGTACCTGATGGACATCTTCAACAGCCGCTGGGGCGTTGACTTCACTCCGGTGAAGGGTCTCACCTTGAGCGCCACCCTCGGTATCAACCTCGACAACACCCGCTATCACTATGCCTCCAGCTCCATCTATGGACAGAGCAAGGCATACGGCGGTACCGCAGTACAGCAGAATATGCATAAGCAGGCCATCATGCAGCAGTACACGGCCAACTACCGCAACAAGTTTGCCGACGCTCACAGCATCGACGCCCTGTTTGCCTACGAGACATACGACTATAAGTATGAGGTGGCTACTGCTGAAGGTCAGAACCTCTACCGTGAGGGGTCCTGGGCAGTCTATAACACCATCGACCAGCGTCGTGGCTCCGGTTCTGAGACTTCCTATGCACTGCGTTCGTTCATCGGTCGTCTGAACTACGACTACAAGGAGCGCTACTTCGCAAGTGCCAGCCTCCGTGCCGACGGTAGCTCACGTTTCCACAAGGACAACCGCTGGGGTACGTTCTGGGCTGTCGGTGCTTCTTGGCGCCTGAAGGAAGAGAATTTCCTGAAGGATGTAAACTGGCTGAACAACCTGAAGCTGAAAATCAGCTATGGTACACAAGGTAACGATCACCTGCTCGACGATGAGGGCTATGACCTGATTCACGTGTATTCAGACCTCTATTCCGTCAACCGTGTGGATGGCGCCGCAGCTTTCAGCAAGTGGCTGCGTGGTAACTCAGACGTTACATGGGAGAAGAGCCGCAACTTCAACGTCGGTGTTGAGGCTGGTTTCTGGAAGCGTCTGAATGTCGGCTTCGAGTTCTTTATCAAGGAGACCCGCGACATGCTTTATCAGAGCCCGCTTGCAGCATCAGAGGGTAAGCCAAACTATGTATGGCGTAACGAGATGAACATGAAGAATACAGGTATCGAGATTGAAATCAGTGGCGACATCATCAAGACGAAGGATATCACATGGAATGCAGCCCTGAACCTGACACACTACTCGAATAAGCTGACTAAGCTGCCAGACTCTAAGCCCGCTTCAGAGTTCCCCGACGGCTATCAGGCTGGTCGCTACTGGCGTCAGCTCGGCGGTAGCCTCTACGACTGGTACCGCTATGAGTATGTTGGTGTTGACCCCACAAACGGTCTGCCCCAGTACAACAAGTACAACTACAAGACCGATGAGAGCGGCAACTATGTGCGTGATGATAACGGTGAGCCCATTGTTGAGAGCATCGATATCGTGAACAATGCCTCTGAGGCTACGCTCCGCAAGACTGGCAAGTCGGCTATTCCTGACCTGACAGGTGGTTTCTCTACGACACTGAATGCCTATGGTTTCGACCTGAGCGTCTCCACAGCCTTCCAACTTGGCGGTTGGGCATGGGACTATCAGTATGCAGAGTTGATGAACGCTGGCGACAACGGCCAGAACTTCCATAAGGATATGTTCAACCGCTGGACACCTGCCCACACTGATACGGATATTCCTGCTCTGAGCTTCGGTAGCCAGAGTTCAAGCATCGATTCTTCGTCAGACTATTTCCTGACCAAGGGATCATACTTCAGTCTGCGCAACATCACGGTGGGCTATACCTTCCCGAAGAAGTGGCTCGCACCCGCTGGTATCAGTAACCTTCGTGTTTATCTGACCGGTGACAACATCTGGCTCGTCTCTAAGCGTAAGGGCTTCGATCCACGCTATAGCTTTAGCGGTTACAATCAGTATGCAGGTTATTCAGCCCTCAGCTCTTACTCCGTGGGCGTCAATCTGTCATTCTAAATTATCAAACATAAAACAAGAAGCAATATGAAAGTATTAAAATATATGTCAATGGCTCTTCTGACACTGGCGCTCGGCTCGTGCGGAAGCGACTATCTTGATACGGATTATACGCGCCACCTCGATGCGGAGACTGCAGGTGAGGTAGCCGGACGCAATCCGGACGTGTTCCTTAATGGCATGTGGTCATGGCAGGTGGAGTTTCAGAGCTCTCACGACTCTTTCGGACTGATGTCTTCATTGCTGGCCAAGGACATGATGAGCGAGGATATTGCCATCAATGGGTTCCACTGGTTTGGCTATGACTACGATTTCGATAACCGTATGACGACTTATCGCCGTACGCGTGAGGAGTGGGGATTCCACTACACTGATATTGCAAAGGCCAACGATATCATCAGTTCTTATCCTGAGGGCGCAAAAACCGAAGGCGAGAAAGGGCTGTTAGGTCAGGCTTTAGCCATTCGTGGTAATGCCTATGCCTATCTGGCACAGATTTTCCAGACTTATATGAACACGGATGGTACCATTAACCGCAATGCCCCTGGTGTGCCTCTGATTCTGACGACTGCCGATGGCTATACTGCCGATCAGCTTGATGGACTTAAGGGTCGTAATACAATCGGTGATGTGCTCGATCAGGCAAAGAAGGACCTTGAGGCAGCTGTGGTAAATCTTGAAGGTGCCAACTACAAGCGCCCCTCAAAGAATTACATCGACCTGAGCGTGGCTCGCGGTCTGCTTGCACGTTTCTATCTGCTCACCCAGCAGTGGGATGCCGCCGCAACTACAGCTCGCGCTGCACGTCAGGGATATACTCAGCGTGACAATGCCGCTCTTCACGATGGCTTTATGAGAGTGACGGCATCAGATGTGATGTGGGGCTTTGCTCACAACTCTGAGACCCAGACGGCCTATGCCTCTTTCTTCTCTCACATCTCCAATCTGGCTCCCGGCTATGCAGGTCTGGCCTACAGTGCAAAGCTGATCGACAAGCGCCTCTACGACCAGATCGCTGATGACGACTATCGTAAGACTTTGTTCAATGGTCCCGAGGGTGATGCCAGCCAGCCTACTGCTGGTGCCAAACTACCTTATGCTAACTTGAAGTTCGGCAACGACGGTAGCTGGACTATGCACTACATCTACATGCGTGCTGCTGAGATGGTACTCATCGAGGCTGAGGCTCTGGCACGTCAGGGTAAGAACGCCGAGGCAGCTACTGTGATGGCTGAACTGATGAAGAACCGTCAGCCCAGCTGGAATAAGGCTTCTGTAACAGTTGATGACGTTCTGCTGCAGCGCCGTATCGAGCTTTGGGGTGAAGGCTTTGCTTATTTCGATCTGAAGCGTAACAATAAGGGTATTGATCGTAATTATGAGGGTAGCAACCATCAGGCTGGTTACCTGCACACCATTCCTGCCTTCGATGTTCGTTGGACTTATCAGATCCCACAGTCTGAGATGCAGGAGAACTCTCACATCCAGGATAGCGAGCAGAACCCGTAAACTAAAGTAATAGGAGATTTATACAATGAAGAATATCTTTAAGTATATGATTCCATGTCTGGCAGTTGCATTTGGTCTGACCAGCTGTAACTCCACGATGGATGACAAGGCAGCAATTGATGCCATGTATCAGAAGGCAACTACAGCAGTTGTCACTCTGGGCAATACCAATGCAGATGATTTCCAGACCATCACACTTGATGGTGCTGTTACCAATGAAGCTGAAGTGATCGAGGTTGGTTTCCAGATCTCTAAGGCCGGTGATTTCTCTGCTGGTGCTACATATTATCATATTGATGAGGTGGCTTCAAACTTCAGCTATACCATTGCTGGCTTGGCTGAAAAGACCACCTACTATGTACGTGCCTACGCTGCAACCCGCACTGCTGGCATCATCTTCAGTGAGTCTAAGACTGTTACCACTCCTGCAGCTCCTATCTTCCCGCTCGATGGTACTTATACCGCTACAGAGATGGAGATGGATGAGGATGGCAATTGGAATGCTAATAAGCCATTCGACATGACTATTGCTTTCGATGAGAAAGACCCGACGATTGTTTATATCACAAACATCTGGGGTGGCAAAATGACTGTCAAGGGCCAGTATGACGAGGCCAAGGGCACTATCATCGTACCGAATGATCAGGTCGTCTTTAACTATGAAGGTTATGGTGATTTCTGGATTCATGGTGTAAAAGATGACTTCACTGGCTATGCCAGTGCGGTGACATTTAAATTTACCGCTTTGGGTGGTAAGATGGAGTCTGGCAAGATGGCTATCCAGAATTCCGAAGGTGATTACACCTATGTATATTATGTAATGGAGCATAAATAATGGCACAGCGAAGGATTCTTATATTATCCTTCTGCCTGCTATTAGGTTATATCGCATCTCTCGCCGGTTCTCGTACCGAGCGAGAGATGCTCGCTATTGCCCAACGGCAATTGCAAGCAGCAGGCAGTATGACGCGATCTGCAAACGACGCCGAGATCCATAAGCTATCAGAAGATACTTTCTATGCTATCTATGGTAGTGAAAAGGGCGGCTTTGCGGTGATTAGTCGCGATGACAGTTTCGAACCTGTGCTCGGCTACTCGGCTACTACTTTCAGAGAGGATGCTATGCCCTGCGGTCTGCAGTGGTGGCTGAATGCTATCAATGAAAGTATGGAGAGCCGTAGTTTTACTACTCAGCGGGCAGTAACGCGTGCCGACTATACCCCTGTTGCTGCCTTGTGCAAAACAGTGTGGGGACAAGGTGATCCTTACAACTACCTGACTCCAGAACTCAAAGGCCAGCATACACCTACCGGCTGTGTGGCTACGGCGATGTCGCAGATCATGAAGTATTTCTCTTATCCTGCAAAAGGAAAGGGGAAAGGCTATTATACGACCAGTGAGAACCCGACGCGTGTGACTGAGGCTATCTCTTCCGTCTATCAATGGGAGAAGATGCAAGACACGTATAGTGGCAGTTCTTTGACGGATGATATCCGTATGCCTGTTGCCACATTGATGAAAGATGCTGGCTTGGCTACGAATATGACCTATGGTACTAACGGCAGTGGTGCATTCAGTGTGATCGCTGCACGTGGCTTTGCCTACAATTTCTCTTACGATTCACTGGCTATCCACTGTTATTATCGTGACTACTTTAACGAGACAGACTGGATGAACACCATCTATAGTGAACTCAGTGCAGGGCGCCCAATTCTCTATACTGGTGTTGATCCAGGAGCAGGTGGTCATGCCTTCGTTTTTGATGGTATCGATGCTGATGGTAAGATTCATGTGAACTGGGGATGGGATGGTACTGGCAATGGTTTCTATGACATCGCAGACCTCAATCCGACTGATGAGCGAGGAAAGCCTGGTAATGATCACTTCAACAAACAGCAGTCGATGCTCTACGGCTTTAAGTGCCAGGAGGATCCAGATCCCGATGAGCATTACACTTCTCTTTGGTGTTCTCAGACTCCATACGAGTTCTCCCTTAATGGAAAGATTCTCGAAGTCAAGTCCGGCCCTGTGTATAATTACAACTTCCTATATTTCTATGGTGTATTTGGCCTTTTCTTTGAAAATCAGGATGGAAACCAAGAGAAAGACACTTTCTTGCAGTTAAAAAAGGCAGACAAGATAGGAGTAGCTACTTTCTTTGGCTACGATAATCTTGATAATACTGTTTTCCTCACCAAGGTGCCAGAAGGCCATTATCGACTCTATCTGGCTTCTAAGGCGGTAAACGAGAACAACTATCAGCCCGTGAGATGTCCTGGCGGCGTACAATATTACGATATTGAAATCTCCGCCGCAGGTATCACGATGTCAGAGGCAAAGATACTCGGACCTTCTACGCCGACGGGTATTACGACTGTGACAGACAAGGCTCGTGTGGATGATGCAATATACAACCTGCAAGGACAAAAAGTACAGGATTTGCCATCTCGTCACGGGATCTATATCCAAAATGGAAAGAAATACGTAAAATAGCCATTTGAGAGCATTTTTATCATAACATCTCCTGCAGCTTGGCTGTGGGAGATGTTTTTTTGCGGCTTTAGTTTTGGAAGTTTGATATAAAAGTCTTATCTTTGCGGCAAGAAATCTCATCAATTAGATCATATAATGGCAAGTTCAATCAGAATTCTTTTGAAACAATCGGGTCTAAAACGTGCTTTTACGCTCTATGCATTTGCAGCTATCTTCGGGGTAGCCACTTATGCTTCTGACCGTACGGACGCTGAGATGCGGAGCATTGCCGGGCGGCAGTTGTTTGGTGCGGTGACCCGAGGAGCAGCTGAAACGAAGGACCTGACTTTGGAGATGAAGGACAACAATCTCTCCATCTACAGTGCCGAAGGACGCGGCTTCGTTGTCGTCAGTCGTGATAATACCTTCCCTGCCGTGTTGGGTTCGTCATCTACAGCGATTGATATGAATAACCTGCCTGAAGGTTTCAGTTGGTGGCTGCAAGAAGCCAGTCGTTCTTTGCAAGAGAGACTCGAGAAGGGCGAGGGCTATGCCAGAACACGTTCAGACATGACTGTTAAACCATTCCTGACCACCAAGTGGGATCAGGTAAATCCCTATAACCTGATGTGCCCGAAGATAGGTACCAGCTATTGTCCTACAGGCTGTGTTGCTACAGCAGCAGCTCAGATTATGAAATACTATAGTTATCCTGCTCAAGGTCATGGCATTGGCAAATATGAGAAGGATGGAACTCCCCAGACCAAGGAGATCAGTGGCGTGTACAATTGGGCCAATATGAAAAATACCTATTCAAATACGCAAAAAACGCTGACTGATCAGACCAGGGACATTGCTACGCTCATGGCTGATATAGGTGCTGCCTGTGGTATGAAATACACAAGTAAATACGGTAGTGCGGCATTGGATGACTGTGCTTCTGCGCTGGTTAATAATTTCAGATATGACTCGCTTTCACTAAGTATGTGTCTCCGGTATTTCTATGACGATGTGGAGTGGAAGGGCATCGTTTATAACGAACTGGCCAATAAACGTCCCATCCTTTATGCGGGTTCGTCTGATAGTAAAGATGAAGGCGCAGGTCATGCTTTCGTGTTTCATGGTCTCAATGGCGAAGGCCTGGTGTATGTGAACTGGGGATGGAGCGGCACCTGTGATGGCTATTATGACATCGACGTGTTGCAGCCGGGTAAGGATGCTGCCCAAAAAGGCGATTATAGTGCTAATGGTCAGATGATTATCGGTTTTAATCCCACCAGTACTCCTTCTGAGGATGTGGAAGAAAGGTCTATTTGGGGAACAGACACCATCTGCTCGTTCTTCGTTGAGAAAAATCATCTGATACTGAAGGCTCGTGGCATGTACAACTACAATTATCGTTATTTCAGAGGCCAGCTACTTGTTGCTTTTGATAACATCAACGGTGTGGAAGCGGATAGTTACAACGTCATTCTCTATGACACCGAAGAAAAGGATGGGGCTCCTGTACCTAAGATGACTGGCTTCACTTTCAATAGTGAGGATCGAACTAAGTACAGTACTGTGTCTCTTTGTGATCTGAAGAACAGTAAAATAAAAGCAGGCACCTATATTGTCACTTTGGCATCGCAGGCACTCTATGAGTCAGAAATATCACCTGTGCGCTATTTTAAGGGCGTGAAATGTCAGGCAAAGTTAGTGAAAGGTAAAGACGGTTCTATAGAACTTACTGATTTGATGCCTACGGCCATCAAGAGCATGAAGTCTGAGGTGACCCATGATTCGTCGAAAATCTACGACCTGCACGGACGCAGCCTTGGGACTGATGGAAGTTCACTTCGCAAGGGAATTTACATCGTTGGGGGCAAATTGCGGTTGAAATGAATAGGATGATTCGAAAGTTCCGGATGGTGATAGCTGTTCTTCAGACAGCCTTCCTTATCGGCTGTGCCGACGAGATAGGAGGCGTGTATCTGGTGGACGGACAGGAGAGTAAACTACATGCCGGGACTGATCAGGTGGCAACAGTCTTTTTCACTGCAGGAGGTGCTTGGACAGCGACACCGAAGGTTGATTGGCTGGACGTGTTGCCGCAGAGTGGTGAGGGTGGGCGTAATTCTCTCAGTGTCGTCACCACCCTTCCGAATCGTACCAAGCAGGAGCGTAAAGGTCAGGTGATCATCGCCTCTGGCGGCAAAGAACAGACTGTAGAGGTGGTACAGTTGAATGAATATGCCTTGTTTGACCCGAAAGTGTATGAGATAGGTCCTGAAGGCGGTGGTGTTGATATGAGTTTCGAGACCAACATCGAAAGAGGCACGCTGTTGCTCTCCTATGTGAAGCTTGACTGGGTTAAGATGCCGGAAGAAAAGGCCAAGACCCGTGTTGACGGGTGGAAGGGAAAGGTGAAGACGATTACCATATTACCTAACGATACACCCGTAGAGCGCTCAGCACCTTTTATGTTGGGTATCTACGATGATAATAAGGACTTTATGCCTCTGGATACGGCTTGGGTACGGCAGAAGCCAATGGCTGTTGCTGTCAATCCGTAGGCTCAGCGCCTTGTCTTGAAGAATTCTTGCATCAGCTGGCGACATTCGTCCTCAAGCATGCCTCCTATGACGATGGCCTTAGGATGCATCGCCCGAGGGGCATATTCATGATAGCCTCGTTTTTCATCAGTACAGCCATAGACTATGCGCGGAATCTGTGCCCAGCCTATTGCACCAGCACACATCGTGCAGGGTTCGACGGTGACATAAAGGGTGCAGTCGGTGAGGTATTTGCCGCCCAGCGTGTTGGCAGCAGCTGTGATGGCCTGCATTTCGGCATGGGCTGTGACGTCACAAAGTGTCTCGGTCAGGTTGTGTGTACGTGAGATGACACGGTCCTTGCACACGACGACAGCGCCAATGGGAATCTCTCCCGCCTCAAAGGCTGCCCGGGCTTCGTCGAGCGCCATTTGCATGTAGCGCTCGTCTTTTTTTTGTTGTTCTTCGTTGTTCATGTTGCAAAGATACAAAAAAAATCGTATCTTTGCAACCAGATTATGGATTTTAAGATTATTCATATTGACGAGACCGACTCTACCAACCGTTGGCTGAAGGAACATAGTGACAGATCATTAGTGACACTGTCGGATGTCACAAAAGAACCGTCCCTCTGCGTCGTTGCCGATTACCAGACAGCGGGGAAGGGGTGTGGCACAAACTCATGGGAGTCGGAGCGAGGTAAGAATCTGACCTTCTCTGTGATGCTCCATCCTGTGGAGATTCCTGCCAGTGGGCAGTTCCGTATCTCGGAAGCTGTTTCGGTGGCTTTATGCACAACGCTGGAGACCTATATATATAATAAGGTGGAAATCAAATGGCCGAATGACATCTATGTCGGTGACCAGAAGATCTGTGGCATCTTGATAGAGAACCGACTGCAGGGCAGTACCATCGTGGATAGCATTGTCGGCATCGGGCTGAATGTCAATCAGCAGGTATTCAGGAGTGATGCGCCGAATCCCGTGTCGATGTACCAGTTGGTGGGGCATGAGATTGATCGCTCGGCGTTGTTGGATGCGTTCTTGAAGGCTTTGGACGAGACCATGGTCAGTGAGACGGTTGCCACCGACTACCGTAGTCGTCTGTATCGGCGCGATGGCTTTTATGCCTATAGAGACGGCTATGGCGATTTTCAGGCTAAATTGTTGAACGTGCTCGACGACGGACGGTTGGTATTGCTTGATACTGAAGGAAATCCCAGGTCGTATGCGTTCAAGGAAGTGCAGTATATCATTTAATCGGATAATCGAGTAGAAACCTCATAAATAAGAAAGTAAAATGGCAAGATTTAACAGAATTCTTTTGAAACTCTCAGGTGAGAGTCTGATGGGTAAGCAGGGCTACGGTATTGACCCAGAGCGCCTGAGTGACTATGCCAAGCAGATCAAGGAGATCTGTGAGATGGGTGTACAGATTGGTATCGTGATTGGCGGTGGCAATATCTTCCGTGGCCTTTCAGGTTCACAGAAAGGCTTCGATCGTGTGAAGGGCGATCAGATGGGCATGTGTGCCACTGTGATTAATTCGCTGGCGCTGAGCAGTGCGCTGGGCGCAATCGGTGTGAAAAACAAGGTGCTGACGGCCATCCGCATGGAACCCATAGGTGAGTTCTATACGAAATGGAAGGCCATCGAGGCTATGGAGGCTGGCTATGTATGTATCTTCTCTGCAGGCACGGGTTCGCCTTATTTCACTACTGATACGGGCTCTAGCCTGCGTGGCATCGAGATTGAGGCAGACGTGATGCTGAAAGGTACTCGTGTGGACGGTGTCTATACGGCTGACCCGGAGAAGGATCCGACGGCAACGAAGTTTGAGGAGATTACCTATAAAGAGGTATTGGCACGCGGTCTGAAAGTCATGGACCTGACAGCTATCTGTATGTGTCAGGACAACAACCTGCCTATCTATGTGTTCAATATGGATGTGGTGGGTAATCTGAAGAAGGTGATGGACGGTGAGCAGATCGGTACACTCGTACACAACTAAATCCTAAACCTCTTCAAACTCTACATACTCATCGTCGGAGCGCTCGAAGATCTTCCGCTTTTCGTCTGAACCGCGATCGTCGATGATAGTTACGCCACTGCTCGTAGTTGTTGTACTGCGGGCAGTGTCTTCTTTTGGCTGCTCCTGGCGTACCTTTTCCTGAAACGGCTCCTGACGTGGCTGGTATTGCGACTGTGCTCGCTGCTTCTTGGAAGATGCACTTTTGAAATAGTCGTCACCAAAGGGATTCTTCTCTTTTTGCTCCTTCCTTTTCTGGCTACGATAGTAATTGTCTTCAGCCTCTTGCTTGATCTTTCTTACACCTTTATAGGCCAAATAGATGACAATCATGACAATGACGGCGATAAGTATCAGGCCAAATACGATGACGGCAATGATTGTCTGCATGCGGAATTAGTTTTTAGGGTTAATCTTTGTCGTAATGATGGAGAGCAGGATATACCATGCGATGATGATGGCAATGCCGCTAACTCTTAGTAGCAATAGTAAGGGAATGCACGAGAGGATAAAGATATATTTTATCTCATTGCCCTTCCATCCCCAGTGCTTGAATTTCAGTGCAAACATTGGGATCTCGGCAATGAGGAGGTAACAACTGATGAAGGTACCCAACAAGATAAGATAGGGCGCGTAGGGGAGTGTGCTGATCCAGTCACCGGCTCCTACAATGAGTGCTCCCCAGAAAAGGGCGTTGGCAGGAGTGGGCAGTCCGATGAATCCTAATGCCTGCCGTTCGTCAAGATTAAACTTTGCCAGTCGCAAAGCAGAGAAAGCTGCCATTACGAAGGCGAGGAACGGCACGAATAACAGATGGATATGGAATGTGCAGAGATAGCTGAAGATGATGGCAGACGGTGCAAAGCCGAAGGTAATGTCATCAGCCAGCGAGTCAAGCTCCTTGCCAATAGGCGAAGAAACCCCAAGCAGACGGGCACTCATGCCATCGAAGAAATCAAATACGGCACCGATGATGATAAATAGGAGTGCCATCTCATAATTTCCGCAAAAAGCCCAATAAGTGGCTATGCAGCCAGAGATGAGGTTGCAACAGGTAATCGTATTGGGGATATGCTTCTTGATACTCATTTACTTCAGTTTTGCAATGACGGTCTGGTCGCCTGTTGTAGGTTGACCAATGGTGACGCAGGCTCTGGCAGTCAGCGGCAGGTAGACGTCCACGCGAGAGCCAAGTTTGATAAAGCCGAGGTGCTCGTCAATATAACACTCCTCGTTGGGCTTGGCATAGGTGACGATACGGCGGGCCATCGCACCGGCTATCTGTCGTACTAAGATGTCTTCGCCTTCGGGTGTTGTGATCATGATGTCTGCATGTTCGTTCTCCTCACTAGCCTTGGGTAGCCAGGCCTTATGGTAGTTTCCGTTCTGGTGGTGAACGAACTTGACCTTACCGTCAACAGGGAACCAGTTGGCATGTACATTCAATGGACTCATGAAGATGCTGATCATCAGTCGTTTGTCGTGGAAATACTCATGCTCCTCGGCTTCTTCGACGACGACAATCTTACCATCAGCAGGAGCTACAACGAGTTTGTCGGTGTCACCGTTGAAATAGCGGATAGGGCAACGGTAGAAGTTCAGTGCCATCAACCATGCAGTTCCGAAAACTACAAGGAATATCCAGGCAGGAATATTGGATGTGAAGACATGCATGAGCAAGATGGTGATGCCAGCCAATAGTATAGCACTCAACATCAGTTCGTTAGTGCCCTCACGGTGGATGCGTATCTTTTTCAGTTTCTTGATTCTTTCTCCCATGAGATAATTGTGATTGTTTTTTAATTTGTGTGCAAAGGTACGTAATTTTTACGTAAGTTACAAACTTTTCACGTTTTTCTTTTGGTATTTACGAGATTTAGGCGTATCTTTGGAGCTCAAAAACAAAGGAAACGGAAAAACAATGGAAGATTTCGTACATTTGCACGTACATACCTATTATTCTATTCTTGACGGTCAGTCGAGTATCAAGAAACTGGTTGACAAGGCTATTGCCGACGGCATGAAAGGCATGGCCATCACTGACCATGGCGATATGTTCGGCATCAAGGAATTCCATGATATATGCAATGGTGTCAACAAGGCTCGCAAGAAAGAGGGACTGGAGCCTTTCAAGCCCATCTTCGGATGTGAGATGTATGTGGCCAGACGGGGCGACATGAACCTGAAGGAGACCAAGGAGGACCTGGGTGGCTATCACCTGATTGTGCTGGCCAAGAACGAACTTGGCTATAAGAACCTGATCAAGCTTGTCAGTAACTCCTGGGTGGATGGCTTCTATAACCGTCCTCGAACGGATCATCAGCAGTTGGAGAAATATCATGAAGGACTGATTGTCTGTTCTGCCTGTATCGCTGGTGAAGTGCCGGCAAAGATCCTGAAGGGTGATATTGAAGGAGCGCGTGCCTCTATCGAATGGCATCAGCGCGTCTTTGGCGATGATTACTATCTGGAGTTACAGCGTCATGAGGTGACAGACCCCACCATACGGGCCAACCGTGAGACTTTCCCATTGCAGCAGCAGGCTAATAAGGTGCTTATTGAGTTGGCAAAGGAGTATGGCATCAAACTGGTATGTACTAACGATGCACACTTCGTCGATAAGGAGAATGCAGAGGCCCATGATCATCTGCTCTGTCTGGCGACGGGCAAGGACTTAGACGATCCGACGCGCATGCTCTATTCCAAGCAGGAATGGTTCAAGACTCGTCAGGAGATGAACGATATCTTCAGTGATGTGCCAGAAGCACTGTCAAATACGCTGGAGATACTGGATAAGGTCGAGACCTATTGTCTGGACAACGACCCCATCATGCCGTTCTTTCCCATCCCAGAGTCGTTTGGTACGGAAGATGAGTGGCGACAGAAGTTCACGGAACAACAACTCTACGAGGAGTTTACAACCGATGAGAATGGACAGAATCCGCTGCCACCAGAAGAGGGCGAGAAGAAAATAAAGAAACTGGGTGGTTACGACAAGATATATCGCATCAAGTTCGAGGCCGACTATCTGGCGAAATTGGCCTATGCCGGCGCGAAGAACCGCTATGGCGATCCGATTCCCGCCGAAGTGGAGGAACGTGTGAAGTTCGAGTTGCATATCATGAAGACGATGGGATTCCCAGGCTACTTCCTGATTGTGCAGGACTTCATTAATTCCGCCCGCGATGAGTTGGGGGTGATGGTAGGTCCTGGACGTGGCTCTGCTGCCGGTAGTGTAGTCGCTTATTGTTTGGGTATCACCAAGATCGACCCGCTGAAGTATGACTTGCTGTTTGAGCGTTTCCTGAATCCGGACCGTATCTCATTGCCCGATATCGATACCGACTTCGATGACGATGGTCGTGGTAAGGTGCTGAAGTGGGTGATGGACAAGTATGGACATGAGAACTGTGCCCATATCATCACTTATGCCACGATGGCTACGAAGAACTCTATCAAGGATGTGGCGCGTGTGGAGAAGCTGCCGCTGGCCGATTCGAATGCACTGTGTAAGGCTATTCCCGACCGTCTGCCCGATGGCATGAAGATGAATCTGCCCAATGCCATCAAGTGTACGCCTGAGTTGCAGGAGGCCGAGGCCTCGAGTAATCCGCAGATGGCCAACACCATCAAGTATGCCAAGATGTTGGAGGGAACGGTGCGAGGCACGGGTATTCATGCCTGCGGATTCATCATCTGTCGTGACCCGATATCCGACCATGTGCCCGTTTCTACGGCTGATGACCCTGACTTCAAGGGCACCAAGACCAACTGTACGCAGTACGACGGTCATGTGATTGAATCGACAGGCTTGATCAAGATGGACTTCCTGGGACTGAAGACGCTCTCGGAGTTGAAGGAGGCCTGTGCCAATATCAAACGTACACGTGGCATCGACGTGGATCTCGACACGATTCCTATTGATGACCCCAAGACCTATGAACTCTATCAGCAGGGGCGCACCATAGGTACCTTCCAGTTTGAGTCGCAGGGCATGCAGAAATATCTGCGCGAACTGCACCCGACGGTGTTCGAAGACCTCATCGCCATGAATGCGCTGTATCGTCCCGGACCTATGGACTATATCCCCGACTTCATCAAACGTAAGAACGGACTGGAGCCAATCACTTATCCCATCGACTGTATGGAGAAGTACCTGAAAGATACCTATGGTATCACGGTGTATCAGGAGCAGGTGATGCTGCTCTCGCGCCAGTTGGCCGACTTTACCCGTGGTCAGAGCGATGCGCTACGTAAGGCGATGGGTAAGAAGAAGAAAGATATCGTCGATGCCATGAAGCCGATGTTTATCGAGGGTGGAAAGAAGAACGGCCACAATCCGGAGATCCTCGAGAAGATATGGGCCGAC
>JAEEGJ010017246.1_pt1 | contig 16370 bp, 14 predicted proteins | sample 8958761 | NCBI WGS metagenome assembly JAEEGJ01 (sample SAMN16246546, study PRJNA631951) | gut metagenome | biome: gut microbiome; feature: rumen; material: RS-attached | host: Bos | place: Iran: Karaj | collected 2018-10
GTTTTCATGGCAGCGCCCTTTCCAAAGCGGTATTGCTGCTTGCCGCCCAGCAAGTTCAGGATGAGATGGCGGAGACTGTTGGTTATTTCCCTGCCTATGAAATTGTCAACGATGAGTTGCGCGACTATAGGTTCTACCAGCCCGACATGCTCCATCCGTCAGACCAGGCAGTGGAGTATATCTGGGAGCGGTTGGTAGAAACATACTTCAGTGAAGAGGCACGCCGGTTTTTAGACGAATGGCGCCCCGTGAAGGAGGCGTTGGCACATCGGCCATTCCATCCCGATTCAGAAGCATATCGTTCTTTCCTCGAAAGCACTCGGCTTAAGGCCATGGCCCTGAAAGAAAAATACCCTCTTCTTCAAATAGATATTTAGGAGTTTTTTTATCTTGCCCAGTAAGCACCCACCTCGCTGATGCAGAGTGGGCCACGCGACTCCTCAAACCTCACCCTTATCCGGTTTGTCTTCACATCGGCAAAGCGCAGCAGCCGTTTGTAACCCACGGTAGTGGTCTCTTCAGCACAGTCTACCACTTTCCATGTCTTGCCGTCGTGATATTCCACCACAAACCGTTTCACCCGTTGCCCTAATGGGATATACTCTTGCAGCATCAGTCGGTTGATGGTGGTGCGACGTTTCAGCCTGAACTCCAGCATTGATGATGCCACCCCATCGGGAGTGGCCCAGTAGGTGTCAAACTGTCCATCGGCTGCCAGTCGGGCGGCAAATGAAGGACCTCTCACGTCCTTGGCTTCTACCTTGGCATCACGGAGCAGGTTGGTCGACAATTCTCTCTGAATGCGCGCATGGAAGTCGATGAGGCGCATAGAGTCGATGGGGTGAATCAATCCATCGCGGTCTACGGGCAGGTTCAGCAACAGGGTGGCGTTGTGGCCCACGCTGCGATAGTAGAGGTCTACCAGGTGGTCTACGGTCTTCACCTCGCTGTCTTCTTTCTCATGGTAAAACCATCCCGGTCTTATCGACACGTCGCATTCGGCAGCCACCCAGGTGTCGCCGTCGGCATGTCCGCCCTGCAACTCCTCAGCCCTGTCGTAACCAGGGTAAACCTCGTTGATGCGCAGAAACGACCAGTTCGTGGCATTGGCATACCCATTCTCGTTGCCCACCCATCGACAGCCTGGGCCCGCGTCGGAGAATATCACGGCGTGGGGTTGCAGTCGGTGGATGGTCTGGTGGATGCGTTCAAAGTCATAATAGGTGCGCCGGTCGATGGTTCGCTTCTCCCGTGCTCCGCCATACCATCCGTCACCACCGTTGGCCCCATCGAGCCACACCTCGAAGATATCACCATAGTGAGTGAGCAACTCTTCGAGTTGATGGATGTAGTATTCCATATAAAAAGAAGTGCCGTAGAACGCCTGATGGCGGTCCCACGGCGACAGATACACACCCATCTTCAGTCCCTCTTCACGGCAGGCCTCTGCCAGTTCGCCCAACACATCCCCCTTGCCGTCGCGAAACGCGCTGTTGCGCACGCTGTAGTCGGTATACATCGTGGGCCAAAGGCAGAAACCATCGTGATGCTTGGCGGTGATGATGATGCCACGCAGACCCGCAGCCTTGCAGGTCCTTGCCCATTGCCGGGCATCGAGTCGGGTGGGGGAGAAGAGGCTTGGCGACGCGTCGCCATATCCCCATTCACGGTCTTCAAACGTGTTCAGCCCGAAGTGGATGAAGGCATAGGTCTCCAGTTGCTGCCATGCCACCTGACTGGCTGTGGGCAAAGGCTTCACAGCCAGTGGTGGCTGTTCTTCAGCCCTGGAGAAGCACGACACAGACATTACAGCCATGATGATGGCTATATATCGCAGTGTCGGAGTGATGGCAAGTTTGGGCATTGTGTTGGTGATGAAGGAAGACCTCTTGGGGGTTACAGGTACTTGCAGACGAGGTAGGTACCGATGACCTGCAGCAACAGTCCTGGCCAGCCGATGGTGAAGTCGGCGATGGTGGCGGTGATGCCTCCAGTGAGGGCGAGTTCACCAAGTCCACCGAGCACTTCTGCTGCCAGCACCACGCCGATGAGCAGAGGCAGTGTGGTTTTCTTGAAATGCTTGGCTGTCAGTCCTGCCACCAAGGCAAGAGCCACCAGTTTGAGTGTCATCACCTGCAGCATGCCCCATGCGGGAAGTCCGAAAACCAGATGGTTCACCAGAGGTGATGCCACGGCAGCCAGCAGTCCCACTTTCCATCCCAGTTTATAGGCTCCGGCGAGAATCACCAGCGACAGCGGTGCGAGTATGATACCGCCTTGTAGGATGAGATGGCATACTTGGGGCAGCACCATGTTGCAGGCTACGAAAAACGCTGCCCACAGATAGGTCTTCACCTCGTCATAATTCAGGGTGTAGAGTTTTACACTTTTTTCCATGTTACGAAATGGTTTGTTATGATATTATTGATTTAGAAATTCAGGGTCACGCCACCCATGAAGGTGGCACGGGGCATGGGATAGCCGAGGTTGATTTCGTATTCCTGTGCCAGCAGGTTCTCGCCACGTGCCCAGAGGCTGATGTTCTTGCAAAGGGCATAGTCGACGGCAAGGTTGAGCAGGCAGAAGTTCTCCTTCTTTTCATTGCTCCCTACAGCCGTGTAGAGTCCGTTGATGTATTGCAGTCCGGCGTTCACCGTCCATTTGCAGCAGCGGTAGTCTACCCCGAGGAATCCCTTGTAGGTGGGTGCCGCAACGACGGGATTTTCCATGTGGAGCAGTGAGTGGTTGGTGCTCAATGACCAATGGCCGTTGACGCGCCATGCGAGTTCCAGTTCAGCACCATAGTTCTCTATCTCGCCGGTGTTCACATTTCTGGGCTTGCCGTCTACGGGCATGGTCTGTATCATGTTGTCGCCTTTGATATAGAAAAGGTTGGCACCGTAGGTGAGCGCGCCTAGCCGATGGCGCCAGGAGAGTTCGTAATTCCACAGCCGTTCAGGCTCCAGGTCTTCGTTGGATGGCGGATAGAGATACATCTCGCGCATGGTGGGGTTGCGGAATCCCTTGCTCACCATTGCCTTCACCTCGCCGGTAGCGATGGGGCGCACCACCACCCCCGCCTGCGGTATCCACTCCGTTCCCGTAATGGAGTGATGGTCTACACGCACTCCGGCATCGAGGGTGAGCCATCCCAACAGGTCTTGGCGGTAGTCCACGTATCCGGCTATCTCGTTGCGATAGGATTTGCCGCTCTGCTTGTTGGGTGTGTCGAGCACTTCGCCTGTCTGTTTCGATGTATAGTAGGCATGGCCGTAGATATGCTGATAGTCTGCTCCTACAGTGAGCCGGCCATGTGTGGGCGAGAGCATGTCGCCTACCACGAACGACTGATACCATGAGATGCCTGTCAGCGCGTCTTTCGAGCGGAAATAGCGCTGGGTGGGTTTGGCAGCGTCGCTCGTGCCGTCGTCAATCTTATGTCTGCCGAAGTTGGAGTATACGCTCAGGGCACCGCTTGTGCGGCTGTAGTGGTTCTCTACGGCAGCCGATACCATGCCGCGTGTAATCCATTGGTTGGCATCGTAGAGCGGACTGCTCACTGCCCCGGGATAACTGGCATTGAAATGTGTGATGTCAGCATCCACGTAGGTGTTCCAGTGTGGGCTGAGGTCATAGCCCAGTTTCATATATCCGCCATATTGCTCGAAGCCCATGCGGCTGCGGTGGTTGTCGGTGCGGTTGTATTGTGCAGAGACAGTCGATGTGAATTTCCCGCTGCGCACCTGGTTGGTGGCCTCGGTCTGTATGGTGCCGTAACTCCCTGCGCCAAGGTCGAGGGTGGTCTTCACGCCATCCCCGTGCATTTTTCGGGTGACGATATTCAGCACACCGCCCATGGCATTGCTGCCATAGAGCACCGAGGCAGGGCCTCTCAGCACTTCCACCCGGTCGGCCATCAGACTCTGGTAACTGTCGGCGATGGGATGGCCATAGATGCCCTGATACTGTGGATGTCCGTCGATGAGCACTAACAGTTGGCCGGCACCGCCACTGATGCCACGCATGTTGATGCCGCCTGCCGCACCTGTCGATACACCATAGCCTGTCATCGCGCGGCTGGTTACGAACAGGCCGGGCACTTGCTGCATTGCTGTGGGCAATACTGATGCCTGATGCTGTTCGGTCAGTTTTTCCCGTCCGATTACGGTCACCGTCATGGGCAGATGCCTCACATCGATGGCATGGCGTGCGCCAGTCACCACCACTTCTTGCAGTTGCAGCGAGTCTGTGGTCTGTGCGGTCATGTATGTGCCTGCCATGAGGCATGCAAGCACAGAGAGTAATTTCTTCATTCTTAATTCTTTACTTAATATAATACTACGGTAATTTTCTCCAAATGATGAGGTTGGGCTTGTTCGATGAATTGTTCATGGGCAAAAATACTAATAATTTTTCTATTATTGCCATTTCCACCCTGCTTAATAACTAAAAAAGTTGGTTAAAGTATCCAAATACAAGGTGGAAGGCATGCAATATTCTGCCAAAATCATTGTCTATTATATATCAGGGAATGAAACGATACTCGGTGATATGGAACAGAAATTCGGCGTTAATAGCATTGACTTACAAGAGTTGCACGACTTCTGCGAACAGGAGGGCGAGAGGGTCTGTTATCAGAAAGGTGAGTTGATGGAGTGCGAGGGCGAACCATCGCGGTGGTTTGGTCTCGTGACCAGCGGGTGCTTCAAGTATGTCACTCAGGGTATCAGCGACGGCAAGGAACATATCACGTGGTTTTCTTTCGAGGGTGAGTATGTGGGCGACTATCCCTCCTGTCTCCATGGCCATCCGTCGCTCACCACGATAGAGGCGATGTTGCCCAGCAGCGTGTTAAGGGTGAGTGGCGAACAACTGATGCAACTGTTCAGCCAAAACCGCAAAACCATGCAACTTCGCAGTATCATCAGTGAGCATCTGCTCAGTCAGGCACGTGCCCGCTATCTTGATTTTCATAGTGCCTCACCGCGCGAACGCTACGACCTGTTGCTCTGTCGTTGTCCCGGCATTGTGGAGCACCTGCCCCTACATGCCATCGCCTCATTCCTGAATTTATCACCACAGCAATTGTCGCGAATCCGACGAACCGTCACGTTCGAAGAATGATGCTTTTTTGAGGATTTTTGCCAAATAGTTGTGCGGTATGAATTTAATCCTTAACTTTGTGGGGAGAACAAGTACTGATGTTCTCCCCTGCATTGTCAAATTCTAATGTTCAATAATCAATGAAAACAAACATGCTCTTAAAGATTGCTACTTTTGCATTGCTCACGATAGTATTCATGGGTTGCAAGAACCCTAGGGGTCAGATACTCGATGGTCCGGGAATGGTGCGTGATTCTGCCGATTATCTTGTGACTGGGTTGAGGGACAGCCTTGTTGGGGACCAGTCAGGTGTCGATGACACTGTTGAAGACATCGTGCTTGATATCGGGGAAATGCCCAAAACCGCTGTCCGTCAGCCGAATCCTCAGCCCCCTTATGCCCTTTATGTCAATTGGGAAAACCCATCAGACAATGGAAGTGGATGGGACAACATTTATTCCGTGTGGCTTGCCAACGAGCAAGCAGGCACAGTCATCAAGGTCTGCGTGACCAATCCCATGGCCGAAGCCCAGTGGGAAAGGATGAGAGGCATGAATAGTGATGGCATCGATGTTCCCCTCACCCAGATTGCCGCAGCCGATAGTGTCATGTTTGCTCCGGGCGACGTGAGAAAGGTGATTGTCCAGGGTTGCCCCGATGGACGCAATGTATGGACTTACATCATCGACCCCTATAAAGGCACGGCCCTGCAGTTGCCATCCTCTTCGGGCGTGATAAGTCTTGACCCAAAGAAGAAAGAGATTTTCGCTTCCTCCTATCGCTACGAAGACGATGGGCGCTATGTTGTCCTCAAGGCCTATTCCCTCGACGGAAAGTTCCTTCGCGAAGTAGGGGAGAAGACGAGGGAGTAAGTATTTAACTCAACTTTCGCTTTTTACAAGAAACACCAAATCAATCAATACGCACAGCCTCCATGTGAAGTGCATGGAGGCTGTGCCGTGAGATTACAGATGATGTCTTACAGACTGTCCCAGTTAGAACCGTCGTCCTCATCATCCCAGAGATTGCTTTCTCCTGACCTGGCAGGGCCGTTGCCACCGCCTCCGTAGTTGAGAATGGTGGTGCCGTCGCTGCTCTTGCCTTCAAAGTTGATGACGGTGTCGGCAATCACGTGGAAGGGTTCTATCGACGTTATTTCGATAAGGGGTTTTTGATAGTTCTTCTTCATAGTGCTGTTCTCCTTTATTTCACTACGAGCAAGCTCGATTCTTCTCTCACTTAATCACGACCTTATGTCCATTATTGATATACACACCCTTGGCCGTGGGTTTGCCACTGAGTCTGCGACCGTCGAGCGAGTAGTAGTAACTACTCCCCTCTCCCCTTGGAGAGGGGATGGGGGTGAGGCCCGTGAAGTCGCCAAAATTCAGCACAAAGTTGTTGATGCCACTGCCTCCCTCACTTGGTTCGCCACACACAAGACCGTTGTTCAGTAGGAAAAAGGTGCGGAAGGAGTTGATGTCCATTGCGGCATTGGGATAGTAAAGGGTGTTGGCTTCGCCCATATAGAGCACAGTCTTGTCATCCTTTACGAGACTAATGGGGTTGTAAATGCCTGTGAAACTCACTGCGCCATCGGCACTCGTGACAAAGAGAGAATCTGTACTATTGACGGTGACACCCGTAAAGGTTGGCTCATAGATGGCATCGACCGTTGCGTCCGGGTCAGGATCGGGAAGAGGTGTGCCCCATTTGATGATGTAGGGCTTACCCTCCTCGATGGCCGTGGCCGTCTTGAAGTAGAGGTAGAGCGTGCCTGTCGTGGCATCAAAGCCCGTCTGCCTGTTGTCGTATGTGCCCTCTGTGTCCAACTCCATCAGCGTGGCACCTGCAAGCGGACTGTCTTCGAGTTGCGCTGCTGTGAGACTGAACGGCAGACACAGCGTGTTCCAATACCCATCTTTAACGAGTGACCGTCTGCTCAGTTTCACGTCAATGGCTCCGAGTTCTTTGAGTTTGCTGATGGTGGTGGCGTTGACCTCATTGTCGAGCAATTCCACAGGAGTCTTTAGCCAGATGGCATAGAGCGTCAGATCGCGCTCCAGGTTGACGGTCTCGCCAGCCTTGTAGGCAGGGTCGCCCGTAGCCGATGTGGCCCAGTCGAGGAAATAATAGCCGTTGCGTGTGCGGGTAGGCAGCGTGTAGGACTTGATTCCTTCGTGTATTTCTGCCATACCCATAGGATTATCGTCATTGTTATCAAGCGTCAGGGTATGGGTTTCGGGGTTGTCATCCGTGCCACGGAACAATGCATTGAGGGTCACGTTCCTATTTGACATGGTGAGCGTGGTATACTCGGCAGACGGTTTGGTGATGACTGAGCCGCCCGTGCTTTCCCACCAAATGAACTGATAGCCGGGCTTAGGTGTGGCAATCAGCTTCACCTTGTCGCCCTGGGCCGCTATGGTGGTAGAAACGGTGGCGGTGCCGAAGGTGCTGTCTGGCGAGACCTCTAAGGAGATGGTATAGACGGGAATACCCACGATGTCGGCACTATAGGCGCTCCAACTTTTCTGATAATCTGCCAGACTGGCTTCGGGCACATAGAATTTACGACCGGAGGCATTGAATACAAATGGGGGGTCACCATAACCATCAACCACAAGTGTTGGAGGTTTAGCGGCATAGCAATAGACCCCCGTAAGAGCGGAACATAAGTAGAAGGCATCAATGCCGATGCTCGTCACGCTATTGGAAAAGGATACGCTTGTCAGGGAGGAACAGCCATGGAATGCTCTTTCCCCAATGCTCAACACTCCGTCAGGAATGGTGACATTCGTCAGGGAGGTACAATCTTTGAAAGCCGCATCCCCGATTACACCCACGCTATTTGGAATGACGACGCTTGTCAACTTGGAACATCCTTGAAAAGATTGTTTCCCGATGCTTTTCACAGTGTTGGGAATGAAGATGTCCTCCAATGCGGTGCAATCCATAAATGCACTTTGGCCGATGCTTGTCACCCCATTGGGGATAGAAACAGAAGCCAAACTGATGCAGCCATTGAAAACACTCCATTCAATATTCGTCACGCCCGAAGGAATTGTTATCGAGGTCAGGGATTTGCAATCCCAGAAGGCATGGTGGTCAATCGTTGTCACGGTGTGGGGGATTTTAATGGAAGCCAATCTTTCACATCCGTAGAAGGCTTTGACACCAATGCTCCACAAACCGTCAGGGAGGTCGATGGAAGTCAAGTTTCTACAACCCTCGAAGGCATCGTTACCGATGCTCGCTACGGTGCTTGACATACTGACATAGGACAATGCCGTGCAGCCCCAGAAGGCATTATTGCCGATATTCGTCACACCCTCGCCTATGATGACCCTCTGGATATGTTCCCGAATGCTTTTCCATGGAACCTCATCAGCATAAAAATAATTGGTCATGGAACCCGTGGAGCCTTGCGTTTCGATATAAAACTCCAGCGTTTGGGTGGAAGAGTGGTAGTTGTAATATAGATTTGTGCCGCACTTACCACTGATGTCGGCCCACGCAGTGACGGTCGTGAACAGCAGCAGAAGCAGCATCGCCGTCCGTGCAATAAAATGTCTATGGGTTGATTTTGTTTTCATATTTATGGGGTGATTGATTTATGGTATGGTCATAAAAACGGAAATGTGAGTAATATCGCATATTATTCTGCAAATATACATGATTTTTTTGCAAAATGCAACGACTTTTGTTCGGATTTATGCAAAATATCACAAATCGAGTGCAAATCTAATGCAATGTAGTTCGCTCCAATTGCTGAGGTGCAGCACGAAAAACATGAATGGAGACATTCGTGTAATTCGTGTTCGTTAAGACAATAAAAAGATGGGAAAGTTCAGTTAATAAGCATCAACGTTTGACAAATGAGTAAAGTGTTTTTATTCCTTTTTCCTAAGCGAAGCGGTTTTTAATCTTATCTTCAAAACAGATGGAATTGAACTTGCGGAAGTTGAATTAAGATGTTTTTTGCGCCGAATAGTATTGTTATAAAAAAAATGAGTAACTTTGCAACGCATTCAGTTGGGATGGCGAAACTGCGAGTGTCTGTACGATATTTCTAAGCAGGATTCTATGTCAAAAAGACATGGCCTTTCTCAACGAATTATTAATTTCAAGAAATGGAATATTGTTGGTATCTATTCAGTGAATGGGCGTTCGGGCGGATTTGCAATCCGACCGGACTGAGTATTAGCATTTTCAATTCCCTTCGGCCGCCGACCGTTGGTTCCTGATATTCACTGCGTCGGGATTACATAACTGCGATTAAGAGAGTGCAGTGTAAATTCATTTGAACACTGTCGAGCGTGAGCAGTTTATCTAAATCCCGACGAACAATGTAATAAATAATTAGGAAAATGAAAAAAATGGCTTTTGCTAAAAGGGAAAAATATTTTCTTACCATTTTTTTTTTACAATTTTCTTGCTATTTCTCGCCGAAGGCGACTCCTTTGCCTTTCGCTGAAAAGTTGCTGTTATAGTTGATTTCATGATTTGGACTCAGTATTTATTACATTAAAACAAATATGCCATGTCAACCCCTTTCATTTCAATCATAGCACCAGTTTACAATATCGACAAATATGTTGGCGCTTTTATCAAAAGTGTCCTTTCGCAGACATATACTAATTGGGAACTCATATTAATCGATGATGGTTCCACTGACAATAGTGGAAAGATTTGCGATGATTTTTCATCTCAAGACAATCGGATTAAAGTCATTCATCAACCCAACGGTGGTGTAAGTAAAGCCAGAAATGCCGGCATCAAACAAAGCAAGGGAGATTGGATGATGATGTCTGACCCAGATGACTTGTTGTTGCCAGATGGTCTCGCCTACTTGATAGACTGTATCGATGGCGACATTGATTTGATAAGTGCATCATACATTCGCCATGTAAATGGAGTTAAAGAAAAAGAGGGGAGAAAAAAATCCATCACTTCAAAGATGTCAAAAGAGCAATATATAGAAGAAATTGGCATCAGCCCAAGAAGTCGAAATCTCGACAGATATTTATGGAACAAGATGTTCAGAGCCTCTGTGATAAAAGACAACGGATTGTCTTTATATGAGGATCTTCATCTTTTTGAAGATGTCTGTTTCATTTATCAATATTTGGCAGTTTGCAAACAGAAAATATACTGTCTTGCAAAACCCTTTTATTCTTATTTTAGAAAAACAGAAGGAACGGCTATGACCAATAGGAGACATTACCAAACAAAAACTCCTGACTGGTTATTGGCATACACACGTATCTATGAAACAGTTAAAGACATGAATGTATCCGATACAGTAAAAGAAAGAATGAAAGAGGAAGTCTTTGCTGTACATCGCCGTATCATTGGTTTAATACGAAAAGATGGTCTATCGAAAAGAGAAGAAAAGAAAGCAGACGCTCTTCTTCGACATTGTTTTTCTTACCCAACAATTGTCATGTACAACTGCAAGGATTTTGCATATTCTGCCCTGATTAAAGGGAAGAACCGTATTCATCAACTCATTCATTAACATCCATTTATAATATAACATGAAAATATCTTTTGTAGGTGATGTTATGCCAGGTGGTGTTCTGTCTTATCAACAGGATTACATAGACGAAAATCTAAAAAATCATTTATCCAGTTCCGATTATCTTATAGGCACACTTGAAGTACCCATCGGAACAGGATTAGCATACGATGAAGAGAAAATGCAAGGACGATGCAACATTGTCTATGCACAGGAAAATGATTTCAGGCGTGTGAGAGAATTGGGTTTCAAAGCAGTCTCATTAGCCAACAATCATGTCATGGATTTAGGACCTGAAGGATTGGCAAACACCATAAAACTATTAAAGGAGAGCGGCATTCAGTATTTTGGTGCGGGAATGAATGCAGAAGAAGCCTCGCAACCTGCAATCCTAAACATTGGTGACAAGACAATGGCCATTTATGGATATTGCATGTTTGGTGTACCATATCTTGGGCTTGTGCACTTGGCCGAAGAGAATACTCCTGGTGTGAATCCATTGATTATCGAAAAGGTATTGAAAGATATTAAAAAAGCCAAAAGTCGATATGACTATGTAGCAATCATGCCGCACTGGGGACGTGAATACAGATACGAGCCTTTAGACATTTGTATTCAGATGGCTCACCAAATGGTCGAGGCTGGGGCTGATTTCATTATTGGCAGCCATCCTCACCAAATCCAACCCATCGTCACTCGTAGAAAAAGTCTCATCGCCTACAGTTTAGGCAATTTCCTTTTCCCAGACTTTTATATGTGCCCTCCACGTCCTATTTGGTATCCTTCACCCGAAAAAGATCTCTCCGAGATAAAAGAAGTTGTAGGCTATCCATTTCCTATCTCTGAGCCCATCAAACAAATATGGCAAAATTCCTCAAGAATAGGCTGTATTTTAGAACTTACAATAAAAGATTCCAAGTATACGTACAACGCCCAATATGTTGAATTGTCAAAACAAAACATTTTGAAGTTCCATAACCTCGACAAGAAAATCCGCAAGAATTTATCAAGAAGTGGATTTGCGACAAATCACGCATGGTATGGAAAATGTATTAATACTTTATATTCTATAAAAGTGGCATTATTCAAACATATTTTCCCCTCAAAATAACCAATACAATTACACTAAACTATAATGAGAGAATATCTTTCCACATTGGTCGATGATATCAGTTGGGCTCGTCATTATCCAACAAACTCGTTTTCATCAAAGTTAAAAGTGCTTCGCGACTTCCGCAACCTTCACGAACTGAAAGGTCTCACCCGTTATGAGTACCAACAATTCAGGTTTGAACGCTGCCCCGAAGTTTTTCGTCAGACATTTTTAGGCAAGGAAGAACAGCGCTACTATTTAGACTATCTCAACCCTGTAAAATATTCCGGTTTAGCCCGTAACAAATATCTTGCGCATAGGATTCTTGAGCATACTGGTGTTCGGAAGGCTGAGTTGTTCTGCTACTATCATCCAGAAGGCCAGGTATTGGGCAGTGACTTAATCGCCCATGATTTGGCAGGTGTCGTACGTATATTGAAACAAAAAAATGTGAGTGCCTGTGTGGTAAAAGAAACCGAGGGTTTTCATGGTAACAATGTGTTCGTCATACGCTCAATTTTATGGAAAGGAAATGATGGTGAAGTCACGTTTTTCAATGGTGAAAAGAAAAATCTGTCAGAGATTCTGTCAGATATTCCTGTGATATTTGAGAGCGAAATCAAGCAAACTGCACAACTATCAGCATTCAATGAATCTTCCGTGAATACTGTTCGATTTATGACCATGCTCTATCCCGATGGCAAAGCCCGTTTGTTAGACACCTTTATAAAAATCGGCCGTACCGGCAAATGTGTAGACAATGCTGGTGGCGGAGGCAATGTTGATGCATGCATAGACAAAGAAACAGGTGTGTTCAAATATGTGATTCAGTTTGATGGTTATGAAAACGTTAAGGATATCGAGAAACATCCTGACAGTGGTGCTCAAATAGCAGGTGTGAAGATAAACAACTGGGAAGAGATTGTGAAAGAAGTTCTTCATTTCCAGGAGTGTTTCCCTTTTATCAAAGCAGCAGGCTGGGACATTGCACTAACCGATGATGGCCCAGTGGTTATCGAAATAAATGATTTTTGGGACCGTACGGGTCAGTTGTTTATCCGCCGAGGTTGGCGTGAAGAAATCCGCGACTGTTTTTTGGCTTGGCAAAAGACAGGCGCACAATACATACCTTATAGAGCGAAAAATGCTCTAAATAAGAAATTGTTGGAAGAGATAGCCAATAGATAAGAAACTTAAGTTTCGCATTCTTGCGTTCGGGTGGATTTACAATCCGACCGGATTGAGTTTGAGCATTTTCAATGCGCTTTTTGGGCTTGAAAACACAAAAACCGACTAAATCTCTGAACATTTGTTCAGACTTTCACCCTCGGCAGCCGATTTCTGGGCTTCGCCGAGGGTCTTTCGTTATGTTTTTTGTTACTTTGCCCATCATTTTTTTATTAACCTTTTCTCTTCTCATTCGTGATAAGTATAGGAAACGATATGCATAACGACTTCATACAATTAGCGACGGCTATTCGCCCAAGGCTTATTGCCCTGTGCCGGAGTTTCTTCGACACACAGGAACTGGCTTGCGATGCCGAAGATGCCGTGCAGGAAACACTGCTGCGGTTATGGATGATGTATGAAAGGGTGGGGGAGTACCGCAGTCCAGAAACCCTGGCGGTGAAAATCGCCAAGAACGTATGCATTGATTTCCTGAAGAAGGCCTGTGCCCAACATCAGTCTTTGGACGACGCAACCATCGTGTTCGCGCCATTGCAGACCGACCATCAAGCCATCTTTCACGACACCGAGAGAATCATCGGTAGGGCGATGGAAAAACTGTCTGGAAAACAACGCCGTATGCTCATCATGAGGAGCGAGGGCATGACCATAGAGGAAATTGCTACTGCCTGCGGAACGACACCCGCGAGTGCTAAAACCATGATTTGTGTTGCCAGAAAACAACTCTTGACCACAATCAACAAAAGGAGGACAAAGAAATGACAGACCTTAATGACAAGAAGAAACGGCAAGACCTGATGCTCCGCTATCTGAACGCCGAGACCACTATTGAGGAGGAACAGTTTCTGCAGAACTGTTTGGAGCACAGTGAGGAGCAACTGACTCCCGAAGAGGAAGATTTGCTGCTCATCATCTCATCCACCCGTCATGTCGGCGATGTGGAGCCGTCTGACGATAAGGAGGCCGAATTCGACAAGATGATAGCAGGAGAAACACTTGTAGGAAAAAACCACAAGACGGCATTCAGGCTCATCTGGCCGTCGTCGATGCTCATCGCCGTGATGCTCGCCTTGTTCCTGATGACCAAAGGCTCCAAGAACGACGCCCCCGTATCGCCCCAATATGCCACCACCACTCCAGCCGCCTCTGCCCTGCAGGCTTCTTTGGAGGATACGGTGCAGCAAAGGGAAGGGGATGCTGCCATACAGATAGCCGTGAACGAGGACGGCGACTCCACACTACAACCGGCGCTTCTGGCTTATGGCAATATGGAGCAAGACACTGATATTCCCGTAAATGAGGGAAGCCATCCCGGAGCAGCCGAGGCAGAGACATCAGAAGCCGAAATACATCATCCCGCAGTTTCCGTCGTCACCAGCATCACCGAGGATGAGCCAGTGGCAGGATACCCCCAGAATGTCACTGCCGCCAATTATAACGCAGGCCGTCAAGGCACCACCCATTTCCCGTCGTCCGGCAACGTCACCATCTTCACCCAAACCACGCCCCATGGAAATACTTCACACTTTACCATCGTCAATACCCGAAATGGCATGGAGATGTTGTATCCTGAGGCGAAGGATGATTCCGTGATTTATATCGTAGACGGCATGATGGTGACAAAGGAAACCGCGACTCGGATTCCGCCCGACAGCATCAAGCAGATGCGGAGACTGAAGAGAGGCACTGCCGATGCCGTCAGGCATACCCCCGAAGGTCTGCACCACGACATCCTGTTGATTACCACAAAAAGGTCGGACAGCAACCGCCAAGACCACTCGTTGGCACCCTACAGAAACATCCCTTCAGTAACCGATGACAACACCCCAAATGGAATATGCTTGCTATGACACCCAAGAACAAAATCATAATAATGATGAAACCGATAAACTCTCTCACTAACGTTTCATCATGGAGCGGCTTCGACGAGATGTCGAGGCTGCTCTCCTTTGCCGTCCTGTTCACGTTTTCACTTACTGGTAGGGCGCAAACCGACAGCACAATGGTCAGAAATGACTCCGTGACCTGGAACAAGTCGCTCGAAGGCGTTACGGTCACGGCACAGCGCCAACTCATCAGGCAAGACATCGACCGCATCGGCTACGATGTGCAGGCCGATGAGGACTCGAAGACGGAGAATGTTCTCGATATGCTGCGCAAGGTGCCGATGGTGACCATCGACGGTGAGGACAACATCCTCGTCAAGGGCAACTCCAACTATAAAATCTACAAGAACGGCCACCACGACCCCAGTCTGTCGAAGAATGCGAGGGAAATACTGAAGGCCATGCCCGCCTCTGCGGTGAAGCGGATAGAGGTCATCACCGACCCCGGCGCACGTGAGGACGCCGAGGGGGTGAATGCCATCCTTAACATCGTGATGATGGATACGAAAAAGATGGCAGGCGTGACAGGATCGCTGACCGGCTCCTACAATTCGCTCCAGTATCCGAGTCTCGGGGCCTATCTGGCAACACAGTTGGGCAAGGCCATCTTGTCGGTGGATTACGGCTACAACTACATGTCGAAGAAGGCCACCACCACCAACGGTCATGTGGAGCGCACCTTCGTCAGCACCGGCAATACAGAGGTGGTCGACAGCAGGGGCACCAATCCCGGTTATGTGCACTATGTGGATGTAAACGCCAGTTACGACATCGATACGCTCAACCTGCTTTCTGCTTCCTTCGGCGGCTATTTCTACAAGGTCGACGTGCAAGGCGGCAGCGATGTCACCATGTGCGACAAAGGCGGCAATCCGCTCTATCACTACGCCGATGATTATTGGATGCCCGACTACTACCACCACTCATGGAATGGGAGGCTCGACTATGAGCACAAGACCCATCGGAAAGACGAGAAGTTCACCCTCTCCTATATGCTCGCCCTGACACGCCAGCACACCGAGCAGGAAACCAACTATGTGGATGCGCTGGATATTCCCTTCAACTATACGGGATTCCTGCTCAACTCGCGTGAGCATTTCACCGAGCATACCTTTCAGGCCGATTATGTACGCCCGCTATGGGAAAGCCACAAATTCGAAATCGGCATCAAGTATATCTTCCGACAGAACAGCAGCGACAATGCACAGCATTTCTACGATGCTGCCTCTACCACCACCAGCGACCTCTTCGACCACACTACGCAGATAGCCGCTGCCTATGCCGATTATATCTATCATAAGGGTAAATGGGTTGCCCGAGCCGGACTGCGCTATGAATACAGCCACATGAAAGGACATTATCCCGATGGCAAGACAGCAGATTTCGGCAAGCACCTCAGCGACTGGGTACCGCAGGCCAGCATGAAATATCAGGTCGACGACCGCCAGTCGCTGAAACTGGCCTACACCACCAGCATCACCCGTCCCGGCATTACCTATCTCAACCCCGCCGTATACAGTTATCCCACCTCCGTGCAGTTCGGGAATGCCCATTTGGAGAGCGCCCGCGAACAAAGCAT
>JAEEGJ010017247.1_pt1 | contig 16370 bp, 12 predicted proteins | sample 8958761 | NCBI WGS metagenome assembly JAEEGJ01 (sample SAMN16246546, study PRJNA631951) | gut metagenome | biome: gut microbiome; feature: rumen; material: RS-attached | host: Bos | place: Iran: Karaj | collected 2018-10
GGTGTCGTTTTCTTCAATGATCTTTTTTATGTTACATTTTTGTTTTAATGGCTTTGGAAAACGGAATCTATCTAATGAACCTTTTTTCTTGTCTATACAAACGATGTAAATACGGCGACGATGTTGTGGAATAGCAAACTGATGAGGAGACAAAATTGCAGGTTCTGCAACTTCATAATCCAATTTTTCAAGTTCGCGTTTTATAGTTTCCCATGTATGCCCGTTGTCGTGATTTTTGAGATTGGCAACATTTTCAAGCAGTATGTATTGGGGACGATGGTATTTTACAATGTCCCTAATGTAGTAAAATAAATTGCCACGGTCTTTATCATCTTTGAAGCCCTGTCTTTTGCCTGCCTGACTAAATGGTTGACAGGGAAAACCTGCACATAGAATATCGTGATTAGGAATTTCTTCGGGTTTTATTTTAGTAATATCTCCTTCAATAATGGGTGTTTCTGGAAAGTTGATTTTATAAAGTTTTCTCAAATCTTCTTTTATTTCACTTGCAAAAACACACTCACATCCTAACTTTTTTAAAGCTATATGAAAACCGCCTAAACCGGCAAATAAATCTATGAATTTATATGGCATTATCTTACAAAGAAATCTATGTTGTTGTGTTTATGTGATATACTGCAAAAATAATTTTTTTTTCTTTGATAATGCAATATTTATGTTGTAAAAAACTGAACTTTAAGTGTTGATAAAGAACAATCGCTGATTGAGAGTAGGGGGTGGAAATAAAATACAACAAAAAAAGGTGCCGATTCTATATCAGCACCTTCATGTTATTTCTCTGATATTTGAACATTACTTGTTTCCAGTTGTTAGGAATCATTTTGCGTAGAATCACTATCTATCACTTCCCATCTTCCGCCATAAGTGGCCGATCCAACACGGCGGATGCGGTTTTCTGCCTTTCGTTTATTCACGCATTTTTGGATGGCGTTCATAGTTTTACCTGTCGTTTCAGTAAGTTCTTTTCTTGTGATGTAAGGGTTTTCTAGGATGAGATTGTAAACAATCTCTTTTGTAGTTAGACCACCAGTTAGACCACCATTGGTTTCATTTTCAGTTTGCAACTCTTGGGAAGAGTTTGGGAAGAGTTTGGGAAGAGTAAACAAACATTGTCAAGGCTACCTTTCCATTGTCTTAATGTACTACAATTTTTGAAGAACAAATTCTATTTGCAAAAAATGGATTATCTTTGCAGTTGAAAATTAATTCATAAGGGTTAAGATGTTTCTTGCACAAACATATAATAAACTGTTTTCACTGATTTCTACCGATGTGAAATTTGTGGAAGAAGATGATTTGTTGTCATCTATGCTGGAAATCCACAAAATGGTGAATTCTAAGTGTGGTTGTGCAAGTGAAACGCCCCAAAATCTATTATGCTTTAATGCTGTTTCAAATTGTGAATCAGCTAATTGTATATCCAAGATTCTTGAAGAGTTGAAATGTGCATGTGCAGAATATAAAAGTATAAGTGTGCCGTTGTCTTATATGCTTGATGAGTTGGTATGTAATATTCAGCAACATTCTTTGGCAAGGACTGGTATTTTGTCAGTAAACATTGACAGCACTAAAACCTTTATGGATATATGCATAGCAGATGATGGCATTGGAATTTTTGGAAGTTATGTCAATCACCAGAAGTATCTTGATTTGTTGAACAATGGAGATACAGATGCCATTTGTTTGGCAAGGGAAGGTTATTCTACCAAAAATCTTCCTGCAACAGAAAATAGGGGTTATGGCATATCATCAAATGCAAAGTGGATTGTGTATGGTATGGGGGGAGAATTTTCCATTATATCTGGCAAGGCATTGTATATTGAGAACAGATTGACATCCCAAATATTTTCCCTTCCTGAAAATGTAGAGTGGTCTGGAACAATGATTTCAGTAAGGATTCCAATGTGCGTTCCAGAAAATTTTAATATTTACGATTATATCTCATAATTATGAAGAAGTCGATTAAAATGAAAGACATATCCGGAGAGGCAATCCATACACGGCTAGTTATGGAGCAGTTTCGTGATACATTAAGCGTAGATAATGAATACCTTATTGATATGGAGGGAGTTGAACGCATATCCCGTTCGGCAGCCGATGAATTGTACAATATCACACATAGTGATATTAAGGTTGACATAATTAATCTTTCTCCTTTTGTTGCAAAAATGCTTGACGTTGTAACTAAAGGTAGATTTATGCCACGAGTAAGGACTGATTCTAAAATAAAGGTTGTATATTGTAACGATATGCAAACTCTTTCACGTGAATTGATGGCATTCCCAAATGCTACAGTTAAATCCTAGAATATTTCGTGTATAATACAACAAAAAAAGGTGCCGATTCACCGTCAGCACCTTTCTGTTATTGCTTATGTTTCACAAAACGCTCATTTCATTTTTGAAAATCCTGTTACAACGCCCAAGATTGTTCTAAACAAACAGTTGGTTTAGGTTGTAATTTTTATGCAAATTTGGAATCCGATGGCAAAATTACATAAATAAAAAAAGCGTAGCCGAATGGTTACGCTTTTGTATTTGTTTAATTTTCAATGACTTACTTGACTTCTTCGAAATCTACGTCAGTTACTTCATCTGAGTTGTTGCTTGAGCTGCCCGACGACTGCTGTTGCTGTCCGCCCATGTTGGGGTTTGCTTGCTGCTGACCTGCACCGGCACCAGCGTTCTTGTACATGTCTTCGGATGCAGCGTGGAAAGCGTTGTTGAGGGCTTCCATTGCCTTGTCGATAGCGGCAACATCCTGGCTCTTGTGAGCTTCCTTAAGGTTGTTCAAAGCGGTTTCGATAGGAGCCTTCTTGTCGGCTGGAATCTTGTCGCCCAATTCCTTGAGCTGCTTTTCGGTCTGGAATATCATCGAGTCGGCCTGGTTGATCTTGTCGATTCTTTCCTTTGCTGCCTTGTCGGCATTTGCATTGGCTTCGGCTTCGGCCTTCATACGCTTGATTTCATCGTCCGACAAACCTGATGATGCTTCGATACGGATGCTCTGTTCCTTGCCTGTGCCCTTGTCCTTTGCCGATACCTTCAGGATACCGTTTGCATCGATGTCGAAGGTAACTTCAATCTGCGGAACGCCACGCGGTGCTGCTGGAATGCCGTCGAGGTGGAAACGACCTATGGTCTTGTTGTCGCTTGCCATTGAACGTTCGCCCTGCAATACGTGGATTTCAACAGATGGCTGGTTGTCGGCTGCGGTCGAGAACACTTCCTGCTTCTTGCAAGGTATTGTGGTGTTCGATTCGATGAGCTTTGTCATTACGCCGCCCAAAGTCTCGATACCGAGTGACAACGGGGTAACATCAAGAAGCAATACATCGGTAACATCGCCTGTGAGGACACCGCCCTGGATTGCTGCACCAACTGCAACAACTTCGTCGGGGTTAACACCCTTCGACGGGGTCTTGCCGAAGAACTGCTTTACCTTTTCCTGAACTGCCGGGATACGGGTTGAACCGCCGACCAACAGAACTTCGTCAATATCCGATGCCGAGAAACCAGAGTCCTTCAATGCCTGCTGGCAAGGAGCTATTGTTGCGTTGATAAGACGGTCGGCCAACTGTTCGAACTGCGAACGGGTCAAGGTCTTTACCAAGTGCTTTGGAACACCGTCAACCGGCATAATGTACGGCAGGTTGATTTCCGAAGATGTCGATGACGACAATTCGATCTTTGCCTTTTCTGCAGCCTCTTTCAGACGCTGGAGTGCGATAGAGTCCTTGCGGAGGTCAACGCCGTTTTCCTTCTGGAATTCGTCTGCTAGCCATTCGATGATAACGTGGTCGAAATCATCACCGCCGAGGTGGGTATCGCCGTTGGTCGATTTAACTTCGAAAACGCCGTCGCCGAGTTCAAGGATTGAAATATCGAATGTACCGCCACCGAGGTCGAATACTGCAACCTTCATATCCTTGTTCTTCTTGTCAAGGCCGTATGCCAAAGCTGCTGCGGTAGGCTCGTTGATGATACGCTTTACCTTCAAGCCTGCGATTTCGCCAGCTTCCTTGGTTGCCTGACGCTGTGAGTCGCTGAAGTATGCAGGTACAGTGATAACTGCTTCGGTTACATCTTCGCCAAGGTATTCTTCGGCGGTCTTCTTCATCTTCTGGAGGATGATTGCCGAAATTTCCTGCGGAGTGTAGTTGCGGTCGCCAATCTTAACACGCGGAGTGTTGTTGTCGCCACGAACAACTTCGTAAGGAACACGTTCGATTTCCTTGGTTACGTTGTCGTATCTTTCGCCCATGAAACGCTTGATTGAGAAAACAGTGTTCAGCGGGTTAGTGATAGCCTGACGCTTTGCAGGGTCGCCGACCTTGCGCTCGCCGTCTTTCAAAAATCCTACGATTGAAGGGGTGGTCCTATGACCTTCGCTGTTGGTGATAACAACAGGTTCGCCGCCTTCCATAACTGCCACACATGAATTGGTGGTACCTAAGTCTATGCCTATAATCTTACTCATAATTTTATGTTTTTTTTTGTTTTACAATTTTGAAAAATTCACGACCGAGATATGGCAATCCTTGTGCCATCGGAATGGAAAAACGTTGACAAAAGCGGCCGCTTTTGTTTTTAATATATTGAATATTAGTATTTTGCATAAATGTGGAAATTTTTATGGCAAAAATCTTCATGTCATACCAAAAGTTTTGGAGTGTTGTTTTGTCACAAAAAAGTTTGATTTTCTGGATTTTGGTGTCAGGATTGGTGACAAAATGGCAGTAGCGTCGTGTCATGGCTTCGCCTGTTTCTGAGTTTCTAGGTTTCTATGGGCTGACGCCCGTTTCTGTTGAGACGCAAAATTTTGCGTCTGTACAAATGTCTAGCCTTTTAGCCCATTTTTGTTTCCCAACAGCATTATTCCCGTAAACAGACAGAAGAATATTATTCCATTGATAATGCTTAGCATATCTTCGATGCAGAAGAAACAGAGGGTTATTATGCACCACCATATCATTGCGCTGTTGCGCGACTTGATGGCCGTGCGGAACATTGCGAAGAATAGCAGTAGGAGTGAGGCTATTCCCATGATTCCGAACGAGGCAAATGTACGCAAAAACTGGTTGTGCGGAGCACATGTGCCAGCGTAGTTTTCGCCCATGCGCAGTTTCATTTTCTTTTCCATTTCGGCATACACATCGCCTTGACCTGTGCCAATGAGCCAGTTTTCGGAGATGACATCCAACGCGGAAGCCATGCACTTTATGCGGATGGTGGTTGATTCGTTGCGCGTATATGCTGTTTGTTCATTGTCGTGCTGTGCCTTAAAACTAGCAACCATGCTGTCGATTCTGTATTTTACCATAGGTATTGACATGATGGCGGGGGCAATGGCAATTATGCTTGCCGTAACCGCTATCGACAGCCATTTCGGAATGCGTTTCGATAGCAACATTCTGATTATTAGATATACAGTATATATGGAAAGAATCAAAATCGTAATCTTTGACGAAAGCAGGCAGATGAATCCAACATTTGCAATAATGAGAATTATTTCGCTGATAGTTAACAATTTCTGCTGTTTCCAATCTCTATGCATCAGGCTCTCGGCAAGTATTATTATGGCAAACATGGCATAGTAGGAATGGTGGTGTGGCGACCTAAGCAGGTATACATAGAAAAACATATCCGCATTTTGTGTTTCTGTGTAGTTGCCGTATGCGTTGATTATGCTAATTATCATTATGGCTAGAATCCCGGCGATGAGCGATATTTTTATAAGGTCAAGCTTCTTTTCGATGCAGTTTTGCCTGAAGGCAGTTGCTATGAACGGGAACGCCAGTAGCGATAGAGCTGTTTCGGTGTTGTGTAGCGCAGTTTTCAGATCTTCGGAGTAAGTAAGACCGATGAGGTATAGCGCAAAAGGTATTATCATTGCCCAGAAGCCAAGTGTGCGGGCTGATTCGCATAAAGCCTTGTAGTTTCGTGGCCGTACAAGGAACAAAAGTCCAAGTGCGGCAATTATCGGAGAGGTGTATTCAATGTGCAGGGGGATAAGGAAAGCAACTGCGCAGAGTAGCACAATTTCGAGCATATCAAGGTAATATGTGGACTTCCTTGTAGTCATTTCAGTTTGCAAAGTTATAAAATTCAAGCAGATGAAAAGCATTAATAATAAAAAAAACGGGAAACCTAAGTTTCCCGCTATGTCTTTTGCCTGTCAATCTTTTAATAGTTGTGCTGGTTTATGTACCTGTTGAGTTCGCTAACCGATGACGAGAAGGTAAAAACTTCGTTTACCTTGAAGTAGTTGCGTCTGTCGTAGCAGTGGTCGTAGGCGTATTTTGCAAATGTGAGCCTGTCGCTGTCGAAAGTAAACAGACGGCAGATTTCCCTGACTTGTTCGGCGCTTATGCAGGTTGCCGAGCAAGCTTGCTTTGCAATTGTCATCTTTGTGCTCGAGTACGGCGTGTTGTTTATCATCTGCATCAAGTCGCTGAAATCATGGTCGGACATAATGTAGTGGCAATTTGGATTGTCGCTTTGGAAATATCCGCCATTGTTGTAACCGCCGTATGGCTGCTGATAGTTAGCCATCTGGTTTGTGATGTACCTGTTGAGCTGGTCAACCGATGAGGAATATGTAAATGCCTGTCCAACAATGTAATACCTGTAGCGGTCGTAGCAGTATTCGAAGGCATATTTTGCAAAGTCGAGTCTGTTACTTTCGTATGCGAATTCCTTGCATAAATCTCTGATTTGGTCGGATGTCATGCAGTTGTAACGGCATGCCTGCTTTGCCACTGTCATACGCGAGCTGTCAAAATAGCGAGCTCTTACTTGTGACCTCAGTGAATTGAAGTCGTTTTGTTGCATCGGGAAATGGCAGCGAGGATTGTCGGTTGGCCCGTAACCATTGTTCCAATAGCCATTATTGCCATATCCACCATTACCATATCCACCATTACCATAACCGCCATTTCCATGATTGTTGTTTCCATAACCGCCATTACCATGACCACCATTTCCGTGTCCGTTGTTGCCGTGGCCGCCATTGTTGTTGCCGTGTCCACCATTGTTGTTGCCGTGTCCACCATTGTTATTTCCGTGTCCACCATTACCACCATGGCCGTTGTCCTTTGTTTCGTTAGAACCGTTGCTTCCCTTGACTACTGTAGTGCTATTGTTGTTCGATGAAGAGTGATGACGGTCGGTGGTGCTTACTGTTTTCATTGTGTAGACATTTTCGCGACCTTTGACGAGCTGTACCTTTATTTCCTTGTCGTTGCTACTAACTGACATTGTCCTGCTGAATGTAGGGACACCGCTGCGCTCGAATACTACTCTTACCGATATTGATTTGCCACTTATGTTTTCCGCTTTGACATTAGTTGCGGCAGTTGCGTTTTGCTTTACATTATTAAGGTATAGGGTGAACTTGTCGCCGTTGTCGGTGTAAAAAACAAAATCGTTGTTCTGCGCAATGCCTGCTAATACCAATAGGCAAAGGATTGCTGTTGAAATAAAATTTCTCATTATGTTAATTTTTTATTGACGGCAAAGATAGTCAATTATTATTCAACTTCCAACACAATTCTAAAACCTCTGTCGTTGGCACTGCTTGCCGGCTGTTCGTCGTATCTGCACGAAACACGGCAGTAGCTTGGTGTGTCGTCGTCCCATCCGCCACCACGGAAAACATGAAGTACGCCGGTGTCGGGACCTTGGGGATTTGTTTGCGGATGCTCGTCGTAGTAGTCGTACCAGTCGCTACACCATTCCCAAACATTGCCGCTCATGTCGTACAAGCCAAGTTCGTTTGGTTTGTACTGTCCGACTTTTTCGGTGCGTTGCGCGGTGCAGTGGGCGACTTCCAGAACCTTGTCGCTTCCTGCGTACTTGTAGCCTTTGCTTTGGTTACCACCGCGAGCGGCAAATTCCCATTCGGCTTCGGTGGGCAGACGGTATTTCTTGCCAGTGTAGTAACGAAGAGTATCAATGAAATCGTTGGCATATTTCCAGGTCATTCCTGTAGCTGGATAATCGCCCCATTTCGATAGGGTAGCTGCGTCGGTTCTTTCCATCACATAAGACCATTGCGCCATGGTAACTTCGTACTTGGCAATATAGAAACTTCCTACAGTGACTTCGTGTGCTGGCTTTTCTATTGTCTTGCAGCTTTTGCCTTGCTCATCGGTGCATCCCATTGTGAATGTTCCCCCCTCTACGAATATCATTTCTCCTTCAAACGGGTCCTTGAACTCATCATACTGCGCTGTTGCCTTTAAGCAGAGCGCCATTGCCATTATGCATAATACAGATGTTGTAAATAAATTTTTCATAGGAAAAGTAGTTTTAGTTATCAGCAACAAAGATACTTTTTCCAAGCGATATATATGTTTCTTTTTGCTTAATGAACTGTTATATTTTCGTTAAGCAAGTCCGCGCTTTTATGTTGAGACGCAAAATTTTGCGTCTTTATAAAATCATTTTTTTTGCTTCGCTGATGAATTCCTCGTCGATACCAAAGATTTCGGCTATGGTAAGACCTTCGGTCGGAACTTCCTCTTCGGTGGTACGTACGAGCGAATAATCCATGTAGCGGTTGATATTTTCGGGCGTTACCTTTGTGCCTTCTGGAACTTGCAGTCCTTTTACTCTCAGTCGGTTGCATTGTGCGGTTATGCCGTTGTAATGAGTGGTGATGAGGCTGCGTGTTGCATGGCGTGATAGAATCTTTATGAATGCGTTGACCAATGCGCGACCTTCGCTGGGATTGGTAGTGCGTGCAAGCTCATCGACTAGGGCAAGTATCTTTTGTCCCGACTTTACCGCCTTAAGAATCTTATCAATGTTGAGCATTTCGATTGCAAACGACGACAATCCGTTCACTTCCGACTGGGCATCACCAATGCTGGTCATAATCTCGTCAACCAAAGCGATTTCCGCACTCTCGGCTGGCACGAAGAACCCAAACTGAAACATCATCTGTATGAGCGACATTGTCTTGAGGACTACCGTTTTACCCGACATATTTGCGCCTGTAATAAGGTTGGGCGTGTCGTCGAAGTGCAGGTCGATGGGCTGGAATTCGCAGCCACGTTCCTTTAGCGATTCGGCAACAACGGGATTGAATGCGCCTTTTAGGGTTGTCTCGTTTGCAGAAATAGTCGGTTTGCACAATTTGAAGTCGCGTGCGAGCAGTGCCTTTGCCAATAACATGTCCAAATAAGCAAGCTGGTCGTAGTTGGCTTGGATGGCTTCGCTGTAGTTGCGCAACTTTTCAGACAGGTGTTCGCGGATGCGGTCTTCGATTTCGATGCATTCGAGGCGTATGCGTTCTGCCTTTTCGTTCTGGTTGGCGTTCTTGGCGATGTCGTACTCCTTGCGCAGAGTAGCCAGTTTCTCGTCGTATGCCGAGTAAATGTAGAAGCTCTGTATTCCGTTGTGCTCTGGGTCAAGGATTTCGACTACTGGATTGAGGTCGTGGAACGGCAATATGTTAATTGGGGTGTCTTTTATCAGTTTGCAGATGTCGCGCGAAACCATGCAGAAATTTTTCACTTCGAAAAGTTCAATGTCGTCGAGAGTCTGAGCCGAACGCAGGTTGTGTATGGTCTGGTGAATGTCGTTCTGGCAGTACAGGCGATGTTGAATTGCGACAATGCTCTTGGCGTTTTCACGGTCGCTGACGAAGCTGGTGAAAAATTCAAGGGTGTCGAGTTCCATTTTCAGCTCGAAGTCGCTTGTTATGAAACGCTGCGACAGCAGTCGTTTGCGGCCTGCCGACGAGCAAATTTCCATTTTCTCGTATATGAAGCGTAGTCCACGGTTTTCGTTGATATGATATTTGAAGGTTTGCATACTCTAAATTTGATGATTTGAAGATTTGATAATTTGAAGATTGGGGCTTGAAGGCTCACAGGCTAACAGACTGTCAGACTGTAAGCCTGTTCGACTTATTCATTATCTGAAGCGTACCATTCTGCGAAAGAAGTTGATGTTTCGTAAAGCCTTAGGCTGAAAAGTTTTATGCCGTCGGGTAGGAGAGGCTTGATAAGTTCGGCGAAGTGAGCAACGATATTCTCTGCAGTAGGTTGAAAATCAACGATATGTATGCGCTTGAAAATTGACTTGTTGCTTTCTGCAAAGCTTGTGTTTTCGCTGCGGCTTACGATGAGGCTGTGGTCGAACTTGTCGATGAGGTTCTCCTTGATTTTGTTTTTCAGCACGCCGAAGTCAACCACCATTCCATATTTTGGCGATGAAATGTCGGCTATCGGCTCTCCGATAACGGTAACGTGGAGTTTGTAGGTGTGTCCGTGAATGTTGCTGCACAGTCCGTCGTAGTTGTGGAGTGTGTGGGCGGTGTCGAACTCGAATATTTTTGTTACTCTAATCTTGGGCATAACTATATTGTCTAACGGGCTAACAGTCTAACAGGCTTGCAGTCGGACAATTCGACTGTTTGTCTGGTCTTCTGCAAGACTTTTAGACTTTTTGCCTTGTTTCTTCGTTTGCAAAGGTAATATTTTTTCGGCAAATAATAATTGAATCGGAGAGAACACAAATTTACACAAGGTGTCTAGTTATTGCGGTTCTTACAAGCGAGGCCGTATTTCCGCAACCGAGTTTATGCCTAAGGCATTTTGTGTAACTATGTACAGTCTCGAAAGCAAGGCACAACTTGCAGGAAATCTCCTTGATAGTATATCCCTCGACCATTAACCGAAGAATTTCTCGTTCGCGCATCGTAAGAGTAGGCGGAACTTCGGAATCATCTTCAACAAGAGACATAGCTTCCTTACAGATAAACGAACCCGACTCGGCCACCTTCCTAATTCCTTCCAGCAGTTCGTCCATGCCTGTACTTTTCAAGATATATCCATGAGCACCGCCATGCATGGCACGTTGTATTACCGCCGATTCGGCAAAACTTGTACAAATAATGAACCTCGACGACGGACTAATCGCCGACAAACGAGGAATCGCATCAATACCATCACCGTCGGGCAAAGCTACATCAAGCAAAACAACCTGCGGCTTGTGAACTTCGAGCAAACGTTCAGCCTCGGACAAAGTGCAGGCGATGTCCAGAACTTTCACGTCTTCGGTTTCATCGATTAGTTTCGAAAGGCCCTCAGCAACAACCCGATGATCATCAACTATTAATACACTTATCATCCTCGACTAAAATTATTTGTTTTTGAACTCGACATTTATCTCGCTACCCTTTCCTGGCTCAGAATACACGCTAAAGGTTCCGCCAATGGCATCGGCCCTGGCCTTTATGTTGCGCAATCCGGAACCTTCGCCATCAAATTCTATATTGCCTCGTCCGTCATCGCTTACGTTGATAATAGTGGAATCTTCATCGACAAACAACTGAACGCGGATATGATCGGCTTCGGCATTTTTCACGGCATTGTTTACAAGTTCGTACACTATGCAATACACAGCTTCTTCGTGCGTCACAACAGACATAGTCTCATCGCCGACAAATGAGAACGACACATTCCTCATGCTTCGGCAATAATCGCGTAGGGCGACCCTGAGACCGTAACGCTTCAACGATTCGGGAAGCAAGTGATGGGCGACATTGCGCATCTCGCATATAGCCTCATCGGTCTGTGACTTAGCAACCTGTATCGACGACTTTGTCTCATCGGGATTTTCCGCGTATTCCAAATTTCTTTTTATGCTTGTCAGCAATCCACCCATACGGTCGTGCAGGTCGCGGGCGATGCGCACACGCTCGGCAACTTCACCGCTCAACTTTGCAACGACGATGGCATTCTGCCTGTTTTTGCGCACATTGCGCCACAACAGGAAAAACAACAATGCTACCAGAAGCATTATGCAACCAATAAGAACCGAACCAATTACGTACCACCGTTTTTCTCGTGTCAACTGCTCAATGGCAGCCTGCTTCTTCTCGGTTTCGTACAGCACTTCCATCTGCGAAAGCCCCGACTGATAGTTTGAATTGGCAAACTGCGCCATTCCTCTGAAAATCTTTTCAGAGTATTCCTTCACGCCTTCATTATTTCCCAGTTCGGCGTATATCTGAGCCAGATAAACGTATATGCCAATATCATCATAAGTTTCATATTCATCTTCGAGCGACATAAGGGCATATTCCTCTGCTTTTTTCCACTGCTTACGCGCCATTGCCAGTTCGCAGCAGGCGGTATAGACATTGCTTCTTGTTTCCCAACTTGTCTCATCACCAAGCAGCGACAATGCTTCCGAAATGTATCCCTCGGCACGGTCCAAGTCCTTGTAATGATTCATCTGCAATCTCGCAAATGCAAGGATAGTCACAATGTAGTCGCCTTTTTCCTCCTCTATATGATTGCGGTAATATTCATAGCAAACATTTGCAGCCTCTTCGGCCTTTGCCATATCGCCAGCATCATTATATATCGCAACCAAACCCTTGTGCGACATGGCGACAAGCAGCGAATCGCCCGACTTCTGTGCTGCATCTACAGCCATAAGATAGTTGCTGCGGGCTTCGTCCGAATTGCCCATGCTATGGTACAATTCACCTATATTATAATGGAGTATGGCAGTAGATTCCAACCAACCATACTTCTCGAAAATAGGAAGCGCCTGCTGATAATAATGTATTGCAAGATGAGCCTTGTCCTGCATATTGTACACGTTGGCAATGGAACCATATATAACGCTCAAGTTATCGTCGATGTCGGACTCGCTGTAGCGGCTATCTTCCTTCATTGAGTCGCAGACCTCCAGAGCACGATTGTAGTAATCGATAGCCTCATCATAATCGTCGTTGCCGTACGCGATTAGTCCAAGGACACGCAATGCATCGGACCGAGCATTGAGCAAATCCTCTTCGTACGACAACTCAATGGCCTTGTTGGCATAATACCGCGACTTTGCTCCGTCGGTACTCAAATAGCCCCACATAAGGTTGTTATATGCCTTCATCAGCTCCTTGCCCTTGGGCGGATTTTTGCTGTTCAACAGCATCTCAACCGAATCGACATTCCTGTTCCGATGGTCGGAATATTGACCATATCCGGCTATACAAACGACAGACAGACAGAATAATACAGCAATATGAGATATAAGTTTCATCATTATCATTGACGCAAAATTATAAAAATTAAATAAAAGCACCTCAAAAAATCCCCCAAATGGGGGGTTGTAAAACACTCCATTCGGCAAGAACTTTGTTCCGATAAAGTTATAATATCTAATTGTCTAATTTTAAAAATCTTAAATAGTATGAAAAGATTATTAATTATCGCAACGACATTCCTTTTAGGAATATTAGCAATGAATTCGTGTATAAAGGAATACACAATCACAGTGGGTACAAACAATGCGGAATGGGGTTCTGTAACAGGTTCAGGAACTTACGTTGCAAATTCAGAAGTTGTAATTTCGGCAATTCCCGCATCGGGCTATTATTTTATAAAGTGGGACGATGGCAATACCGACAATCCACGCACCATTTTGGTAACTGGCGACAAGGCCTATCAGGCTATCTTCTCCAACAATCCTAATGGTGGCGGACAAGGCGGAACTGCTGTAAATTTCAGCGGAAACATTGACGAAAACACTACTTGGCCGGATCTTGGTCTGCCTGTTGACTATATAGTTGATGGCTGGATTAGCATCGACGGCAATGCATTGCTTACCATTGAACCTGGCGTTACCATCATGTTTACAGGAAACAACGGAGGTTTGTATGTTGGTGAAAATGCAGGTCTGCGCATGGTTGGTACTGCCGACAAGCCTATCAAGTTTGTAGGTCCGGCAAACAATGTTAACAATGGTTCTTGGGACCGTATTCAAATATCATCGAAACGCACTGACAACGTATGGGAATATGTTGAGTTTATCCGTGGCGGAACAAGCGACTACGAATGGTCAGCTGTCGTAGATGTTCAGGGAGCCAAGCTTTCAATGAGAAACTGCACAATCGATGGTTCTCTTGGTTGCGGTATGGACTTGGATTACGAAGCAAAACTTATAGCTTTCGAAGGAAATACCATAAAGAACTGTGCAAAATACCCTATAATAAGTGGTGACTGGTGCTCATTGTTCGACCTTACTGCCAACAATACATTCAGTAACAACACCAAGAATTTTGTTGCAGCATATTGCAGTGGTATTGATTTGACAGAGAACACCACGATAAAAAAACTCCCAATACCTTACTATATTGACTATGGTATAAGTGTTTCTGGCGGTTACAAACTTACCATCGAAGCAGGTACAGAATTTTATGTTAACAGTGAGAAAGAGATTCGTATTGCTGAAGAAAGTGCTTTAATCGCAAACGGTACAGCAGCAGAACCTATTGTTTTCCGTGGTATGGAAGACGAAATCGGCTACTGGAGAGGTATTAGGTATCACAGCCAAAAAGAATCTTCGATAATGAATTATTGCAAGATAGGAAACTGCGGAGAAAATGAAGCAGGATTCTGGAGCGCATGTCTTTCTTTCTGGAACGGTTCGCGTCTTACCTTGACAAACTGCACCTTTGGCAACTGCCGTCACTATGGCATCGCACTTGACGACATTGAAAATATGAATAGCATTACCCACAGCGGCAATACATTTACAGGCTGCAACGCAGGCAATGTATTTGTTGAAACTGGTGGCACATACAATGGTGTAGATTACGAGAATGAACAGATACTTGACAATCTTCCAGAATAAACCTTACAAACAAATAATCAAAAGGCAACTTTCGGGTTGCCTTTTTTGTTTTTTACAATAGTTGCAAGGTTTACTATTCTTTTTGCATTATGCAGAATAGATACTGATTTTTACTTGATAATCTTCTGTATTCTTATCGGTTTTTCTATTATTGGAAGTGTTTTCTTAATAGGTGCCCATACATTGAATGCACGCACCTGAAGTTGCTTGTCAAAATCCGATTGGGAAATTTTAGTTCTTACAAAGATTTTCACTGGCTGGTTGGGTAGAATGTCGAAATAGTTGTCGGAGAATGCGTTGTCAACGCCAGTTATGCTTAGGTAGGCACCACGGACAAATGTTTTGCTGTTGAGCGTTACATAGTATCCGCCGTCTGCCTTTTCGGATTTCCTTTCAACTTCGGCTTGCGGGAAATTCATTTCCTTCATTGTGCATAGGAAATAGTTGTTGTCGGCAATGTAGCTGCCATGTTGCGGAACAAATTCTGCCCTGATGAAGATTTCCGATCTCTTTTTGCGACCAATGATTTCTTTTGTAGGTTTGCTGAAATAAATCTGTGAGGCATTGGCTTTTACGGTTATATTTTGCGTTTCGCTGAATATTGTGTCGCCGTTGAAGTCGAGCACGCTTACTGAAAGTTTTCCGTTGCAGTCGCTAAGACTGTCGGAAACGATGTAAACACTTAGTTTTCCGTTCTTTTCGATTGGCGACACTAGTATGTTACGATAGGCTTTCTTTGTATAGTAGTGCTGGGCTTTCCATCGTCCGTAAAAGTCGCGGCTCGACCAAGATGCCACTGGCCAGCAGTCGTTGTGTTGCCAGAAAAGCGTTCCCATGCAGTAGGGCATGTTGCGACGATGCGCTTCGATGGCAGTCTTGATGGCATCGCCCTGAAGCAACTGGCTGAGGTACAAGGTCTCCTCGAAGTCGGCTGGTTTGCGGTATTCGCTTTCCAGGTACCACAGAATGCGGTTGTTTGCGTTGCTTCCGCCACGCTGGTGCGACATCATCACTTCTGAATGAATGTCGTGGTCTTCGGTGTTGGGTGCAAATTGCATTACGCTCTGCATATCGGGGAACGACTGGAAGCCGTATTCGGAGAAAAAGCGGCATCTTACATCGTTGAACATCGTGGTTTTGCCTTCGGCCTGCCAAACACCCCAGTAGTGTCCGTCGCCATTGGGATTCCAAAGTGTGTCGCCAGTTTCGGGCTTGCTGTACGGATTGCCGTTGAATGGTGACGACGGCACATAAAATCTATCGTCATATTTCTCAACCACTTCTGGAAGCGTAACAAGGTAGCAATCGGCATATTGCTTCATAATAAGTTCGGAAATCCCATTGCCCATAGCATCGTACCTGGCCTTGTAGCCCCAGCCGTACCATGCCGCCTGACACTCGTTGTTGCCGCACCATAACGCAATGCACGGGTGGTTGCGCAGACGCACCACATTGTCGATGGCTTCCTGGCGCACACTTTCAAGCATTTCGCCCTCGGTGGGATAAAAACTGCACGCAAACATAAAGTCCTGCCATACAAGGATTCCGTACTTGTCGCACAGGTCGTAGAAAATGTCGTTCTCGTAGATTCCGCCACCCCACACGCGCAACATATTCATATTGGCATTCAGGGCGTCGAGTATTGTGCGCTCGTACATAGAATCGGTAACATTTGTAAGGAAACTATGCTGC
>JAEEGJ010017248.1_pt1 | contig 16369 bp, 11 predicted proteins | sample 8958761 | NCBI WGS metagenome assembly JAEEGJ01 (sample SAMN16246546, study PRJNA631951) | gut metagenome | biome: gut microbiome; feature: rumen; material: RS-attached | host: Bos | place: Iran: Karaj | collected 2018-10
ATACGACTACCTTGGCAAAAAAACCGACTGCGTAGACTTAAACACAATAAACGACACGCTATACACCTACCCAACCGGCACAGACTTTTCGGTAACCAAAATGTCGCTGGCCACGGAAGAGATGTATAAGTATTATAAGAATAAGAAATCGTAGCGAAGCGCGACAATACATAAAAAATTTCGATTTTCTCTCACTTTTTTCTCAAAAAACTTCCTCTTTTTGAAAAATAAATCCAATACTATGTATGAAATTTTTAATTACATAGGAGGACTGTTGAACCGGTGGGGGTTACTGGATAAGCCCCCTTGAATTATTCCCACAGTTTTACCGATTTTTTGATTCTGTGGGAAGTTTGATTTTTTTTGCTTAAAAAAGCCTACAGTTTTCGAACTACACAGACATTTCTGGTGTAAGTCTTCGAATCACCTGAAACATAAAAACCATTGAAGTTTATGGTCCATGCTCTACCAGCTGCTGAAGCAGATTGAGAAGAAGACCAGTAATAAGCATTTTCTCCGCTATCTACCAAAATAGTTGCAGTAAAGCCTTCGGTTGCTCCAATAACTGTAAGAACATTATTTATTATATCTTTATTTCTGTAGATATAACAAAGTTCTGCAAGACTAGGAACATACCATTTTGAAGCAAAATCTGTGTTCTTCAAATTCGTATCTGTATTATTTGCATAATTAAGTGCTAATTCAAAAATAGGATATGTTGTAGAAGGACTTTCACTTGCTGCAGTATCTATTTTACATATTTCATTCCAGTTATCACTACCATCAGTATCACCAGTAAATGTTATAGTTGCTGCATTGGCTGTACCTTCTGAACTTGGTGTACATACTACTGTAGTAAAGTTTGTTGAAGTACCGCTTCCAGCTTCAGATCTAGCCCATTTTTTATTATTAGTACTATGATGTTTAATACCAACTATTCCTCTTGGAGCACCAGTTTCATCAAGAGCATAAATCACACCAACAGGAACTTTTCCCTCAAGTTCAGATTCAAATGAAGTTCGAGTAGCATCATATGCAATACATGTTCCATCCGCAAGCAAAAGATCACCTACAGAAACATTCCATGTCCACTTAGCATAAAGAATTGTATGATCTGTTATTGTTGTATCAAAATCAAACTCGGTTGTAAGTGAGCTGTCGCTGTACCATCCACCAAAATTTGCAACAGGTCTTGTTATTGTCGGTTCGCTAGCTTTTTGTCCGCTTGTAACTTTTTGAACAGGAATTTCTGAACCGCCGTTAGTATTAAAATTTACAGAATACTCTGGTAAAAGATTTGCAGTACGGACAACACAAACTTTCTTCGGAGAACTCTTATATGAATAATATTTCACTCCTCCATCTGTAAAATCTACACCCCAGGCATAAGTTGCGTAATCTTTAGGTTGAGAAGATGCCCAATAAACAGTTTCATTTGAATCCACTAAACTAGTAGCTGTAAAACCAGAAGTAGCTTCAATAGCAGAAAGAACTTTATTTAATACTGTTTTATTCTCATAAACAGTTCTAAGTTCTGAAGCACTTGGTACATACCAGCCTTTTGCATATTCTCCAGACAAACTTACACTAGAAGCATAATTGTTTGCATAATAATAAGCTGGATAATTTTGTTCTGCATTTTCTATTGCCGTAGAATCTTGCGAACAAATATATGCCCAGTTATCACTACCATCCAAATCACCTGTTAAATAATAATCAGTGCTATTATAATTGTAATTAAAATATGTTGTTCCTTCAGCTGGCTGTGTAGTAACACGATCAATTTGAATACCCTCAAAATTTGTATTATAACCAGTTGTTGACGCTGCAGCCCATGCCAAATCTGTATCTCCAGAATTTTTGATACCTATTATTCCTACTGGTTTTTTATATTCATCAATTGAATAAACAATTCCAACAGGAATTTTATTACCAGTAAGTTCTGAATCGAAATTCAAACGATTTTCATCATAATTAATATAAGAACCATCATTCAAAAGAAGGTCTCCAACAGAATTGTTATATAACAGAGTTCCACTTGCATCTATATTCCAATAAACTTTTGTTGTATTAGCACCGGAACCAGTCACACTGCAAATAGAAAGAGAATTAACCTTTGAAGAATCATAACCTGAGATTTTTAGCCCTGCAGTTAATTCACCAAAATAGATGATATTCCAGTCTATCTCATTGGACTCGTAGCAATCGTTTTCATAGTCCGCGTTTTGAATTTTATTTATTGCCCCTTGAATTGTCTGGAGGGCATTTGAATCCAATGCATTTAAACCTGTATGACTGTCATCTCCGTTTGGAGTAACAACAAGTGTTCGGGTTTTGCTGATTACCAGGCGATGGTAAGTATAATTACTGGTAGATTGTGTATTGGTCCAGTCTGTTCTAATTATTGATGATGTATTTGTAAAATCAATTAATGGAGGTTTTGGAGTATAGTTGCTTGGAGGATAAATATCATTTTCATGTGATGAATCCACAAAAAGTTGTGGCCAATAATAAGCATCTGAACTATAAGCACTTTTTACAATCCTTAAACATGGATCTAGATTTTCATCATATGTATTAGCTGTTGTATAAGATGTTTTTTTTATGTTTCCTTTATCTCCTTCACTCTTAGCTTTGAAAACATAATAAACAGAATAGTTATTACCAGAGCTTAATGAAAGTAGATCAGATGCTTTCCAGTAACAATTATCTATAAGTTCCTGCCATTCTGCTACCGAAGCAATGCTCCATTCCTTTGCCCAAGGCTGTTCATAATATACATGATTGTTTGGATCTCCATAACAGAAATTAGACCACTCTGATCTCTTTCCAGGGACACTCGCTTTTTCGTTTAAGTAGGTTTCGCCAAAGTTATATGCAGCCCACAAGGTTCCACTCGGCAGTTCAAGATCTACAAATTCGTGGCCATCATCGGCTACAAAATAGTTTGAAATTGTTCCATCGGATCTTGTATGCCAATCCAATATAGAAGTGTCTGGTCTTGTTACTTTGAACAAATTATATGCATCATAAAGATAATCATTATTATCTTCATCTTCATAATCATTTTCAAGAATCTGCCTACCTATTCTATATTCACTAGGAGTTATTGTAAATTCTGCTCCATCTTTAAGAGTTCCAACAACTGTTACTTTTGAAGGGTTTTCAAGATAGATATCTTCACCATGATTAATATTGCTATGAGCTGCAAAGCTTGTATCTTCACCTGATATTTTAAAAATTCCGGCAGCACCATAAGTATTATCTCTGATGAAATAATGGTAGATATATACACCACGACCTTTTCCAATTCCGTCTTTGGCTCTTATTTCATTTCCACTGATTAATCCGCCCTGCATGTCAAAGGTACTTATACCATCTGTTGAGTTACCATCAAGATAAACGCCTCCCGAATTACAAGACGAAAGATCTGTAGTTGCAGTTACTTTTGCAATATTATTTGCAATAGATCCATCCATCATTGTGAACAATGCACCTTTATCAAGATAAACACCACCACAACGGGCAGAATATGTTCCTTCTGCATAGTTATTTCCAATTGAGCCATCGTTCATTGTAAACTGGCCGCCTTCCATATAAACGGCACCACCCTTTGAATCGCCCCCTCCTACTTTACAATGAGAAATAGCAGCACTGCCGTTCATTTCAAAAGTTCCACCCTTTATACAAACACCACCACCTCCATAAGTTGCGGAACAGCCATTATCAAAAGAAGATGGGTCTCCAATAAGTGCATTATCATTCATTGTGACAGAACCACTTGTCATGTAAATAGCGCCACCATAATTAGAATCACAATTTGTAATTGAAGCATTACCTCCCATTATTACAGTACCACCATCAACATTGATACCTCCTCCATAACATACTTTCCAGTTACAGATTGTTGCGGCGTCTTGCATTGTCAGGGTTCCACCGGCAGGTACATAAACTGCGCCTTTATAAATAGAAGATGAAGCTTTGTCGGAACCATTATCATTCTGACCATCAATTGTAGTATTACCCATAAGAGTAACATTACTTTTGACACACAAAGCTAGTCCGGTTTGTCCCATAACTGAATAAGTTGCAGGAGGGTTGTCAGTTGGAGCTTTTACTCCAATTGTAAAATCCTGAAGAATAACAGGAACTTTTGTGTTTACAGTAAGAATTGTATTATATGTATTATCTTCTCCAATAAGTCCTCCACCACCAGGACCAATTAAGTAAAGCTTTTCTGCAGGGAACTTTTTGGTGCTTGAAGAATCTTCGATTGTTATACATTCCTCTACAAAACCTTCAACAAAAATAGCCCATTCTGTATCTGGATTATTCAAACTCTGTATTTTGTTTAAAGCAGCCTGAAATGAATTTAATGGAGATTCTTCTGACCAACCTGTACCGCCATTTTGTGCACCGGCAGTTACATAAATTTCTGGTATATAGAACAATGCATACAGCGTTGTAATCGAAGAATCTGCGCGGTCAAACTTTCCGGTGATTTTTTTATCAGCAGCAAATGAAGAGTCCTTGTACCAGCCGCCAAAAACGAGTTCCACAGAAGAACCATTTATGTCTGCAGTATAACCCATCGTAGGCAAGGTTACTTCTGCTGCTTTGGTTATATACAACTTTTCTGGAAGAAGTCCTGATTTTACAGTTACTCCTTGTGGCAATGAACCCCCGCTCTGTGGCAGATTTGTATTGCGGTCATAAAACTCATACTCCACATCAAATGTCATTACCTCGTTCAAATCAACCTTGAGGGAGGCGGTTGTTTCAAAGCCGGAGTCGATGTTTACAAAATATGAAAGGGTATTCAAGGCAATCGGATTATTGGAAGAATCTTTATATGCAGTGTTGTAAAAATCAAAAGTAAGATAATAAGTTGCAGACGGAAGATTTTCCAAAGTATCGGCGCGGCTCAGTGTGTAAGTAAAGGAATTTAGAACTTCGCTGCCTTCGGTTTTTTGAGTGAAGGTTGTAAAGGTTTTGTCGCGGTTTGTTGCAAGGGCAGTTTTGTCGGCATTCTTAAGAGAAACAACAACTTTGTCTGCACTACCTGAAAAGTCCATGGTGATTGCAAGACCACCGTTGTCTGTTGTTTTAAGTTCAAAAGAAACTTTATTTTCCTGACCTTCCCTAATAGTAACTGCATCGAGTGTATCTGAAAAGTTGATGTAATACGGATTTGCGTCTGTTCCAATATTCAACTTTGCAGTAAGGGTCATGTCGTACCAGCGTCCTGCAGTAATTGAAATCTTTTTTGATTTAAGTTCAGTAAAGCTCTGGGCTGTTGCAAGAGTTGTTACAGTTGAAGTTCCAGACTTTGTTGCTTTAAGTGTAAAACTTGTGAGATTGTTCAGAATCTCCGATTTCTGTTCGTCGGTAGTACTTGGATTAATTGAACGAGAAGCATTTACCTGAGCATCTGTAATTACAAGATAAGTTTTTGATTCTTCAATATTGGCAGTTTCTTTTTTTGGCTTTTCATGAAAACCAGTAGAACAAGAAACTAAAAGTCCTGCTAATAAAAGTGCAGCTATAAGTGTTTTATTTTTCATATTCGTCTCCCCCTAGTTGGCACTCACCTGAATTTGAATGGTGTAAGAATAATACTGTGTATCACTGCCGTTAACTTTTGTAGCCTCAAGAACAACATCATAAATTCCAGGCTTAAGGGCAGCTGCATTCAAGGTAAGTTTTTTATTTGTAGATTTCTGTTCTCCATCTACGAACCAGCGGTAGCTTGTGTAATCAGCATTTGGTGTAAATGTATAGATATTTGAGGTTGATGTTGGGTTGGTCTTTGTAACCGAAATATCCTCATAATCGCTTGAAAGAATTGTGATTGTCATTCCCAGCTCTTCACCTGTAGAAGTTCCTGAATTAGGGTCGGTTGGATCAGTTGGGTCGGTCGGATTTGTTGGGTTAGTTGGGTCGGTCGGATTTGTTGGGTCCGTTGTATTGCCCGGATCGGTTGAACTATTTGGGTCTGAAGGAACAGTCTGATTATTTGGATCGGTTGGGTCTGTCGGGTTTGTTGGATCCGTTGGCTCTGTTGGATTTGCAGGGTCCGTCGGATTTGTTGGGTCGGTTGGCTCAGTTGAACCATTTGGATTTTCTGGATCTGTTGTATTTCCTGGATCAGACGGATCAGTTGGATTACTTGGGTCACTCGGATTTGTCGGATTAGTAGGATCATCTTCCTTGCCGCCGTTTCCCTGATTTTCAGGTTCTTTTTCTTCTGCTTCATAAGTTCCAAGTTTAACTGTGAGCACTAAAGGAATTGTATTGCTTCCTTCCTGAATTATAATAGCAGAAGCGCTTTTTCCTGAACAAATTTGAACCTTGCTTCCATCTTCATTTACTAAATAAATTTCAGCTTGTGCTGATATGCTGGCACCAACAGGAACTTCGTCAAAAGAAAAAGAAACCCCTTGAGCTGAAAAATCCTTTGTCTGGGTTTGTTCGTAGTCACCTTTTAACGAAACAGAAATCTTTGCATTTTGTAAATTGTCTTCTGTTACTGTAACAACTGCTCTTGAAGAATCAGAGCCTGTTGCAAGTGAAAGAATCTGCTGTGCTGTGTTCGAATCTATGCAGAAAGAAACATTTGTTTTCTGCCCGTTTAAAGACTGTGTACAACCTGTAAATAAGCAGAACATCACTGCCAAAAAACCTACAGCAAAAGTTCTGATTTTCCTTGTACACTGATGCTCAAAAATGTGAAAAGACATTTTTACCTCCGAGTGTAATATATAATTTTACACGTATAATAGAATATTATCAAGAATTTGGTGCTTCTCTCAAATAAGTTGAAATATCCGTTTTAGCGTGATAAAATAGTACTAATCGATTTTTTAAAGAGGTCCTTATATGAAAACAAAGTTCGGATTCATTTGCACAACAGTTCTTTTATTGGCATGTATATTCACTGGCTGTGCTTCTAAAAAAGGTGAGCTTCAGGAAATTAAAGATGAAAATTTTTCTCCAAAACTTGTTTTGATTGCTTCTGGATCTGAACGACTTGTAAAATTTGAAATTGATAAAAATGAGCTTTTGCCAGAAGTAGATACCAAAAATATCAAGGGTGCCGAAATTACAATTAATTTCTATTCTGGCCGCAAACCAAAAGATAGTGCAAAAGAAGGAAATCCTGTTGGCACAATCACTTTTGATTTGCTTAAGGATGCAGACAAGCTTATTAACGGTTACGACCTTATGGCAAACGCAAAAGACCTTAAGACAAGTGCAGAAGATTTGAACAAAGCCTTTAGTGCATCACAATACTACTATGCAAAGGGTAATTTTGAAGCAACTGTAAAAGAAAGTAAGCTTGTTACAAAAACAAAGACAATTTATAGTAACGACACTGTTTACACACCTTTGTCTGAATAAAAACTGATGATTGATAAATCTAAACTTAGCTCAAAAACAATCCGCACTGTTCTCATTGTAATTTGTGTAATTCTTTCTTTTATTATGTATATGCAGAAGCGTACAAAAAACTATTACAAGGAAGCGGCAAAACTCCCGTTTTATAATGTACAGCCTTGCGATGTTGCAGACGGAACTTACCATGGAAAAACCTACACCCGTTTTTTGCATGTGCAGCTGGATGTAACTGTACAGTCCGGAAAGCTTACCCGCATAGATATTGTTGAAAACGAAGGCATTGGCGGTAAAAAAATTACTCCGCTTTTGGACGAGATGATTGCGCAGAACAATTCTGTTGTTACAGCCATTAAGGGTGATGAACTTGCAAGCATTGTTTTTATTGCCTGCGTTGATGATGCGCTTTTTCAGGGGCTGCCAGAGGAAAAGCAGGACGAATTAAAAAAGACCGATGACAAAAAAGAATGATTTTCAAAAACAGCTTGATGAACTTCTGGAAAAGCTTGAGGGTAAACCAAAGCTGCTGCTGCATGCGTGCTGCGGACCCTGCTCTTCCTATGTGCTTGAATATCTGAGCAGCCGTTTTGAAATTACGGTTTTATTTTATAACCCGAATATTTATCCGGCAGCTGAATACGAACGCCGCCTGGAAGAACTAAAGCGTTTTTATACTAAGTTTGTACCTGCACAAAACGTCCGTGTAATAGAAGAACCCTACGAGCCGGAAGAATTTTACACTGCCGTTGGAACCCGCGAAAATCCTGAGCTTGCCACCGAACCGGAACGCGGTGAACGCTGCAGACGCTGCTATGAGCTTAGATTGCGCCGAACTTATGAATATGCCTGCGCCCACAACTTTGACTATTTTTGCACCACACTTTCCATAAGCCCGTTTAAAGATGCCGGTATGATTAATGAAATTGGAACTGCCCTTCAATCTGGGGTCCCTGAGCCTGTCGAAGGGCCAAAGTGGCTCCCATCCGATTTCAAAAAGAAAAACGGCTTTAAACGCAGCCTTGAGCTTAGTGCCCAATACGACCTGTACCGCCAGGAATACTGCGGGTGCATCTATTCTATGTAGCACATATTCTTCACAAATTAACAAACCCGTGCTATAATTATCAATACTATTCATAGTATCGCACTATAAATAGAATCAAGAGAGGTGTTTTATGCCTAAAGGCAAAATTTCGTTAAAAACTGAGCTTTTAATTGGTACTATAGGCTCAATGATTATTGTTACAGCATTCTTGAGTTTCTGTTTCAAAGTTGTAATGAACAGAGTTATCCAGACGACAACCGTCGATTCTGTAAACCAGACAATGGAAACCCTGAACAAAGAAGTAACTGGTGTTCTTGGTGAATACAACGACCTTGTTGTAAGTCTTTCAGACGGAATCACCTATCTTGAACCGCGTGAAAAAATTGCGGACCTTGTAAACGGCATGGGTAAAAACATGATTGATAATACCATGCTTTATTATGCAACCTACGAACAGCTTTGGGAGGGCGGAGACCTTTATACAAGCATTGGCTGGGTTCCTCCTGCAGACTTTGACATGCAGTCGCGCCTGTGGCATAAAAATGCAGTAAATGATCAGACAAAGGTTTGTTACACGGAGCCTTATGTCGATGCAAACACAGGTCTTCTTAATATTACCCTGAGTTACCGTGTATTAAATGCAGACGGCAAGCTTATAGGTGTTGCAGCTGCAGATATTGTTCTTGATGCTTTAAGCCAGGCTGTAAGAGACATTAAGGTTTCTTCAAACAGTGTAATTCACATTATTACAAAAGACGGTCTTTATCTTACCAACGATAATTCAGACAGCATCATGACCGAAAACTATTTTGATTCTGTAAACCTTACAAAGTTCACCAAAGCCGAATACCTTGACGGAACTGCCAAAGCCTTTACAGAAGGAAAAACCTTCTATGGTGTATGCCCTATTCAGAACACCGAATGGTTTATTGTTGTAGAAGGTCCAATTGATGATTTTTCGGGCGAATACACAAAGCTTCTTATCTACACAATTATGGGACTTGTAGTAATTGCAGTAATCATGATTGTTGTATTCTTAATTCTTTCTTCACGCGTTTCCAAGAGCTTTAAGGTTATTGCTTCGGGCTGTGAACTCATGGCCATGGGTGACTATTCAGAACGCTATCCGGATTATATTACAAAAGAAGCATCTTTACTTTCAAACGGCTTTAATCTTGTAACAGAGCGCCTTGAAGGAAACATTAACAGTATGAAGCAGTCTAAGGTTTCGCTTAATGAAGCCGGAGGCAAGCTTAGCAGCACTATCGAAGACCTTATGGCATCAATTATTGAAATTGGTGCAAGCATAAGCAACACAGGAATGAACATTCAGAATCAGACCGACAGTGTAGACCATACAGCAAAGAGCATTACAAAAATCTATAATATGATTCAGCAGCTGGAAGAACTGGTTCAGGCACAGGTAAAGGATGTTCAGGGAGCTTCTACTGCTGTTGAACAGATGGTTGGAAACATTGGCGAAGTAGATAAATCTGTAGATAAGATGGCTGCTTCTTTTGATGTTGTAGAAACTACCGCCCAGAATGGTGCACAGACACAAAGCGAACTGCAGGAACAGATTGCAGAAATTGATAATCAGTCTAAGCTTTTGAGCGAAGCAAATGCCGTAATTGCAAACATTGCCGAACAGACTAACCTTCTTGCCATGAACGCCGCTATCGAAGCTGCACACGCCGGAGATGCAGGAAAGGGATTTGCCGTAGTTGCTGACGAAATCCGTAAGCTTAGCGAAACCTCTTCTACACAGTCTAACACAATCGGTGCACAGCTTCAGAGCATTCAGGCTACAATCAGCATGATTGTTCAGGCTACACAGCGCGGTGTTCAGGATTATACAAACCTTTCAAAAGAGATTCACGAAACCGATAAGCTTGTTCAGCAGATTAAAGCTGCCATGACAGAACAGCAGCAGGGGTCAACTCAGATTCTCGATGCACTTCATAATATGAATGACAGTACTCTGCAGGTACAGAGTGCTTCTCAGGAAATGTCAAACGACAGCCGTGTAATTATTCAGGAAGTTTCTACCCTGCAGAATGAAACACAGGTTATGGGACAAAGTATGGGCGAAATGGGCCAGAGTGCAGACAAGATGCAGGAAGCAGGTCTTACCCTTGCCGGCGTTTCCAAGGCTGTAGAAGCCTCCATCGAAGAAATGAGCCGCCAGATTGACATGTTCGAAGGTGCGTAAGGCCGCTGGCTACGTGGCAATCCACGTATACAAAAGTCACGTTTTTCATTAAAATAGACTCCAACTATTAAGTTGGAGTTAAATTATGCTTTTTTCACCAGTAGAAATTCAAGAAACTGTAAATATGTTTATGCGCCAGAAACTGGATATCCGCTGTATTACTATGGGTATTTCGCTTTTGGATTGTGCAGATTCAGACGCAAAACGCGCCTGCGATAAAATATACGACAAAATCATGAAAAAGGCCGGAAACCTTGTAAAAGTCGGACAGGATATAGAAAAGGAATTTGGAGTTCCTATCATCAACAAGCGTATTTCGGTAACTCCAATTGCACTTGTTGCAGGTGCCAGCAATGCCACAAGCTATGTAGATTACTGTAAAACTCTGGACCGCGCAGCCAGCGACCTTGGAGTAAACTTTCTTGGAGGCTTTAGTGCACTTGTTCAAAAAGGAATTACTCCTGCAGACCGCATTTTGATTGATTCTATTCCTGAAGCTTTGAGTGTAACAAACTGTGTATGTTCTTCTGTAAACGTTGGAACTACAAAAAACGGAATCAACATGGATGCCGTAAAACTCATGGGAGAAACAATTGTAAAAACTGCAGAAGTTTCTAAAACCTGCGAAGTAAACGGCTGTGCAAAGCTTGTTGTATTCTGCAACGCCCCTGAAGATAATCCGTTTATGGCAGGAGCTTTCCACGGACCTGGAGAAGGAGACAGCGTAATCAACGTTGGTGTTTCCGGTCCTGGTGTAATTCTTGCTGCAGCCCGCGAATACAAAGGCCAGCCAATCAACGTGCTTGCCGATGGTATTAAAAAGATGGCATTTAAGATTACAAGAATGGGTCAGCTTGTTGGAAGCGAAGCCGCAAAACGCTTGAACACAAACTTTGGTATTCTTGATTTGTCTTTGGCTCCTACTCCAGCTGTAGGCGACTCTGTTGCACGTATTCTTGAAGAAATTGGTATTGAAGGTTGTGGAGCTCCAGGAACAACAGCCGCTCTTGCAATGCTCACCGATATGGTAAAAAAAGGCGGTGTAATGGCAAGTACAAACGTTGGTGGTTTAAGCGGTGCCTTTATTCCTGTTTCGGAAGATGAAGGAATGATAAACGCCGTAAAGCAGAACTCTATCTGTCTTGAAAAGCTCGAAGCAATGACAACTGTATGTTCTGTAGGTCTTGATATGATTGCAATTCCAGGCGATACACCTGCTACAACAATTTCCGGAATCCTGGCAGATGAATTTGCAATTGGTATGGTTAATAACAAAACAACCGCCTGCCGCCTCATCCCAGCCCCAGGCAAAAAAGCCGGCGACTGGGTAGAATTTGGCGGATTACTCGGCGGTTGCCCTGTAATGCCAGTAAGCAAATTTGGCTGTGCAGATTTCATCAACCGTGGCGGTAGAATACCTGCACCAATTCATTCGTTCAGGAACTAGGGGTCCCTGAGTCTGTCGAAGGGCCCTACTCCAAATTCAACTTCTTTGCAAAAATATAGTGTGTAACTGCAAAGTACACTGCTGAAATAAGAACCAGGAGAAGGCATACGATGCTCATGCCTACGATGAACTCGTGGCCTACTTCGGCAGGGGTGTGGGAATCAAAGTTTGGAACAAGCTTAAAGATCCAGCCGTTTATCCAGAACAGAGCTACAACAGTTACAAACTTTACAAGACCCTTGTTCTTTTTGAACAGATGCGAAACTGCATTCACTATGTAAATCAGAGTGATAAAGAATGCTGCAACTGCAATGCTAAACATAAACATTGTCCAGAAGCATTTTCCGATTGTAAGATTGTAGGCAGCAAGTTCAGACTGAAGTGAAGGAAGAGCCTCGCTAAGTCCGCGGAAAATATCTGGAAGACCCATTCTTACAAAGCAGAGTAATCCGCTAAGACAGTTTACAAGAGCACAGCAGAAAAGCCAGAAGAATGCAATTATAAACTTGCCCCACAAATGCTCGCCCATTGTAACAGGCAGCGAAAGATTGAGGTAGGCTTCATCTTCGAGCATGCTCTGCTTAAAGCGGCGGTCAATTGCAGTAATTGTCATTACAATGCAGACTACCGAGAATACACAGAATGCAATTGCAAGACAAGCAGCAACTATTTCTTTCTTTGCTGAAAGACCGGTTGAATCTGTGTTTACATCAATGTTGAAAGATGCGCCTGTACTAGATTCTGCATAATCAAAATCATGCATATTAAGAGGATTTGCAAAAAGTCCGGTTAATAATCCAAGAACTAAAAGTGCACCGTAAAGCGGAAGCAGCTTTCTTGATGAATGCTTAAAATCGTATTTAATTACCTTACCAATTTTTGGAAATGGATTTCTCATAGTATTTCTCCTGAGTAAGGCCGCTGGCGGCCTTTGATTTATAGCAAAGCGTTAAAAAAATTGCGAAAGCAATTTTTAGCTTTACCTTTTTTAGCACCTGAATTCCTCGCGGAACAGTGTGTCAATTGATTTACCTGTTTCTTCGCGGATGTCGTCTACATCACCCTGGCGGACAATGTGTCCTTCCTTCAAAAACAGAATGTGATTCAAAACAGGTTCTACATCTGCAATCAGGTGAGTAGAAATGATTACAGTTGCATCTTCCTGGTAGTTGGAAATGATTGTGTTCAAAATGTAGTCGCGGGCTGCAGGGTCAACGCCACCAATAGGTTCGTCAAGCAGATAAAGCTGAACATCGCGGCACATTGTTGTAATAAGCTGAACCTTTTCCTTTGTACCTTTGGACATTTCCTTAAGCTTGTCCTTTGGATTGATGTTAAGACTTGCAAGCATGTCCAGAGCCTTATCCTTATTAAAGTTGGTATAAAAATCACCGAGCATTTTCATAAGGTCTTCTACATTCATCCAGTCGTTGAGATAAACCTTATCAGACTGATATGCAACAAGATCCTTTGATTCTGCACCAGGCTTGAGACCGCAGGCAAAAACTTCGCCCTTTGTTGGCTGAAGCAGTCCTGTAGCAAGCTTGAGCAATGTTGTCTTACCGCTTCCGTTTGGACCGAGCAAACCAACAATAGATCCCTTTGGAATGCTCAAGGTAATATCATCAAGAGCAACCTTGCTCCCGTATTTTTTTGTAATGTTCTTAAACTCAAGAATTGAATCCATAATACTACTCCTTATACTCAGAAATCAGTTTTACTACTGCCTCTTTTGTAATTCCCATCTTTTTCATTTTTTCAAGAAAGGCCTTGATTTCGTTTTCTGCAATTTCGTTTTTCATAGAAAGAATGAGCTCTTCGTCATCTGTAATAAAACGACCCGACGTACGCTCTGTTCTTACAAGCCCAATGCGTTCAAGCTCTGAAAGGGCCTTTTGCATTGTATTTGGATTTACCTTTGCAACAATGGCAAGGTCACGTACCGATTCCAGACGCTGCCCCTTTGGAAGCTCGCCAGAAACGATTGCTACCTTGAACACATCCATCAGCTGAAGATAAATCGGTTTATCGTTGCTGAACTGATAGTCCATATGCACCTCCGTATTACTGTATTAAGTGTATAATACAGTAATACAATCTATTTGTCAATATTTTTTTTAAGAAAAACGTCGTAGATTGCTTCGCCCTTCGGGCTCGCAATGACGAAAACACTCCAATGTGATACAATACAACTATGACTATCACTGCTGCAGCACAGGACCAGTACGAACAAATACAGACCTTCCTCATGCCCTGGGAACCATCCTGCGTTACACTTTGCTCTAATGTCAGAAAGAAAAAAGATAAGGTATATGTTATTACTGATATTGCCCTTCTTGGCGTTCTTTTTTTAGATAAAACTATGTTTTTCTGTATACCCGAACCAGATAAAATTGCGGGACTTGAACAGGCGCTTGCAGATTTCTTAAAAGATAAAAAGGTCAGCTGTCTTAATGGAGAACCGGTTGCCGGCCAATACATTCTGCAGGCGCTTGAAAAAAACGGACAGACACCATATCAGACAAATTACTACAATCTTATGACACTCACTTCTTCTCCGCTACCACCACCTGAAAAATTAAGCTGCGATGACGAAATAAAACGCTTTTCGTCTCCAGAAACAGATACAGAGCTTTTGCTGCAGCTTCAGAAAATGTATATGGCAAAGGAGGTTGCTCCCGCCGGAAAACAGGTAACAGATCTGGAAGCAACTGCCCAGCTTAAAACAGTATTAAAGGACCAGCTTTGCTTTGCACTCCTTACCGATGGCGAAATTGTTTCCAAAGCAAACACCAACGCTATAGGCTTTGATTATGTTCAGCTTGGCGGAGTTTATACACATCCGCTTTACCGCAAAAATTATTATGCCTGGCATCTGGTTTATACAATCTGTACACGTGTATTAAAATCAGGACGCAAAATCAGCCTTTTTGTAAAAGAAAAAAATAACCCTGCCCACGAACTTTACCAGCGCATTGGTTTTGTTCAGGGCGGGAAATATGAAATAGCATACTTTAAGTAGCTTTTGGTAACTTTTGCCTTATAGAATTGTTTTATTTTAATACAGGAGAAATTTTAAAATGAAAAATGTCGCACGTGCAATCCTCTGCACAATCTTTATGGCACTTTTTGCTGCCAACACTTTTGCAAACGACTATGTAAAATTTAAAGGCTGGAAACAGGCCGAAACAACACACTTCCGTTTTATATACGAAGCAGCATCCGAACAGGCTGCACAGGCTTATGCCAAAATTGCAGACCAGGCCTGGGAAAAAATTGCCCGTATATATGCAATGCCACAGGAAAAAACCAATGTCTATGTATTCAGCCGCATGAACATTGTAAATGCTTACACAATGTTTTCTCCACCAGAAATTATAATGTTTGATTCACCGCTCATAGACAATTATTTTGGGTTCCGGGACGACTGGATGGAGCTGTTTTTTACACACGAGCTCATTCACATTGCAAACATAAATTTTGAAGATAAAAGCTATCTTGCTTCCAAGCTTATGGGAGAAGCCATAAGAGGCATAGATTATTCCATGATTCCGGGCTGGGCGCTCGAAGGCCTTACAACTGTTTTGGAAACAGAGCTTACAGATGGTGGACGTGGCCGCAGCCCGTATTTTGAATTAAGCTACAAAGCCCCTACACTTGATAATAATTTTATTCCATACCGCCTTATTGGAACCGAACAGGAACCTCCTTACAGTCAGATTTATGTAATGGGTTATCTTATAATGCGCAGTATTGCAGATCGCTGGGGAATTGAGGCTCTTGCAGACATAGAACGCAACCGCAACATGGACCGCAGCTGGGAAGAAAGCGTAAAGTTTGTAACAGGCCACACTCCCGAAGATATTTACCGCGAAGCAAAAATTGCCCTGGAGAAAAAATATGCGGATGAAAGAAAGATTCCGGAAGGAAAGATTATTTCTCCAAACGACCTTAATGTAAATTACTATGAGCCTGCCATTGTCCTGGACGATGGTTCAATTGTAACAACACGAGCAGACTATACTTCCAGCGCGGTTGTTTTGCTCAAGCCTGGCGCAAAGGACGGTATGCAGTTTTACGAGGACGACGGCGAAGTAAAAGAAACCATTTTGTTTAGGGGAGCCAGTGAGCTTACCGCCGACGAAGCGCTTAACATTTACTACACCACCGCTATTAGCCGTTATGACCGCGCTCCTTACAACGAAACACAGTTTCCTCTTTATAAATGGTCAAAGGACGAAGAAGGAAACGTAACCAACGAAGCTCTTAC
>JAEEGJ010017249.1_pt1 | contig 16368 bp, 21 predicted proteins | sample 8958761 | NCBI WGS metagenome assembly JAEEGJ01 (sample SAMN16246546, study PRJNA631951) | gut metagenome | biome: gut microbiome; feature: rumen; material: RS-attached | host: Bos | place: Iran: Karaj | collected 2018-10
GATCCCGCGGGAGACCATCGCCGCCGCGATGGGCCACTCCGGCGGGACCGTCACCGACATCTACATCAACTTCGACCGCTCGAAGATAGACAGGGCGAACCGGCAGGTGATCGACTACGTCCTCTACGGGAAGAGGCAGCAGACCGTCCAGGACATCCTGAGCCGCAGCTTCGAGGAACTGAGGAGGCAGATTGCCGGAAACGCCGGGTAAATTTCCGAATTATGCAAAGAAATTGCACATTTCGTTAATATATTGCCGAAAAATGCACTTTTCTTTCCATTTCCCGAAGAAAAAAAGCCCCGGATTTCTCCGGGGCTCACCATACGGTAATGTCGCCAAACGATTACGCAAATATGGTGGAAAGGTCTCTGTTCAGGGAACGGAGTCCGGACGCGATGCGGTCCTGCTGAGCCTTGCGCGGCTTCGTTCCGTTCAGGTATGCCCAGAGCTGCTTCTGGCTGATTCCGGTCACCTTCTCCAGGCCGGCGAGGGTGAAGATCCCGTTTCCGACGTAGTACGCCATCAGGCTGGTCATGTCGACGGTGTAATCGACCGAGTATTCTCCGTCAAGCCAGTCCGGATACTTGAACCCCTCTTCTTTAGCGGTCTCCTTATAGAAGGCCATCTGCTGCTCCATGTCGGCCTTCGCGGCCTCGATGGTGTCTCCGGCGCCGGAGAAGATTTCGTCCTTGCAGTAGACGGTGTAGGTGCCGTCGGACGCCCTTTCGATGATTGCTTCTATCTGTTTCATTGTTTCGTGATGTTGTTTGTCTATATGGATGGAAGGAGAGGGGCTTATTTCAGCCCCATTTCCTTCCTGATTTTCAGTTCCAGCCCCTTTCCGACCTCTTTCGCCCCGTGGTCGGGAACCGGGTAGGTGATGGAGCCTTTCCTGTAAATCACGTGGCTGGTCCCCATCTGCCTTACTTTTTCCCAGCCGTTCGCTCTGATGAGCCTGTGCAATTCGTTGTACTTCATATTACGTATCGTTTGGCACTACAAAGATAGCAATAATTCTATTACCGTGCAAATTTTTTAATAGTAAAATTACAATTATTTTGCAAAAAGATACAAGCCCGGACCTCACGGCCAGGGCTTGCGAACGAAAACTTAACACTGATTACAAACCCCTCGGCGGGGATGTGGGTCTTAGAACGAGTATCCGAACGTGACGCCGGCGCCGGCATAGGGCTGCACCCCCGCCGGGGTATAGCCGATTCCCACCTGCGGGCCGACGGTGAGATTCCAGCGCTTCCGATAAGGAACGCGGATCGTGGTCGACGTCTCCCTCACCCAGATGTCCACGAGTTCCGGACGGAATCCCCTGACCGTCGCCCGGTAGTTCTCCGCCTCGTAGCGTTTCTCTGTGATGGGGACCTCAACGAGGACGGAATCGTGGACGGCGGTGGTGTCGTGGACGAAGGTCGTGTCATGCACGGCCCTGTGCAGGTAGACGACCTTCGGCTTCAGCATGGTCGAGTCCGGCTCCGGGATGGGGGCCGGAAGCCACTTCGTCACGGTGACTGTGTCCGGCTTCCCGGACGGCGCCTCCCTCAGGCCGGCGGCGCGCCCCGCCCAGAAGGACACGGCTGAAGCGGCGACGGCCGCACACAGCAGCAGCGCGAAAGGGCGAAAGTTCCGGCCCATTTTTTTCGCCCTTTACGCGATTGTCCAGTCTTCGCGGAAGATGTCGTACCAGGTCGGGATGTAGCCAGTCGCGATATATGCTTCCTGCATGGGGCTCCACCGAAAGAGAAGGACCTGGTCGACGAAACGGATGTCTCCGCGGTCTTTTAAGAACTCCTTCGTTTCTTCAGGGAGGCTGCTCATCTTCGGGATGACCTCCTTGTCCACATACGTAGGAACATGGCGCACGATAAAGCCTGTTCCAGACAGGCTTGAATTGGTGAGGCGTTCTCCATTGCGAAGGGCCTCTAATACTTCACTGAATTTCATGTCGATTATGCCTTGAATTCATACACTGTCTGCGTCACCCCGTACTGGGGCAGGACGTCGAAATGGAGCCAGTTCACGCCCGCCTCCATCCTGATGGGGCACGGAAGCAGGGCGGCGCACTCCTTTATCTTCATCCTCGCCTGCTCGGCGGTCATGCCGGTCACGTCGAAGTCGCCGGCCTTCCCGAGGCAGTGGGCGGAGAGATAGACGCCGGACTTGCCGCGGACGACGGAGCACCGATTGCACCGGAGGCCGCGCTCGGTCTTCCCCTTCCCGTTGCACCACATCGGGCGCTGGAGAATGTCCCGCCGGATGATCAGCAGGCAGTACAGGTAATCGGTGTCCAGGAACTGCCACGAAGCCTGTCCCCACTTGGCCAGCGCGTGGGGACAGACGAGCTCGTCGACGTCGAAGTACGGCCGGATGGCCTCAAGGATATCCTGTCTCGTTATGATCATGATTCCTCCTTCCTGACGAACTTGCCGTCCTCGCTCCTGGGAGCCTTCTTGCCGTTCTGGCCGCGACGGCTCGGGACAAGGTCCGGACGCGCCTCGCGGAGGACCGAACGGAGCGCCCGGTTCTCCCCCTCCAGCTCCTCGATGCGCTCGTTCTGGCGGTCCTTGTCCTCCTCGAGTTTGTCGACCTTATCCTGGAGTCTCCGGATCTGTTCGGTCAGGTCCTCGATGATGGGCTTGTAGGCCTTCTCGACCATCCTCTCGATGTTGTCGATCTGGTCCGACTTCACCTCCTCCTCCTTCTTGTCGGCGTCGGCCTGTTCCTGCCTCACCCTTGCGCGGATGGTCAGGATGCGGGTGATCCAGGAGGCCGCGACGGCCGTCCCGAACACCTCTGCGAGTCGAATCAACGTTTCCATTTCATTCATGTTCTTCGGGGATCTCGAGGACCCCGCGGTTCTTGTATAAGATTTCCTCGACGTACCTGACCCGGAGCGCGAGCAGGAACGCCGCCACGCCCAGGATGACGGCCAGGGCGATCGCTATCAAAGAAAGCAGTACAGCCATGTGGTGATTGTTCCTATGGCGGCCCCGATGAGGTCGCAGATCATGTCATGCCAGGAAGCGACGCCGTGCCGGATGTCCCATATCTCCTTTCCGGCCCCGGCGGCCAGCGAGATGGCACCCGCCAGCCACCAAGGAAGGAAAAGACCGCAGGCTACGGCGATCATGGCGCAGGTCTCCAGGTGGAGCAGGCCGTCGCGCTTAATCCATGCTCCCACTGTCCCGGCCCCTCTTGTCGTAGATGCAGTGCCACACGAACGGAGCGAGGATGTAGCCGAAAGGGAGCGCGATAAACAGCGTGATGGCGCCGTCCATGAACACCCACTTGGCGACCTCCTCGAACATGGTGGCCTCGATAACCTTTCCGCCACCGACAAACCAGATGATGGCGAGGATGATGGTCGGGAGCATGCAGGCCCCGGCCATGAACAGTTTGCTGAATGTACCTTTATCCATATCGTTTTGCATTATGTGGCCCAGACGGCCACGGATTACTCTTGCTGGCAGTTGCATTTCTCCGGGTCGTCCATGTTCATCATCTCCGGGAAGTCCTCCCAGACTTGGGATGCGAGGACCTTCGCCCCGGCGGACGTCGGATGCACGTTGTCCGAATCAAGGCAGCCTTCGTACCAGGTCGCGTTTTCCTCCTCGGCATTGACGGCCTTCGCAAAGTCAATGTATCTGAATCCGCTCGCCCTCACATAGGCGTTCTTGTGGATCATCCGGCGGTTCGGGACGTTGGGAATCGTTGCGGCGATGAGCGTGATCCCATATTCCGTGCACAACCCGGCCACCGTATCGAACGCGGTCTTCCAGGCCCCGTTTGCGGCGCCGGAATCATTCTCGTTCATGCCGAGACACCACACGATGTATTTCGGCCGGTTCGTCAGCAGGGCCGACTGCAGGTCCGCGAGCATCGTCGCGGAGTCGGAACCAGCGAGTCCGAACATCGCATAGTTGTCCGTGTCCGCCTTTTCCGGGAGCAGATAGAACGGCCACCTCGTGCCGTAGAAGGAGACGTAGCTGTCGCCGAACACCCACACCGGCCGACGAAGGTCGGCAGACCCGACCCTCATCCTGACATCCGTCAGGCTTGCGTTCTCGGCCCGGAGGAAGGGATATCCATAGGACTCCACCGTCGCCGTGTCGAAATTGAAGGTTTTGGTGCTGGAGAGGGTCGAGAGAATCACCTTCGCGTTATGGTTCCGGTGCATGAACACTACCTTGATGAAAGTGCTGAACGTCATCCCGTGCGTCGCCTCCGCGACCACCGTGTCGACGTCTTCGTGGAGATGTATCAGGGAGACTTTCGTAGTGTCGACCTTCACATAGAACTTGTTGGCCTGCTGGTTTCCGCCGGCCACGCCGAGAAAGATCGTCCTGAAACTCGTTATCTTCGCCGACATCGATATGGTCCGGCTGCGCTTCAGGTAACGGGGGAAATTCGTCATGGTCATGGTCGCGCCGTCCAGGCTCTCCCTCGTGGCCAGTCGCGATTCGCCGCCCATCGCGGAGTAGGACACTTCTCCGTGAAGGCTCGTGCCTCCGGACAGCTTCGACGCCGGGATGCTTCCGTCCGCAATCTTGGAGCCGGGGACCGAACCGTCAAGAATCTTCTCCCCCTTGATGCCATACATGTACGGCTCATAGGCGGTGGCCGTCTCGCCGACCTCTATCTGGATCCTTCCGTTGGCATAATTATGAATCGTGAATCGCGCATACGCCACCCCCTCCTGCCAAGCGAGGCTCATAGCCGTCGTAGATGCGATCACTCGTTTATTCTGATCGTAAACGCAATTATAGATATCACTCGCGGGACTTTGGGACCCGGCCGTGGAACAGCAGAGATGCCCCATCTCCTGAGTGAACGGGATGAAACCGGAGACGGCATGGATGGCGGAGGTTAGCACGCCTCCGTTCGATGCCAGTCTCTGCTTCTTCACGTAGTCCGGATCCGTGGGGTCGAAGAGGTTCTTGCCGGTGCCGAGATATTCGTGAACCTCCTCGTTCAGCACCTTTCCCTGCTCGGCGGACAGCGCCTTGTCCGCTCCGCCCGTCTTCAGGTCGTCGATGATGCCGATGTTGGCGGGCAGATGCCCGCCGGGGCCATAGGGGTAAATTGTCCTGTTTGCCATGATTGCTTGATATTATGTTATTCGCCCCACACAGGGCCGGCCACGAATGCGTATGTGCCCTCCGACTGCGTGAAGGTTCCGTTTATGGTGTCATAGACACCGACCTTGTTGCTCGCGTTCCTGCAGGGAATGTAGTTGCGGACAGGGGTGACCCCATTGAACAGCCTGAGGTTATAAAGCCGTCCGTGGCTGTTCTTCTGCGCTGCCGCGTTCCTCCGGTTCAATGCGAACATGTACAGCTTATAGCTTCCGAAGTCGCCCCGTGTCACATTCTCCGTTTCGTCCCCGATGGTATATGTGGAAGCACCGAGTATTGCGGTGAACCGGGTCTCCTTTTCCGGGAGGCGCGCATTTTTTCGATAGCCGGTGCTTCCGAGCATGAGGGAGCCTGAATAGCCTGACACCGGTACGTCGGTGGCCAAATGAAGACGGCGGACATTGGTATCGTACATGCCGCCGAGAATCACGCGGTCGTCACCGATGTCGTCGTAGGACATGAAATCCAGTTGGAAACGCACGGTGGCACTCGTATTGACGCCCGTGTTGAAATACGCATCCCTGCCCAGCGGGTTTTCAATGTATTGGAGCCTCGTGTACCCGTCGGGCAGGATGCTCGGAATGACACCTTCGTGGTACACCAGGTCGTCGCCGAGGAATGCCTTCGCAATCCCGACGTCCCCGAAACAGGCCCGACCGATCATTTGTTCACCGAGATCCAGCATCACTCCTCCTCCTTAATAAGGTACAGTGTCGTGGGATCCTTCACTGCGATATCCCGGTATTCCTGCTCGTCTTCGCAGAGCTTGTATTTCAGATATGCGGGATGGTCGTGGTTAAGGTTGACGGAGATGACGTTGCCGTCCGTGAGCAGGACGTCGACGGTCCCGTCCTCGTTGGTTGATATCGAATCAAGACCGACGCCGGGGTTTCCCTTGATGCCGCTGATGTGGATGGTCAGCACTCCGTTCAGGACTGATGCGGTGGCCGATGGCGTTTCCGACGTCGTGTTGTCGACGGTTATGACGCATGAGGTAACGCCCGGAGGGCCGACGAGGGAGGCGAGCCATTCCGATACGGACCCCTCGAATCCCTCCACGACCGCCACCTGGTAGGCGGAGAGGCCTTGCGGACCAACGAGAGAAGCGAGCCACTGGGGCTTCGTTCCGACAAAGCCCTCCTCAACCGCAATCTGATACGCCGAGTCGCCAGCCTGCCCTTTCAGGGACGCCAGCCATTCGGCGAGCGTCCCGTCGTATCCCTGGTCCACGGCGAGCTGATATGCGCTCTTCCCGGCAGGACCGACGAGGGATTCGAGCCACTCCTGCTCCGACCCCACGTACCCGTTCTGGCAGGCGACTTCGTATGCGGAGAAGCCGCGCGGGCCGCGGGACACGTCGGCGATCCCCCGCGCCTCCTCCGTAGCACGGATGCAGGCGGCGAGGATATTGTCGAGGATGGAACTGGAGACGTCCTCCACGACGAGTTCGACATCCACGACGGGGTCCTGGAGGATGACGGATCCGGAAGCCTCGAAGGTTCTGGGGACGAGGTTGACGGCACGCTTGTCGTAGACTTTCTCGCGCCCCATGTACCTCGCACGGACGATGATGGAATTGACGCCAGGGTATTGGGGCTTGGTGGCCGCATACTCGCATACGAGGACGGTGCCGTCCTCCCCGTCGACGGATACGTCACACCGGCCGGCAAGCGCCTTCTGGTCGTCCGAATAGAGGTACGCCCTGATGCCCGTGAGGTCCGACCAGTCGACGTACATCCCGCCATCCTTGAGCCGGACGCGGAACCTGATATCCGAGCAGACCCTCTTGTTAGGTAGTGTAATTATGCCCATAGATGTTGATTAAATAGTGTATTTTACTGTCAATGTGGCGCCGTAGAAATAGCAATAGTATGACGTTGTCGTCGCCTGGCTTCCACGGAAAATGTCGACCTTCAAAGTGAGGTCCTTTATGTTCGCGCCCGTCCATCCGGAACCGACGTCCAGCGTATATTCCTTCGCGCCGGTCGTCATGTTCGGGCTTGCCGCCCCGACCGCATCGGTGCCCCTGCAAACCTGCAGCACCCTTGTTCCGAGTCTCGTCCCTACCGTCGTGGTGACTTGCGCCTTCGCCACGAGGGAAATGGATTCTATCGTCGCATTGTCCGGGATGGAGGACAGGTCGAACGTGAAATAGAGATAAGTCTCGGCGTTGTTTCCTCGCACAAGATTTATCGTCGCATATCCGTTGCTTTCGTCGCTCCCGTCATCATAGGCCTTCCCGATATTGGACAGGCCATGATACGCGTGGTGCTCCGTATCGTATCCGGAAGGATAGACGGTTTTCGTGTATTCCTGCGGGCCTCCCGCTTCCTGACTGACGGTCAGCCGGCGCTCGATGCCCCCTACGCCGGAGACGAAGGTCACGGTCTTGGACCTGGCCGGACCCGTATTGGCATCGGAGGAGACCTGGACGGTCTGTTCCCCCGATGCCGACGGAGAGGTCAGGTAGATGTTGTCGCCTGAACCGTCGCCCCACGGTATGGTCGTAGTCGCCATCGATTAGGAGATCGTCCAGGAGGTGTTGGAGGAGACAGTGACGGACTGCGCGGTGCCGGCGGCCGGAATGGTGATACTGGTCGGGCTGATGGTCAGGAACGCGTCGCCGGCGGCCTGGGTGATCGTGCAGGTGTCCGTCTCGCCGTTGTTGGTGGTGACGGTCAGCTGCGACACGAGTTCGGAGACGGAAGCGTTCGCCCCGATTCCGGTGAAGGTGATCGAGAAGGTGTACTCCTGCGACGCGCCGGGGTCTCCGGCGATCGCCGCGCCGTTGTTCGTGTCGACGGAGTTGGCGATATAGACCGACGGAAGAACGAGGCCGATTCCGTTCGCCCCCGTCAGGGAGAACGTCAGCTTGGACGAGTTGGACTTCCCGGTGATGGTCACCGTGCCGCCGTCCTTCGACACGGTCGCCGTGTCGGCGAGTTCGACGAACTCCGCCTTTCCGGACTGCGTAATGTTAAGGATCTTGCTCTCTACGCCAGATGCGGCGAAGACAGCGGTGGTGGTGCGGGGGGATCTCCCGGTGTGTGCCGACGCGGACCACGATACGGTGTCGTTGCCGCTTCCGCCCTGCTTGTTCGGGGTTACCCAGGATGCATGTGCCATAGTGATATAGATTTAGATGATATGCCAGGTTGTGTTGCTGAATACGTCGTTGTCAACCGCCCATTCCGGGTACACCCAGATGATCTCCGGCTGGATTTCTAGGTACGGGGTCCTGATGTTCGGCGTGCAGACGCGTGACACGCGTACGGAGATTCCGCCGACGGCGGAGCAGGACAGGCCTTTCACCGTATCCGGCTCTTTCGCCGCCGAGACCTTTACCGCACCGGCTCGGCGGATGCCTACCGAGATGCAGCTGCTCATAGCGGGAGGATTTCGAGGAACGTCTCTATAACATCGACTTCCGTCCGGAAGCCTCCGTCGACGTCGGTGTCCGGTATGCTCGTCACGGCGATCAGGCAGACGAGGCCGACGCCGAGGCGTGCGGTGTCCACGATGAAGTAGTAGTCGCCGTCGGCGACGATCATCTCGTCCTTCCGCACCTCGTAGGAGTTCGGTCCGCGCTGGAGCCTGATAAAGAAGTCGTAGTCCGACATCGCAAGCGGCCCCGCGTCTATCTCAAGGATGTATTTTGGCGTGGCGCCGAAATACTGCCTGTCTGGCTTTTCCATGGTCGTATAAGTTTAGTCGATGATTATTCCGTCCAGCGCGGCGAAGTCCTCGAAGGTGTAGTCTCCGTCCTTGACCGCCTTGACGAAGTCGTCCATGGAGACCTTCACGAGTTCGAGGTCCTCCGCGACCTCCTCCTGGAACATCTTCTGGAGGAGCCGGTTCATGGAGGCCTCGGCGCGGAGGAACTCGTCATGGTCGACGACGGGCCTGCCGGACTCCCGGAGGACGTGGACGTCGAGCGTCTCGTCGGCGAAGTCCTCGCGGAACTTCTCCAGAAGGTCCTGGCGCTCCTGCTCGATCTCCCGGGAGACCCTGCGGAGTTTCCGGTAGTCGTGGATGAGCGTGTTTCTGACCTGGTCGTTCTTGACCTTGTTCACGGGCACCCTCCCGAGGGCATTGACCGCGTTCTGCACGTCGATTTTCTTCATGATTGTAGTCACTTGTTATCAGTCTTTTTCGGGTTGCACTCCTCCAGGTACTTGATGGCGTACTCCTTGCTGGTCTTGCTGAGGGTGATGCCGAGCAGGACCAGGTTCGCGACGATGTTGCCGATGCCGCAGATGACATGGAACGCATCCAGTTTGTTGATACAGGCGGAGGTGGCGACAATGGCGCAGAAGCCCCACACAAGGCAGGCGGCGAAGATGAGATAGGTCTTGGTCTTGTAGTTCATTTTAGTAGTAGTAAAGTTTCTGCCCGGACGTGTAGGGGTAGGTCTGCAGGCTCGTGATTTTGATTGTGGGGGCCGGGAAGTTCGCCCGCTTGTCGGTAGGCGAACCGCCGCCGGAGGTCAGCGTGATATTCTGCGGGCCGAAGGAGAAGTCGGTATAGGCGCCCATTCCGCCGACGGTATAGTGGCCATTGGCCGGGACCGTGAAGGTGGGTGCGCCGCCAGTGACCCCGTTGGAGACGATCGTCTGTCCGCCGAGGGTGATCTCGACGCCGTCGGAAAGGATAGCGCAGCCGATATCGGCGTTGTCGTTGTTGGTCACGTAGATGGAATACAGGCGGACATAGAGATTGTTGCTGTTCCATGTCACGGAGGATCCCGACGCGCCGCTCGGGGTAACCTTGACGGCGTTCCCGTCCGGCGTGAAGGACGCCAGGAGGCGGCCGCCGGAGTCCGGGGCGCCGTCGTAGAAGGCGATGGCGCCGTTGAAGGTGATCTCCAGCGGATTGAAGAGGTACGTCACAAGCCGGAGCGGAGTGCCGATGATGGCGGACCAGTAGGTGGACGTATCCTTGTCCTTGAAGCGCGGATAGAAGGAGAAGCCGGTGTCCTGGTCCTGCGGCCAAACCTGTCCTCCGCCGCCCGGCATGACGGACGACAGGTCTATCTCGAAGCCGACGCCGGCTCCCGTGTCGGTCAGCACGTTCAACACCTGTGGCGCCTCGACTGCATGCAGGGCGCCGGATGCGTAGTTCGTGACGCACAGCTTGAACTGGTTCCCGACGTTCCCGACAGAACCTCCACCGGTGTAGAAAGAGAGTTCGTCCAGGCTGAGCTCCATATTCCCGGGAGAACCGATGGAGCAGCGGTTCCCGATTCGGTACTTCGCCCGGATTTTCACATCCGAGAGCCTCCGGTAGAAGGTGTTGAAGGATAATACCTTCGCGTCATCCATCCCGTCGATGTGCAGGAACCAGTCAATCGGTGCGATGGCGTTGTGGTTGTAGCCGTCGCTGGAGAGCTGGGACAGGTCGTTCTCAATATGGGCGAAGTCGAAAAACCGGAACCACTCGTTCGCGCCGCCATTCCCGCCTCCCATCCCGCGCGGGGGCAGGTACTCGAAACTGTCAGGGAGCGAGTTGCCCTGGATGACCGACCAGGCGAGAGGAGACACCGGGCCGAATCCGTGTCCGGCTTCAATCCTCTGGGCGATGGTCACGAAGCCGACCTGCTGATGGCGGACCGGCTTGAACTTCGCCCACCGGTTCACCTTCCCGCTCCGGATTAGCGACCCGAGGTCGTTTCGGGAACTGCCGAGCACGGCCCGGATGTCCTCCATCGAAATGCCGACCGGAGGGCTCTGGGACGTGTCAACGTATATTATTCCGTTGCGATGGCTCATGGCTTACTGGTTTTCAAGAGCGCTAATCCTCTGCTCGTGGTTCTGGAGGGACTGCTGCAGGTTATAGATTGCGGTCGCCACGTTCAGGGTGGTGACCCCATTCGAGATGGTGAGGGCGGTGACGTTCAGGCCGGCGGTCAGTTTCCAGCCGTTGCTGTAGGACAGGACGGCGCCGGATCCGAAGGTCACGGTCTTCGAGGAGTCTATTACAACATTGTTCTCCACGTTCAGCACGCCGTTCTGGATGTTCACCCCGCCGGCTGTGAGGTAACCGGTGGCGTAGAAGTTCCCGGTCAACTTCCAGGCGCTGTTCGTCGCGTCCCAGGTGAGGACACCGTCACCGAGGGCGAGGGATCGGGTGCTGTCCAGGGTGACGTTGTTCTGCAACTGGATGCCGTAGTTGTTCCCAGTGGAAAGCTGCAGGCCCTTGTCCGCGTGGATGTGAAGATGGTCATCCGTGTCCTCATGCAGGTACACATAGCCGCTTCCGCTTCCCTTGTCACCAAACCAGAGCTTGCTTCCGTAGTTCGCGCTGTTGGTGTGCAGCCAAAGGTCGCCGGTCAGCTCGCCTCCGGTCAACGGCAGGTAGTCCAACGCGGGGATGTCCGCCTTCGCGATGGTCTTCGAGGCGACTGCGGTGACATGGCCGAGGGAGTTCACCGTGATTGAGGAAAGCACTTTCGTGGCCGCCTCCTCGATGGTCGTGTTCGCGCCGTCCGTAGGGTGGCTGTAGGAGGACGAGGTCCATGGGACGTACACGTAGGCTTTGCCATCCGCCAACCGCACGGCGTAATTCTTCCCCGATTCGCTATATCCTGTCTTGAAGCCGCCAATGGCGGAATCCGTGGCCAGGGGAACACCCGACAAATAGCCCTGGTTTCTCACCCATTCCTGCGTGGCGTAGCCGGTGAGGCTCGGCGTGACGGAGGACTGGGCGATATTCGCCCAGGCCGTGCCGTTCCATGCGAGTAGGTCTCCGTTGGCGAGCGTGCCGAGACTCACATCGTCGAGTCCGGAAAGGGACGATGCGCCGCCGGAACCACCCGCGCCGCCGGAACCACCCGCGGAACTCCAGCCCTCCGCCCAGAGGCCTGCATAGACGGGGTTGAGCTTCAGGGCGAGGACTCCGTTCACCGTGACCGGGATGAACCAGTCAAGGGTGTGCCCGGAGGCGTTCGCGGCGGCCCTGTCCGCAAAACCCACGGACGCCTTCACGGTCTCCGTCACCTCGTCTCCCGTCGTCTCGTCGACGTATGTGTCGGTGAGGTAGATGTAGCCTTCCTCCACCGTGATCATGTTCAGCGAATCGAGGTTCGCGTGCGAGTGCGTGGGTCCGGACGGAACGTAGTTGTTGTTGCCGATCAGGGACGCCGACGTGGACACGATGGCCCCGCCGATCTCCCTCAGGCGCTCGGAACGCGGGCGCGCCGCCCGGTTGATGCTCGATTTCGTATAGGTTCCCATGGTCACTCGGCCGTATATTCGTCGGGTCTCACTTCGAGGAGTTCCGCCTCGGACATCTCCTCCCTGACATGCTGCACCTCCGAGGTCATCAGCAGCTTCACGCCTTCCTCCTGCGCGGCTTCTCCGTACAGGGTCAGCCCTCCCGGATCCATCACGACCTCCCCGGAGAGGACGGTCTTGCGGGTGGCGTACTGCGAGAACAGCGTTCCGATGAGCAGCTGCTCGACGCTCTCCGTGCGCCCGGTGCGCCTCAACTGCTGGAGCTGTTCGCCGTTCGAGGTTCTGAGCAGGATGCCCCTCGCTGTCGGACAGACGGCGCCGGCCGTCCCGCAGATGGTCTCGATGTCAAGGTCCTCCTTCGCGTTCGGGTTGCAGACGCCGGAATACTCGACGTCGTCCAGTTCCGCCTCGTCGAAGGTGAGGGTGCGGCGCACCACGGATACCTCCGGGGCCTTGTACAGGAGCCAGCGCATCTTCTGGTAGAGCCCCATGTCGTTGAATTCGCCGGAAAGCGTCTGGTCGAAATGGTCCAGGTCGTCGAAGATGTAGATGCCGTTGTAGACGCGGATCTCCAGGTATCCGCCGGCGGGAGGGTACGGGATGAACTGGCCGTCAGGAGCCCTCTTGAAACTCTCGAAGAACCACCAGTCCTGCTTGTTTCCGTTGATGTCGTAATAGTACAGCTTGCGCTTGGACTCCCTGCGCCCCTCGCTCCAGGGCTTGCCGAAGTTCTGCCTGTTGGTCTTCCACCCGCCGACGCCATGGCCGGTCACGAGGTCCAGCTCGCCGTCGTAGTAGGACAGCCAGGCGTCGCCGAAACTGGCGTTCCCGCTCTTCCATCCGTCGCGCGTGGTGCCGTTGGCGTGCTTGGTCGCCGAGCAGTTCGCGATGGAGTCACCGGGGTGGCCGTTCGCGGTGATGTACTTGTTCTCGTAGTGGTAGAGCGCCGTACCGTTTGAGTTGTACAGGACGATGTCGACGGGGATGAAGGCCTGGGAGCCGAAACTCTGGAAGGAGTCGAAGATGTCGTTGTCGTTCCCCTCCTCGTCCTTCGGCGCATCCTCGAACGGGTTGTACCGGACGTCGGCGAGGGCCTCCATGACGATTCGGACGAGGTTGTTCTTCTGGTCGTCCGCGCTCAGGGGCGGCAGATAGATCCGTTCGGTACGCATCGCGACGTTCTGCGGATGTGCGCCGGGCTGGACGCCCTTCAGGACCGGCCATCCGGTCGTGAGGGGGCCGTGCCCGCCCGTATAGAAGCCGACGGCGACGCCTTCCGCCTCGGAGCCTCCCAGCATCGGGTAGATCTTGAAGAAGCGGTTGTTGCCGCCGATGGCGGCGAGGCCCTTGCACTTGGAGGCGTTCGAGGATCGGAAGATAGTGAAGTCGATGAGGTTGTAGTCCCAGGATCCGCTGGGCCTCTTGGCCTCGGCGTAGTTGGGATAGTAGCTGTACCGGTCCGGCGTCATTACGTCCGACCCGAGGTTCGTATATTCCGGGCCGTAGGTGTCGCCGTACTTGAATTCCTTCCCCATTTTCGCGGAGGAATACGGGGAGAAGGTTACGCGGAGGTTGTTGAAGACCCTCCCGGCGTCCATCCGCTGGCCGACGCCGTCCCACTCGACGGGGACGACCGACGGTTTCTTCGTGTACAGGCCGTTGATGTCGTACACCCAGATGACGCCCGCCTTCTGGATGACCTTCAGGGCGAGGGGCTGCAGGATGCCGCCCAGGACTTTCTCCCAGTCGAAGGCGATGTCGTCCTCGTCGATGAAGTTCTCCGAGGGGATGCTGAGCGCGGATAGGGTCGCGGCCGTGTCGTCCGTGAACTTCGTGGACGTGTAGGCCTCGTTGATGGAGCCGTAGTTGATTCCGGAAGCGGCGAGCGCCCCCTCCAGGACTTCGCGAAGGGTCTTCTTCCCCGTGAGGTCGTAGGGGATCCGGCCGAGCACGCCGAAGTCGTAGAAGGTGAGCTCGACGTCATAGTGGGAGCCGCGGTCGTAGGGTTCGCCGTAGGTCTCGGTGTCCAGGCATCCGCTCCAGTACAGGGCGTTGTTCCGGTAGACGTCCAGGCGGATGGAGCCCGGGATTTCGGTGTACAGGTCCGCATAGGTGCGGTCGCCGGGAGATTCGATGGCGAGCGTGGCCATGGACCCGCAGACGGGCTCCTCCGGAGCGCGCGCGTCCCATTCGATGGAGAGCGGCTCGTCGGCCGGGAAGACGAGTTCCCCGACCGAGGGGAATGCGGCGGGGGCCTCCTGGAGGATCTCGCACCTCCAGACGTCCCCGTGAAGGGACAAAAATTCCCCGGAATACCGTAGTCGCTTGGCCATCGTTAAGAGCTTCTACTATAACCGGGGAAAAGGGGCTTCGGGTACCTACGACCGGGAGGACCGTCGACGGTCCTTCTTCAGGGTGCCGTACAGGTCGCGCCCGCGGATCCGGAAGTCGACCTCCCCGACACCTCCGACCGGCTGGATGTACTGGCGCAGGGTGTTCAGAGGGGCGATGACCTCCGGGTTGTGCTGTGCGCCGGCGTATTCGCCCATGAGGCCAAAGGTCGGTCCGGAGATGACGCCGCCGGCCGCGAACTTCGGGAGGCTCGCCAGGGCGGCGAGGATGGATGCCACGGCCGCCACGGCGAGGACCGGGCCGACGTAAGGGATGGATGCCACGGCGGACGCGCCACCGGAGGCCGCGGCCGCGGTATTGGCGGTCGCCGCCGCGTTCTGCTTCACGAACAGGGCGGTCAGCTGAGGGAGCGCCTGGGCGATGGCCGACATGAGGTTCGAGCACCACTCCAGCCAGGCCGCCGCGGATTCGCCCACGGCGCCCGCCAGGTCGCGGAACACGCCGCCGAGGGCGCCGATGGTCGTCTGCAGGGCCTCGGACTGGGTCATCGCCTTTGCGGTCTCCTTCGTGTACTTCTTGAGGTCGGTCCCCACCAGGCCGGGCTTTGCCACCTTCTTGCCCATGACCTGGGCGCTGCCGGACACGGCTCCGAGTCCGGTAAGGTCGAGCCCGGACGCACCGCCCCCTCGGCGTGCGGTCAGCAGGTCCTTGTAGTCCTTGATAAGTTGCTGGATGGCGGCACTCTCCGTGCCGTACTTGTTGATGAGGCTCGTCAGGCCCGACTCCATCGCCTTGAGCCTGGCATCGGTGTCGGTCGTGCTCTTCCCGAGGGCCTGATTCAACTCTACGGCCCGCTCCAGGGACTGGTTATAATCCTGGATAGCTTCGGCGAGCCCCTTCTTCTTGGTTCCGGACTCTCCGCTGGTTCCAGCCTCAGTCACCTCGTCGGAATTCAGCTGCGTCACGGCCTGATCTGCGGCCTTTGCGGCAGCTTCCTGCTGCTGAAGCATCTGAACCTCCTCCAGCATCCATATCTTCCGCTGGCTTAATTTCTTCGCTTCATCATAAGCAGGACTGTTCCATTCCTTCATCTTGGCATACCCTTCGCGCGCTTTCGCAAGGTCAGCCTCGAGCGCTTCCGGACGACCTTTGTACTGGGCCTTATACCCCTCGAGTTCTCGGTTCGTCCTCTGTGCGCCAAAACGGAAAATACCGGCCTTGACAGCATTCGACAGGCGGAGGGTGACTTTTGCTAGCCAATCGTAGACTCCCTTCAGTGCGGGGGTAACATCTTCGCGGAACGCGAGCGCGAAATCCTGCCATGCGGACTTCAGTCGGTTCGTTGCGCCCTCCAGGTTGTCCGTCATCGTGCTGTACATCTGATCCAGGGCACCGTTGCAATCTCCGAGGGCCTCGTAAAGCTCGCGGACATCGCCAGCACCCTTAACGAGAGCACTAAAAGCGGACACGGAACGCTTGTCCGTCATATCGAGCGCTTCGCTCAGGTCAATGTTCCGATCCTTCAATTCTTGAAAAGCGTCTATAATCTCAGGCAGGGTCTTCGCCGTATGGCCAAGACCTTTCACCAGTTTGCCATGGGAGTCGGAGAGAGTCAGCAGGATGTTCCGCAGCGCGG
>JAEEGJ010017251.1_pt1 | contig 16366 bp, 17 predicted proteins | sample 8958761 | NCBI WGS metagenome assembly JAEEGJ01 (sample SAMN16246546, study PRJNA631951) | gut metagenome | biome: gut microbiome; feature: rumen; material: RS-attached | host: Bos | place: Iran: Karaj | collected 2018-10
TTTTTGAAGTAGGTCGCGAAGATATCCACCGGTTCCGCGCCGGGATGCAGCTGCCGCAGTTTCTTTTCCAGCAACAGTTTCAGCTGCAGCTTGCCGGGGTTTTTCAGCTGCGCTTCTTTTTCCTCAGCGGTAAACCGGAAGCCGAACTCCTCTTCCATATAGCGCAGGCGGTTATGGGTTTTGTTGATCCGGACCCCATAGGCTTCCGCCACAAAGTCCAGGAACTCTTTTTGTTTCAGGTCATAGTTGTAACCGAGGATATGGCATTTTGCCACTTCCGTTTTACAGGAGAGCTCTATCCCCCTGATGAAGCGTATGCCGTCAGGGACTATTTTTTCCATCCGCTGCACGCCTTTGATCGTATCGTGATCGGTCAGCGCGAAGGTCCGGATCCCCAGTTTCTGTATTTTCCGCAGCAGGCCGGGGATCCAGTCCGAACCGTCCGAAGCCCTGGAATGCATGTGCAGGTCAACTTTGGAATTCATCGGCAACACCTCCGTTTACCCTAACTTACTGATTCTCTTCGCCAACGCGGTTTTCCGGTGTCCATGCTGATGCACCGGAATGAAATTATGTCAGTGAAATTCCCCCTGCACCACCCTCGCCTTACAGTTCATATCCGGTAATGAATGATCACGGTTACGATACACTCGTACACGATTGGGCCGGTAACGATGAGTTGATTAACGCATGGCCCGGTGCGACATATGGCAAATTTCTTTGCTTGCAACTTCGGCAGTTGCCGCCTGATACGCCCCCTGTAAGGTTACCGTCTGTTCAATTGTTATGTAACAACGCCCTTCCGGGAAACAACTCCTCTACTTTTCCACCAGTTCTGTTTTCCAGTTGGTTTCCTGCAGTTTATTGTCAAGCAGGCGAATCTCTTTCGCCAGGCTGTCTACTGTTTTCTGCAACTCTGCCGCTTTGATGACGGCTTTCACTTTGATTTCCGTTCCTCTGGCCCTGTACGTGTTGTTTCCTGCGGTATAAACCAGTTCTTTATACGCAGAATGTCTGAGTGTTAAAGCATCCTTTCTTGCAATGAGCTCTGTCAGACTCATCCCGTCTACCCTTGTATTGCAGTTTGTTTCGTTGATGGATGCCACCAACGTTTCCAGACGTTCCGTCGAGGAATCCAGCTCGTTCAGCAGATCCATCGGATCTTCTGCCGGCTCTTCCCCTTCCTGTACCAGCAGGCAGTTCTCCAGCCTGCGCCTCAGCTCGCTGATCCGTTTGTTGATGTCCGACCGTTCCTGCAACGCTTCTGCCAGTTTCATGGTTATCTGCCTCCTGTCACAACTTACTGAATCATTTCAACGTTTTCCGTAATTATTATAATTTATCACCGGCGGTGTTGTCAATACTTAATTGTAATTTTGTATAATTTATTTTATTTTTGTATTATATTTTACTTAAGTTTTATTCCAATCGTTCCTTTAAATATTTTTTCTTCTAACAGATTACTCCTCCCAATTTAATCTTCCATCTTTATTATAAAAAATTGCCTGTCCAAAAGTCCTCTCTCGCACAGGCAAAAACAGCACGCAAACAAAACAGCGCCTGCAAACGCAGGCGCTGTTAAAGCAATATCCGGTCTGTTATATTTTAAAATAATTTGCAAATCTGAATACAACACTTACAGCGCAGCAACTTCAGGCAACGGGAGGTCTGTCGCTTTCGCAATATCCTCATCAGACATCGTGCCCATCTCTTTCAAATACTTGGCAATCGCAAGGGCTTTTTTCTTTTCGCCTTTCTTTTCCGCGTCTTCCTGTATAATCTTCAAATCCATTTCCCAAGTCACGTATCTCTCCCTCCATTCTTCGTCATTTGTCACCCGTTTCGTTTCCGCGTCAAGGGCCTGCGTAAACTCGCTGCCGGCCTTTCCGCTGTTCACGTACGAAAGAAAATCTGCCAGCGCTTTATCTTCGGCCTTATCCGAAGCCCTGGCATTCAGGTAAATGTTTTCCGTCAGGTCACCCATCTCAAGCGCCTTGTTTTCCTTGCACCGATACGTAAAATGATACACCGGCAAACCTTTGCCGAACGGATCAAACGTACAGATAAAAATTACGTAGGACTTGCGCAGTTCACGGTATTTCATCCCCTGTTTCAGCATGTCCATACTGATAAGGCTCTGGTAATAGCGTGTACGCAGGGGCAGACCTTTGATCACCGCAGCTTCTTCTTTATCGAAATACACGGTGCTGTTGTCGCCGGTCACCTGCATTTCGATGTCCAATACCGTCCCTTCCTGATTTTCCACATACACATCAAGCCGTATGCTTTTGCTGCCGATTCTCGCGCTGTTGATATGCCGTTCCGCTACGAGATACCGGATATCCTTGATTTGTATGTGCAAAATCCGTTCAATCAGATACTTGCAGAGTTTCTTGTTTTTAAGCACCTCCTGAAATACATAATTATTTGCAAACGTTAAAGAATCCCAGTTAATTTTTTTCAACCTTTACCCCTTTCCAACCGGGATATTGCTTTCATGGTTTATTATAACATAGTTCATTAGCGTTTACTGTAAAGTTTTGAGAAAAGAAATAGCGGGGTATTTAAAAACCCTGTTAATAACACCTCTTTTACATAAAAAAAGCACTTACCTTTCCGGTAAGTGCTAAACCTGCCAGACTTTCCTGCTCAGCACGTCCACGCCGCTCAGTTTCCCGCCGGCCATGTATGCGCCGGTATCGCACATGATGACGCGGTTCGGCAAAAACAGCGGCTTCACGCTTCTCGTCCCTTTTTTTATCTTCTGTATGGGCGTGTGCCCGGTCACGATGGTTTCCGCGCCCTTATACTGTTCCCACCACTTACGGCGCCGCCAGAGCATATCATATTCATTCTGCACGGACAGCGGCACATCCGGGTCAATGCCGGCGTGGCAGAAGAAAAACTCCTGATACTGGTACTTAACCGGAAGATCCGTAACCCATGCCAGCAGTTCTTCCCGTTTCTTTGCGTCTGTTTCCTTCAGCTGCTGCAGTGTCTGGAAGCCGCCGTTCTCCAGCCAGGACTCCGAGTAATCGCCGATCAGGGTATTATAGATGCCCCGCTTCTCTATAAGGTAGGAAGAAAGCATCACCTCGTGATTCCCCAGCAGGCAGATGACGGAATCCGGATTCCGGTGCTGCAGGTCATACACGTACTGCAGGCAGTTGACAGAATCCGGGCCGCGGTCGATATAGTCCCCCAGGAAAACCAGCAGGTCTTCCTCCGGGTCAAAGCTGATTTTTTCCATCAGCGCTGTTAACTTTTCATACATGCCGTGGATGTCGCCGATGGCGATCACCCGGGCATAACCGAATAAATCTTTCATAACCTGTTAGCTGTACATAAACTAATAATCACTGAAATTAATCACTTACCGGTTTCCTTTTCCGGCTTCAGTTTTCATATATTCGACTTATCTGGCTTGTTTCCTTTTCCCGCTTCAATTTTCATACATTTGGCTTATGAGCCTGATTTCTTCTTTCATCCGGGTCACGACTTTGTCCGGCCCGATAATTTTCACGCCGTCTCCCAGCGCCATGATCCAGCCCAGGAACTGACTGCTGACCGCCACCACCACAGACGTGCGGAAATGATCCGCGTCTACCGGTTTGACGGGAATGTCCTTGCCGAAGCGGTCCAGCAGGATCCCCACCATGCCGTTTTCCGCCTCCAGCGTAACTTTAACCTCTTCGCCTCCGAACATGCCGAACAGGCTCTTCGTGTACCGGGGCATGTTGAAGGCTTTGAACTGTTCCTTGCCTTCCCGCTTCCTGTCCGCCACGGAGATCCGCCACATTTTGTCCACGCGGTAGTGCTTGATCTTCCCGTCTTCCGCGTCGTAGCCTACCAGATAGTAGTTCTCGTCATCCCACATCAGCGCCCAGGGGCTGACCTGATACCAGGCGCCGTCCTTGCGCAGTTCCATTTCTTTCTTTATATTCCACCGGAAGTATTTGAACCGGATCTGGCGGTCCGTCCCGATGGCCTCGTGCAGCTTGTCTACATTATAGTAGATGCTTTCGTTCATGGCCTTGATGCGCCCGGAAATAATGACCTGCCGCTGGAGTTTCCGGGCCTCGTACTTGCTCACCATGCCTTCCAGTTTTTTTATCAGCGCGTTGGATTTTTTGTCCGTGATGAACTTGGCCGACTGCACGGAGTCCACCAGCAGTTTCAGCTCGGGCAGTTCAAACCTGCGGTTGCCCATATGGTAATAAAAATTCCGCCGGGCCTGCTGGCCGATGATATCAAAACCGAAATCACGCAGCAGTTCGAAATCCTGATACAGCGTCTTCCGCTCCGCGCTTATCCCGTAGGCGCCCAGTTTTTCTACAATCTGGGGAAGGGTAAGGGCGTGCTGGTCATCCGTATCTTCGGTAAATATTTTTATGAGGTACAACAGTTTCAGCTTCTGGTTATTTCCCGCCATCAGTATCCACCTCATTACTCCGGCATCTGACGCCAGTCTTCAAAACGGAGCATTCCTGCCCGCAAAAATCTATTATGCATCAGCAAAAATTCCCAACTAACGCACGGTTCTGTCTGCCGCTATTCTTTCCTGAGATTCTCACGCGGCGGCTCGATTTCATTGGCCACGGTGTGCTCCGTCAGCCCGGACAAAATTTTAATTTTCGCGTTGATCATCGGCCGCATGCAGTTCGGAACATGTTCCTGATGCGCCCGGTGGATTGCCACGCACTCTTTGCAGTTCCCGTGGTACCGGCAAACTTTTTTACACGGACAGTGATCCTTATTTTTATATTCCTCCCGGAACGCGGCGGCAAACTCTTCCTGCAGCCGCAGTCCCTCTTCACGGTTGCCCTTGTGGAACTGTTCCATCGCGGCCCGTTCTTTTTCATTTCCGTCAATGATCATGCTTACCGCCCTTCCTTTCGCTCACACTTCAGACAGGCTCAACCAAACAGCACAGCGCCGCCGTCAGCGCCGAAAAATTATTTCCGGTTGATCAGGTTTTCCACCGCCTGCTGCCGCAGCACCTTTTTCAAAACTTTACCCGTATTGTTCCGGGGCAGCTGCTCACAGAAAATATATTCCTTGGGAACTTTGTAGGCAGCGATCCGGGAGAGCAGATATTTACGGATCATCCGCTTGTCTCTTATGCCGCCGTCTTCCGGCACAATGTAGGCGCAGATCGCCTGTCCGCGCAGCTTGTCCGGAATGCCGATGACTGCCGCCTCTTTTACATCCGGATGGGTCATCAGCGCTTCTTCCACCTCACGGGGATAGACATTTTCGCCGCTGCTGATGATCATGTCTTTCAGCCGGTCCACGATGAAGAGCATCCCGTCTTCATCCTTGTACGCCAGGTCTTCCGTATGCAGCCAGCCGTCGCGCAGCGCATAGGCCGTTTCTTTCGGGCGGTTCCAGTAACCGATCATAAGATTGTGCCCCTGCACGCAGAGTTCCCCCACTTCGCCCACCGGGACCTCGTTGAAGTTCTCGTCCACCAGTTTCACCGTAACGTTGGGAAGCGGTTCGCCTATGGAACCCTGTTTCGTTTTGTTCCTGCGGCTGCAGGTCACCACCGGCGAGGCTTCCGACAAACCGTAGCCTTCATGCACATGCTGGCCGAATTTTTCCGCAAAGGTATCGTACAGGTTGCGGGACAGGGCGGCCCCGCCGCTGATAAAGTAGCTGAAGTGCGCCAGGTCTTCCGCCTGCGCCCCTTTCACGAACATCTGGTACATGGTCGGCACGCCGAACATGGAGTTGATCTTATATTTTTTGATCAGGTTCATGGACTCGCTGAACTGGTACGTCTCCTGCACCACCATGGTCGCGCCCAGGTACAGGTTCATCACGATCGAACAGTTCCAGCCGAAGCCGTGATACATGGGCAGCACGCACAGACCCACGTCGTTTTCGCTGACCGGGATGATGGCCATGAAATCTTCCGTATTATGCACCACGTTTCCCTGGCTCAGCATCGCCCCCTTGGGCCGCCCGGTGGTGCCGGAGGTATAAATGATAACGGCAGGATCCGATTCCTTCATATCGTATTCGATGAGTTTCGCACCCGGCGGCGCCGCCATCTCGTCAAAGGTGATCTGCTTTAATTCCTTTTCCCAGCCCAGGTCCTGCAGGGCCTGCCCGATATCCAGCTTCGACCGGGTGATCAGGATTTCCATCCCCGTGTCCTGGACGATATACGCCACCTCCGGCGCGATCAGCTGGAAGTTGAAAGGCACCACGATGCCGCCGGCTTTGACAATGGCAAAATACGCCGCCACAAAGTCCGGGGAATTTTTACTGAAAAGCCCGACCCGGTCGCCCCGCTTCACCCCCTGAGACTGTAAGAACACTGCCCAGTCCAGCACTTTTTTCCGGAATTCACCGTAGGTCGTAAACTGATCCTTGAAAATGAATGCCGTTTTCTCTGCGGGATGTTTCTGGAACACATCATTCAGTAACATTCAGAACCCTTCTTTCTGCGCTGTAACGCATTACACTGCGCCGCAGCGCGTTTCAAGTTTTGTAAACCGTGACAGATCAATATTCCTCGTATCCCGCGCCGGCTTTCTTCAGCTTAAGCATCCCCGGGAAGGGAACGTGCATGCCGGCCATGGGAATACGCTTTTCGCAGGCATAGTCAAAGATCCGTTTGCGGGCCTGTACAGCCTTGGCCGGATCCACATCATATTTCACCGCGACTTCGGGAAGCGGAAGCTGGATGCGGGAGAAGTGGATAAGGTCGCCGATCACCAGCAGCTTATCCTTACCGCTTTTCAGTAAAAAGGAAACATGGCCCGGCGTGTGCCCGCTGGTGTCCAGCGCCTTCACCCCCGGCATCACCTTGTCGCCGGGCTCGAACACCTGGACCCGGCCGGCGTACTGCTCAAGGGCGCGGATCACATTCGGATCCTTCTTTTCATCTACCCAGTAAGCGCGCTCTGCCCGGCTGACATAAACTTCCGCGTTCGGGAAGGCGGCTTTGCCGTCCGCGTCTACCAGTCCGCCGTAATGGTCCCGGTGCAGGTGGGTCAGCAGAATCGTCTTAACATCGCCGGCGGCCAGGCCGTTTTTCTTCAGTTCTTCCGCGATATGTCCGTCCGGCAGGCCGGCGTCAAACAGGATCTCGCGGCCTTTTATCTTCACAAGAAACGCCAGAACGTTCCCGCTCATCTTTCCGTCCGGGAAGTATTTTGCTTTCTGCTCCGCGTCCGCCCCGACGAGTATGGACGTGTCCGGATTCGATTTCCTGTCGAAAAGGGTGGTTGTTTCAATTCCGCCCGCCCAGGCGGAGGAGGATACGACTAAAGAAAGTAATAAAACAGCCAAAAACTTTTTCATGGGTACCCCTCCTTGTTTAATTCAATACTTTTTCAACTTTTCTGCGAAAGAAATACGTTATTTCACGGTTTTTTCGTTTTATGGCTTTATGCCGATCAGCATCAGCCACCGCTGGTCGAACCAGATTTCCCCATCTTTCCGGCAGGGATGAAAGCCCGTGTTGAAATCGCCCGCCATGTCGCGCTCCATCATCTGCACAATATCCTTTTGGACCGCTTCCGGCGTTTTCGTCAGTTCCATCCACGCGGAAAGCCGCACGGGAATTTTTGTGCTTTCTTCTTTCCAGATTGTGTAACCCGCCGCATTGTATAAAGCAACAAACTCCTGCCGGCTTCTGTTCCGGACGTGGGAACAATCCCGCAGCCGTTCGATCCCATCCTCCGTTTCCCTTACGCTTTCTTCCGCCGCTTCCATATCGATGATTACCAGTTTGCCTCCCGGCTTCAGAACCCGGTTCATTTCCGAAAACGGTTTTTCCATTTCCTGAAAATGATGGAAGGAGAGACGTGTCATTACGATATCAAAGGACGCATCCGGAAAGGGAAGATCTTCAATGAGGCCAAGGATAAACTCTATGTTGCCGAGGCCTGCTTCCTTCGCGCTTTGGATTCCCACGTCCAGCATGGCGGGCGTTGCGTCCAGGCAGGTCACTTTCTGTACCATGGGCGCCAGCGTTCTGCCGCAGACGCAGGTTCCCGCGGCCGGTTCGAGGACAAGGTCCGTCCTGGCTGCGCCAATGGCTTTCATGGTGTAGTCCAGATACTCTTTTTTGGAAAAATTCATGTTGGCGTTTTCAAACGATTTCGCCTGGTCTGTAAAGGAGCTGTTGATTTTTTTCATGTGGTCCGTCATGATGCTCTCCCCTTTTTTACTGCATAACTGTAGCGGCAGCCGCAAAAATGTCCGGTATTGCTCTTTGGTAACTCTTTTTGTTTCGCTCTATGGTATCTGTCTTTATTATTCTTTTTGGAACTGCTCTTTAGTATTTCTCTTTTATTTTATATATTGCTCTTTACATAATCGTAGAACTTATCCGCAAGTTCAGGCTGGTCAACTTCCAGGTCATATACGATCTCGCTGGCGGAATAAATCATTTCATCCACAATTTCGTCCAGCTGTTCTGTCAGTTTGGCTTCATATCCTTCTTTTGTCAGGGTTTCAATCCTGGCCAGCGAAGGCCTCGGACCGTTATAATCGTAATACGGGGCAAAATAATAGGCCTCCGGATCAAAGCCCGGGCTGTTAAGCACGGCTTTCGCCACCGCAAGGCAGCCGTCGTCACACAGCACCTCATCAAATTTTTCCATTTTGTACACGCCAAACCGGTTCAATGTGGTGGAATAAAACGCTGCTTCAATGATCGTTTCTATGGTTTCCAACGGTAAACTTTTCAAGTAACTCCGGAACTCTTCTTTTGTCATGTTGATTCCTCCTGGCTCTGTTATACTGCAGCCCGCACCGTGGCACGGTTTCCGTAATGATTCTTTACCAATTAACCTGTCCTGATTTGTTGCGATTTACCTTTCCTTAATTATAACAAAACAGCCGCAGAAAAATCTACGGCTGTCAGCGCAAACAAACATTAAATTGTTACTATGTACCAGACCCGGACACACAGAAATGATCCGAAAGTATGATAGCTCTTTCAAAAACGCTTACCCGTTTCAGATAGGCATGCCATTTTCCCAGTTGACTTTGATTTCCTGGATGTCAAGGGTGTAAATTCCGTATTCGTTCAGATACTTTTCTTCGATTTCGTCCATCTCCTTGCCAAACAGGATCGGATCTTTGTTGACTTCCTGACCGAAGGACGCAATGTTGTAGTATTTTTTGAGGATCTTACGTAATACGGAAGGCACTTCTTCCGGTTTTGTGATGGTTTCGTCCACGCCAAAGATGATGCTGTCCTGCAGTATGTCATCATCCATGGAATTAATTTCAATAGCCTTAATTTCTACGTATTTCATTTTATCCCTCTTTTCTGACGTGGTCCTGTCCGGACCCGCCGGTATCATTAACTGTCGGAACATATTGCTCTTCAACAATTAAATAATACCATTTACATAAAAATGTTTCAAGCAAAACAGGGAATTGGGAAGCGCGGATTATAAATTTACATATTTTTTAAATTCCTGTATGTAATGCCGGGAAACGGGAATATCTTTCTGGGAACAGTTTTCCAGCGTCAGCACGAACGTATCGTTAAACCAGGGGACCACTTCCCTGACTTTGTTGACGTTCACGATATAACATTTATGGGTACGGAGGAAGCCGTGGCCCGTGAGTTTTTGTTCCAGTTCTTTTAACGGCGTGTTAACTTCGAAAATCCCTTTGTCCGAAAAAACCAGGATGCGCTGCTGTTCGGATTTGATCAGGCTGATTTCCGATTCCGCGTTCAGCAGGATCATTTTGTCGTTTTGCCAGATAGGGAATTTTAAATCGCCCGATGAAGACTTTTTCTCTGAAAGCTGCCGTTTCAGATTCCGGTAACGCATGATCGACGCGAGGATCCGCTCCTGCGTATACGGTTTAAGAATATAATCCAGGGCATTCAGTTCGAAGGCGGTGACCGCAAACTGGTCAAACCCTGTGGCAAACACGATTTCAGGCGGATTCTTGACGGTCGATTTAATGATTTTTGCTGTCTCGATCCCGTTGATCTGGGGCATCTCGATGTCCAGATAAATCAGGTCCGCCGTATCCTTCTGCAGGAAATCCAGCGCTTCCTGCCCCAGAGAGCATTCCGCGACGATCTCCACATCCTTGATATTCAGAAGGAGGGACGCCAGTTCCTGCCGGGTCGGGAATTCATCATCTACTACTATTATTCTGATCATTGCGTACTGATCACCTCCTGGACCGGGATTCTCATGGAAACTATGGTTCCTTTATTTACGCGGCTGAATATGCGCAGCCTGTTTTTACTGCCGTATAATGTGTTCAGCCGTTTGTTGACATTCGACAGGCCGATGGATTTCTTGGGCACGGAATCATCCAGTATGGTTGCCAGTTTTTCCCTGGCGATTCCCATACCGTCGTCAATCACGGTGATACGGAAATAGGAAGGCTTCTCGTCGATCCGTATGGTGATCTTTCCCCCGGTAATTTTCGGATAGAGACCGTGCTTGATGGCGTTCTCCACAAGGGGCTGCAGGATCAGCGCCGGCAGCATGAACGAGTTTTCCGTATTCAGTTCATAATCCACCTGGAGACGTTCCCTGAAGCGCGCCTGTTCCAGATGGATATAGGCGCCGATGTGCTGGAGTTCTTCCCGGATGGTAATCATGGTATCCGCGTCCGCCAGGTTTTTGCGGTAATAATTGGCCAGATCGTTGATCAGCGTTTTCGCGGTCTGGGGCTGCTGCGTGCAGTAATAACTGATCGTGCTCAGTGCGTTAAACAGGAAGTGCGGGTTGATCTGGGACTGCAGCGCCTTGATTTCCGCCTGCTGCAGCAGGTCGGCTTTTTCTTTGATGTTATGGAACGCCAGCTGTGTCGAAATCATGGTCCCGATACCGTTGATCAGCGTTTCCTCCATCGGCGAGACCCTGTTATCCATTATATGGCCGGCGCAAAGGTAGCCGAACTTTCTCTTATCGTCATAAAGCGGCACCGTCAGACAGGCCCGGATCACATCCAGCTTTTCGGTGGGGATGGAGAAATCACTTTTAAAAAGTTTTGCGAAATCGTTTTTCAAAAACGTGACAAAGGGCGCTTCTGTACGGTACGAAGTGAAACCCAGAATTTCATCCATGGAAGTAATGGCCACAAAGTCGAAGGTTTCCGAATCCTTGATAATAATATCGACGGTCTCGGAAGCGCTTTTTTTATCCAGCCCGTTCTGCAAAAAGGAAAGGGTGCTGTTCGTGATCTTTAACGCGATTTTCGCGCTGATGCCTTCAAATTTTTCCTGCTGGTTGTAAAAATCTTCCAGAAGACCGATAAAGGAACCCGTGCCCACCGTTACGGAAAAAAGGAGAGGGAAAATAACATCTTCCAGCGTGAGGGGAGAAGGAAGAAGATCCGGCGGGAACACAGCCATAAACGCAAGGTTAATTGACGTTAAGGCATAAGCAATCGCGCCTGCGTGCACAAAATTATAATTCTGCTTTTGCAGCCATTTGGATAACATGCCTGCGACGAAGCCTTCCGCAATCGTCAGGACGATGGGAAGCAAACCGGCAGGATGAATCAGCGCGCCGTAAACCAGGGAAATGATACAGGCCGTTGCCACGCCTGCAGCCGGCCCGCCGATCAGTCCGGCGGAAATCACATAGGTGCTGTGGTTGTTTATCACAACCGTTGGCAGCAACGTGCCGCAAACTAAATCCAGCCCGCCGAAAAAGGAAAAGAACAGCACAAGCTTTACTCTGCTCCGGACCTTCTCGTGCAGCGTGTTAATGGTTTCCCTGAGAATCGCCGTGCGGCACAAAACCGAAAACAGGATCAGCACCACGAAGATCCGGGCGCACAGATTTGTCAGTATAACATACCAGGCCATAATACCACCGTTTACCATTGCTTATTTTAACCGGGAAGCCGACCACCTTTTCCGAATCGCTGAAATAGCAGTAACCATCGGCAAAGGACGATGTTTTTTCAAAACTATCATATCGTCTGGCCGTTTTTTGCGCAAGTATTTTAATTCCGTATACCGCACAAAAACCTGTTTATTTGTCAACAAACGTTGCAAAATGAAAAAATAAATCGAAAAGATGTTAATATAAAATTGTCAAAAACACACATATGTGTTTTATTGAACCTTGCAAGAGGGTGTTCGTGCAAACTATTTTAAGCAACAGGAGGCGATAGTATGAAAATCAAAGTAGCTGCAATCCAGATGAACTGCGAACTCGCTAATGTGGACGCGAATCTTGCCAAAGCCGAAGCATTATTGAAAGAAGCAGTGGAAAAAGGAGCGAAATGGGTCATCTTCCCTGAGTTGTTTAATACGGCTTACTGGATACCGAAACAGGACGTGGAACTGGCGGAAGATATTCCGGATGGCCGTACAACCCAGTGGATGATCGAACAGGCCAAAAAGTACCAGATCCTGGTTTCCGGATGCATTCTGGCAACCACCCCCAACAAGGGCATCATCACCGACACCGCCCTCACCGTTAACGAAAACGGCGTAATGGGCACTTACGACAAAGTACATCTCTGGGACAATGAAGAGCTCCGTTTCCAGAACGGCAGCAAAGTTCCCGCCCCCATCAACTACGGCGACCTGCATATCGGCATGCAGATCTGCTATGAAATCGGTTTCCCCGACATTTCCCGCCTGATGGTTCTGAAAGGCGCCAACGTGATCATCTACCCCGCAGCCTTCGGCCGCGCCCGTTACTATGTATGGGATATCCAGTCCAAAGCCCGCGCGCTGGAAAACGGCATCTATGTCATCGCTGTAAACCGGGCCGGTGTGGACGACAACACCGTATTCCTGGGCGGCCATTCCCGCATCGTAGCGCCGAACGGAGAGGTTCTCTGCGAAGCCGGCCGGGATGAAGACGCTGTCCTCGTGGCGGAGATCGACATCGATAAATGCACCGAGGCAAGGCGCACCGTTCCGTACCTGCGCGACCTGAACAAAGCGCTGGTAAAATCCGAGTGGGAAAAGATCTGATATAAGGCAGTAAAAAATACTCAGTAAAGGAGGAAACACCATGTCACTGAATACATGGATGATATGTGGTCTGGCACTCTATGTGTGCTTTGTAATTTACGTAGGCTTTCTGGGCGCCAAAAAGATCAAAGGCTTAAGCGACTTCGCGGTAGCCGGCGAATCTATGGGCCCGATTCCTCTGGGACTTGCCTTCGCGGCCTCGTTCTTCTCCGCCGCGACATTTATGGGTTATGTAGGTTTCTGTTATGCCTGGGGCTCCACCGGCATGTGGATCTTCCTTGCCATCTTCTGCGCTTCAACCCTTGGCTTCATCTTGCTTGCCAAGGGCGTCCGCAACAGTAACGTGGAACTGAAGTCAATTTCCATGGCGGACTGGCTGGCGAAACGTTACAACAGCGACGTACTGCGCGGTCTGTGCTCCATCGTTTTCATTATCCAGATATTCTACATCGCCGGCCAGTTCTCCGCAGGCGGCTCGCTGCTTTCGGGAATGATTGACGGCCTGGATTACACCACGGCCATCATCGGCGTCACCATCATCACCGTATTATATGTAACTGTAGGCGGCCTCTTCGCCGACGTTTACACCAGTATCGGGCAGATGTGCCTGATGATTTTCGCAGGCGTGTTCGTATTCGTCTCCGGCCTGATGCTCTTCAAGGGCGGCCTGACGGAGGTGTCCGACATCCTTGCGGCCCAGAATCCTTACTTCGTTACCGTAACGAACCCCGGCGCGCTGCACATGTACAGCTACGCCACCATCTTCGGCGTAATGTTCATCGAATTCGCGTTTGCGGGCCAGCCCCAGCTGCTGAACAAGATCATGGCGTTAAAGAACCCGAAAGACATGTCCAAGATGATCTGGACCTGGATCTTCGCTTCCTTCTGCTGCCTGCTGGTTATGTTCGGCGGCCTGTACATGCGGGCTATCAATCCGTCCCTTAAGGTTGCGGACAACGCGGTTATCGAATATGTAAAACTGTTCCATCCGGTTATCAGTACCATCCTGTCGGTTGCCATCGTCGCGGCGCTGATGTCCACCGCCTGCGGCCTGATCCTGGTTATCACCACCTGCATCAGCAACGACCTGTTCCTGAAGACTCTCGTAAAACACGGGATCATTAACATGGAAGAAGAAAAGGCGGAACGTTTCGCCTACGGCCTGACAAAAATCCTGCCGGCCATTATCGGCGCGATTTCACTGTACCTGGTCTTCAATCCGCCTCCGTTCATGGGCGTTATGGTCTGGATCGGTATCTCCGGTGTATCCGCGGCAACCCTGGCTCCCCTGATTTTCGCCCTGTTCCTGCCGAAGATCGCCAACTCCAAAGCTGCCATCATCGGCGCTATCGTCGGCGAAGGCGTTTACTTCTACCTGTACCTCATCGCCCACATTGAACGCAGCGTTATGGCTGCCGGCGCCTGGGGCGTATTAGTCAGCTTCGTAGTCATGTTTGTGCTGGGCAGCCTCTGGAAGAGCGACCTGCCGGAAGCACAGGCCCAGAAATAAAGGAGGGTGATCTGCTATGTTGTGGCATAATCCGATGCTAACGGTCTGGCTGGGCATCAGCATATTTACCGTTGTAATTTCTTATATTCTCCTGAAAAAGTGGTACTAAAGTGGAATTAAATTAAATAAAAACCACCGGCTATTGATATGCTCCCTTTATAGGAAACAGTGAAATAAAAAACACTGAATTCTATGAAGGGAGTTATTTTTATGGGAAAAGCAAAGTATTCTGTTGAAGAGAAATTGGCTTGGATAACACGTATATTGTCTAACGAAATTTCAATAAACCGGGCAGCCCGGGTGTCCGGAATAAATAAGGCGACAATTATAGACTGGTTACGTTTATATGAAGTTGAAGGTATCCAAGGTTTAGTACCTCAATCTCACAATCAGAATTATCCTGTGCATTTAAAACGAATGGCAGCAGAGGAGTATTTAGCAGGAGGAATTTCGTTACGTCAGATCTGTAAAAAATACAAAATCCGTAACAACTACCAAGTATGGGATTGGATAATGCGATATAATAGCGGTAAGGACTTCGGTCGAAAGACGTCAGGAGGGAGCCGCATGAAAAAGACACGTAAGACCAGCCAAGAAGAACGAATACAGATTGTGAAAGCATGTATAGAACGGGGATTTGATTATGGAGCTGTCGCTTTGGAATTTCAGGTCAGCTACCAGCAGGTTTACACCTGGGTACAAAAATATAAGGAACTGGGAGAAGCCGGTCTGGAAGACCGTCGGGGAAAACGGACGGCTGCCCAGACGCCCCGATCAGAATTAGAAGAGCTTCGTATTAAGATAGCCCAACTGGAGCACGAGAAATATATGTTGCAGATGGAGCGGGATGTGTTAAAAAAATTGGACGAGATAGAAAGGAGGGATGCCTTTCGCAAGTAAGGCAGAACCACCTGTATGAAGCCGTCCAACGCAGCTACAAAGAATTCGGGTACCCGGTAGAAACCATTTGTACCTTGCTACACATTTCCAGAACAGCGTATTATAAATGGTTACGCGAGAATCAGGGAGAGCGACTCCGTGAAAATAAACAGATTGCCACATTAATTGAGACTATCCATAAGAAATATCCAGATAAAGGATACCGAAGAATCCGGGATGATTTGGACCGATATTACGGTGTAGCCGTCAACGATAAGCGGGTTCTGCGTATCTGCAGGATACTGAAAATAAAATCCACGATAAAGTATGCGAACCATGGTTGTACACGACAGGCTCCCAATCCACAGTATATTGCAGAGAATGTACTTGACCGGAACTTTAAGGCAGAAAAACCAAACGAGAAATGGCTGACAGATGTGACAGAATTTAAATGGTATGAAGGGATTGATAAACACAAAATTTATCTGAGCGCCATTCTGGATTTATATGACCGTAGGATTACTGCATTTGCGATTCGGGATAGTAACGATACTAAGCTGGTATATGATACATTTGATAAAGCCGTCCAGGCAAACCCGGAAGCCCACCCGATTTTCCACAGTGACAGAGGTTACCAATACACCAGCAGGGTATTTCACCAAAAACTGGAAAAAGCAGGCATGACACAAAGCATGTCCCGTGTTGCCAAATGCATTGATAACGGACCGATGGAAGGTTTTTGGGGAATTCTTAAGCGGGAACGATATTACGGGAAACGGTTTACCAGCAGAGACGCATTAATTCAAATGATTACGGATTATATTGACTACTACAACCATAAACGACTCCAACGAAATCTTGGCGTTTTGACACCCATGGAGAAACATGAATTATATCTTGCTGCATAAGCAAGAACGCTGACAACACGAAGTCGTCAGCGTTTCAAAACTTTATTTTATTTCATTGTCCTCTTGACGGGGAGCGGTTCATTATGCCAACAGGAGTTGTTTTTCTTTACTCTTGACTTTTGGGAAAAC
>JAEEGJ010017252.1_pt1 | contig 16364 bp, 10 predicted proteins | sample 8958761 | NCBI WGS metagenome assembly JAEEGJ01 (sample SAMN16246546, study PRJNA631951) | gut metagenome | biome: gut microbiome; feature: rumen; material: RS-attached | host: Bos | place: Iran: Karaj | collected 2018-10
CGGGTATCTGCATCGTAGTCCTCACGTCCGTAGTAGTCTTGGAAACCTGTGGCACGAGAGAATGCCTGGAATCCCATCGAACCGCGCTGGGCGCCGTGGAAGAAAGCCGTCTGATAGCCCTCTGCTGTAAGGATGGAGGCGATGCCGCTAACGTGGTTCATCGAGGCAGGGGTGAGGAAGAAAGGTTCTACAAACATCGGAATGCTCGAGAGGATGCTTGGCATGCCATCGATGCTCTTGCGCCCGTTGCAGTAGGTGTGGCTGAAGGTGACGCTCTTGGCGATAAGGGAATCAACGCAGGGGGTATAACCGCGATATTGGCCGTTTTCGAGGGTTTTGTTCAGGGCGCCGATGTATTCGCGTCCGAAGCTCTCGACAATGAGGATGACGACGTTCTTTCTAGAGAAAATAGAATCTCTAGATAATCTAGAGTCACTAAGATTGTGTTCAGGGCTATAGATGGCCGCCAGCTCCTGCTCATTCTGATAGTAATCAGGCACTACGAAGACGGCCTTACCGATGGTGCGATAGAGCGAGAAGGGAGTATTCAGCACCAAGGCGGCCTCGATGGGACGGTTTACATATTGGTTGGCATTGGAGATGGTGATGGGTCTGACGGCGGTGGTAAAGCCCCCTCGGATACCAGCCACAACGAAAGGGGCAAAGGCAGCCAACGAGAGAAATACCGTGAGGGCGTAGGGCCAGGGACGCAGGCGTTTCCATTCCAAGCCTGTCTTGACATACAGTTTCCACACGCCCCAGATGAGGAGGGCGAAAGCGATGACGAGATACCAATGATGGAGGGTCTCCGTGAGGAAGATAGAACCGAGGTTTCCTTCGTTTGAGAATTCGCTGAAAACGGTGGTTGTCGTGCGTCGCATGGTGTAGCGGAAATACACGCTGTCGCAGAGGTTGATGGCAAGAGCCAGACCGTTGATGACGATGAATACCCACTTGCAGATCTGCTGGTAGGTGTTGTTTTCCTTCTTGTGCCAGGGCAGGAGCATCAAGACGATATAGGGAATGTTGGTCACGAGGATAGCTGAGGTGTCGAACACCAATCCGCCTCCCAGCATCTCTGTGAGATGAGAGAAACTCAGACCTTGCTCGAAATAGCTATAGTTTACCAGCAGGTAGATGATCCTTGCCAGGAAATAGAGTATATATGCAATGACAAGATTGCATAGCATTGCCGTCAACGGCGCCAGATATCCAAATCGTTTCGTCTTCATAACTATTGTCACTTTAACTCCCTTAAGTCCTTAGCTGCTGTCTGCAGAATCGCCTTTCCCTTTTTGATGAGTGCCTCGCTGTTACTGCTCTTATCCACAATGATACGGTTGGCATTGAGATCGAATACCGCAAAGCCAGTGCTGTCTTTCATCGTGATACCATTGTTGTAGGTATGGACGGCGAAGGGGTAGCGATAGCTCTGACTCATCACGTCGCGACTGAAACGGAAATCGTTGTGGGGAATGCCTAATTGTCCTAAGAGTGTGGCAGGGAGGTCTGTCTGGTTACACAACTGCGTAATGCGTCGCGGGGCTTTCAGAGCACCTCCTAACCAGAGCATCGGCACATGGTCGTGCATCTCGTGTTCCTCACCTACACCGAAGTGTGAAAAACCGTGATCGGGTAGCATGATGACCAGCAGATTTTCCCACTGTGGGGTCTGTCTTATGTCGTTGATAAAGTTGCCGATGCATTCGTCCAGATAATTGAAGGCATTGGCTATCTCATCGTCCAAACGGTGTGTAGGCACATCCCAGGGTTCATGACTGCTGAGTGTGGAGTAACCGATGAGGAAGGGACCTTGTTGGGATTTTACCATCTTTGCGAGGGTAGCAAAGGTGATGTCGTCGCGTACACCCCATTCTGCAGTGTTTTGTTCCTGAATGGTATAGTCATTCTTCCAATGCAGTTGTTCGAAACCTGTCGTCACCAGATAACTGCGCATATTGGTGAAATTGATATCACCGCCATAGATGTAGGAGGTGTGATAGCCTTCTTGTCTGAGTGACTGCGCAATGCCTGGCATTAATCTTGTCTTGGCAGGCATCTTCATCACCGAAGAACGTGGGAATGAGGGATAACCACTCCATGTGCAGAGTGTACCACGGTCGGTGCGATAGGAGTTGGCATAGAAATTGGCGAAGTAGACACCCTCTTTTGTCAGACGGTTCAAATGGGGCATGATGTCGCTGCGCCCTCCGATGTCTTCGGTAAAGATGCCTCCGCAGCTCTCTAACAGAATCACGATGATGTTGGGGCGCTGGGTCTTCAAGAGAGTATCAGGTGCTGTGCTGTCTGTGAAATAGAGACCTTCCATTGTCTTTGCTCTTTCTGCCTCACTCATGAACTGATAATCGGGTACATAGTAAGCGGTTTTTTCGAATGAAGCCAGAAAATTGAAAACAGGATTCACCGCCGAATGGTTCAGGAATTGGTTCTGAGCGTAATATACCTGTCCTACGTTTGTGGTGGATTCGCCTAATCCGCCCCTGATGCCGATGATGATAAGAGGCATGCAGAGCAGAGCGCCTATCGAAGCCATGATGCGGTGCCTTCTTGGCAATGGATCAGCCTTAAATATAGGATAACCTAGATAGATTACATATCCTAGAAGAACAAGGATGACGAGTCTCACTAAGAGATAACCTGTTGATACGCTGGCAGTGGCCTCCGAGGGGGTCTCGAGGTATTGCAGGCAGGAGGAGTCAAGCTTGTAGTTCCAGAAGGGATAGAGGCTAGTATCTGCTACGAAAGCCAGGGCAAAGGCAATAGAGATGAAGATAAAGTAGATGGTGCTGATTTTGCTGAGCACCTTATGTGTCCACCAGAGGCTGATGATGGCCAACAGGAAGGGCAGTATCAGGAAATAGAGTGCTGTGGAAAGGTCGAGTGTCAGACCGTGACAGACGACATCCCAGATATCGCCAATGCCGAATATATGTCCCTGATGACAGCAGAGCATGAAAACCACCTTCGCGATGATAAACACCACCACCGTCCAAAGATATGTCTTCACCAGAAACCCAACACGCTCCCTCATTTCTCCTTCTCTCCTTACACTTGCTGCATCTCATGCAGCTTCTTATAATATCCGTCGATATTCAGCAGTTCGTCGTGGGTACCACGTTCCACGATGCGTCCTTCATGCAGCACACAGATTTCGTCTGCATTCTTAATGGTAGAGAGACGGTGGGCGATAGCTACTGTGGTACGAGTTTTCATCAGTCTTTCAAGAGCATCCTGCACCAGTCGCTCACTCTCTGTATCCAAGGCCGATGTCGCCTCATCGAGAATCAGGATGGGCGGGTTCTTCAGAATAGCTCTTGCGATACTCACACGCTGGCGCTGTCCTCCAGAGAGCCTGCCACCGCGGTCTCCGATGTTGGTGTCGAACTCTGCCTCTGAGGCCATGATGAAGTCGTAAGCATTGGCAATGCGTGCCGCTTCTTCTATCTGTTCGTCAGTGGCATTGTCCACACCAAAGGAGATGTTATTGCGGAAAGTATCATTGAAGAGGATGGCCTCCTGGTTTACGTTACCGATGAGTTGCCGGAGGTCATGTATGCCCAGATCTTTCACATTGATGCCGTCAATGAGCACCTCACCCTCTTGCACATCATAATAACGGGGGATCAGGTCTACGAGCGTAGACTTTCCACTGCCACTCTGTCCTACGATGGCGATGGTCTTTCCTTTCGGAATCGTCAGGTTGATATCTTTCAATATCCACTGTTCTCCATAACGGAATGAGACATTCTTGAACTCTATCTGGTGCTCGAAACTTGGCAGACGCTTAGGACGTGCCACCTCTTTAATGGTGTTCTCTGCCATCAGGATCTTATCGACACGTTCCATCGAAGCCAGACCTTTGGGGATGTTATAGCCAGCCTTTGAGAAGTCCTTCAGCGGATTGATGATGGAGTAGAGCATCACCATATAGTAGATGAAGATAGGTCCCGATAGGGTATGGGTATTGAGCACGAGCACACCGCCGAACCATAGTACAATCACAATCAGGATGGTGCCCAGGAACTCACTCATGGGATGTGCCGACGACTGGCGGATATTCACCCGCATGATATCGTTGCGATAGGCGGTGTTGATCTGATCAAATCTGTGGTTCATCTTCCCTTCGGCACAGAAAGCCTTGATGATGCGCAGACCACCGAGTGTTTCTTCCACCTGACTCATCGTATCGCTCCAGAGTGCCTGGGCCTTGATGGAGTCTTGCTTCAGCTTACGGCCTACCCAACCCATAAACCAGCCCATAATGGGTACGATGGCCAATGTGAAGAGTGTCAATTGCCAAGAGATAAACAATAATGCAGCGAAGTAGCTGATGATGAGGATCGGATTCTTGAAGAGCATCTCCAATGAAGACATGATGGAGTTCTCTATCTCCTGTACATCGCCACTCATACGGGCGATGATGTCGCCCTTGCGTTCCTCGGAGAAAAAGCCGAGCGGCAGCGAGGTGATCTTCTGATACACCTGATTGCGGATATCGCGCACCACACCTGTGCGGATGGGAATGATTGTGGCGGCAGAAAGGAAGTAGGCGCCAGTCTTCAGGAAGGTGGTCACAGCGAGAAACAAACCTATGAAAAGCAGGGTGGTGGTCTGTCCCCATTCGGCGATGAGACCATTCACGTAGTAGTTCATGTTGTTCATTAGCACTGTCTGGATATTGCTCCAGTCCCAGGCCATCAGCGAGGTGGCAGTCTCTGCGTCACTCGTCTGGAAGAGAATCTGCAGAATGGGTATCAGCGCTGCAAACGAGAAGATGTTCAATATCGCTGAGAGGATATTAAAAATCACCGACAGCACCAGATATTTCTTATACGGCGGTACGAATCGCCTCAGAACATTCAAAAACTCCTTCATCTCCTTACTCCTTCATCTCCTTACTCCTTACTCCTTCGCTCTCCCCGAGCAGCGTGGCACTGGTTGAGCCTGTGATCTTCACCTGTACAGTTTCACCGATATGATGTCCTGCCTTGGGGAATACCACCATCTTATTCTGTTCCGTTCGTCCGCAGAGCTGATCTCTTGAGCGTTTCGAGAAGCCCTCAACGAGCACTTCAAAGGTCTTGCCCTCGTCTTTTTTGTTCTGTTGGGCGGAGATTTCCGTCTGCAGGGCGATGAGTTCATTCAGTCTGCGGATCTTCTCTTCCTCTGGCACATCATCAGGCAGATGTTTCGAGGCGTATGTGCCTGGGCGCTCTGAGTATTTGAACATAAAGGCAGAGTCATACCCCACCTCACGCATCAAGTCCAGTGATTGTTGGTGGTCTTCCTCCGTCTCTGAGTGATAGCCCACGAAGATATCTGTAGACAGTCCGCAGTCGGGGATGATTCTACGGATGGCAGCGACACGATCCAGATACCACTCACGGGTATATTTCCTGTTCATCAGTTTCAAGATCTTATCCGAGCCGCTCTGCACGGGCAGATGGATATGCTTGCATACATTCGGCATTTCGGCGATGACCTGTAATGTCTCGTCACTCATGTCTTTCGGGTGGCTGGTGGTGAAACGGATACGCATCTCTGGTGCTTCTTCGGCCACACGACGCAGCAGGGCCGGGAAGTCCGTCTCCTTCTCTCCTTCTCTCCTTCTCTCCTTACTCCTATACGAATTCACATTCTGCCCCAACAGCGTTACCTCTTTAAAACCTCTGTCTCTCAGGTCTCTCACCTCTTTGAGAATGCTCTCTATATCGCGGCTCCGCTCACGTCCTCTGGTATAGGGTACAATACAATAGTGACAGAAATTGTTGCAGCCACGCATGATACTTACGAAACCGCCAATCCTGTGGCCCAGTCCGATGCGCTGGGGTACGATATCCTTATAGGTCTCTGTCGTCGACAGCTCAATGTTCATCGCCTTATGACCAGTTTCAGCCTGTGCAATCAGGTCCGGCAGACTCAGGTATGCATCGGGGCCAGCTATGAGGTCGGCATGATGATTATCCAGCAGATCCTGCTGCGCCCGCTCTGCCATACATCCTAATACGCCGATAATCAAAGGACGTTTGCGACGGATGGCAGCCAGAGCCTCTAAACGGTGATAAATCTTCTGTTCAGCATTGTCTCTCACTGAACAAGTGTTCAGGAATACGGCATTGGCTTCATCGAGGTTCTCAGTGGTTTCGTAACCTGCCATCTGCATCACCGAAGCTACCACCTCTGAATCAGCCACATTCATCTGACAGCCGTATGTTTCGATATATAATTTCTTCATCTTTCACTTATTTTGGGTGCAAAGGTAGTGCTTTTTGGGCAAAATACAAAATAATACATTAAAAATCCCTCCGCTATGCGGGGGGATTACTTGATGATTCTACTTTTGCAATTTTCTCCAATGCTTCGAGAAGTCGGGAGCGGGGACAAGCGATGTTCAAGCGGATATAGCCCTCGCCTGAAACGGGGCCGTACATTGTACCAGGGTTCACCCAGACCTTCACTTCTCTGAGCAGACAGTCGCAATAGGCTTGTGATGTCATTTCTGTGGCGGTGATGTCAACCCAAGGAAGATAGGTGCCTTCAAGGTGGCAGATCTTCCATTTGGGGAGATGCTCTGTTACAAAAGCACAGAGCGTCTGATAGTTGTCCCATAGATATTCGTTGAGCGCATCAAGCCAGTCCTCACTCTCATTGTAGGCGGCGATGAGCGCCACAGGACCGAAGGGATTCAGGTCGCACACCTCGTTGATGTTGATAGCACGGTCTAAGCGGCGACGCCATTCCGGTTGTGCACAGATGATGTTTGCAGCCTGTAGCCCTGCAATATTAAACGACTTAGAAGGTGAATTCAGAATGACACTGTTTTGACGACATGCTTCGTTGACTGCAGCAAATGGTTGGAACTGATAGCCTGGCATAACGAGTTCGCAGTGTATTTCATCACTCACTACCTTTACACCGTATTTCATGCAGATATCGTTCATACGTTCGAGTTCTGCCTTAGTCCACACACGACCACATGGGTTATGAGGATTGCAAAGTAAGAAGACTGTAGTTTTCTCATCAGCACATTTTGCTTCGAAATCTTCAAAATCCACCTCGAAGGTGTTGCCCTTACGGCATAGAACAGTCTCTAACACCTCACAGCCATTGTTACGGACTGAAGAGAAGAAACAGTTGTAGTCAGGGGAGAGGATGAGTACTTTCTCGCCAGGCATGGTGAGAGCCTTGATGGCAACACTTATGGCTGGTACGACGCCAGTAGTGTAAAGAATTTCTTCGCGACGGATCGTCCAATTATGACGGCGCTGGAACCACGAGATGACAGCCTCATAATAATCGTCACCTACGACGGTGTATCCGAAAACGCCATGCTCAGCTCGTTTACGCACAGCCTCTTGAATGGCAGGCGCAGCCTTGAAATCCATGTCAGCCACCCAAAGGGGAATGATATCAGGATTAGTACTTATTCCTGCTGACGCATCCGCTCGAACTTGTTCGCTTGCCTCAGCAAGAACCTGTGGCCTTTCATCCCACTTTACACACCCCGTTCCCCGACGGTCTACCAATTCGTCAAAGTCATATCTACTCATCTCCTTACTCCTTCACTCCTTACTCCTTGTCCTTATTACGCAATTATTCGGTTCTCGCACATTCTCATCGATGGTGATGCTGCCGATGCTGTCTGCGACGATATGACCAGACGTAGGATTCTTGATGTTCTCGATATGTCCACGGATATCAGCTTCTACCATAGAATACTCAAACATGCGGTCGCACATGGGGTCGATGGTACAGTTCTCAAGTACCAGATTCTCCGTATAGCAGAGCAACTGCTCACCGGCCAGATGGCAATTCACCAGCCTGACGTTTTTCGAGTGCCACGCCAGATATTCCCCATCAAGTGTAGAATCATAGATAGTCACGTTTTCGCACTCCCAGAACGAGTCTTTTGTTAGAATGTTTGCATGGTGAATCTCCACATTCTTGCAGTATTGGAATACATATTTCGAGTCGCTTTCAAGGCCGTCGACATAAATGTTCTGTGAGAACATGAATGGGTAGGTTCCTCCATGCAACTTCACATTCTTGATGCGGATGCCATCCACCTTCCAGAAGGTCTCGTCGGCATCGGTGATTTCTACGTTCTCGAGTGTCAGGTTCTTCATTTCGCGGAAGAATTTAGGCCCGTCGATGCGTGAGTTGGTCATCACCAAGTCGTTTGTATACCAGATGGCCGAGCGGGAGCCTTCGGCGAAGTAGCAATTGTCGATCTTGGCACCGTCGACGTGCCACCAGGGATATTTGCCGTAGAATTTGCAGTCGTAAGCCTCGATGTTCTGACACTGTTTGATACCCGATTCACCATCGGTAATGGTTATATTTTCCAATCTCAGGTCATGGGTAGCAAACAGGGGACGCTCGCCACCAAACTTTTCATTACGAATCACCTTGTTCCCGGGCAGGACTCGTCTACCCGTAGACTTTGTGTTGGTTTCTTGTTCTTGTGTCATAATCTGAAAAACGTTGGTTTGGGCTGCGAAGATACGAAAAAAGCGACAGATTTCCAAATATCTGACATAAAAATGCGTTTTTTCTTGCATTTATCGGAGATTTTTTCTAACTTTGTCCCGGTTTATGATTTAAAAGCGACCTGCCGATGCCATTTCCCATAAGGCTCATGTTCCTGACACTTTTGCTGTTGCTCTGCCCTCCGAAGGTGCAGGCAGAGAAGATGGTGCTGATGACGTCGTGGACAGCTCAGGCACAGTTTGCCGGCTATTACATCGCTTACGAAAAAGGCTATTATAAGGAGGTTGGTCTCGATGTCGAGATTGCACACCCCACATTGACCACCACCCCGCTTATTTGTTTGCAGCGTGAGCAGCCCGATGCAATCATGCTCTCACTGATGTCGGCGATGGATTTCATTTCTCAAGGCATTCCGTTGGTGAATATTTTTCAGGATTCGATGAACAGCAGTAACCTGCTCATCTCTCGTTGGGGCAAAGATCCTTTGAAAATGAATGGTAAGAAAGTGGCCATCTTTAACGCCGATCCCAATTATTTGACCTATATTCTTAGTAAAAAAGAACAACTGAATTACGAGATTATTCCCTGTACTAGTCATATCAACCTCTTTATCTCTGGTGCTATTGATGCTGCAATGGCCACGACCTATAATGAATATTTGCAGTTGCTTCAGTCTGGTTTCAGAATGGGTGATGAGAGCATTTATCGTTTCAGCCAGCATGGCTACAATATTCAAGAGCAAGGGGTTTATGTGAAGCGCAGCTACTACGAGGCCCATACCAAAGCCTGCAAGCAGTTTGCCGCTGCTTCGCGCAAAGGTTGGGAATGGGTTGCTACTCATCCCGAGGAAGCTTTGGGAATTGTGATGAAATATGTGCGTAGTGACCATGCTGTCACCAATTTGACCCTGCAGCGTAGGATGTTGCAAGAGATACTTAATCTCCAACTCGATGCCGACAGCAAGAAACGCGAGTTCCGTGTGCGTCGTGATATGGTTGAGAAGGCCAGTCGCTTAATGCTCGAGTGTGGCCTGTTGCGGCGTGCTGTAACTTATGAAGAGCTGATTGTGCCATGAAAAGCCTGAAAGATTACCGTCGATCGTTATCAGCCCGCCTGAGTGTGTGGACAGTGCTCGTGGTGACTGCGATTTTTCTCGCTGCTCTCACCATCATGTTCACTGAGTCGCGCGATCACGTCCGGAAGGATACCTTAGGCAAGGCTCGCCAGACGCTTGATGGTACAGTGCTCCATATTGACAACACACTGCAAGCTGTGGAGGTGGCAGCCAATAATATGATTCGGGTTATCGAAAACAATCTTGATAAGCCCGACAAGATGCTCGATCTCAGCCGAAAGATCTTGGAGACTAATCCGATTCTCGACGGTTGCAGCATTTCATTTGAACCTTTTTATTATAAAGAGAAGGGTGAGTATTTCTCGGCCTACTCCTACAACAATGGTGATAGCATCCTGACTGAAAACGAGGGTGCCGACTATTACCAGTATCATACGATGGATTGGTATTTAATACCCAAGCTCCTCAACCGTCCCTATTGGATAGAACCTTTTCAGGAAGATGCAACCGAAGGCATTGTCGTGCAGGACATTTTCTCGTCGTATAGCCAGCCTATCCACGACAAAACAGGTAAGGTGGTCGGTACCTTTTCTGTCGACATTTGTCTTGACTGGTTTTCTGATACCGTTTCCGCCACCAAACCCTTTCCCCATTCTTACACAATTATGTTAGGTAAGGGTGGTACATTCCTCGTTCATCCCGATAGCACACGACAGTTCTACGAAACTGTCTTCACTAGTTCACTGAACGAATCCGACCCGACACTCGAAAGTTTGGGCGAGGCGATGATTGCGGGCGAGAGCGGCTATCGTACGATGACAATCAACGGCGAATTGTCGCATGTGTTCTTTAAACCTTTCAAAAATACAGGTTGGAGTGTTGCGATGGTCTGCCCTGAGAGCGATATCTATGCCGCCTTCCGTCAGTTGCAGCGTACTGTTCAGATTGTGACTGCTATCGGTCTGCTTTTGCTTTTACTGAGTACATGGTATATTGTCTCGCGCAGCGTCCGTCCTTTGCAGAAGTTGGTCGATTCCACTCACCAGATGACCCAACACAAGTTTACGGGAGATATCTCAGATAGCACCCGTGAGGACGAAATCGGCCAGTTGCAACGTCGTTTTAAGGCTATGCAAGAGTCGCTGGGTAAGTATGTGGGTAAGGTGCGCCAACAATCAGCCGTACTCGAAGCCCGTCATGCGGAACTGCAGCAAGCTTACAACCATGCGAAGGAAGAGGAACATATCCGGAATGCTGTGCTCCACAAAATGACGAAGCGCATGTCGGAACCAGTGGCCGACATTACGGCAGTTTCTCGTACTATTTGCGAGGAATACCAAAATATGACCAATGACTATATGGATGCCATGGTGGACAAGATTGAAAACGATGCCAATCAGGTCAGCGAACTCTTAAACGAACTTCTGCGTGCTGCAGAGGAGGAAACGAGCCATCACTCTCAAACCGATACTGCCTCATGAACATCATTGCTAAACAGATACGCCGTTCGTTTGCGCTACGTCTCAGTTTGAGTATCGTGGTGATTGCCACTATTGTCTTCGTGGTGGCTATTGGCGAGCTTTTCTATCGTTCGCGAATCGCTACTCGTGAGGCCGCGATATCACAGGCCACACAGGTTCTCAGCAATGTTACGCAGCATATGACAGCCCTACTCAGTGAGGTTGAAGTAGCTACGCATAATACTGAGTGGCAAGTTCTTGAAAATCTCCGCCCCGATGCCCTTCTGCAACTCTCCCGCAACATGGTAGAGTTGAACCCTATCCTCGATGGCTGTAGTATTGCCATGGAGGCCAATTTTTTCAAAGATCAGGGTAAGTACTTCTCCGCCTATTCGTCGCGTAGTGAGGATCATATTGAAACGCAGCAGGAAGGCAATGAGAGCTATTATTATTTTGGCATGGACTGGTATAGTCTTCCCATACTCCGCGGCAAGGCCCTTTGGATTGATCCCTTCCCCGACAGCAACGACATCACGGGCAACAATCGGGGTTTGATTATCTCTTATTGTAAACCTCTCATGTCGGTCGATGGCCATAGCATCGGTGTTATCTCATCGGATATCTCACTGCGCAAACTCACTCAGGAACTCTCTCAAGAACGACTCTATCCCGAAAGCTATTTTGTCCTCTCCGATAGTCGTGGTAAGCCTATCGCCTCTACCAAGGCTGATGCTAGTGAACAGGAAGTGGTTATCGACTATGATCACAATTTAGTTATTGATCGTCAGGTGCCCCATACCGATTGGAAAATCACTATTGTTTGTCCTAAAAGTGATATCTTTAGGGGCTATTACCAACATATCTTCATGGTCGTCACTATTATTGTCTTCGGCTTGTTGTTGCTGTGGACTTTCTGCTATTTCGTGGTGAAACGCAATGTCACTCGTTTGCAGGTGCTAGCTGCAACGACACAGGATATGGCGAACGGCCGCTTTGATACCCCCATTCCGCAGACGCGTCGTAAAGACGATATCGGACGCTTGCAGAATAGTTTCTCTACCATGCAGGCTTCGTTGGCCGAGTATGTGGCCAATTTGGAGCGGATGAAAGCGGAGTCAAAGCAGCGCAACCAGGAGTTAATGGTGGCGAAGGGGCTGGCTGAGGCATCTGACAAGCGTAAGTCGGCCTTCATCCAGGATATGTCGCATCAAATTCGCACACCGCTCAACATTATCAACGGCTTTGCACAGATTCTCCGCGAGAACCATCGTCAGATGAGCGAGGAGGAGCAGTTGATGTTGTCTAAGGATGTGCTGCACAATGGCTATACGATCTCTACCATCATTGACAACTGGTCGATGACTTCCGCCCTCGAAAAGGTGAAGGAACTGCCTTGCAAGGATATGATTACCGCCAATACGCTTTGCCATGAGGCCGTTGGTAATGTGTTGTTTAAACAACGTGACGAGGTGATGGTAAACATCGAGACGGTTGAACGCGATATCCATCTGACAACCGATAAACAGAGTGTATTGAAGATCCTGAGCGAACTACTTCACAATGCCGATAAATTCACTGCTGAAGGAGCCATCACAATCGGCTGTCAGCAGCTAAATAGTCGCTTTATGGCATTTTATGTGGCAGATACAGGCTGTGGCATAGCCTCAGATGATCAGGAGCGAATCTTTGAGCCGTTCTTGAAACTCGACGAGTTTAGTGAGGGACTTGGTCTAGGCCTGCCGCTTTGTCGTCGCTTGGCTAGCCTCCTTAAAGGAGAAATCGTGCTCGACACGCTTTATAGCGGCGGAGCACGATTTCTTCTGAAATTACCCGTTTAATCTTGATTATTCCGAGTATTCTTCTTATTTATTTCTCAGGCATCATGACAATTGAGGCATGGTTGCCGGCGTTAATCATATCTGCGAGGAACTTTTGCACTTTTTGTGCAGTTACGGCTTTTACGGTCTCTGCATAGTTTGTCTGCAGGTCGACACCCTCTGCCGTCCACTCGGTCAGCACATTCATCCAGTGACTATTCTCGCGGTTGTTGTCCTCAGCCTGCTTCAGCATAATCTCCTTCACTGTGTTCAAGTCAGTATCAGTGATCTTCTGTGTGGATTCTTTCAGATACTTCAGCATCAGGTCGCGGGCAATCTTCTGCTTGTCAGGATTGGTGGGGGCTACGGCTGAGAGCATGAACACAGGCTTGTCGCCATTCACGCTGATGCTACCCTTTGCACCAACATTGTAGGCGGCGCTCTCCTCCTCGCGAATGGTGCGGTCGTAGATACGTGTCAGGATCTGCTTGGCAATATTCATCAGTATCACGTTCTCTTGGGTATAGGCCATCTTGTCGTTGAGCCAGATTTCCGTGATTTGAGCCTGAGGCGTTTCCATCTTACGGGTAAAGTTGCATACAGGGTTGCCCTTGAAGAAGGTACGCACATCTTTGGCCTTCACAGGTGTGCCTTGAGGCATCGGTGCGATGTACTGTTCTAGCAGCTCGCGCACCTGCTGTTCGTCAAAATTACCGATGATGGTGTAGATAAACTGTCCGCCGTTGCCGTATAACTGCTTAATCATCTCCAATGAGCGATCGTAGTCAAAGCGCTTAATATCGTCCACACTGGGCGTGAGGTAGAGGAAATTACCACAGTTCTGCACACTGGCTACTGAGTCACGATATACAATTTCGTGGTTCAGATCCTTGTTTTTCAGCGCTGTCTGCATTAAGTTTGCAAACGAGGCCATCGACTTCTCGTCTTTCTTTATATTGGTCATCGTTAGGTAGAAAAGCTGGAAGAGTGTTTCCAGATCCTTCGGCGTTGACTGGCCGGCAATATACTGACGATCTTCCGCCACATTGATGCTCACTGAAGCTACTTTACCTGCGAGGGCCTTGTCGAGCTCTGATTTCAGGAAGTTGCCCAAACCGCTATAAGTAGGCACAACTGAGATCAGCTGCAGGTTCATGTCATCGGCCTTGCCGAAGAGCGACATACCACCTTTCGCCTCGGCCTGCATCATCACCTGATCGTCCTTAAAGTCGGTTTTCTTTAGAATCACGCGGGCGCCATTCGAGAGTGTCAATTCCTTGTAACCGAGTGTCTTGTTCTCTGTTTCTTTCACAATTTGTCCCTTGGTGGGCATCTGGGTAATCAAGGGCTCCTCCTTCACGTTGTCAACCCATGCGGTGAGTGTCTCCGTGCGCACGACCTCAGTACCCTTCTTTAGGGCGTCGGCGGTAATATAGTTGGCCTTGCCTTCCTTCTCCTGTTCCATGCTGAAGGCTACGAGGTTCTTTCCGTCGATGCTGATAATCTGTTGGGCATACTGGTTCACTAGATCCACGGGTAGTTGTCCTGCCAGGGCGGTCATCATCTGATAAAGCGTTTCCACCGAGGGAATGGGATCACTTTCAAGGAAGTTCTCCACATATTCGCTGCAGTATGCATCGTTCTTGCGTTTGTCACGATTGGTGTATAGTTTCTCTAATCCGCTCAGGTAGTCTGCCTTTGCACGGGCATATTCCGTAGCAGTGAAACCGAAGTCGCGGGCGCGCTTGGCCTCGCGGAGCACAGCCTGAAGGGTTTCGATATCCTTGCCCTCTTTAGCTACGCCGATGAGCATTAGTGCGTCCTTTGTACGGGCCAACTGCATGAAGTTACCGTCTTGTACCTGTGCTTGGATAAACGGACAATCGGGCTGCTCGGTAATCTCTGAGAAACGGCTGTTCAGCATAGAGCACACCATTGCGTTCAGGTATTCCTGCACCAGATAGGCAGAAGTCTTCTTCAACTCTGTAGGCACGGGATCACGCTTCATCGAGAGCATCAGCACGGGATACTGCTGTTCCTTGTCCTTCTCAGCAACATAGATTGCCTGCTCATTGTCGGGCACGGGCTCATCAATCACTTTTGGGGCATTTGGATCCACCTTGATGTCACCGAACAGTTTCTTGATTAATGCCTCGGTGTAGTCTACGTTGATGTCGCCCACGATGATGATAGCCTGATTGTCGGGACGATACCATTTTTTGTAATAGGCCACAAGTTCCTCGGGTTTGAAGTTGTCCACAATCTCCATCTTGCCAATCGGCATGCGGAAACCGTATTTCGATCCTTGGAATAGAGTGGGCAAGGCACGCTCAATCATACGCTGGTTAGGACTATTACGCATACGATACTCGTTGTGAATCACATCGCGTTCTTTCTCGATTTCTTCGGGAGTGACGGTGATGCCGTTCGACCAATCGCGTAGTACGAGTACACATGAGTCAAGAGCACTCTGACGCTCGGTGCTCACATCAGCGATGTAATACACTGTGCGGTCAATGCTGGTATAGGCATTGAGGCTGCGGCCGTACTGCACACCGATTGACTGCAGATACTCAGTCATTGTTCCGGTGGGGAAGTGTTCTGAACCATTGAAAGCCATATGCTCCAGGAAGTGGGCCAGACCCTGTTGCGAATCATCCTCCTGTATGGAACCAACGCGTTGCGCGATGTAGAAGTTGGCTTTCTTTTCTGGAGTGTTGTTGTGACGCAAGTAATACGTCAGGCCATTGTCGAGTTTGCCGATGCGAACACTGTCGTCTACAGGGATCTCAGGCATTTGCATCTGTCCTTGGGCTGATGCCAGTCCTGTACTAATCAGGGCTATTGCTACAAATAGTCTTCTAAGTCTCATTTTGAAATTAATTAGTTGATTATACTTTTCCGGTTGCAAAGATACGGATTTTTTCTCTAATAGTGTGTAAAAAAATGTTATAATCACTTCTGGGCAATCAGACGACTGTCTAAGGGTTCCATCACAACCATACTACTGGTCAGGAACATATTGTCCTGTGTTTTGTTCATCTTATAGGTTTTAACCGTGGTCAGGTTCGGTGCTGTCGAGCGGTAGAGCGTCACCTCCGTGGGCAGGTCATATTGTTGTTTCTCAGCATTCCAATAGCTCATTTCTACATTATATCCGTTTTTGTAATATTTATAGGTTAGGCGGCTACTCTTTGTCCATTGCTTAGTAGCTTCGTCCCAAGTCATCATCTCCTTGTCTTGCAGTCGGCCCTGTTCATCGTAGACGTAGCGGTACTCCATCTTTTGCGTCATTTGATGATGATCGTTTTCGGCATATACCTCAATCTTGTTAATTACGCCATCTTCCACTTCACCATTATACATATAATTGGCGTTGTCGCTGTTGACGGCGTTGAAGTACATTGTCAGTACTGTTGCTGCTGTGATGATTGCTTCCATAACTTTATATTTTTAATCGTTCTACTTTTTTTCAATTCAATTTGTCCTTTAGACGTTGCA
>JAEEGJ010017253.1_pt1 | contig 16364 bp, 12 predicted proteins | sample 8958761 | NCBI WGS metagenome assembly JAEEGJ01 (sample SAMN16246546, study PRJNA631951) | gut metagenome | biome: gut microbiome; feature: rumen; material: RS-attached | host: Bos | place: Iran: Karaj | collected 2018-10
CAGGCACTTGAAGTTCTCCAAGGAGGTCGCTCTCGACCCTGAATTTAATTTCTGTCATAGTTTATGTGTGGTTATTAGATATTTACACTAAGGTAGCCACAAATATAAGGAGAATTCCTTAAAAAACACTATATTTGTAAACCACAAAGAACTTTATTCTAACACTTATGGCAGAGTTCAAAGACTATAATCACCTTTTGATACAGCTATAGTCTTTTCCGCTTAATACACACAGCCGCGGCTAAGTTTTAATCATTCCACCCAGATACGTCATCTAGAAGGCTTACTATCAGTCAGTCTTGCAGCGAGTGGTTGCCTTTCTGGGCGGCCCCGCCGTCCCGGAAGGGCAAGTACCGCTTTCTTTATCGGCCCTGGCAAAGCACCGCCGCCGGAACAGGGCACCATCGTCCCGGATCATCGGCATCGGCAAATGTCAATATTCGGGTGTCGCAGGCACCACTTCATTTCTGCCTTCTACGGCACTGTGGGCACGATTCGCCAACTTGACATTCCCGCGTTGGGACTGCCGTCCACTTTGTCCACCGGTGGACGGAGTGGACAGGGTGGACAGTGGTGGACACGGTGGATGCCATTTTTAACAAGGCATGGCAAGTTTGAGATTGTTGATGAATCTCCGATAGGCATTCCACGGGATCGATTTCTTATCCCTCTCATCGCGAAGTAGTTCGAGAAAAGTCGTATCATCTTTCTCTCGGTCAAACATCAGGGATGCGATAGGGTTGTCGGTCTCCTCCTCATATTCCCGTCGAGCTTCAGCATTGTCAATCAACATCGACCTGAGTGCAGAGTGATACTTATCATACGCTGGATTCTCGGCCAGCAGCTGGCGCATAAGGCCGGCACCTGGATCTGAATAGACCTGTTCGTTCAGGATTGCTAGTCTGTACTTGAATTTTCGATAGGAAATGGAATCCAGCCCCATTTCTCTGGACTGGTTAAACAGAGCCATCATCTTCTTATAAGTCTCGTCCACCTTATCCCACTCTTTCTTCTCCTCATAGCAGCGGGAGAGGATATATAGTCCGTCAAAATTAGAATCCAGAATAGACAGCATTCCTGTGATGATTTTTTCGGACTCATCCTCACGACCGGCGTAGAACAAACCGATGGCGTCCATAAGACGATACTCAATGTTATCGCTATCTATTGTCTTCCACTCTTTGCCTCTTAAACATTCATCATCAACAACGTAGGACATTGCTCTGGCCATAAGTTCAGATGCATAGTCGTAATTGCCTACTTTGACTTCTTCGATGGCCATTTCATACAGCGTAGTGGCAGCGCCATCGCAATCCATGTTTTTGATGAAGCCGTTTATTGCAGCACCGATATTGATTTCCCGCATGATCTTCTCGGTGTTGTTTACATCCGAGGAAAAGTCAAGTACATCCTTGGAGACAAGTATGGAAGACAAGGTCATTGGACGGAGCAGTTCCAATCCTTCCAGCGATCGGGAGCGGCTTAATGCAACATATGCCTGACCATTCGTGAATGCACTTTTGCCAAAGTCTATGGCAACCCGGTCAAAAGTCAAGGACTGGCTTTTATGGATAGTAATTGCCCATGCAAGCTTCAAAGGATATTGCGTTACAGAACCAACTGTTTTCTTGATGCTTGATTTTGTGGCCTCGTCAAATTTGTATTCGATGCTTTCCCATTTTACCCGTTGAACTTCTTGAGTGGAACCATCGTCAAAACGTACTTTTATACAGTCATCTGTAAGGCTGTCGACGGTCGCCAGTGTTCCATTGGCCCACCTGTGGAACGAATCATTTCTTGTAAACATAACCTGGGCACCAACACGGAGATACAGTTTGTCCTCTGCAGCGTCTTGGCACCTTCTGGAATCCCCAGCATGCTCGGCTTCATAGACCATCAGGTCTCCATCCAATTCGGCAAGCCTCTCTTCATTTATGAGCTGGGCCGCCTTCTTGGTACATGTCAACGTTACTTTGAGTTTTTGGCTTCCTTCTCCAGGGACAACTACCCGGCTGTTAATACGCAGCATATCCCGATAAGAGACGGTGCCCGTCCTTACATGTTCCAGGAGTTCGATAAACACGGGGTCTGATTGCCGGTAGATCTTCAAAAACTCAATCTTGGGCAATCCGTAACGTTGGATCACGGCAGATTTATAGAAATAAAACGAGCTCGAGTTGTACAGGTCCATCAGTATTTCGCGATCTTCCTGGGTTACTACAGGCTCCAATTGAAACATGTCTCCGACAAACACCATCTGCAGTCCACCAAAGGGCGCTGAATTCTTTCGGTAAAAACGAAGCGTCCGATCTATCGCATCCATTATGTCGCACCTGACCATTGACACTTCATCTATGATGATTGTATCAATGTGCCTCACGAGGGAAATTTTATTAGCATTCATGGTGCCGATGTCTCCTGGCCCAAGCACTCCGAAATCAAGTCCGAAGAAGGAGTGAATGGTTTGACCACCAGCATTGATGGCGGCAATCCCCGTGGGAGCCAGAACAATGAATTTCTTGTCAATTTTTTCCTGGGCCATTTTTAGGAACGTGGTCTTACCTGTTCCTGCACGGCCGGTGAGAAAGAAAGAATTGTTAGTCTTGGCAATCATGTCAAAGGCATGATTCTGCTCAATGTTGTTGGCGTCGAAAGAGGTTTGCATGACAATTTTTTATTCTTTTCACGACAAAGGTAAAACCACGACGCGCAGTGTTTTTTCGCATCGTGGTCGTAAAAAGAATAGCGCGAGATTAGAGCTCTGCGCTTATGTCATATGAACTAACTAATCTCCAAACCGGCAATAAGGCGAGAAGGGGTTTGTTCAATACTCTCGATAACTTCCGGATAGGAAATGCTCAATTGCTGTGCGGCCCTCGTACAGGCCACGTACAGTTCTTTCTTCTTGGTATTCAAGTATTTTTCGTGCTTATCCGTTGTCTTGTTGCTGTATTTCTTAAGACCAGGGAAATTGAGATCGTACATCCCAATCAGAAAAACGTATTTCCATTCCAGGCCTTTCGCCGAGTGGATTGTTGATAGGGTAAGACAAGGACCATCTGTTGCGGCCACACTTTCAACAAAGTCCTTTTCATAGAAACATATAAAACGCTCCTTGTCTATCGTAAATGCGTCCAAATACTCTTTGATGGTCTTGTAACCCGAGATGAGCGATCGTAGTTTTTTGAAATCATCTGCTACTTTAGGCTCTGTGTACATCCCCGTAGGCAAGAGTTTGTCTACAATCGCATCGACCAGACTAGGAAGACTCCATTCCAACCTGTCATATTCCTTGTGAATTTCACGAAGACTTCTACCATACGTATTACGGAAGAATAGTTCCTTGGGCGAGAAATGGCGAGGAGCACCTATGGGTTGAGTCTTGACATCGATGTCAAGGACTCTACAGACAGACAGAATGCTTTTTTCGTTGTTGTTGTAGAGAATACGCAACAGGTTGTTGACGAATTTGATATGGCTTTTGATCTTACGGCGGCCCCCCAGTACCACATACGGGATACTTTTGGCGTTCAGTTTCTCGATAATGTCGGCTAAACCTTTAATGTTCGGGGAGATAATGGAGCAAGAATCAAAGTCTCCAATAGCTGATATGGCATCTACGACGCTTGCGCTTTCGTCTTGAATTGTAGGGTATGCTTTTGCCTGAATTTGACCAGCAATGTCGGAACATAAAGGGACGTTCTCGCAGTCCAGAAAGGTAAACCCGTTGACAAACCCGAGTACAGCCTCCGGGCATCTATATGAGATGGACAGGTCTCGACGGGATACGTCATTCTGGTACTGAGCCAGGAACTTATCTAAAAATTCGTACGAACCGCCGTTGAACTCGAATATGTTCTGACGGGGATCTCCAACCATAAACAGCTTAAGCGAGGGCTTAAGCTCCAACAAGCGGCTAAAAATTATGAAATTGCTCTCATTGAGATCCTGCGCTTCATCAATTACAAGCATGTCCGACGAGGCTAATATCCAGTCGGCGAATTCTTTATCCTTTGATAACAAGTCGTCAAACAAATAAAGGATGCCATTGATGGAGATAAACTTATACCTTGCCTTAATGTCAGCGACTGCTGCGGTTAAATCCTCCGGCCACAACTTGCTACTATTGCTCAGGAAGCCATTTATCTCTTCCAGGGTATACTTGTCATTCAAAAGCCGGCATATGTCAGGAGCGAAATCAAACAACTCGTCGTCGCCAATAATCATGTACTCAAAAGATCGACCTTTTAGCTGATAATACTTCCGCATTTTCCGTAGGCAGAAAGAGTGGATAGTCCCGTTGAAGAGTTCGTATTGATTCTCCTTAAGGTACTTGAACGCCTGCTGTTGGAACTTCTCTTCCAGTTGCCTGGCAGCGGTATTTGTGAATGATAGTGCTACAATGTGATTACTTTGCGGATTCTTGATGATGTGGTGGACCATCTTCTGGACGAGGAGGGTGGTCTTTCCGGTTCCAGGGCCAGCGTTAACGAAAACAATCCGGGAATCTGTAAGAACAGCATCTTTTTGCTGTTCGTTCAGCCCCTTGAGGCAATCAGACTGATTAACACCGAGAAGCTCAAACGTGGCACTATCAGGAATTACATTCGTCGCATTGTAAATAATAAGTACAAGGTCCTCAAAAATGCTTTTGATGTCATCCTTGGTTACTGAAACGCGCTTTATCTCCTCAGGCCTAATTTCAATAAAATGGTGGATGATATAGTTCAACTTCTTCCTGATTCTATGGGCACGCATTCTCATTGCCTCCTCATCAGGGTTGGAATCATAATAATCGTCAATTCTATCCTGCATGGTGAATTGCCCATCCAACTCTGGAGTCAGAATTTTGAAGAAGTCTTCAAGAAAGCCTCTAAAGTCAAGAGCTTTGATCGCCCAGTTGCTATCAGGCCTGACAAAGGCTTGCTTCATCCCTTCATAATAGAAATTTACCTGCTTCTCTTCCATACGAAAAAACGTTTCGTGGTTTAACTTACAAATTTACAAAAATTTGACCGCGATACGAAAATTAACTAACTTTGACGATGTTATAGCCACGTTTTTCCATCACAAGTATGATTAAGGATAATAAGATTTACCTCTATTACGAAGGATATGAGAGCCGGTTTGGCCAAGCTCGACGTCCAGCGGTTGTAAGGTATAGTAAAAGAGTTCCTTTTAACAATCGGTATGGCGATAATGATACGACTATTCTCTGTACCGTTTTCATAGATGGGAAGAGTGACACAACAGAGTTTTATAGAAACGGTCCTATTAGCAGCGATGCATGTTCTCTTGTAATGATAGCCCCCTTTTGGTCCGACGACAATGTCCTGAAGGATTATAACTTAGAGGCGAGAAAATTCAACGCAAACTCGATTGATGACTGGTGTTGTTTGTTTCATGACACCAGCGAATTTCAAAGAATGGGGGATAAAATGGCATACGCCAATCTTGCCATTGCGTTAGGCAAATTTCAGATTAATACTGATGTGGTCATTAACGCCCTATATTCTATCAACGAAGAAGTCCGGTCAAGGATAATCGGTTTTATCAATTATGTTGCGTATGGACTGAGTGTTTCTAAAATACAACAGATAACAGAAATCATCGGAGCTGTTGGAAGCCCAGTTCAATTATTCTTTCCAAGCCCTCTCGAAGAGGCTGCACAACAATATGATTTAGAATACAATGATCTCTGCGTTCACAAGTTGGTAGATAAGTTGTTTGAGGTGGCGAAGAAGAGTGAACTTGATAACCCGACCGGTTTTAACCGTTTTATCCAATGGCTAAATAATGATTCGATAAGTATCTCTGTCCAGGAGCTTGATGCTTTCTTCCCGTATCTGAGTGAAGAGAAGAGAAGCACTGCAATTAAACGATACTTTTACGATGTAAAAAGAAATGTCCTCTCCTATGATAGCGAGACTCTTAAGGTGTTCTCATCACAAAACTATCAGTACTATTCGAGCTTAAGATATGTATTTGAGAAGTGGCCCGGGAATCGTAATGTATCTACTGAGTTTCTTTTAGATTGCCTTGATACATACAGAGAAACCAACCAACAGCAATTTCAAGTAAGCGACGGAATTCTTGATTGGGCAATACAGAAAGCTATTGAACTTAATCGACCAGTGGAGATGAAATTCTATGACTGGCTATGCTATTGCCAAGGAGGGGTCGTTATTAACAAAGAGTTTCAGGGTTTTGCCGAATTCTATATCCAATATGAACTGGACGATTTGATGTTTGAAGATGATTCGCTATTGGAAAACATCAATCGAATCCTTAGAGGTCATTGTGACCGCAGGCATCATTCTATAAAAAAACTCGGTTTTGACAGCCAGACTGGAGAGTATTCACATTTTTCTGATTCAAAGAAACCTAGATACCACTATGAAAATGTCTGGGACAACCTTTGGAGAGGACGTAGTGATGATGACCTTAGCTTCATTAAGCAATTTGTTGACCTGTCAAAATGCGACCTCATCATTTCCTCGAATATGCTGAATGGTTCAGCATATGAAATTGAAGGTCACAAAACAGAAGAGATAATCAATAAAGTGCTATCGCATTATTGTGAACAAATAACTCACAATGTTGAGATAGTTGAAATCGATGAGAAACTTGGGAGTATTAAGCGAGATCCTATAACTGGCGCACCGATAATCCGGACCATCAGAACGTCTGAAGATGGATGGCGCTTGAAGAATAATGACGACATCTATGAACTCTCTCTTCTTGATGATGTCGAAGAGTATCAATACACGTATTTCACTCCTGAGTTACTCAAGGAGGCCCTCACATATGAGTCCATAGAGCAGTATCTGGTTGATCATTATGAAACGAAAACCCCATTCATTTCTGACCGATTCAATGTTGAAATAGTCAGATTGTTTGCATGCCCTATTAGAATGAAGGCGGTTATAAACGAGTCCTCGCATATCGGGATCCCGCCGGGCGTGGATGAAGCCGTAGTTAAGGAGCGTGTCAAGAATCGTCTGATTGAACTATTTGGAGAAACTCTCGAGTGCGATTATGAACAAGCACTTTATGAACGTGCACAAACTGACTCTCAATATGGTCGCAGCGAAAAGAGCCCGGAATGCTTCGTAAAGAAGATAAAGCACTATTATCGCGAAAGAGAGATTTATTGTGCCCCAGAACTTGCCGACGAACCCAATCTGCTCACTGGTCGTAAATGTGCCTATTGTCAAGGTGATATGTGCTTCTTGACCAGCATAAAAAAGGAGCCTGAATGGAAAGAGTTGTCTCTTATCCATATTCTGGAGATAATCGGATATAATGTCTTGGAGGAGACAGAGGCCGGTTTTATTCCTAATCAGGTATACAACCAGTTTGTGAACCAGATTAATAAAGCAATTCGCTTCTATAAGAGGCTAACATGCCGTGAATGTGGGCACATTCTGTTTCCCGCTCAACCAAAGGGACATACCCGTTTCAAATGTCTTTTGCCTGCCTGTTCTGAGTACAATAAAGAAGTCTATCTTAATTATTGTTACGACTGTAAGAAAGGAATCATTGATTCAAGGGAAACAAAACAATGTCCTAATGGGTTGTATATTTGTCCGACATGTAATTCGTGTTGTTCAAATAAGTTTTTCGAATCTATGGCGCTGAAGTATCAACGCCAAGGAAGACATATTCCGGCCTTTATATCACGAAATGCAGGAAAAGGACACAAAGAACTAAATATGGTTTTTTGTCCGCAATGTGGAACACAGAAAACTGATTATGTTGATAGGGCGGGGAACCATGAATTGCGCTGCTTAACATGTCACCCCATTGAAGAAGATCAGGCTCCTTCATTTGATGAGAATGGTAGTATCCAAACTTCTGGAGGAAATGAAGAGTACCTCGACCCTTGGGCGTAAGTATCTGCAGCTCAGGCTTGAGCCTATAGTGAAACTATGAATATAACTCAATCTGCCTTCTAGCGTTCTCTTTCATCTCCTCCCGTAAAGTGTTAGGAGAGAGGACGATTAGGTTGGGACCATAGCTTCTGAATAGCGAGGACAGTTCGTAGTTTAACTTACAATCCAGGGAGAAAAAGGAATAATCTTCCAGTTTGGGGTTCTCCCTACGCAGCACAGCCTGGTCTTCCTTTGTCAATTCGGCCTGATATGGATGAATTGGCTTCGTCCGAATAAAGTTGGCGGATGACTTATGCACGGCAAATACTACATGCTCGACGGGCTTATCCCAGTAATAGGTCACGCCAACGATATCATCAAAGAGTTCGTCTATATCCACCTGGCAATCAACATAGGGAATGTTCTGAACTTCCTCAAATGCTTCAATCCTATCAAGAGGAATATTGGCAATAAAATGCGGATTGTACGGAAGAGTTTTGTCGCATGTAGGCGTACAAAGCAGATACCAACGATCCCTATATTGTTTGAGCATATAAGGGTAAGCAATGATCTTCTGGGCGCTCACGGCGTCAAATTTACGATAGGTGATGGATACAACCTTCCGGTTCGTTATTGCCGAAAAGAACCAACCCAAGTACTCTTTGTTCTGAAGGAACTCGTTTGAACTGAAACAAATCACCTTTCTTAGTGGGGTGCTTTGATCATTGTCATACTGACTTCCTCCAAATGAGAGCTGACTTGCAAGTTTTGTCTTAAGGTCATCCAGCCATTCGAAATTGTCCAAGCCAGAGAACTGACCGAGAGTACTAAGGACTTCGTGCAGTAATGTCTTCTCGTCATCAGATAATGGCTTGGAAAAAATAGGCCTCGTCTGGTCTACATATCGAATTACCTTCTTGCCATTGATGATCTTGCTCTCATCCAATTCGATCTGGAAAATATCTTCCATGTCCCTCAAATCCATCTCTATTGTCCGTTTGCTGACCTGGAGGGCTTCGTCAATCCCTTTAAGAGAATCATTAACGGCATTTAGCAGTTGGGTTCGTGTAAAGTAATGGTGTTGATCGGATAACATCCGATCCAATATTATATATCGGGCAACGGCGTTTTTGTTCGCGGGCATAATACTGTGTTTTTATTTTGTTGCAAATATAAGCATATTATGCGAACTCTATTTTCGTATTGTAATTATATCGTTGTTTTAACAGTCTAAGGTGTACAAATAACAATAAGTACTCATTGAACATACTAAAAGAAACACATACTCTTTCACTTTCTTCGCACAGCGCTCAACTTAATCCATATAACCGAGACTACGAAAATAGAATGCGTGATGAGGTGATACTTTTGTGCCGTTAACAGAAAAACAACAGAGAACACCCCACTAAAGAATATCCACTTAAATACCTAACACCTTAATTTTTAAATCACTTTCACGCATATGAAACAGTATTTAACCCTGCTATTAGCGTTATTCCTGACTGTTCTGAGTACCAACGTGTACGCCCAGAAGAGCACAACCGACAACGATTACAACCTCAAGAAGGCCTATGAGGTCCTGAATGAGGAGAAGGACGAGGCCAAGGCTCTTGACCTTGTGACCAAGCAGCTCCGGGAGACGCCGGACAATGTGGACGCACTGATCCTGCGGACACGTCTGCTCCGTCGCAAGCGTGAGTTTGGCCAGGCCCTCCAGGACATCAACCATGCCCTGAAGGTCAACAAGCCAAAGAAGACCGAAGTGGCGAACTCCACGCTGCACTGGTGGAAGGCCTACATCTATCAGGACATGGGAGATTGGCAGAGTGCGGCCGCATCCTTCAAGACTGCCTACGAACTGGCCCAGAAGGACAACAAGGACAATCTGCAGAGCATCTCGTTTGATTATGCTCAGGCGCTCTACAGCATTAAGGACTACGATGGTGCCGATGTCATCTACAATAAGATGCTTGCCCTCGATGAGGCGGACCAGGCAGCAATGATTGGCCTTGCCCGGAACATGGTCACGCGTGAGCAGTATAAAGAAGCGCTGGAGTTGCTGGACAAGTGCCAGAAGTACGATGCAGACTATGCCGAGATCTATCGTTTCAAGATGCAGGCGTATGACAAGCTTGGAGAGACAAGCAAGGCGATTGATACCGGCTTGGATTGGTTCGACAAGGATAATGACGCCAATACGGAGGCTATCTTGAAGGTCCTGGTCAAGCGCCCTAACTATGCCGAGGCCAGCCTTAAATCACGCGCAAAGAAAAGCGAGAGTCCCTTCCAGTGGAAAGCGTTCCTGTGCCAGTTCTTCGAGGAGACGCACAAATATGCCGAGGCCGTGAAGGCCTATGATGATCTGGAGGCAGAATTCGGCCACTATGACCAGATCAACATCTATCGCAGCGATTGCTACAGTGAGCTTGGCTTGAATGAAATGGCCATTGCCGACATCTCCAAGGTGATGGAGAAAGACCCGTCGTGGCGAGCCCTTTGCCAGCGTGGTGATTATTACCGCCTCTCTGGAAACCTTGATGCAGCCATAGCCGATTTCACAGCCGCCATTGAGGAAGAACCCTCATACGCGTATGCATATTATAAGCGTGGCTGGTGCTATGAAATGAAGGGTGATAGGAAAGCCGCCATAGAAGAATACAATATCGGTATCGAGATGGATGACGAGTATCCTTACCTGCACCTGATGCGCGGCGAATTGTTGCTTTTCGACGGCAACAAAGCCGAAGCCGACCTTGACTTCGAAGCCGTACTTCAAAAGGATACTGTCGCCAATAACAACAGCTGCCGTATGTATGCTCTGCATTTTCTGGGGCGTGACGATGAAGCCGAGGAATGGATGAACAAGGTGATAGAATCCGATCCGGAAGCTCCAGGCAACTACTATGACCAGGCATGCCTATACTCCCGTATGGGACGCCTTCAGGAATCTATAGCCGCATTAAAGGTCGCATTTGAGAAAGGTTATCAAGACCTTGTACACATTGGACTTGACGATGACATGGACGCCGTACGTGACCTGCCGGAATTCAAGGCTCTGATGGAAGAGTATGAGGCCAAGCACGCTGCCTATCTGAAGGAGTTCGAGTTGGCAATGCCGGAGAAAGAAGAGACCGTCACAGAGATTGCGGTAAAACGCAACCTTGGTGGCACCTTCGAGATTCCGTGTGACATCAATGGCCTGGCTCTCCAGATGATCTTTGACACAGGAGCGTCTGATGTGACCATCTCTTCCGTGGAGGCGAACTTCATGTTCAAGAATGGCTATCTGTCGGAAAAGGACATCAAGGGTAAGAAGTATTACCAGATTGCCAACGGGCAAATAAGCGAAGGGACGACCATTACCCTCCGCGAAGTGAGAATCGGCGATGCAGTTCTTCACAATGTTGACGCCTCGGTGGTTAAGAGCCAGAAAGCCCCGCTGCTGCTTGGTCAGAGCGCAATGGAGAGGTTCGGCACGATCACCATCGACAACCAGAACAACAAACTTATTATCAAACATTAGGATTATGTTGGCATTCATTATCATCCTTGGAATCGCCTGTGTGGTGCTCCTGGTGATGTTGTCGGCTCAGGACAACAAGAATACAAAGCTGGCTGTGGAGAATAGCCTGATAAAAGGCCGCATGGAAGGGCTTCAGGAGAAGCTCGCCCAGCAGGCCCCGGCCGCTGATGAACCTCTTACTGCGGAGGGTATCGCCGAAGCTGTCCGGCGCGCCGGGTATGTGCCTGAGGTGAATGAGAACTGGGTTCGGTTCATGATCCAGGGTGAGCCATTCTATGTCGAGACTGGCCGATTACCCCAGGTGTTCGTGCTCCGGCAGTATAACGTGGACACCAAAGAATGGGAGATGAATATTCTCAGGCACGCAGCGCATGTGATGTCCGATGATCTCATTATGATCAAAGCCACATTCGATGATGATGTGGATGAGAATGGCGGGACCGGACTTCGCTTCTTCGTGGCTGCTATGGACAGGAATTACTCCAGCTTCAAGGACAACCTGATGGGATACATACATCTCATTGAAGACGGTCGTCAGCGCATGAACGAGGTCTACGAGAAACTCGTAAAGGAAAAGCGTGAAGCAGCTCCGACAGTTACTCCATTCTTGCCGGCCGAACAGAAAGAAAACAAGATAATGTCATAATCATAACGGCACCATAGGCCCGGTGCTATGAGGCGTGAAAGGTAGCCCCGGGCCTGCCGTTTCTTTCACAGTTATAACATGAAAATCATAAACATACAACCGACGCAAGCGGAGATGTTTCATCTCCTAGAAATTGTTGCATTCTCAATTGCGGAGCCGGGAGCATGTGGCGCGGCTGGAGATGTCATTGGTATTACCGCAGATGGTAAGACTTACCGATTGAACTTTATGCGTGGTAATTGGACTCCTGATACCCTCAGAATGGTTTCACCGGTTATCGCAGATGCCAGAATAGGCGTCTTTGGGCAAGGTGATTATTCAGAAGGATGGACCTCCGTATACCTGGGACTGGGCAACCATCTCTATGTGTCTAACTCATTCTTTAAAAGATTCAGGGAGTTGGTCACGGCAGAACAGATTCAGAGTAAGGGGGAACTCTACCAGAAATGGCAAGACATAATCCATGCTGCGCTTAGTGAAAACAATGATCATCCAAATCTAGATAGAAATGAGGAAGTTCCCGAATACAGTCCAATAAATCCGGCGATAGAACACAATATGAACAGAATGTTCGAAGGCACATTCTCTATTTCAGATTTGATAGAACCGAAAGAAGAATAGCTGACTGTGGATTAAATTTGTGGCCAAATAGGATAGTCAAAAAGCGAAAACAAATCAAAGATGCTAAATATGTTAAAAGGGCTGAGTAAGCCCCTCATTGTCAGCTTTGTCATGGCGATTTTTATCGTCGGCTGTGCAGGAAGAAGTCACCAGAATAGTACCCTTCGAGTAGAGAGATCCCCTGAGGTGGGCGTCGTTGTGGAGGAGCCTGAAGATTCAGTGGTCTTCGTGGATTACGCGCCGAAGACGACATTCACGTCCATTGAACAGATGGAAGACATAGTGCCCAAAGAAGAGGGAGGGTACGAACTTGGTGTGGTGAACAAGAAGTTCCTGAAAGGATGTTACTACACCGGTAGCACATCAACGCCGTTCCTGGCATCGTTCGCAGAGCGTTATAACAAGACGGAATTCCTTCGGCGTTTTGTCAATGCTGAGGAGATCTTTGAGCGGGAGAATACTAACGTGGGTGATTCGCTGACTACGGATACCGTCAGAGGCGAGATGCCCTTGCTGTCGAATGAGTACCAGTTGGCATTTCGTAACGCCAACTGCCAGGCCCGGGCAAGGAAGCTTGTCCGGATGCTGACCACCATCGACTATGTGTCGGAGCAGACCGACAAGATGGCCAGCTACTTCCAGGAACTTGTGAATATTCCTTATGATACGCCGGATTTTCTGACGGATGAGGAAAGGGATGCTACAGGCGAGGATTTCTGGACGCTCTACGACAAGTCTAAGTACGTGGCCAATTATGATGAGATCCAGAAGAAACGCTTGCCGGAGGATGTCGATTATGACGAACTCCAGAGGCTTCCTCTGTCCCTGCAGAAGAAGTATCTCGCTGAGGAAGATTTCGACGCCAAGTGCATCTACGCCCTCGAAATGGGATGCTACGACTTCCCGTATTCCATCGACTATCTGGGCGAACTCATTGAGGATGGCCGCTATTCCAAGTATCTGTTCGAAGTTTGGATCTCCTGGCGGCTGCGTGCCCAGTCACAAGTATTCGGCATCTCTACGTGGTCAGAAATCCCCGATAACCTCTACGACAATGCTAGACTTCTGGTGGCAAAGGCCTATGCTAAGCATATCGTTGAAGATCCCAGCGACACCCTTGCCAAGTTCCTGCTGATGAACCTTATCTATACAGAGAATCTTCACCGGCCCGGAGGTTATTACGGGAACGAAGCCCTGGGAGCCGAACTGATGTTGAGAACGAGGTATTTCCTGCCGGAGGAGGAAGAGAACAGCACAGAGTAAACGGTTGGTATGACGTACGACGTACAGAAAGCGCTCAATGAGATAATGGAAATCACGCCCATCTACAGGCGTGATTACGTTGTCGAATACCTTCGGAAGAATCTGCCGAAGGATGATGCCAGGAGACATTTGTTCGCTAAGACGAAGACTCAGTTCATTGCCAAGATGATTGCTGAAGGATATGTCTCCAAAGAGGATCTCCTTGAGAAGATTGGACGAGAGCGGATAGAGCAATACTTTCACTATAAGAGCACTTTGGCATGATAGCAGACACACTACTGAATTGGGATAAAACCGAGTTGGCCAACATCTTGGCCGACAAGATGGCCGATGCCGATGATTTGGTAGAGGCATTCCCATCCATAGAAAAAGCCAGTTCAATAGAAGAGGACATCCTGGAGGATTTCATCCAAAGTAACTGGAAACTCATTCTGTCAAGTTTCGATGAGGAAGAACTCACAGAATGGATTGAGGAGAAGGATTATGAGGAGGAATGGGAACGCTGGAAGAATGAATGTCTTGAAGAAGATCAAGAATATGCCGAATACAAAAACGAGGAGTATTACTGGGCTCTCATTGATTTTTACTTCAGTTTACGGAATATGGATTTGGCTGAACAACGGGGCCATCCGCCGAAGTGGAGGAAGTCATAAAGTTGTCCACCGTGTCCACCGGTGGACGGAGTGGACAGGGTGGACGGGAGTGGACAAGGAAAGGACAGATGCTCGGCGGGGCCGGGCATCTGTCGTTAGAGGGTGGAGAGGTAGGCGGTGATGCCGGTGACGTGGAGGGAGACGATGGCCTGTTGGCCTTCTTTGCTGAGAAGGAAGGCGCAGTCGGGGTGGGAGTCCATGAAGAAGTTTTCGGTGAGGACGGCGGGGGCCGTGGTATGGCGTAGGATGTAAAAATCTGCCTCCATGTCCGGATCGCCGTCGGTGTAGTCGGTGCGGAGGCGCTGGCCGGGGAGGGAGGCCTGGGCGGCCTGGTAGAGGCAGGTGGCGAGGGCATCGGCCAGGGTGTTGCCACGGGAGGTGTAGGCGCACCAGCCGGTGGCGTCGTACCAGCGGTCGCCGTGGCCGGCGGCGTTGGCATGGATGGAGATGACGATGACGTTGTTCTTGCCGAGCCGGCGGCACCAGGCGTTCACGCGGCGGCAGCGCACGGGCAGGGAGATGTCCCTTTCCTCCGGGACAAGGAGTTCGGCGTCGAGGCCGAGGGAGAGGAGGCGGCCCACGATGCGGGATGGTTTATCAACTTCGCGGGCTTCACTTTTCTCCTACTCTAGGTTGTCTTAAAAAGATTTGCGAAGGTCCGACGGATTGGCTATCTTCGTAAACCTTAATATGTGAGCTATGAGGGAGTATATGATATATTGTGACGAGTCGCTGTCGAAGGGTACGTATTATTCGCACTTCTACGGCGGTGTGCTCGTGAAGAGCAAGGATTTCTACCGGGTGAATACAGCATTGGAGGAAATGAAGACGCAGCTGAACCTGTTCGGAGAAATCAAGTGGACGAAAGTAACGGCTCCCTATTTGGAGAAATATAAGCAGATGATGGACGTGTTCTTCGGCTTTGTAAAAGACAAGAAACTGAAGATGCGGGTGATGTTCCAGGAAACCTCCCAGATTGTTCCCGGTCACGGGACGGCCCTGCAGTACCACCTTTTGTATTACCAGTTCATTAAGCACGCCTTTGGCCTGGCCTATCACAAGAACAATCCCTCACGCCCCACCAAAATCAAGCTGTTCTTTGACGAGATTCCGGATACGCGCTCCCAGAACGACGATTTCAAGGCTCATCTGAACTACCTTCAGGAACTCTCGATCTTCCACAATTCCAAGATTGTCCTGAAGCCCTGGGACATCTCTGAGATTGATTCCCACAAGCACCCTATTCAGCAGTGCATGGACATTGTCCTTGGGGCGATGGCCTTCCATATGAACAAGATGCATCTGGCAACTCCAGATGGCGGCCAGGGTACTCCGGGCAAGAAGACCCAGGCCAAGGAGGAACTGTTTCAGCATATCCTGGGCCTTATCAAAGAGGCCAACGGAGACCCGGACTTTGACATATACGAAAACACCCGGCCGGAGACTGGCCGTGGCCGCTGGAGAGTGCCATACCGCCATTGGAAGTTCGTTCCCGCAGAGTTCCGGGAGAAGAAGGCATAAAAAAAGAAAAGCTCCACCAACACTACTAACCCCTCAAGTAGGAACTTAAGACTTCATGTTGCGCAGGTCTTTTCTTGTTGGTGCAAAGATATGCACTTTTTTTTGATTAACCAAACATTCCAAAAGATTTGCGAAGGTCGCACGGATTGGTTATTTTTGTATGATTGATAATAAACTGTATCAAAAATGCCTGATTTTAAATATGCACCCATGTTTCAGTTGGGTAAGGATACCACTTAATACTACAAGATTCCCGGCTCCGA
>JAEEGJ010017255.1_pt1 | contig 16362 bp, 8 predicted proteins | sample 8958761 | NCBI WGS metagenome assembly JAEEGJ01 (sample SAMN16246546, study PRJNA631951) | gut metagenome | biome: gut microbiome; feature: rumen; material: RS-attached | host: Bos | place: Iran: Karaj | collected 2018-10
AGATGGAAAAGACATGGGAAACCAAAAAGCGTTTGGCTCGATGGATGAAAAATCAGTACACTTCTGAGAGCACCGCCGCCGCTATCAAACTTGAACGCACAAAAGGCAAGGAGGCCAAGCAGGCGAAGGTTTCCGAGCAGCTGCAGTTGGCCGCACAAGTGCGTCAACAGCAGGAAGAGGCCGAACGCCGCAAGGACGAGGAAGCCAAGGCCAGACGGATGAAACCCGACGAAATCGACAATTACCTTAGGAATAATCCAAACGGCTTTCTGGCAAGGCTCCAAAGAGCAGCCTATAGGAATCAAGGGGACAGGTAGGAATCAAGAGGACAGTTTTTTGAAGTGAAAACCATGGTTTCATTCAAAAACCTGTCCCCTCGATTTCTGATGAAGAATCTACAGCAATTTAACATTTCTTTATCAAATAATTTATACAACTTTCGAAAAAAATGCTTAAATTTGCAGCATAAATGAATATAAATAAAAATACAACAAATAGTATGAACAAGAACAAATCACTTAAGCGGAAGAAGAGCCGTGCAAGCACGAGCTCTGCCGAGCGTGCCGACTATCGGGCAACGCTCAAACGAACTTTCAGATTTTTAACCGTCCTCCTTGTGATGCTCATCGCAGGAAGCACAGGAGCGTGGGCGGAAGATAGTGAAGGAAAAATACCTATCACAGTACTCGTTGACGGAACAGTAGCAGAAGAGTCCCCGTCGCCACTAGAAGGACCAATAGAAACAGCTGGCGGAACAGTTGATGCTACAGGATATAATGAGACTGGTAATTGCGATTATTTAAAAATCGTTATTCATGTGGTCCCTAAGCCAGGTTACATTATCACACTCTCCAAAATTAAATATATAGAGGGTGATGAGACGGAAACTAATAAATATCAGATTTTTGACACCTACTATGATGGATCGAATGCATTAACTCCCACTGACCCTGCAAGTTCTACCAACTTATTTGGATCAGAGCGTGACATTACCGTTTATTATTCAGCTAATCCATACAAAATGGTTCTCAAGGTGGAGTTTGTAAAAGCAAAACTTACTTTAGACCACACCTTAGGTTCCAATGCCAAAGTAACGTTCTTCGACGGGGGCACAACTGAACCGAGCACAGCAACGTTCGACCCTACTAGCTATACCGAAACTAGCGCCATCGCCTCCATCGACAACAGCGACGGCAATGACCGTTACATCATCGCACACATCGAGTTCGAGCCTACGGCAAGCTACTGGACTGACGCGCAGTTGCTTTCTGCAACGGATGAAACTACTGCTTCTACCGGCTCCACTCTTGCCGGTGCTCGCTCAGCTTCCGTCCGAGCCAAGTCTCCGAGCGAAGAAGCCCCCCGGCTCACTCTTCTGAAGGCCGACGAATATGATGCCGACCCGAGTGACCAAGTCACCGACATGCAGCCCCGCCACGACGGCGCCGGATGGTATTACTACAAACTGCCGAAAGAGCACACCATCAGGGCTGGTTACACTAGCAGCATTATCAATGGCGAAATAGTGCCGAAGTTCATTCTGACAGATCCAAACAATGTAAGCCAAAGCGAGAAGGTGGTAACCGTGACCGACGGGACTGAAAACGGCTGGTCTGCAGAGATAACCTACGACAAAGTCAATTGGGATTTCGACGGAACGAAGACCTTCCCCCAAATAACGAAGATTAGCATAAACAAAGGCTCAGAGGAGGCACTAACAGCCCTAACTACAACTACTGCTATAGAAAATCAGTTATATAATAATTACTCCGGTGGCCAATTTATAGTAGGCACAAACAACTACATCCAGCCTACATCCGCCAGCAGTTACTGTTGGTTCACGGGGCAAGAAGGCAATTCAACTTTCACAGTCAACGTGCCTTTTACCCCGCTGCTATCCACGAGTTCTTCATCTTATCCTGGTACTTCGGACAACCCGTGGATCATTACAAGTGCTGAAGAACTGGACCTGCTCGCCAAGTGTGTGAACGTGGGCGGATGGTATACAGTAGGACAATATATCCGTCAGACGGAAGACATCGACATGAGCAGCATCACTGATTTCCTGCCTATCGGCATTTGCAATCCTGGCGTTTCTTTCCAAGGTCACTACGACGGCTTTTACAAGAAAATCAGTAACATTAGCATTAATTACACCACTGCTTCAGAGTCTGGTGAAGAATCATATGCCTATATCGGCCTCTTCGGCAAAATCGAAGGAACCAAAGATTTTCCGGCCACAGTTGATAATGTAACGCTGGAGAACTGTTCCTTTAGCGCTACAGCCAGCAGCAATGCTGTTGCTGTTGGTGGCATTGCCGGCCTTATCGAAGCCACCGATGGCCCTGAGGCGGTCAAGGTCAGCAACTGTAAGGTTCTCGTCAATGGAGAGAGCGCCGCTTCCGCCATCAGCGGACTTTCCACCGACTGCGCAACCGGTGCTATCGTCGGTTTTCACAACGGCACGCTCACTAACAATTATTACGGCTACGATGTCACCGTCACCAACAGCAGTGGCAGTGCTTCGGGCTACACCAAGCGCGGCTACTGGAACAGCACAAGCACAAAATGGGATGACATCACCACTAATGACGGCGCGATGCTTTACGTGAAGCGAGCCACCATCGAAAACGGCACAACCGGCAACGGCTCAGCAGTGACGTTCAACGAGACAATCACTCCCGACAAAGCCACTGCAACGACTCCCGCCAACTGCTACTCCATCGCCAATAACTTGACGCCCGTAACGTATTGGTACGCCGTCGGCCAGGAAGTCACACTCTCCGTGACCCAAGGAACCATCCAACAAGGAGCGCGTACGCTTACAGAAGAGTTAACCGCCTTGACTATGAGCGACGGTACCAACAGCACCGACATCAAGGACACAAAGAGCTTCACGATGCCTGAGGCCGATGCCACCGTCACACCCACGTTCACCGCATCGGAGTGGTTCACCGTTCCCTCGAACCAGAAGAAGTGGATGACGTTCTACCACGATTGGAAGGACAAAAACAATGCGGCTGCCAACTACACCGTCACTGATGACACAGGAGCCAAGACCATCAATGTATGGACCATTACAGCCATCGATGCTGCTACCGGTAGCATCACAAAGAAGGATCTCGGCGGTGTCAGCTTCAGCGGGGTGCCCACCCTGTTCAACAGCGACAACAACCTGCCTGCAGTGCTGAAGTTCACACCCGTAACCGACAAGACTGCACCAACAGACGTTGCAACACAGTTCAAGGGCGTCGCAGCAGAAACTACACTTTCAGGCGACAACATCTACGTCATGAACGGCGACGGAGAATTTGACCATGCCTACCTCCCGGCATCAGGCTCTAATACGCTGAAAGCCAACAGGTGCTACATCGACCTGGGAACTAACTCTGGAGCTCGCCGACTGTTCTTCATAGAGGAAGCAGTGACTGGCATTGGAGAAGTGACAGGAGTGGCCGAGGTGACAGACCATGGCGCTTCGCTAAATGATAAAGGAGAAATGATAAATGATAAATGGTTCACCCTCGACGGACGGAAGCTGGACAAGCTGCCTACGAAGAAAGGCCTCTATATATATAAAGGTAAACTGACCGTGATTAAGTAACGACCACATATCTCACGAATTAATCGAATTGAACATGAAACATACAATCAGATTATTCCTCGTACTCGCTGCCCTCATCGCCGGCAGCGCAGGCACAGTGCAAGCCGGAACAAGCGACCTGGCCATCGTCAATCAGGTGGCAGCAGCCGATGCTACAATAAAAACCTATGTAAGCGATGCAGTGCCTACCGCCCCCCCCCTTGGCACCGCAGCCACAACAATTGAGCTAGGTAAGTACCTGGTCATCGAGGTGACACCTGCCGACGGCAAGTGGACATACAGCGACCTGTTCAAAATAGAGAAGGGCGTCGGCATAGGCGGTGCCGAGAGCCGTCCCCGCCGCGCCAACGGCGACATGAACCTGGGAGAAAGCCCCACGGCCCTCACTACCAACAAAGCCGACGGTTCAGGTATCTACTATTACAAGATTCCCACCTCATGGACAGATGCCACAGCAGTATTCATCCATGGCAGCGTCATCGACAAGATCGACCTCAGCACCGCCACGGCAAGCACTGATGGCAAGACCTTCACCACCGCTGACCGTACTGACGGATGGAAGGCCACCATCGAGCTCGACGAGGTGAACTTCGACTACAACAGCAGCACGGCTCAGGGTCCCACGATCAGCAGCATCTCGGTGACAAACGGCACAAAGACCATGTCAACGATAGCCGATCACGTCAGCATCAGCGGCAACAGCCAAACTAACGCCAGTGACAGCTATAACGCCACGCTGACGGCTGTCGCTACCGGCTGCCTCACTGGCAGCGTGACAGTGCCCTTCAAGATTGCGAAGGCGTCTACTGAGATTACTTTAAATACGCCTCCCGGCGGGGGAGCAGTTGGGCAGATGTATATCGATGATACCTATACTATTCTCAATTCTTTTACACCTGCCGAAGCCGGTAGTTTAACATACACTTTAGACAAAGAGTCTGTTGTGACAGTTGATGCTAGTGGTGAAGTCACTGCTGTTGGCGAAGGCGAAGTCACCATTACCGTTTCCTTTGCTGGAAATGATAATTATGCCGCCGCCACAAGCAAGACCATGAAGATTAAAGTAAGTAAGGTGCCTACAGAGATTACTTTTGACCCCCCTTATCCTAATACGGAAAGAGAGGGGCAGTTGAATGTTCTGGATGAATATGGTGGTGCTACTTTGACTCCTGCCGAAGCCGGTAGTTTAACATACACTTACACTCCAGACGATGGGTCTGTTGTGACTATTGATAATGGCAAGATCAAGGCCGTTGGTGCAGGTACGGCCACCATTACTGCATCCTTTGCCGGCAACAACAAATATGCCGCCGCAGTAAGCAAGACCATCACGGTCAATGTCAGTTTGTATGATGCCTCCCTGGCCTTCGGCAACGTGACGAAGACCTTCGGCGACGCAGACTTCACACCGTCACCCTCCACAAAGACCAGCGACGGCGCCATCACCTTCACATCGGGCAACACCAATGTGATTACCGTCGGCTCGGACGGTAAGACGCTCAACATCGTCGCTGCCAGCGCCACACCGGTAACCATCACCGCCAGCCAGGCCGCCAGCAACAGTTATAACGCCACCACTGCGGAGTTCACCGTGACGGTCAATCCGAAGACGGTCACTGTTAGCGGCATCACCGCCAGCGGAAAGGACTATGACGGCAACACCACAGCGACGCTCGTCACCACTGCCGCCACCTTCACCGGCATAGTGACAGGCGACAACCTGACAATTACAGCCACAGGAACGTTCGCCGACAAAAACGCTGGAAAGGGCAAGACCGTCACACTCAGCGGCCTGACCCTTGGCGGCACCCATGCCGGCAACTACACGCTGGCTACCTCCGGCAACCAAGCCACAACAACGGCCGACATCAATGAGAAGACAGTTGAACTGGAGTGGACAAACGCCACACCCTATCCCTTTAACGGAAACGCACAAGCTCCCACCGCTACAGTGAAGACGGCAAGCCTCGTCTCAGGCGATGCCTGCACTGTGAGCAACTATTCACTGGCAGCTACAAGCGGCTCACTCACCGACGGCAAGGCTGTGAACGCAGGCAGCTATACCATCACGGCAACGACACTGAGTAATTCCAACTACAAGCTGCCCACAGACGGAAGTGCAGTAATGCAGAGCTTCAGCATCGTGGCTACTACAGATGCTACTGCTGTGATTACCGCCAACAACCGCAACTACGACGGAACGACACAGGCACTCGTCACCATAGGAACCGTGACATACGGAAAGACCGGCACAGCAGCTGACGTAGTGTTCTATGAAAACGCCACCAGCACGACACCACTGACGGGCATCCCAGAGAAGAAGGACGCTGATGAGTACGTGGTGTACTATGAGATTACACCTGATGACAATCACACCAAGGCCGCCCGTGCCAACATGACAGTGACCATCAGCAAGCTCACTGTGAAAGTGAAGGCACAGGATGCGGAACGAGAGGAAGGTGCGGCAAACCCAACGTTCACCGTAGAATACTCCGGTTTCCTGAAAGGTGAAAACGAGAGCGTACTCACGACAGTTCCCAGCTGCACCACCACGGCAACAGCAACGAGCCCGGCAGGATCCTATCCCATCACGCCCGCCGGTGCCGTTGCAACGAACTACGACTTCACCTATACTGATGGTGCGCTGACCGTCTACAAGGGCATCAGCATGGCAAAGGATTGGACGACCTGGTACGGCAATGAAGATCTGACCGTGAGCACGGACGACATGAACACTTATGTGGTGACAAGCGTAACGGCTTCAGCAATCGCTGTAAAGTCGACCAACGGACAGATCTATAAGAACACGCCCATGCTGCTGAACCGTAAGACCAGCACAACGACAAGCATGAAGGGCTTGGCACCCACGACCGCCCTTACACCACCTACAGGATTGAGCAATCAGTACATAGGCGGTGTGGACGACCTGAGCACCTATGCCTCGAAGGAGGTGTACGTGCTGGCCGGCTCTGAGTTTGTCAAGGTTGACCTGAGCGGCACCGGCGCGAAGGCATTCAGTCCCAACAAGTGCTTCCTGGTGATCGACAATGCGGCTGGCAGCCGACTGAGAATCGTACAGGAAAGCGAAACAGCAGACCTTGGCGCTTCGCTAAATGATAAAGGAGAAATGATAATTGATAAATGGTACACCCTCGACGGACGGAAGCTCGACAAGATGCCGACGAAGAAAGGACTATATATATATAATGGTAAGAAAATAGCCATCAAGCAATAAAAGAAAGGAGGAACTGACTATGAAGAAAGACAATCATATCATTCGTTTATGGCTTATGACGATGCTGGTGCTGATAGCCGGCAGCGTGAAAGCCCAGATCAATTTGGAGAGCCAGTTGATGAATGCAACAGTGACATGGTACAATGACGCAGCGGCAACGACCGCCATCACTACTGGCACTCCTGGAGTAAACGTATACCTGAAGATCGAGCCTGCCACAGGCTACTGGACCAGTGCCGGTGATCTGAATGGCAAAGTGGAGAAGATAGCAGGACTGAGCGGTGCCGATGCCCGCCGACGTGTTCCCGGCATCAGCCAGACAGCAGACGTGACCGCCGTCAGCGGTCAGACATACGCCGCCAATGGTGCCGGTGTCTATCAGGTGACGTTGCCGGCACTGGCTGACGGACAGACGGCTGAACAAATAGAAAAATATGTGCTCACCGGCACTGTCAACGAGTGTACTGCCATCAGCGATGCCACCGTCACCAACGACCACGCCACCTATAACGGCAGCAGCGTAACGGCTGCCATCAGCTTTAATGGTGCAGTACGCACGAAAGGTACCGACTATACTGTAACCACAGGCAATGATGCCCGTAAGGACTATGGACAGGAGTCGTTCACCATCACTGGTACGGGAAAGTTCAAGGGAACGGCAAACCTTACACTGAATATTGACAAGAAGGAGGTAAGCCTGGATTGGGGCACAACAAACTCCTGGGTGTTTGACACTAACAGCCACGAGCCTGCGGCTACTGTAGGGAACCTCGTTTCCGGAGATGTCTGCACCGTGAGCACCTACGACTTGACTGCTGCATCAGGCTCCTCCCTGACTGGCAGCAAGGCCGTGAATGCCGGCAGCTATACCATCACAGCTACGGCACTGAGCAACTCCAACTACAAGCTGCCCGCAACGGGTACGTCAAAGGACTTCACCATCACAGAGAAGGACGTGAACGTCGACCAGACGGCTACGGGCACGGGTAAACCTTCCATTGATTTGGGCGGAGTGCCCACGGGAGGATTCACTTACGATGGACAGCCTCATGTGCCGACGAGCATCACCGTGAAGGACGAAAATGGCAACACCATTCCTGAAGGTGAGTACACCGTAAGCTACAAGGACAGCCAGGGTAATCCTGTGAACGCTCCCACTAATGCCGGCACATACACTGTGGTCGTTAACGACAACACTGGCGGCAACTACACCGTCACCGGCGAGACCACCTTCACTGTCAAACAGGCCACACTGGCCATCACTGCAAAAGGCCAGACAGTCACCTTCGGCACAGACATCGCCACAGGAACAGACCAAGTGACAGTTTCAGGTCTGCAGGGTTCCGATGCACTGAGCGAAATCAAGTTGACCCAGTCGACGAAAGACGTAAGCACCAATGGTACTATCACACCCAGCCAGGCTGTGATTAAGAATGGTACAACAGACGTGACTACGAACTATTCCATCACCTTTAATGATGGTCAACTGACCATCACCTCAAAGGGTGTGAATGCCGACGGTTCGCCCACGGCAACGGGAACCATTGAACTGAGCCAAGAAAGCTTCACCTACGACAAACAGCCTCACAAGCCCACCGTCACCGTGAAGGACGCTAGCGGCAACGTGATTCCTGCTGAACAGTACAACGTCATCTACAAGGACAGCAAGGGTCAACCTGTGACCGACCCCACTGAGGCCGACACCTACACAGTGGTCATCACCGACAAGACAGGCACAGGATTCGACAACTACACCGTCACCGGCGAGACCACCTTCACTATCAATGCGGCTGCCGCCACCCTGGCCTTTGCCAACGTGACGAAGACCTTCGGCGACGCAGCCTTCACCGTCACACCGACGACGGATGATAGCAAGGGCGCCATCACCTTCACATCGAGCAAGACCAGTGTGATTACCGTGAGCGGAAACCAGCTCAGCATCGTCGGTGCTGGCGAGGCAATCATTACCGCCAGCCAGGCCGCCAACGGCAGCTATAACGCCACCAGTACGACCTTCACCGTGACGGTCAAGCCGAAGACGCTGACCATCACCGCAGACGCAAAGACAAAGATAATCGGTGATGAGGATCCCATACTCACCTACACGTCTAAAGGACTTGTCGGAACGGATAAGATCTCGGGCACACTGACCCGCGACGAGGGTGAGGATCCCGGTACCTATGCCATCAGACAAGGTTCGCTGAGTGCTGGAAATAACTACTCCATCAGCTATACTGGTGCCAACCTGACCATCAAACCAGAAGTGATAAGTATCACGGCGAAGAACGACTGGTTCACCTTCTCGAACAACAGGGATGTGACACTGCCCGACGGGCTGACGGTCAACACCTGTCTGCTGGATCCAACAGGCACGAAAGCAATGTACTATGTCGTTAGCGATGATCAGCTGACTGTGAATGGCCAACGCGTGCTGAAGGGCGGCAACGGCGTACTGCTGCACGGCAAGGCCGGAACAACCTACAAGTTCACTGTCATTGGCACGACCAAGGTAAGTGGCAACGCGAAGAGCTACGGCGCAACGCAGCTGATACCAGTGATTGAAGAGACCCACTTCGAAAAGGGACAGATCTTCGTTTTGAGCAGCAACAAGTTCGTACCCATCCTGGATACAAATACGAAGGTGCCCGCCCGGCGCGCCGTGCTTTGGCTGGCCAGCGGAACGACTGCCGCCCGCGAACTTACACTTGTCGACAGCGGAACGACGGGAATAACAACCGCGAATTCCACGGATGCCACGGATGCCTGGTACACGCTCGACGGACGCAAACTCGACGAGAAGCCTACGAAGAAAGGTCTGTACATCTTGAATGGACGTAAAGTTGTGATTAGATAAAAAGAGAGCAAGCCCCCCCTCGCGGGGGGCAAAACTCTTAACATATTCAAACTAAAAACAAACAGAAGATATGAAAACAACAATAAAAAGCATCATCGTGCTATTAATGGCAGCCATGAGTCTTGCCTCGTGTGAATGGGTTGACAGTTGGGAAATTGACAACAACACAGGAAAAGTGAAATTGAAGGCCATTTTAGTAACTGTAGAAGGACTTACAAACGGAACAAAGGTTCTTCCTTTGGGTGGCGAGCTTGAAGTCACCTATAAAGCCGTTCCGGAAAATGCCGATAACCCTCAAATTGTCATTAGTTCAAACAATCAGGAACTCATCGCGATAGACGGGAATAAGATCAAGGCCTTGGCTCCTGGAGAGGTTACCATCACCATTACATCGTTGACCAATCTGACTGTTAAGGAGACCTTCACACTGATAATTCCTGACGGACTGATAGACACCGGTGGCGAAAGCAATGCCGTGGATCAGTCGGTGGCAGAGAGCCGCCGAAGGTAACGCACTTGCCTCAACGAGTCACGGGGATTCCGGCAGGACATTCTCATTCAGAGAATGATTCCATGCGGAATCCCCGTGATTCGTTGTCAGCTTAGTGTTAAGGCTGAGCCATAAACTGCCGAATGTCTGAAAGGCATCGCTCACCCATTTCGCGCCCAAGGTCGTAGATGCGCTGCATGAGGTCGGGGTCGTGGCAGACATGGCCTATAGGTAGTTTCTCGTCAGGACGGATGACCAGACAACGGCCGGCATGCTCTGCCTCGGCCACATACTCCAGCTGGGCATTGTACATGAGATGGCGGTTGTCCATGGCTTCTATCATCCGAGGATACTTGCGCAGTCCAATACGCATCAGAGGCATCAAGGGATTGTGCTGCTTCTGGTAGCCCAACGGTTGAGTGAGGATGACAATGTTGTGACGATAGCCCATGCGTTCGAACTGCTGCAAAGGGATGCTGTCGCTGACACCCCCATCGAGTAGCTTGCGCCCCGCCAGCCGCACCACCTTCGAAGCCAGGGGCATGGAAGCCGAAGCGCGGATCCAGTCGTAGGCCTCGGCATCGGAGCGGTCGAGGCGCTGGTAGACGGGCAAGCCCGTCTCCACATCAGTACACACCACAAAGAACTCCATGGGGCTGCTCTCGAAGGACGCATCGTCGAAGAGGTCATACTGTGTAGGCACGATATGATAGGCAAACTCCGCATTGAAGTAGTCGCCCGAGGTGAGCAGGGAGCGAAGCCCGCTATAACGCGGATCGCGTGCGAACCTTTTATTATAACGGATGGCCCGCCCCGGCTGATGCGACTTATAGTTACAGCCAAAGGCAGCACCCGCCGACACGCCGATGATACCATCGGGACAAAGCGAGTTTTCCATCATCACGTCCATGATGCCGCAAGTAAACAGGCCGCGCATGGCGCCGCCCTCTAACACCAGTCCTATCTTCATAACGCCTGCAAAGGTACGAATAAGCGAGAACAATACAAAACAAAAAAGTCTTTTTTTGTTTTTATTGTCGAGCGTCAGTACCTTCGACCGAAGGTCAGAGGTACGAATAAGCGAGTAAAACACCAAATATATTTGAGTGTTTTCGAGCAGAAGTACCTTCGACCGAAGGTCAGAGGTACGAATAAGCGAGAACAATACAAAACAAAAGAGTCTTTTTTTGTTTTTATTGTCGAACGTCAGTACCTTCGACCGAAGGTCAGAGGTACGAAAGAGAATCAGGGGGACAGGTTTTTGAAGTGAAATCCATTTTATGGTTTCATTCAAAAACCTGTCCCCCTGATTCTTCTTTATCAAGAATTAGAGAATTTGAGAATTATTATTGCAAAAAAGAGAATTGTTTGGAATTACCCGTCGCAAGCGACTGGAACTCTGCGGACTGAAACGGAAATGGTTTGCCATTTCTTCTCAAATTCCCAATAATTCTACTAAACTGCTATAGCAGAAATTCTCTAATTCTCTAATTCTTGATTATAATAAAAGGTGGGAAACTTGAGTAAATTACTCCGTCTCGGCAAAAAAAGAAACGAGTTTCTTTGTTTTGCACTGCGCACGTCGGAGCATGTTCAGTCAGTTCGGACGGCAAAATTCAGTCAGCTGAATGAGGCGATTTTGGCTTAAATCCGGCAAAAAGAGGCCTTAAAACGGCCTTTCCGTCGGAGCAAAGTCAGTCAAAGCTCGAAAAACGGCCCGAAAATCGGAGCAAATTCAGTCACCGTCTCATGACTGACCTCCAAAGGGTGCTAAAAAGCCCCTCCGTCGGAGCAAAATCAGTCAGTTTTGCAGAAGCAGGTCCTGATTATCAGCGACTATCGGAGCAAAATCAGTCAGTGGAGCGTGAAAATCGGAGCCTCACTTTGCCGTCGGAGCAAATTCAGTCAGCCGACTTCCTGTCGGAGCAAAATCAGTCAAGGACATGACAGTATGGAATGAATCCTGCGTCGGAGCAAATTCAGTCACTCCAAGTTTGCTTACCTTTGCAAGTGAAAGTAACATTCACAAGCAGAGATTATGGCAAATAATGCAGTAGACATGAGTAAATTGAAACAAGTTCTTCGCATGTTCAAGAATGGAGGGATGTCAAACCGCAGCATCGCGGAGGCAGTGGACCTCGACAAGAACACAGTGAACAAGTATGTAAACCAGGCAAAGAAGGACAGCATGAGCATTGACGAGCTGCTGTCCCTTGACGACCCAGTGTTGGCCCATCGCATGGTGGGAGGCAATGCCGCCTACACTGACAGCCGTTTTGACGAGCTGAAAGGCAGGCTACCGTATTATGCCTCCGAGCTGCAGCGTCCGCATGTGACCATGCAGTTGCTGTGGGAGGAGTACTGTAGGGAGTCTGCCCATCCGTATGGAATCACACAGTTCAAGGAGCATCTGAACAGGTACATCACCGGCTCGGAGGGAAAGACGGTGTCCACGATTCTCAAGGATCTCTATGTGGGAGGTGAAAAGGCGTTCCTCGACTATGCCGGGGGCAAGATGCAGTATGTTGACATAGACACAGGCGAGATACACGATGCTGAGATCTTCGTTGCCTGCCTGCCAGCCACTGACTACGGCTTTGCAATGGCCGTGCCTTCCCAGAAGGTGGAGGACTTCCTCTATGCTACGGAGCGCTTCTTCGAGCATATAGGAGGTGTCCCCAAGATACTGGTCCCGGACAACCTGAAGTCAGCCGTCATCAAGCGCGAGAAGGGCATGCCTGAGCTCAACAAGATCTTCGAGGACTTCTGTAACCACTACGGCTGTGTTGCCATCCCCGCACGCCCTGTACATCCCAAGGACAAATCGAACGTGGAAGACCATGTGAAGATCTTCTACCGCAGGGTCGTGGCACTGCTGCGCAATGAGACATTCTATTCCATTGAGGACATGAATGCGGCCATCTTCCAGAAGATGCGGGAGAGCAACCAGAGACGCATGCAGCAGCGCCCGCAGAACCGTGAGGAACTGTTCCTGGCCATTGAGAAGCCCAACCTGTGCCCTCTGCCCAGGGAGCGCTATGAGGTCAAGTTCTATACCAAGCTGACGGTCCAGGACAACTGCTGTGTCTATCTCGGACGCGACATGCACTACTACTCCGTGCCCTACAAGTACGTCGGTACCAGGATGCAGGTCATCTTCACCGCCACACTCGTAAAGATATACACACAGGACGGCGAGCTTGTCAGGGAGTGGCCGAGGGACAGGACGCCCGGGCAGTATTCCACCAAGAAGGAGGACATGGCTTCCAACAGCCAGGCATACAGGCAGCGCTCACCAGTCTATTATATCTGCAAGTGCAGGGGTGTCAACGAGAACCTTGGCATCGTGGTTGAGACCATGTTTGACGAGCTAGACAAGCGCCTGCCGCCAGAGGTCCTCTATAACCGCTGCGATGCACTGCTTCGTCTTCAGAGGACTACAGAACCCCGTCTGTTTGACCTCGCATGTGAGAGTGCCATCCGCTTTGACAGGTGCTCCTACAAGTTTATCGAGCATGCCATCCAGAGCAAGTGTCTGGGCATCCTCCAGGCAAGCCGTGACGAGGACATCATCTCACCGCCCGAGCACGAGAACATCAGGGGATTATTCGAATAAGAGAACAAGTCACTTACGTTTAATATAAATCATTTACATTATGGACGAAATCACGACATTTACCAAGGAACTGCGACTGCCCGGCATGGAAAACTGCTGGCGGTCGCTCATCGAGACAAGGCGTGTGGACGGTATGTCCCTGCGCGACGGGCTGCAGCTCCTGCTGTCTGCCGAGAGTGAACAGAGGAAGGAGAACCGCAACGCGAGGCTCCTCAAGACTGCCAACTTCCGCTATCAGGCGACCATCATGGAGACACAGTTCGATGCAAGTCGCGGACTGGACAAGAACCGCGTCATGGAACTGGCCACCTGTGCCTACATCAAGGGAGGAATCCCCGTCATCATCACCGGCCCTGCCGGAACCGGCAAGAGCTGGCTCGCCACTGTACTGGGCCACCAGGCATGCATGATGGGATTCAAGGTGCGCTACTACAACATCTTCAAGCTCTTCGAGCAGATTGCGATGGCACGCATGGAGGGTACGCTGACCAGGTTCTTCAACAAGATTGCAGACACCGACCTGCTCATCATCGACGACTTCGGAGTGCGCTCCCTGGACAAGCAGCAGATGCTCGACTTCCTGGAGCTGATGGAAGACCGCCATGCAATGAAGTCAACCATCATCGTCAGCCAGTTGCCTGTGGCTAACTGGTACGACATGATGAAGTCGAATTCAACGGCTGCGGACGCCATTTTGGACAGAATCGTGCATACGGCACAAAGATTTGAGCTAAAAGGCGAGAGTTTAAGGAAAAAATGATTAACTTTGCCGCGAAATTAGTTTAGCAGACTCGTGAGTGACTGATTTTGTCCGATGCTGCTGACTGAATTTCGCCCGACGTAGGCATTGCACTCGACTTTTCGTAACATTGGAAGATTTCTCAGCTTTTCTTTGTATAAAGGCAGTCTGGGGAATTGAGGAAAAACTGGGTTACGAATTGGAGACCGTACTCAATTCCACATTCTGCTATGGATTGCATTCAAAGAACACCCGACGCTGAGTCACCAGCCGCACTATAACTCATCATCGGATGCAAAAGTAATCATTCCTTTTGAAATAGCCAAATTTATTCACATCTTTCTTCCAAATCTGATTGTCACTCATGATTTACTCATTATTCTGAACATAGCTATTCGTCCTTCCATGACCATACAAATGTATGTTTCCCGTCGGCTACGATTTTACCGTCTTTGAAATCTACACCATTTTCATGCATCCATTCTTCTGCTTGCTCATTCTGCCAATGGTCACGCCATTGATACCATTGTTGAATGACACCTGTACTTTCTGCCGCATAGCGAAATGCACTAAAAGGATGACGTTTCTCCAAGGCATGATAGAGTTCCTTCGTGATTCGACTGTTGGCTATGCTGTCAGCAAACTCCTCCATCAGATGAAATGCCTCCCATGAAGGAGTCTTGTCCACAAAAATAACTTCATCGCCCTCCGCAGGCCATTTCTTCCCCCAACTATAGTCTTCTCGCAGGATGACTGACAGATTCTGTTGTGTCAGGTTCAGATACTGCTCTTCCTGGATGTCGTGATCGCTCATTGCAAAGGCTAATTCACTAATGAATGATTCACGCGTACTATATCTGCTTTTTATTTCTTCCATTTGTTCTTTGTCCTTTTTATTTCCTTTACGAATCGAATGATATATGGTCCAACTCATCTACCAGAGCACGACAACGACGATATTTTGTGCGGAGGTCTGTTGCTGTCTCAGTTGCCAGATTCTTAGCTCCGTAGCTGCTGATATGACGCAAGTGGTTGCATATTTCCCGATAGGTGTCGCGTCCTCGCGAATACTCCATCAGCCGATAGATGTAGTGTACGTAGCATTCTATGATTTCATTGCGATAGTATGGAAGTAATTGCTTTTCATACTCTTGCAACAATCCGATGCGGGATTGCCTACGCACGAAATCCATCAATTCCTGATGCCAGCCCTCGCTGGAACATATTTTAGCATAGCGCTCTGGCGTGCGGCTCTTCAACACGTCGTCGGCCAACTTACGGACGAAGGCTTCCCATTGCTCTTTAGGTACGTTCTTCTTGAGTATGGCATAGAAGTCTCCCTCTTCGTAATATGGCTCGATGTACAGACGGCGCGCATAGTCAATAGTTTTCTCGCGATTCTTTTCTGCTTGTGCAACTTTTAGCAGACAGTGGTTCCAAGTACTCACTCGTGATGGTCGATGATCTAAATCCAAAGCAATACCTTCTTCTCCCAAATGGTATGCTTTGGCAAAATCCTTAGCCTCAACAGCCTCTGTGATGGCTTGGCGGCGGAAGTCCTCTATGTGAAGGTTATCCATCATTAGCCGACGTGCAGCCTCCTTGCCGTCAGCTTTCTCAGTCAGCTGAAGAATGAGTTTCATCCGATGCTCAGCATTGTAGTCCTTTGCCAGACACTCGTCACTTTCTATGCGCTTGATGAGTTTTCTGGCCTCCTTTGGTGTCTGTAAAAGGGCTATCAGACATTCGTATATGTCGAAATCCCAATCCCAACCGCTAAGAATTTTCTTTTTGAGACAATCCTCGCAATAGTCTTGGAATAGT
>JAEEGJ010017257.1_pt1 | contig 16362 bp, 10 predicted proteins | sample 8958761 | NCBI WGS metagenome assembly JAEEGJ01 (sample SAMN16246546, study PRJNA631951) | gut metagenome | biome: gut microbiome; feature: rumen; material: RS-attached | host: Bos | place: Iran: Karaj | collected 2018-10
GTAAAATCAATAGCTGCACCTGTGAAAGATAATCCTTCGATGAAGAGTCATGGTCGCAACCACGGTCCCAAGAAACGCAATATCAAGGCGTCACCATTGGCAGACGTTCAGCAATATTCTTCAAGACGCACTTGGGCAACCGTTGCTTATAACGACTGTGACATTAGTATGGACGTTATCAGCCTTTGCCTGGGACATAGCGATGGCATGGGCCTTTCGGTAACTCAGAGGTATGTAAAGCCTAAGCAGAGCAAAATAGACGAAGCGAATAGAAAGGTTATTGATTATCTAATCAGTTTATAATGCCACTAGTCAAGCGCAAACGATGCTTATCACTCTCCAAAAAAAGGACAATGAAACGGAGCTGAAAGAGTTATTGGCGAGTTGTAGAGGGATATTTATTTGTGGTTAAGAATGATTGAGCATCGCTTTGGGGCGGTGCTTTTTTGTTTGTAAGCATTCGGAAACCCCGTATTACCATTGCAAAACATCTGTTGTTTTTTGTCGCACCATAAATTACGATAAACTATTGTATTATAACGTGGACAAAAAAAGATAATATCTTCAAACTTATAAAAGTCTCTCCGAAAACCTTGGAGATTTTTCAGAGAATATACCATGAAATTTGCAATAGGGTGGCAAATGCTTACTTTGTAACAAGTTCCTTTTAGACTACTTTATTACACCGAATGTTTTTAACCACATCTCTACCCCATAAACATCTAAACTTAAGAGCGATATATTTCTTCTAGGTGCCAATTGTTCTATATTGTATAAATTTTTATTACCAAGTGATAATCTAATAACATCGTTGTTTGGTAATGTAAAGTCTACATGGGCACCTTGATCGTCTGCCGTGCTTGCTGGAGAAGATGCTTTCACACCATTTTGTAGTAGCCCTTTTTCGTAGCTCAGATACGTTGTTAGTAGTTCGTAGCGGTAAGAAGTTCTTAACGTATTAGAGCGGAAATAGAACGAATGCCCGTTATTTGGTGTATAAAGATAGCGTCCTTTTGTTTGAATATATTCAAATATATCAAGAAGAGTCTGAGGGTCGCTGATGTTTACAATATAATATCGCCAATCAATCATTTGTATGTTTCCCTTATGTGTAGCAATTTCATTTTTAAGGAAATCTTCAAAAGGACGGTTGGCAAAAGATGAAGAGCGCCATCGATCAATTAGGACTTTGAACAACGATCCAAAATATCCAGTATTGTTGTCCTTCTTGCGTAAATACTGTTTCCAACTGTAATCTCTATTGTTGTTCAATCGGCCCAAACTGCCGAGGTCATTATTCATATTATGCCGATAGTCTTGATGACAGAGCATTGCCTGAATAAGCAAAGCATCCACGGGCTTGCCGTCTCCAATGGGATTGGTAAATATCTGATTGAGACGACTAATATAGATGTCAAATAGAGATTTGTTATATGATTTGTTAATTGAATTTTTAGACCAGGAAAGAGGAGCTATGATTTGCCCCCAAAGGTAGAAATTATTTTCAGCTTTCAATATACTTCTTTCCCAGTCCGCTGCTGATATCCCATTTGAACCGTTAATTCTCAAACCGGCCTTTATGACTTCCTCATCAAGTCTGGCTTGCTCCTGACTATTAGCATTCCCTTGTATATGATTGAGAATGAGTCTCAAGACATCCTGATTAGTTCCTTTTTGATAATTCTTCACATACTCATCCAACCATTTGTCGATTGCATCGATGGCAGTTTTGACATCTCCAAAATTATCCAATCCGGAGTTCTTGTTGTCAGAATTGTAGACATTTCGAACGAATCGCATCCAATCGATGAAATTGGCTTTTTCTGTGGTGTTCCCTGCAATTTTATGGGCAGAAACAATACGAAGATATGCAAACATAGCATACACCATAACGCGTATGTTATGGGTCGGATTGTCCTCCAAAAACATCTCTATCAAGGTTTTCGTATTAGATCGGTTGAACTGAGGGAGTAAAGAAGACGCATCGTGCCATTTATTAGATGCATCTTGATAGATTAGGTTCTGGATGTCATCATATATGCTTTGAAAATCCAATGGGGAAGGAACTTTGGCGATGGAAGATTTTTTTGCGTTGACAGCACGCTCATGACGAGCATATTCCAAATATCTGTCTACCACGAGATTCACTTTTTCCCTCTTTGAGACAGACTCTATTAATAGAGAAGTATAATCCTTAGCATTGGAATTCTGTACTATCGGAGTGCCTGTAATAGTTGTGGCAAAGAATGATTTGCCAACCATTCGCACAAGCAGCCGTTCGAGTTTCTCCTCAACAGTTCTCACAGTCTTGAGTTGAGGATTATTTCCAATATTGGAATTGTCCCAACAATAATCAATCCAATTTCCGTCCATTGCTATACGCCAATCGTTGGTCAATGTCGGATTAGAGTTAGGTAAATTTTGACGTTCCATCTCTTCTTCAAGAGACGATTTTAGTATTTCAAAACTAGTAAGTGCCTTGCCTCGGGCATTCATTTTCTCGAACAATTGGTCTCCGTCACATACCAAGTTGTCAAGGAGCATAAAGGTAATGCTGTCAAGATTTTTATTCTGTTTCTCGCTGATGACCATTGTGGAATATTGCAATCCTCGTTCATGGAGAATACTCATAGACGATTCTAAGACGGTAATCATTGAATGGATGTTTGGATCGTCATGCCAGTCCCACTTGAAGGAATTAAGAGATTGCATAAATTGAAATAATGATGGTACAGGAAGCAGTGGGAAGCGTAGTCGATTTGCTATTGGATCCACAACTCCATTAGCGCCCTTTACAGTTCCCCACTTTGCGATGTTATTATTGTTTTGCTGTTGAATTTGGGACACTTTGGTTTCCCAATTACAAATAATAGTCTGTGCATTCTGTTTCACAAGCCAATGGCAGAACTCCTCACTTGTATCCCTGGTTTCATAAACGAGTAATGAATGATCATACTTATCGCGTATGTCAGCTTCACGTCCAAACAACCAATACAGCAAGAATAGGGTAGTAAGACGTTGTTGACCATCGAGGGGCTCGAACGCAATGTTAGGACTAATATGCTGATTTTGCCATCCGTTGTTGGCTATTATCTTGCCATTTGACATCATATAGCCATACACGAAATCGAATGACAATCCACTCCTTGTTCCACATACTACATCCAGCATATCGTTGAGCAGATTTCTCCTTTTGCGCTCAATCATCTCACTATTTCGACCTTCTGCATAATCGCGTTGTATTTTGGGAATTCGCACAGGAATATCTCTGACGCTAGCACCATTATGTGTGCTTCCATCAGGCAAAGTCATAGACCACTGGTACGTTCTATGTATAAGTGTAGAAAAATTAAAATGTGCCATAATTAAAGAATTGTTTTAATAGTATCTTTGATAGCTTCGATGTATTCTTCTTGATCTGTTTCTCTCCACCGCATCATATTGAATGCTGAGACATTAGCCTGAGGATTAGAATAATACTTCAAGAACATGTATTTGGTACAAAGAGGAATATAGGAGCCTTCTTGATCGCTGCGTTTCAAGGTTCTCAACTTTTTCGGGAACAATGCATTCTTGTATTCTCTATTGATTGTTGAGTTGAGCAATGTCAGGTTTCCTATTGTATCCTTGTTTGCCATCGCTTTCCCTATGTTACCACTGGCATAATAATTCTCCACTTTGATTCTGTATGGCTTGAATTGATTGCCAAGGTCCCTATTACCATTTTGTTTGAAGGCACGAAGTAGTTTTATGCCTTCAATAATCAGATTACGAGCGACTATAGCCGCTTGTGTAAATGCCCCCTTAGCATCCTTTTCTGTACGATCGAATCTTAGACAGGCAAAAGCATGTTCTTTGATCCACTCGCGCTTTTCCTCAATTTTTTCAATGGGATTATCCGTTTGCGAATTAACGTGCTCTATATCATAGTAGTTGTCCCGATAGAGGTTAAATGGGAACTTCTGATCATATCGGTCACAAGTCAGCACATTAAACAAAAGAAGTATCTTACGTATCTTTATGAAATCCTCACGATTTTGATATGAAAGTGTATCTATATCGTTTTCATTTCCTATTTCAATGTTATCCTTTATCATTTTTTCCAAATTTGTGCCATTTGCAATCTTTCTGTATATTTCTGATATTGTTACACCATTATCTACAAGATATCCAACATAGTTGTGCTTTTGCACATCTTCATGCCATTTACAGAGAATATCGAAGTATGACTTGATTTCATCCCAAAGATTTTCAACTTGTTGGAGGTTGGGAGCTGCCAGCAAGTGACGCATCTTTTGGTAATAGTATCTATAGGAGCTCTTTTCTTTGCCCCCTTGGCAATCCCGTATGAAATCAAACAGAAGATCCATGCGATTGCTATATTCTTTGTCTTTGGGCACTATCATTTTCCAGAACTTATCGTTTTGGAATTTCTTGCCCATTTCATCCCACTTTCGCACCAAAGTGTCAGGATTCATAAGAGAACTGCCTGATGTAGGAGACTGTTTAATACACAATAAGAACAAAGCTTTGATGAGTTCCGAGTCAGTAAGGCTAATCTTTCCTCTGTTTAAACGATTGAAGATTTCAATATCGTGCTGTCGATTGCCCATTATTGATTGGCTGGGTGAAGATATAGGCTCTACATTATACCAAATGAAGACAGCTCTGAGAATAGGTGTCATTGTCGTTCCAGTACGAGAGACATCTGGGTAGAACAATAGTTCTTTCAATTTATCGCGGAGTGGCTGTTGGTAAGGTGGAGCGAGCACATCGTTATACCATCTTTCTATTCTGTCCTTTGCCTTTCTAACGAAATAACTATCAAGGCTGTCGGCTGGATAGGGATAATCATAGTTGGGCGATGTCGGATTATAAGTAATTTTACTAAAGTCTAGTTGCTTTCTGTTTTGATAGATTAGGGTGTATAGAGACAGTGGAGCATTCAAATAAAGCTTCTCGTTAATACATCGCAATATCAGAAGCATAGTCGTTAGACGTTGTTGTCCGTCTAAAACTTCCCACACATAACCATTTGATGTCTGTAAGGGCTTCACCATCAATGGTTGCAAGTAATATTTTGCCGGATTGCTGGTGTTGTTATTAGCGTTTGTCTTTACAAATGTTGTAAGGTCATTAAGCAGGTCATCCACTTGCTTTACATCATTGTTTTGCACACCCACTTCGGACGATTCCCATCTATATCCGCGCTGATAAGACGGTATTGAGAACTCATAACTACCTGTCAATAATTCACTGACAGGCATCTCAATTGGATCGGCATGCCCAATTACGTGACCAATAATAGTTAAATCCATATTTTTTAGTCGTTATGTTATATTTGCAATTTATTATTCTTCAAAAGGATAAGTCTCATCATATATATCGCTGAGCTTCTTGCCCTTATACTGCCAGTGAGTGCATGGAGCTGGAGCATGCTTGTAGCCCAATAGATCTTGGCAAAGAGCAGTCAAAGACATTATCTCTCCGTGATAATTTACCTTTCGTTCAGAAGCAACAACGCAGGTAATGCTTGGATCGTGAACATATTGCAATGATGCACCCTCTGGAATACCCATCTCTGCAAAGTTCAAAGCTGGACGGTTTTTCTTGGCCTTCTTCGATGCTGCCTTATCGTCTTCGGTCAGGTCATTCTCTATCTCATCAGTAATCTCATCAGTCACGTCCTCGTGATGAAATAATTCCAGGATTGCGATAGCTTGGTCCGGACTGATGCGAAAGAACTCACGATTTGCATTGACACGATTGGGAGCAAAAGCCTTATGAAGGGCCTTTTCAATCTTGGCACATTCTTTCTGATTCACTCTACAAGCATAAGCACAATCGAAGGGGACGGGGACACCTGTCGTGTATAATTCTTTTAGGCGAGCATCTATTTCATTTCTTTCGGTCATGCCAATCTTCACCAGCCCTGGCATAACAGGATTGGTCAGCACATATACGATGCCAGTTTTTTCGTCTTTCGCCATCATAAGTATTACTCCATCGGTTTGATTAGACTTTCAATATATGCTTGCTCTTCGGGTGTTATACCATATTTTGCATACAATTTTTCATCGGTCCAGGATTCGTGGAAATCTAATTTTGGAACATAATGATAAACGCCACTTGCAGCATCTTGTGTTATTTTAATAGAAGAGATCAATGCCCTAACAAACCGAGTTTTTAGGTATTCGACAAAGTTCGCACATTCTTTCTCACTATCTAATTTTGCATATAAGAATGTTTGAGAGCAAACAGAATTAGGCAAAGCATGCACTGGCTTGCCCAAAATCAGATTGTCATTTCCAGAACCTCCAGCTTTAGGAACATATACTTTGTTTGCATCAATATCCTGTCGATTTTTGCGAATATCAGAGTTGCGAATAAACCCATAAACACGATCATGGTCTTTCAAATATAAGACAGGAGTGTTGTACTCATCTGTCAGATTTGGACTTAGGCTGAAAGGATTCTTTTTACTTCCTGATGGATTTGTAGGAATACCAAAAGGGGTGTCTGCCGAAATCATTGTCTCTACGGATTCTGTCTTGTCTTCTCGCATTTGCTTAAAAACCTTGGCTACAATTGGCTCCAATTTGGGATTTCGAACAAATAGGTCAAAAGAACTGAGGTCAACAATTGTAGACTGTATCTCTGAATCCGTTATAAATGTATATTCACATTTGCCATGGTAATTGGTGTTTTCTAAATAATAGCAAACACCACCCTTTATTTCAACATTGGAGAAAAGCTGACGACTATTGCTATATGCAATCATCCTTTCTATTTTACTACTATTCAACATGCGTTTACGAAAATCACCCAGCAATGATTCACGCCCCCCAGTAAACCATTTTGATGGAATAATCAAAGAGATATAATATGGCTTAATATTTGTTGCAAGATTACAGAAATGCTGGAAAATAGGGGCATCATTAGTTCCACCAGATCCACCTATCTCTTGATATGGTGGATTCCCCACGATTGCTTCGAATTGAATCATATTATCCTTAATTGCTTTCCAATATGTTTTACCTTGATGTAGTTTTGTAATCAAAGCTTCTCGTTGCTCTGAATCTGAAAGAGTCTCGATAAGATTGGGTTCATATTTGGCATTCACCTTCACATCTCTAAAACCTACCAATGTACGTTTCGTGATACTGCGAGCCATTGGTGTCTTGCACAAGATGAAGAGGTTACGATGAACGACATCGTCCCAGATGGTCTGCTGTTCTTCAAATGTAGGTTTGGCTGGATTTGCAATCAATCCTGCATTAGCCCATTGTTCAAGACGGACACGGAACAGAGAATAGGCCATATAGAGCGGATATAGACCGGACTTGGAGTTGATTTCCAGAATCTGGGGGTCTGGCCCCTCAAAGATGCGCCATGTTATTTTGCCATGCTCCACAAGCCTGGGCTCCTCAATGGGACGAATGTGCTGCTCATCATAGAAATCATATCCACCTATTGTATCAGACAGGTGCATGTTGACCACTCGCCAAGGGGTGAGCACAGTTTCCTTGTCTGGATTGCGGAAGGTGGCGAATATGTCAGCAATACGCTGAGTACGTTCAAGCGGAGGAAGATTATCTGCCAAACGGGCTTTTTCACGAATGCGCTTGCCACAGGCGTTGAAGACATCCGGATCATAATACTTGCGTAGAGCATAGAAACGCTGCATCGAGATGCCTTGGGGCATAAACTCCTCCCAAGACTCCTTGTCGATGAATGAAGTGAAGTTATCAAGTGTTATTCCTACGTTCTCATCCTTCAACTCTGCGCCATAGATGAGCATCGGGAAACGTATGGAAAGACCTCTCAGAATGGATATAGCCGCTTGCTTCTGTTTCTTGCGTTTGTTCAATTCCGCTTTCGCCTTCTTCTGTTCCTCTGTTAGCTCAGGCTTCTTGGTCTTGTTGTCATCAGATGCTTTCTCGTCTTCCCCCGTGAGACCCTGGTCATTAATCACGAGGTCACCCATCTTCTTCTGCGCCTTTGATATGCCGATTATTCCCTTTACGTCCTCCAGCTGCTTGATGGCTTCATCATCAAGGTTCATAAGGAAATCGTTGTTGTAAAGGGAATCGTCCTCAAAGCCATTGCGTACCACCCTTTCAATCTGAACCCGCTTCAAATGCTCCATCATAAGGGCTACATTGTAGGGCAGCATTTGAGAGCCATCCCAGGCAACCACGGGGCAGAAGTGCATGAACTCGTCTATCTGAGCCTTCTCTTCATCTGTAAGAACAGCCTTCTGTGTGCCCGGCTTATTGGCCTTGGCATAGGAATTGGCACGAATGCTTTCATCAAGGGCAGTGAGGATGCGATCTGGGGCAAAATCAAACACGTAACATTCCTCCTTGCGCTTTCCTCCAATCGTAGCAGGTGTTTGAACGCGGAAGATGGTCTGCATATAGCCCTGGGCCTTTGTCTTAGCATCTCCCTTGAGCATGAAAACAGCGGTCCAGGCCTTGACGCTGACTCCCGTAGTCAGTCGACCGCATGAGATGGTGATGGTGTAGGTGTCCTCCGGGTGATCGCCGATAGCTGTCTTAACGGCATCGAGTGCTTCACAATACTCGCTATCATCATCGCCATCACCTGCTACATTGATGATCTGGTAATAGCCAAAGACCGGATGCTTCTTCAAAAGGGACGAGAGTGCTCGTGCCTCTTTCACTCCTGGAACAACCCAGAATGTATGACGAAAGATCTCACAATATGCCTTGGTCGAGAATGGGTAATTGGTTTCCGGATCAGGCTTGCATAAAAGGTCAAGGAATGCGTTGACATCCTTTTCATGCACAAACTGATTACCGGTAGGATCGGTGCGGAAGAACTCACGGAAATTGAACTGCATATTTCCGTATTTGGCTTCATATTCGGGCTTGTCAAACACCTTGCCAAGGTCATAGATGGCCATGTTCATGCGAGGGAGTCCACCGTATGGATTATGTTCAAGCGGATGCTCCTTATCCCACTGCTCCTTGGCCTTCTGTTCATCCACATACGTCCAGTTGACGATTTCATCCTCATTGTAATCGGATACGATGTTGAAGGGTGTGCCCGAAAGATTGAGGACACAAGTCTTCTTCTTGACAAGAGCCTTCAATACCTTTTGTCCAAGTTCTGTCTGTGTCCCTTCATGAGCTTCATCCACGATGACAAGGTCCCAATGCGTCTTGTAGATGAGGTCATTCTTATCGAACTGTCCACCGACCTCTGCCGAACCTCTTAGATCTTGCATCGATGCAAAATAGACCATAGGCTTGTCCGAGCCAATCAGAGTAACCAGGTCTTCCCCATTGTTTTTCGAACCATAGCGGTATTCCGGAAGATCCCAGAAAATCTTATCAAAATCCTCGAACCAACCTGCATCGACTACAGGCCGATGGGTAACGATGACCGAACGCTTGAACTTCATCTCACGTACGACCTGCAGAGCGGAAAGTGTCTTGCCGAAACGCATCTTGCAATTCCACAGCATGCGTGTTCCTGGTTCCTTGAACTTGTTGACTGAAGCCTTTATTGCCTTCTCCTGCTCTGGCCTAAAGATGATGGGATCCTTGCCAGAAGACTTCTCTTCGGCGAGCAATGAATTCCTTCCCTGTTTGGCAGCAAGGATCGCATTCTTGACGGTTTGAAGGTCTGTGATAAACCATTCCTTTGCCTTATCGGCATATTCGAATTTCTTCTGCTTGATGCCGGAGCGTCGCAGCACCTCATGAACCTGATGGTCGTCGAAAGCCACAATATGAGATCCATTGAAGAAAAGGCTTAGTTCGGTATGGAGCAGGTCGTATGGGATGGCTGCTGTAGATGTATATTGCTCTATTCTGGCACGAGCGACATCATTCAGGATATTGCTATTCGACTGGAGCTTGCTGAAGTCTGGATATTCTCCAGTCAGCTTTGTCATCCCCACCTTCAGGCAGCCCTTATGCTCCTCATCGTTGATGCGGAATACATAGATGACCTGTGGACATAAAGTATCGGTGTATTTCATAGACTTACCAAACTATTTCGGTTTGAGGATTCACCTGCGGTTTCTTGTGATAAACCTGCTCGTAGAAAGTCTCACAACGGTAGCCATAGTCTTCTTTTCTATCCTTGTGATAACGATTAGCCCAGCGCTTCCAATCACGAATGAGGCAGTAGGTCTGAGTACCGGGCACGCATAGGGTAGTGCCGTCCATCTGCCAAAGGTTCCAGGAGATGATGTAGGCCCAGTGGTTGATGGTCTGCTTCATGGGCATTCGGTCAAAGGCTGAAAGGAACCATTCGATAGTGGTGTACAATACGGCTTCACGAGCCAAAAGCAGATTGTCACCCTGCCATTCGAAGCCATAACAGCTGTGGAGGGCTGCTTTTGCATAATAGATCCATTCCTTTGTGGTTCGGCAATTCTCCGTAACGACCCTCAGCTTACGGTCAAGGAATCCGATGCGTTGCAAGGTAGGGATGAATTCTCCAGTAGTCGTATCGTAACGGCTGGTAATATATGGAGCCTCGCCACAAGCCACTTCCATACGTGGGGCGTTGACATAATCGCGCCAGCGGTGATTCGGCTTTGTGAAGGGGATGGGACTTTGGGTAACAGTCCAAGTGTGATCAGGATTTTCAGTATTGAACATATCCTTCCCGTCAAACCATGCACGATCGACGAGATTGTTCTGGGCGTTGCAGATCCAGCTTGGTGTGAACACCTCTGCCTTAGCCTTGATTCGGGTACGCTTCACCTCCTTTGTCTTGCAGATATGCGGCTGTATGACCTTGCCGTATTTACCGGTGATGGATTGTATCTCGATGGAATCATTCTCCTGGAACCCCTTGCCAAGCGCTTCATAATCCCGTGTTCCCCACTTGATATGCCTGAACGTATCCGGCTCAGTGCCAGATAACGTGTGGTCGCGTAATAACGTATTAAGAACTTCGGGCATCCGCTCGAAGATCTCGTCCTCAGATATATCAATAAGGTTAATCTGCATGGGATGGTGAGTATGTTTGAATGGGCCAAAATTAATTATTTTTTGAATACAATGGTTCATTTTTGAGCAAAAAGTGAATATTTTGGGGGATAAAAACACTTTTTTTGGTGATAAATGCGTGAAGATTGAAAGAAAATAATTAGATTTGCCTGCGCTAGAATGAAGTTTTTTATCGAGATCCTTATATTCTGAATGTATGGAAAAGGGCCATTGTTATTTAGTGAAGTCTGACGGCGATTGTTATCTGGGCAGGATTCTAAAACTATCCGATGAAACCTATGTCATAGATGCAGTGTATGCCTATGAAGTTCAAGGGGAGAAAATTGCTGGATTTGGGGACTGTGAACTGAAATTCTCAGAGACCACAGCAATCAAGGAAGTCCCAGCCGATGTGTCCGACAAGTTGTATAACGGCTATAAGGAAGCCTATGATACAGTTATGCGCTTGAAACCCAAAGAACATCTTCAACCATACAAATTTGAGATTGGTTGCTGCCATCTATCTGATTACACGAGTCTCCAAGTCGTAAACTTTTCAAGAATAACCGATATTCGCAATAATATAGTGTATTTTCACACCTTGTTTGTTGAGGGGACAAACCTCAGCTATGTAAACGAGGAAATGGATTTGGATGAGCTAAAGGATTGGGAAGTAACCCAGATGGATCCTTATGTATTTGGCAAAATAGAAAGGATTATTAAATTCCAATACTCGGCAATTGATGCTACAATGAGAGCGTATCTAGAACAAATTGAGTAATATCAATTATGGATAGCTACATAGCGCTCAAACATCTATTGTACTTCTGCCAGTACTGCTTAGTGTGCTACAGCTGGTATCTTTTTACTTAATTGATGATGGATCATCACGGTTGAAGACCTTCAGATAGTCCTCAATATCCTTCTTCGTAAAGAGTGGTTTACGACCGACATACAGTGACGGTTTGAGAAAGCCGAGGTCACGATGACGATAGAGGGTTGCCTTGGAGATGTGGAGCTGCTTGCAGACGTCTTGAACGTTCAGATACTCTTTCTCGTGCCTACTCTTGCCTTCAAAAGACTCGGGGTAAGCGAGATTTAGTTTTTCAACCACCTTGTTTGCTATTACATCTGCAAACATATCGAGAAATTCATTAAAGTCTTTTTTTCCCATAGTATGATCATTTTTTAACTTAGTCCGTGTGAACAATCAAGTCATTTTATGACATGATAGGTCGTTACCCGGAGAGGAATATCTGAATCCGAAACCGAATGCACAGAGGTGTAAAGGTCGTATCTTCCACTCCTTGATCAGAGCAATTGGCGCGTAAATATACGCATAGACACCCACTTGGCCAAATATTCAGTAATCAACCAAAGGACGAACCAACCAAAAGCCTATTATCCTTGGCTGATTGTTGATTCCACTTGACACCTTGGTGCAAAAGAACAGGCTAAAGTGATCGTTATGGCTATTGGCCATCTAACTTAAACAAAAAAATTGAGACGGGTTATCCCGTCTCTTTTTTTTCTTAAACCTCCCCTATATATTATATATAATGTGTAGAGGATAGGCAAACACCGATTATCACACAATCTTCCAACCTCCTCGGTCATTGTGTTTTCCATTCCTAGCATAATTTGAAATGGAAGCCTCGCTCATGTTTAGCTATTTTGCGGCTTCTTTCTAAGACTAAAAGTCCATGGGTAATTTGTCATCGAACTAAACAGTGATCTTCCGGCTATTGGCTTTACCAATCTTTTTTTTGTGCTCCTAAGTTAATGCAAGTCCTGTCATACCACGACCTCCATAGTTCGCGTTGAAGCCGTGCTCTACTGAATCGAGTTCCTTGATCCAATGACTTTCTCGTTCCTTCAATTTGGCGTCAAGTTCTTCTTTACGGTCAGCAGTAACGGTCTCCAGAACAGCATAGGACCATATCGAATCATCAATCCCGAATTCTTCCCTGGCTTTCCTGATCTTCTGACCACCATAAGATGACTTCTAACTGTTCCAAACACTCAATCTCAAATCCTAATTCGTAGTTTCACCGACGTAGTATTCATTCGTCGCGTTAAGTTTGTGGGCATATACGATACCTTCAAACTGATTCTGTCCGTTTGGAGCCAATTTGATTGACCCCACCTAAATTTTTTTCTTATTCTTGCTCATGTTCTTGTTGTTTAATTGATTTCCTAGATTGTATAAGCAGAGTTACACCATGTTCACGTCCAAGATAGTTTACGAGGCTGTTGTAAGCATCACTTCTACGTCTCTGCCTTGGGCATAGACTCAGCATCTCATGCAAGTCCGTCTCAATCACCATGCCCGAATACAAACACCCGAATCTATCCTCAAGGCTTCGTATGTCGTCTGATAGGAAAGGTTTGTCGTTATCGACAACAACATCTTCATCAGCAGCTTTCTTTACGCCAGAATGGTCTTCTTTCACCAATGCTGCTTTCTACTACTGGCTCACTTCTGGGTCTATCGGCTCAGATGTGAAAAACCTAAATAGGTTTGTGAAATAATCTATAAACATAGTTCTTTACTTATTCATTAGTAAGAAATTCATGGCGAGAGAGGTGCGGATTGATTAATTTGAAACAGCATCATTCACATAGCCTCTTTCACAATGAGAGAGAAAAAGTCTGACAAATTGTCAAGACTCCTTGCGTCAGTTATACTGCGGCACACTATTTGCAGATAAAAAGTGACGCCTTTTCGAAGGCGCAAGTCCGCCAAAAAGTAACAGAGGCCTTATACGCGGACTTTATATTAATTGGCCTCTTTCATATCTTACACAGTATGTCAATTCCAAATATGGGTAATTATCCCATATTTGTGACATAATTATTGTTGATAATTGAAAGAGGCCTCCGCTTTCTTACACCAGTTCATCTGGTTAATGAGACTGCTGGAGAGCCGTGGCTCTCCAGCAGTCTTTTTTTTATTGCATCACTCTTAACTAAATAATTATAATATTAACAAAATGAAAAAATATACTACCCCCGCTCTCACAGCAGAGCAACCCATGCAGGACATGGTTTCTGCACTAGTGATCAATCCTACTGATCTGGATTACAGCGATCAGGCAAGTGCTACTGCAAGTGTAGCTCAACCATGCGCAGGTCTTTCTACCGCAACCTCGGATGTCAATGCCGGTTCACCATCCGAGGGCAAGACCAAGAAGGCCCTGGATTGTTTTACCAAAATGTCTAATTAACAGGAAACAGATATGAATATTATTCAGGCTAATCCAGCTCAGGTAGCTAGTGCAACCCGTTCTGCTGAGATGCAGGGTGTGACCAATTCGTCTCAAACATCCGCGTCCGTTGGCAATGGAAATGGGTCTTGGGATTCATTTATGGATAAGGCAAACGATATTTTACTGTTGACCTTTTCCGCAGCAGGAGTCGTTATCATTGGAAAGAAGGTATATAATTTATTCAAAAAGTAAAAACATGAAATTAAAATTTTGGGGACATGAAATCGATGTCCAACGCAAAGAATTAGGGTTCTTGCTTGCCGCAGGAACAGCATTCATGTACGCAGCTTACAGTATCAAGAACGAGTTCAGCAACAAGAAAAACTCGGCCTCTGAACCAGCTTCCACACCACCACCAGCAGCCGACGTTCCACAAGATGAAGCTGTCAAACCTCAGACTTGGGCGGACGACTTCCACAAGAACTATAGCATGCCTAAGCTTCCTCCATTCCTTGCGCAAATCATCCAGGGTTGTCCCAAGGGCTATGAGGATGCAATGACAATGGCACTCTTTGCTGAGCTCGGTGCCTTGTGCTTCTCCAAAGTACGTTCCGTGTACCTCGATCGTGTTATGCACTCACCTAGCCTGCTGAGCATCGTCGAAGCTCCTTTCGGTTCGGGTAAGAGCAAGTTCGAGACTCTCTACAAATGCCTGTTCGAACGTCTTATCGAAATCGACAATGCCAAGTTGTCTAAGGGGAAGACAAACGAAATCATCCAGAACATCGGCATCAATACCAGCCTGTCCATGTTCTACGATGTAACTGCCTCCAACCAGAAAGTGCACATGCTTATTCTTGAGTCAGAGATTGGCTCTGTTATCGATGCCCTCAAGAAGCAAAGCGGCTTGTCCTACGAACACCTCCGTAAGGCCTTCGAGAACGGTCTCGTGTACCAGAACACCAAAGTCAAGGATTCTGCAACAGGCATGTTCCCTGTGTATCTCAATGGAGTCTTCGCGGGAACACCTGATGCTGTAGAAAAATTCATCGACAAGGAGATCGAAGGAGGCACGGCTTCCCGATTCATCTGGACGACAATTCCCGAGAACGGACGTGAGATTGCAACTCTTAATATGCCACAGGGACAGGATCTTGATAAGATTCGTGACCAGATCGACGAGTGGCACGACAAGTATTGCTATCACACGGATAACGGCATGGACATTGCCAGCGATGAAACCGTAATAGATCTTTGTTATGTGAACGACGCACTGGAGAAGTGGCTGGACAATCAGTATGACCTTTTTGAGATGGATGGCAATTCCGCCCGCAACGACATACGTTCGCGAGCCGCAACTATTGCCTTCCATGCTGCTATTATCATCCATATGCTCTGGGGGCAGCCCACGAAGACGGAGGTTGAGAAGCGGAAGGCTGTGACAGACCTGGCCATCTATGTTGCCGACTATTGCATCGAGCGTTTCATCCACAAGTTCGGAGCCAAGCATAACCTCCAGCGAGAGGCTAACCGATCTGCTGAATATGTGAAACCTGAACAGCAGAAAGAGAGTACAGTTACCATCAAGGGCGTTCCATTGGATGTCGCTCGCCAGATGTATGAATGGTACAAACCTAACGTCGATGGACATGGTTATCCAGCTATTGTTAAAAAATGGGGAGAAGAATACAATCTGAAATACCCCAATCAAGTCTGTCGCTTATTCGAAGAATTGAAAACACAAGGCTACGTTAGCTAATAATTTTCACTCATCAAGTAATAAAAGAGGCCATCTCTGGCCTCTTTTTTTGTGTGTATTACCCCCTTAACAGCTTTAACAGCTTGTTAATACATATATCGTTGTATATCAGTTTATTGAATATATATTAACCTTGTTGTTAAGCCTTAACGTTAAGGGGTTAACGTGCGTTATATACCAGTTTGGCGGTTAGATAGGCGATATACTATCAACTCATAATAGACAAACGATCTACCATCCGCAAGGAGCATTCTGACCGTTGGAAACGATACTCATCTGCCATCAGGTAGCGACCATACAGAATCGCTTGAAAGCCTTAATTATATAGAACCAACTATTCCAACACTTTTTATCACAACCATCAATGAACAAGATTATCAACAAAATGGGCCCGATCATCAGCATCATTCTTTTCATCATC
>JAEEGJ010017258.1_pt1 | contig 16361 bp, 7 predicted proteins | sample 8958761 | NCBI WGS metagenome assembly JAEEGJ01 (sample SAMN16246546, study PRJNA631951) | gut metagenome | biome: gut microbiome; feature: rumen; material: RS-attached | host: Bos | place: Iran: Karaj | collected 2018-10
CCTAATGGTAAATATGAATATCAAATTACGGTAACAGATAATGAGTTGACTGTTGAAGATTATAATGGTGAACCATATACCGTCAATCCAAATTCTTCTTTAAATTTTACTTTTTATAATTATTTGACTGGAAAAGCAGATTATGCTCTTGACTTAGCTGCAAACGTTTATGAGTTAAATTCGCAAAATGCTATAACGCAAGTAGACTATACTGAGATGAAATCAATTCCGTTTGGTAAAAGGAGAGATTTTTTCTCGAATGTTAGCATAGATGATGGCCCATACAATGGCGGTATAGAGAGACTAATTGTTTGGAATTCGAAATATGCTGAGTTAACCACATATAAAATGCCTTATTTTGAGTATACAAATAGTGGTGTGTTTAATACTCCTAATGTTGAAAACGCAACGTTCAAATATGGTATTTATAAGCAAAATCCAGAATTTGGTGTAATAACTAATGAGTTAGTAAATAGTGCTGATTTTGATGACTTTGATTGGTATGATAATTATCAAGATGCCATTTCACACGGAAGAATATGTGCGTTTAGAACAAACGAACTTGAATATAGAGGATTTAAAGTTAATTCTAGATTTAGGGCATTCTTGACTGCAATTAATGATGTAAATAATATTGGAGAATCTGGAATTATAAGGCATAAAATCTTTGCTTATGAAGATGAAGAACGTACTAAATCTTATTCGTTTGGTTTAAATGAAGATTATAGTGTGGCAATTATCAATGAATCGGGAACAGGATTGTCTCGAAATGGAACACCGCCTAAACTTGGAGAGGGTTTCTTCATCGCAGGATTATCAATTAATATTATTGGTAGTTCTAGTGAATCAACTGTTAATGCCGAGAATGAATTTGCAAATATAAAAGTAAAACCATCATTTTCTATAGGATTAGATGATTTAACTGGTATTACTGACTTTAAAGTATGGGTAGAAATACCAACTGATTTAACATATCGTGTTAACAGTTGCAAATATGAACCAATAAGTGTTATTGATAATGGTGATGGAACATCAATAGTTACATGGGAATTTAACGATTGGAATTTAAACAATCCTTTACCAGATATAGATTTTCAATTAGAAATATCTCCATATGTAAAAAATAATGTTTCAAAAACGCTTGCTTTTTACATTTCGAGTCCATCAGTATTGACAGGTTATAAAAGATATGCTACTTCTTTCTCCATTGTAAACCTTTCTGGATCATCTTATAGAAAGAAAATAACTAATGAGTTATTAGAAGTTGAACAACAAACAAATATAATAGATTATATATATAATATTGCGCAGAGAACGCTAACTGATGTAAAGACAGTTGAAATATTGCCAAAAAATAATGATGCTTTTGGAACAAAATATAATGGTTCTTATACTATTCAAGTAGTAGATTTGGTTGAGAATCAAAGATTATTCTATACAACTAATCCAGTTGATAATATTGGCCTTGCTCCAGATACTGTTGGAAAATTAAATATTCAGAGTGTTGATTTAGATAATGATTCTAGATGGAATGAAATTCATGAAGGTGATATTGTCCCTTCAAATGCAACCGCTATAGCAACTACCATCCCACAAATATCACCTGAATCAGATTTACATTTTGTTTATAAATTCATTCCAATTGGAAATACGTATCTTGATAAGTATTATTTCCAAGTTACAGCATCTAGTGCAAATTTAGAGAATGCCTTCTCTTCAGAAATAAAGCACATTGGTATTGTAGATCGTAAGGTATCAGGAATTGTCTTTGCTGATAAAAATGGAGATAATAAATACGAATCTGGTACTGATACGTTATTACCAAATAAAAAAGTATATTTAGTAAATAGTAGCGATCAAGTAATTAGTGAAATGACTACTGATAATAATGGTCATTATGAAGGAGAACACTTCGAACGAGGAACATATTATATTAAATATAACTTAAATAATGGTGAAGAGTTTATTACTAAGAATGCTGCTGCATCAACAGTATCTAGTGTTATGAATACTAATGGTAAGAGTGATGAAATAGAAGAGTTTAGTCAAAATCCAACAAATGTCCTAATGCATGCAGAGAATATGAATGTTGGTATTAAACTTAGTGAAGCTCAAATAGTAGTTCATCACTATGTTAAGAATACAACTACAAAGGTTCACGATGATGTATATCTAACAGATAAGACATATTACATCAATGACAGTTATACTACTAGTGAAATAGCTTCTGGTGATCTTTATGATGACTATAAAAATAATTATCATGCTATTGAGTTTACAGATGGTGCTCCAAAGTCAGGCACTGTTAATAGTGAACTTGTTGAAGTAATTTATTACTATGAACCAACCCCTGCAACCATTACAACACATCATTATTTAGTTGGTACAACAACAAGTGTCTTTGATGATGTAGTAACTACTGTTGAATATGGATCAATTTATAGTACATCAAGAATAGATTCTCTTGAATATGCTGATGCAGGTCATACTGGTGATGATATTAGTGGTACTGTATCAAGACCAAGTTATGAAGTTATTTACTATTATGCGATTAGGAAAGCTACGATAACAACACATCATTATAAAGTAGGAACAACTATTAAAGTTCATGACGATGATATCGAAGAAAAAGATTTTAATACGGCATATAGTACCCATAGTTATCAAACTACTGATTTATTTAGTGATTACCAAGGTAAATATTTCTATACCAATAATCATTCTGGTGATAATATAGAAGGTACTGTTAATAAGAATGTTTATGATGTTATTTATTACTATGATGTTAAACCGGCTAATATATTAGTTCATCACTACTTACTAAATACAGTTGAAAAAGTTCATGAAGATGTAAGATTAACTGTTAATTATGGTGAAAGTTATCAAACACATTATCTTGAAACAAATGAATTAGCTCCTGATTATCAAAATAGATATTTCTTTAATTCAACTGGTGGTGATCCAATAACTGGTGTTGTTAATCAAGATAACTATGAAGTTATATATTACTATGGTATTCAAAATGCCGTTATTACAGTTCATCACTATTTAGAAGGAACAACAACTAAAGTTCACGAAGATGATACTATTAGTAAGATGTTCTTTGAACGTTATGAAACAACGGCTTATAATCCAGGAGACTTAGATAGTCCTTATACTGATAAGTATTACTATAACAATAAAAATGGTGGCGATGCTCGAAGTGGTAATGTAGGTAAAACTAGATATGAAATTATATATTACTATGAATTACGTGATGCTGAGATTATAACCAACTATTATAAATTTGGTACCGAAGATAAAGTTCAAGATTCTAAAGTAATGTATAAGAAAATATATGAAAACTATAATACAAGACCTCTAGAAACTGAGGAATTATATAATAGATATCGTAATGTATATATTTATGCTAATGAATCAAGTGGAGATCCTACAAATGGAGTAGTTGATAAAGTAAGATATGTTGTTAATTACTTCTATGTACCTCGTGAATCTACTATTACAGTTCATCATTATGAAATAAATAAAGACGGTGTTAGAACAACAAATAAGGTTCATGCTGATGTTGTAACTCCTAAGAATTTCTTAGATAGTTATAGTACAATGCCACTTGAAACTAGTCAATTAGATGGAAATTATAAGAATAATTACTATTACAACAATGTTCATGTTGGTGAAACCACAGGTACAGTAGGTACTGATAATATTGAAGTAATCTATTATTATGAAGCTAAACCAAGTAGAGTAGTTGTTCATCATTATGTAGAAGGAACTAGTACGAAAGTACATGCTGATGATGTCTTAAATAAAGTTTATACTGATAATTATGAAACAAGACCATTTAATCCTGAAGATTTAATTGGTATATATCAAAATAACTATTATTATCATAATCATCATACTGGTGATGAATTAAGTGGTGTTATTAATAAAGATAACTATGAAATATCATATTATTATGAATTAAGACCTAGTGTTATAACAGTACATCATTATTTAACGGGAACAACAACTAAAGTTCATAACGATGATACAATTAATAAACTATATACTAATGAGTATGAAATTGTTCCTTATGAACCTAGTGAATTAAGTGGTAATTATCAAAATAATTATTATTATAATGGTGAACATACTGGAGATAATCTAACTGGATATATAGATAAAGATAATTATGATATTATTATCTATTACGAACGAAGACCAAGTGTTATAACAGTACATCATTATTTAACTCAAACTATAACTAAAGTACATCCTGATGATGTAATAAATAAATACTATGGTGATTCTTATGAAACTAGTAGTTATTTAACTGGAGAATTAGATAATCCATATAAGAATGTTTATAGTTATAATAGTTCTAATTCTGGTGATGAAGTTAGTGGTACTGTTAATAAGAGTAACTATGAAATAATTTATTATTATGACTTTAGACCTAGTGTTGTAACTGTTCATCATTATATTAAAGGAACAGAAACTAAGGTTCATGAAGATGATATCTTAAATAAGAAGTTTATGGATATTTATCAAACTAGTCCATATAATACATCTTTACTTGAAGGAGATTATGCTAATTGGTATGAATATAGTGGTATAGCCTCAGGCGATCAACCTAATGGTACAATTATTGGTGAATCTTATGAAATAACATATTATTATGATAAATGTGATGCAAGAGTAATTGTTCATCATTATATTAAAGATACAGAAACTAAACTTGCTGAAGATGAAATAATTAATTTAAAACTAAGAGATCATTATGAAACAAGTAGTAAAGAAGGAAGTCTTCTTAATAAACCAAATTATACATATGATAGTGTAGTAGGTGATGCTACTGGTACAATTAATGATCTTGAAATGGAAATAGTATATTACTATAAACTTAAAGATGCTAAGTTAATTGTTCATTTTATAGCCGAAGATACTAATGAAAAATTATGTGATGATATTATAAGTGATGTTACATATCAAGATGCTTATACAACAGATTCTTGTACAACATTATCAAATATTAATTATGCATATAAAAATGTTGTTACAAATGATAGTAACAGTGAACAAAGAGGTATGCGAACAATAGGTAATATCTTACAAGATGTAGTTGAAGTAACATATTATTATGAACTTAAACCAGGTCAAATAGTAGTTCATTACTTTGAAGTTAATACAAGAAATAGAATAGCTGATGATATCGTTGTTGATGGACTTGCTAGTAAAGAATATGTTAGTGAAGCTAAAGATATTGAAGGATTTACATTAGTTCATAAACCTGAAAGTAATGTTCATACCTTTGAAGAAAATACTAAGGAAGTAATATATGAATATCAAAGAAATACTTATAATGTTAATGTAACTGTAACTGGTGGTGTTGGTGATGTAACAGGTTCTGAAGAAGTATTATATGATAATGATTCTAAAGAAGGTTATATTACGATTAAACCTAGTGAAGGTTATGTAATAGATAAAGTAATGGTTGATGGTGAAGAAATAGAGATTACGAATAATAAAGATATGGTTCTTGATAACTTTAAGAAAGTTAACAAAGACCATAGTATTGAAGTATTATTCACTGAAGAAGAAATACCAGTACCAATTACTGGAATGAGTAATAAAATTATTGTTATTGCATTAATCATATTATCACTTGGTATTATGTATTTAGCTGTTAATAATGGTTTCAAAAATAAAATAAATTAGAAGATGAATTATTCATCTTCTTTTTTGTCAAGTGAAATATTAAATTATTGTTTTTTATAATATCTATTATTATCTTATGATATACTTAAAATGAGGGTGTATATGAATAATAAGACTATTAAATATATTATTATTGTTATATGTTTATTACTTATTGTTGCTGGTGGATTATATCTAACTGGTGTTTTTAGTGATGGTGAACTAAGAAGTAGACCTGGTGAATTTATATTAAGAATTGAAAAGAATGGGGCTTCTAGTATTGATAATAATGAATTATCTTGCAAAATAGTAGATGGTAAATGTAATGTTACTTTACCTATGGCAACTAGAAAAGATGGAGAAGTACTAGGATATAGTTTTAATAAGGATAATAGTGTTGCTGAATATAAAGTAGGTGATACTGTTACGTTAACTGAAAATAAAAGAATATATGTAATTTCATATAAAAAATTAAGTATGAATGTAGTAACTGATTCAATTGATTACATTGCTACACCTGATGTAAGTTGTAATGCTTATAATAAAGAAGATTCTTGTGAAGTAATCCCAGGTCCATTTAATAAAGAAGGATATGAAGTAAGAGGTTACTCAACAAGTGAAAAGTCACAAGCTGGTTATATATGGCCTAATACGGCTTTTGAACTTGAAGAGAACTTAACAGTATACCCTATATGGAATACTTACACTAGAGGTCGTGGTATTAATGTATCTAATTCCTTTACGCAAGGTAGTATGACTTTTGATGTAGAAGAAGGTTGTCCTGTTAGTATATATGATGATTATCTAGATTATTTTAAAACTATTGAAGAGCGTGCTTCTTATTTAGTTATTGGTACTAAAGTAACATTCTTAACAGATAAAACTTTTGATGAAATATGGGGTAGTCAATATGTAGGTATGAACTACGGACCAACAGATTTACGTATGATGGATGTAAGATGTAGTACAGGTAATAATTATTATGCAACTATTGTTCATGAAATGGGACATACTTGGGATTTCCATTATAAATCAGTATTAGGTAAAGAAATTAGTAAACAAAATGATATTATTAATACTTTTAATAAATATAAAGAGATGAGTAGTAGACCATTTAGAGATTATAGTTATAGTGATATAAGAGAATTTTTCGCTGATATGGTACGTTATTATTATTTAAAATATACAGATCCTATATATGAATATTCATCTAAAACTTATCCAGATGATATAAAAGGTAATTTAGAGAAATATATTTGTATTACAAATAATAAATATAAAGAGGATAAATGTCGATGAGAATAATATTAGCTAGTTCATCACCAAGAAGAAAAGAATTAATGAATATGTTAAATATTCCTTATGAAGTAATTTCTTATGACCATGATGAAGTATTAAATAAAGAGAAATCTGTATATGAACAATGTATGGATATATCTTATCAAAAAGGAAAAATTGTCTTTGATTCATTTCTTGAAGATGTTGTAGTCATCTCTAGTGATACAATTGTTGTCTTTAATGGAGAAATATATGGAAAACCAATTGATCGAAATGATGCCTATCGAATGATATCTAATATTCAAGGGAAAGATCATGAAGTAGTATCTGCTTTAACCGTTTTTTGTCGTAAAAATGGTAAAGATACTATTCATGAAACATATGAAAAAGCAATTGTTACAGTTGATAAGATGACTGATGAAGAAATAAATTCTTGGATAGATACTGGTAAAGCCTTTGGTAAGGCTGGAGCCTATGCAATTCAAGAAGAGTTTGGTAAATATATTAAGAAAATAGACGGTGATTTTTACACAATTGTTGGACTACCATTAAATAAACTGTATAATATTCTTAAAGAACTGGAGGTTTATGATGGATTACAATAAGATACTAGAACATTTATCTAAGAATGTTAAATTTAGTAAGTATGATGCTTTTAGTACTGAAAAGAAATGTCATTATATTAACTTTGAAGGTATTGAATACGCTTTATTGTGGCAAACTGTTGAAGTAGATAAGATGAATGAAACATTAGATAATCTAAATGAACTTAAAAAAAGAATAGATGAAGCTAAGAAGAGTGGAGCTAAACTACCTGCTATTCTAGCTATCTATAAAGATAGTAATCATATCTTTCAGTTACAGGAGAAAGTTAACGGAATAAAGATAGGTTACTATGAATTATTAGATCAAAAAACAACAGTTGATGACTTTGTAGAATTATTAATAACTTTTGATTTAATGAATTTAAATGGTTTATCAGTAAAACCTGGTCGTAATTGTTGTGTAGATGAAGAAGGTCATATTAGTTTATATGATTGTGTCCTTACTAAAGTTGATGAACGTCATAATGCAAGACCTGAGATGTTTAAAAGATTAGTTTTTCCAGAACCTAATGATTACAAAGATAGTGATATTCCAGTATTAAAAAGAATACTAGAAAAATGGATAGAAGCGTGTGTTAAATATTTTAGTTTATTTAAAACTGATAGAGATGAAATCTATGATGAAATTGATTTAACTATTAAGAATTATTCATTTATAGCACATGAAGAAAAGAAAAAATTAATAAATGATATTTTAGGTAGAACTTTACAAATAAAGAAATAATGATATAATAAAGACAAGAAGTGGTTAGAAGAATAGTAATTAATAATACTTTTTACAGTGAGATAATGGTTGGTGTGAATTATTAAAAGTTATTAATGAACGTACTTTTAAACTTCATCGTTAATCGCGTTAAGATATTGAGTAATAGAATTCTATTGAAATAGGATGGTACCACGGTAATACGTTCCTATAGATAATAGGATTTTTTTTATAAAAAGGAGGATAATATGATTAAAGAAAGTGAGAAATATTTATTAGGTATTATTAATGATTTAGGTTATGAATGTAATAGTGTAAGTTTAGTTGTTAGTAGTAGACCTGAGTTAGGTCAATTTCAATTAAATGATGCCTTTACATTAGCTAAAATGAACCATGAGAATCCAAGAGAAGTAGCTGAAAAAATAGTTAGTAAATTAGATGATAGATTTACTAATGTTAATATTGCAGGACCGGGTTTTATTAATTTATCTTTTAGTGATAGTTATTTAATTAATTATTTAAATAAAGGTATTAATGATTTTAATATTTTTGTTGATAAACAAGATCCTAAGATGATTGTTGTAGACTATGGTGGTGCTAATGCTGCTAAAGCATTACATGTAGGTCATATGCGTTCAGCTAATATTGGAGAAGCTGTTAAAAGATTAATTAAACTATTAGGTAATGATGTAATAGGTGATGTTCATTTAGGAGACTTAGGTAGACAAGCAGGTATGTTAATTTCTGAATATAAAAGAATGGTTCCAGATTCACCTTTCTTTGATCCTAATTTTAATGGAGAATATCCTAAGATTAATCTAACAGCAGAAGACTTAGGTGTAATGTATCCAAAAGCTAGTATAGATGCAGCAAATAATCCTGAGAGAATGGAAGAAGTACGTTATATTACAGCAGAGATTGATAAAGGTAATAAAGCATATACTGAACTATGGAAACAAATGGTAGAAATCTCTAAAGAAGTAATTAAGAATACTTATGATAGATTAAATTGTCATTTTGAATTATTTGAAGGAGAACTTGATGCCTTTAAATACATCCCTCAAGTATTAGAAATAATGAAAGATCATTTATATGAATCTGAGGGAGCCTTAGTATGTGATGTAAAGGAAGAAACTGATAATAAACCAATTCCACCTTTAATGGTAATTAAAAATGATGGGGCAACAATCTATGGAACGAGGGATCTAGGTACTATTTATTCAAGAATGGAGAGATTTAATCCAAATGAAATGTGGTATTTCACTGATGATCGTCAATCTTTATACTTTGAACAAGTATTTAGAGCAAGTTATAAGACTGGTTTAGTACCAAAAACAACGTTATTAAAACATTTTCCATTTGGAACTATTAATGGACCTGATGGTAAACCATTTAAAACAAGAGATGGTGGGGTCATGACCCTAGATAACTTATTAGAGCTAATATATGAGGAAATAGAAAAGAAAATAAAAGAAGATATAACTGGTGAAGAAAGAGCTGATATAGCAAATAAACTTACCATTGCAACACTTAAGTATGCTGACCTTCTTCCATTTAGAAAGACTGATTATATCTTTGATCCAGTTAAGTTCTCATCTCTTGAAGGTAAAACAGGACCATATATTTTATATACAATGGTACGTATTAAATCATTATTAAAGAAAGCTGATAACAAAGATTATCAAATTAAGTTAATTAATAATAATGAAATAAGAGATATCCTAGTTAAATTATTAAGTCTTAATAATGTTTTAACTAATTCTTATAATGAAGCTACTTTAAATTATATATGTGATTATTTATATGATTTACTAAGTTTATTTAATAAATTCTATAATAACTATAATATTCTTAATGAAACTGATGAAAGTGTCAAGGAAACATATCTTGCAGTGTCTAAGTTGGTTTACAATGTAAGTCACAATTTACTTAACATCCTTGCCATCGATGAAGTAGAAAGGATGTAATCGTTATGAAGAAAACATTTGCTCTTGTCATTGCGTTCTTACTTTTCTTAGGAGCTTGTATATACGTTGTAATCTCTAGTCCAGTACCAACTGTTACCCATATTAAATTTGAAGGTGATAAGAGTTTTATAATTGGTATTAATAATCAAGATAGGGTTACTATATATCATTCACTTGACAATAACAAAACGTTTAATTTACAACTTTTTAATTCTAAGAGCATTAAAGAATCATGTAAACTAATTCAAAATAGAATGAAGAGTGATTCGATTACTGTAACAATTCTTTCTATGAATAAAAAGAATGTAGATAGACTAAAAGATATTATTAAAGTAGAAACTGATAAGAAACTAGTTAATTTTAAGAACCCTAAAACCGAGGAATTAGATACCTATTCAGATGAAGCTAGATATGATTTATCAAGTACATACTCTAAGGATGAAATAAAAGAAATAAGTAAAGAAATCGCAACAGATATCAAGAAAGATATTGATCTTAAGTTAGTTAACTATGAAGATATTAAAGAAAGAGAAAAGATTGTTAAAGAGGAAGACTTCTTATCTTTTGATATAACTAAATTTGATTTAACTAAATATAAACTTAGTGTATATGATTATAGTAAATATAAAGTAGATTATCATTTTAATGAAGAATTTACTTATGATATTATTCTAAATATGGAATTAAAGGAAGAAAAAGAAGATTATATTGAAATATATAAATATACTTATAATCTAAGTACAGATGAAATAAGTGATTATAAGACTATCTTCTATAACCAAGGTTAATATGAAAGAATATGCAACAGATGATGATTTCTTAGTAAAAAGACCTAACGGTTTATTACTAAGTAATAACGATGTAAGTATCTTAGAGAAATATGATATCGATTATAATTCTTGTAAATCTCTAAGTGAATTAATATATTTAATTGAAGACTATCTTGAAGATAGTGATGAATTAGTAGACTTAGAAGAGTTAAGTATTAAATTATCAGAGTTCAATTATTATCATAATACAGATAAATAAATATCCACAAAAAAGTGGATATTTTTTATTATATATACATATATAATAAACTATGATATGATTAAAGTTGAGATAGTAGGAGGAATATATGAAGAATAAAAAATATCTTTATTTATTATTAATCATAATGCCAATTATTATCTTTTTTGTTGCAAGAAGTTTTTCACTAGAATATACACAAGAAATAAAGAGTGTTGAAATAGAATCTGATGATTATGATGATCCTGGAAGCTGGCATATAAATAAATCAGCTAAATGGGTAAGTTTCACAGAAGCTGAAGTTAACTTTGATTTAAATACAATTTATAAAGAGAGAGAAAATGCAAATTATAAAGATGTTATTATTGTAATGGATATTTCTGGCTCAATGGTTGGAACCAAATTAGCTAAAGCTAAATCTGATGCTATGGAGCTTGTGGACTCATTATTATCTAATTCTAATAATCATGTGGCTTTAATAAGTTTTGATACATCATCAGAAATAATATCAGGTTTTACTAACAATAAGAACGAAATGTTAGAGATGATAGAAAATCTTACTACAAAAGGATGTACAAATTATAATGCGGGTTTATTAAACGTATTAGAAGTAATGGAAGATTATCAAAAAGATGATAGTCATGATTTAGTTACCTTATTTTTAACAGATGGTTATCCTAATGAAGATACTCCAAATCAAGTTGCAACGTACAATATCATTAAAGATAAATATCCATATATGACAATAAATGGCATCCAATATGAAATGGGAAGTGATATCATTCAAGGGATAATAGATATATCTGATAATCAATTCGCTGCTAATCAAGAAACATTAAATGGATTTTTATTTGACGCAGTTATAACTCCACTTCCATATGAAACATTTGTAGTATCAGATTATGTTAATAAAGACTATTTTTATTTAGATAATATAAATGATGTAACTGTATCAAGAGGAATAGTTGCATTACAAGAAGAAAACGGATTACAAAAGATAGTATGGACACTTGATGATAATTTGACTGGCTTTAATGCAAATATGAAAATCAAATTACAATTAAAAAGTGAGTATCATAATACAAGAGGCTTTTATCCTACGAATGATCATGAAACAATAGATTATAAAATAATAGATGATGAGGAAGAGAATGTTAGTAGTACATTAACTCCAGTTTTAAAGAGAACGTATAGTGTTATATATGATACAAATGCACCAGATGGTTGTACATTACCAGATATACCTTCTGAAGAACACTATGTATATGAGAATGTTACCAAAAGAACAGAAACACTAGTATGTGAAGGATATGTCTTTAAGGGATATCAATTTGATAGTGAATATGCTACCAATATAAACATAATCAACAATGATACTTTTATAATGCCAGGACATGATGTAACTATAAGAGGAACCTGGTCACAACAAGGATTAGCTAAATCAATGGATGGAACTATTCATATAAAATTGAATGGGAAATTAAAAAAACAAGATAGTAAAACAACAATGACATTTGGTAAATCAATAGATAGAAACAAATTTGAAACTGTAACAACAGTTGATAATATATATGTTCCTTCTAATGCTATAGATAGTTGGGATGTATCAGAAGAGAGGAATGGATCTGTTATTGCATGGTACACTGATACTGACAACAATGAAATGTTTGAATTATATATAGGCCAAGAAGATAGAGTAGTAGCTAATCCAGATAGTTCAAGTGCCTTCAGGGGTTTTAGAAAAGCCAGAGTATTTGATTTGAGTTATTTTGATACTTCTAATGTTACAACTATGACTGCAATGTTTCAAGAAGCGGGATATGGTTTACCAACAACCTCTTCATTTGAAATAATTGGACTTGATAAATTTGATACTTCTAATGTTACAGCGATGAATTTAATGTTCGATGTTGTTGGATTTGTTTCATCTTCAGTAAATATAGGTGATATAAGTAACTGGGACACTTCAAATGTAACTAATATGTACCAAATGTTTCGCTATTTTGGATATAATGATCAAAATTTACAAATAGATTTAGGTAGATGGAACGTTTCAAAAGTAACAGATATGTCTGGTATGTTTTATGACATGGGTTATAATGCAACAACATGGAGTATAGGAGATTTAAGTGATTGGAATACTTCAAGCTTGAAAAAAACATATCAAATGTTTTATGACATGGGTTATAATGCAACAACATTCGATATAGGAAATTTAGGTGGTTGGGATACATCAAAAGTAACAAATATGTCATCTATGTTCGAACATGCTGGTGGAAATGCGACAACATTTAATATAGGAGATTTAAGTGGTTGGGATACATCTCAAGTAACCACTATGTCTGCTATGTTCTATTATGCAGGTTATAATGCAACAACATTTGATATAGGAGATTTAAGTGATTGGGATACATCCAAAGTAACTAATATAAGTTTTATGTTCTATTATGCAGGTTATAATGCAACAACATTTGATATAGGAGATTTAAGTGGTTGGAATACATCTCAAGTAACCAGCATGGGTAGTATGTTCTATTATGCAGGCTATAACGCAACAACATGGAATGTAGGAGATTTAAGTGGCTGGGATACATCAAAAGTTACAAATATGAGTAGTATGTTCTATTCTGCAGGCTATAGAGCAACAACATTTGATATTGGAATTTTAAGTGAATGGGATACATCCCAAGTAACCGATATGTCATCAATGTTCTATTCTACAGGCTATAACGCAACAACGTTTGATATTGGAGATTTAAGTGGCTGGGATACATCCAAAGTAACAAGTTTGAATCGTATGTTCTATTATGCAGGTTATAATGCACCAACATTTGATATTGGAGATTTAAGTGGCTGGAATACATCTCAAGTAACTAATATGAGTTATATGTTCTATTATGCAGGACGTAACGCAACAACGTTTGATATTGGAGATTTAAGTGGCTGGGATACATCCCAAGTAACCAATATGAGTAATATGTTCTATTCTGCAGGTTATAAAGCATCAACATTTGAATTAAATTTAAGTGGCTGGGATACATCCAAAGTAACAAATATGACTCAAATGTTCTATTATGCAGGTTATAATGCAACAACATTTGATATTGGAGATTTAAATGACTGGGATACATCCCAAGTAACTAGTATGCGTAATATGTTTAATTCTGCAGGTTATCTATCAACAACATGGAATGTAGGAGATTTAAGTAGCTGGGATACATCCCAAGTAACCGATATGTATAGTATGTTCTCTTACGCAGGATATGGTGCCACAACATGGAATAGTATTGGAACATTAAAAGTATATGCAACCAATATGAGTTATATGTTTAGTAATTGTAAAAATGCTAAAGCTACATTAAATATATATAGTAATCCAACTACGTATACAAGTGCATTTAGTAGTGCTGCTTTTGTTCAAGGTAGTGGAATAACAGTTAACTATAGTAGTGCGACAACAAATATCGATGCAATCATTGCAACAAAATCAAGTGTTTCTAACGTCGTTAAAGGTGATCAACTAGATTAATATATTATTGTTAAACTTGTTGAAAATAAATGTTATAAATTATATAATTAATAATAGAGAGGAGGAGTAACTTGAAGAAGATTTTTAAGAATAAAAAAGTATTATTTGTATTAATTGGTTTACTAGTAGTAGCTGTTACTTATCTTGGAATTAGTTTTAGTGAAGAATTAGAAAATGATGTTGAAGTTACTCCTGATACAACGCTTACTTATTATCTAAACGTTACCTATGATGGTATAGATAGAAATGGGGTTCATTCTGATGATACAACAATCGCTAATATAAATAGTGGTTATATGGAAGTAACAGATAGAATCCCTGATGGATTAACTTTTGAAGGTTTTGTTACTACAGCTGATGGAACAATTGGGGCGGTAAGAAGAAATGATGAAAGTGTAGGATGCCTTGGTAGAGTAGTAGATGATACAGAAGAAGCAACACTTGATGCAACCTCTGAAACATCAACAGAGTTTTATTATCATGGATTACATTATAATAAAGCTAATAGAACAGTAACTTTTAAAGTTAATAGATTACAGGCTGGTTGTAAATTAACTGTAGGTATTATTACAAGAACACCTGCAACAATAGATGATCCAGAAACTGTTGAAATAGAAAAACGTCGTGATTTCTATAACTTTGGTAATATTATTGAAAAAGCTTTATCAAAGAATTCTAATACAGTTCATGTATATATGGGTAAAGATAATTTACCAATGCATAATGTTATTTATAGTTATACAGGAACTGTTCCTAGTAATGCTCCTAGTGTACCAATAACTAGTAGTTATGTAGAAGGAAGCAGTGTTGGAGTAGCTAATAATCCAATGATAGAAGGATATACCTTTAGTGGTTGGACAACAAGTGATGCTACTATCTCTGATGGCGTCTTCTCAATGCCGGGATCTAATGTAACATTAACTGGTTCATTTACTGAAAAGACAAAATATGTTACTCGTTATTCACTTACTGGTACTACACCAAATGACTATGTTTTACCGCTTACTAAGAATTATTATCAAGATGCTATCGTTGAAGTAGATAGTATGAAGGCAGGAGATGTCTTTAATGGATATCGTTTCTTAGGATGGGGAACAAGTGATGCTGATGTAACAAGTGATGGAAACTTTGTTATGCCAAATCATGATGTAACTCTTGTAGGAAATTTTGAACTTGTAACATATACTGTTACATATGCTTTCTATGATACAGTTCTACCACCTAATAGTGATACTTTACTACCGCCTAGTGAAACTCATAGACCAGGAGAAGCAGTAACTCTTGCAACTATCGAGAATCCAACAGGTTATAGATTCTTAGGTTGGTATAAAGAAGATAACTTTGTAATGCCTGATGGTGATATAACAATTTATGGTGAATGGGCTAAACAAAATGGTACCTTTGAACCAACAATAACGAAAACTGTTAACGGTACACAAAATTTCTTTGGTGAAGGTGAAACTGTTAACTTTAATATCGTGGTTACAAATACTGCAAACTATGCTATACATGATGTAATAATAAGAGAGAATAATGAAAACGCTAGATTTGTAGCTTCACAAGATTATGAAATACAATCTAATCACTATGTA
>JAEEGJ010017259.1_pt1 | contig 16361 bp, 14 predicted proteins | sample 8958761 | NCBI WGS metagenome assembly JAEEGJ01 (sample SAMN16246546, study PRJNA631951) | gut metagenome | biome: gut microbiome; feature: rumen; material: RS-attached | host: Bos | place: Iran: Karaj | collected 2018-10
ATTGGAAATAAGGAACGCATTTAATCCTATATCAGAGTAGTACGGAAGGTACTGTCCCTTTGGCAGATACACCAGTTCGTTCATGAGCAGTGTAAACAGAAATATCATCCCGGCTCCTGCAAGATAAGCAATGTAATCCATCACAAGGAGTTCCAAAGCAACCTTCCTGTATATTTCCGCTTTGGTCAGTCCGATTGCCCTGAATACACCGAATTCATACCTTCTCTCAAGGTACTGTCCGGTTATGACCGAATTAACAACCACAGAAAGAATGATCGAAAGAAAAATGATACCTGCTCCGAATATCAGTATGAAGGGCTTGAACTGTTCGTCTATCAATTTCCTTTCAGGAATTGAAATATCAGCTTTCCGGTCACCCTGTATCTCTATGATATGCTGATACAGTTCATCTCCCGAAATATCCCTTCCCAGAACGTTCAGTCTTACAGGATCTCCCTCATACTCCGAATGCGCGACGTAAAAGACTATAAAGCTTTCATCGTCAAGAAGTGCTGCGATCCTGTAGCTTCCGAGAAATCCTTCCCTTACGCCGGAATCGATCACATCTCCCTTCTTAAGTCCATACTGGGCAGCAAGAGCTTTTGAGATACAGACAGTACCATCCTCAACCTCTGAAAGGTCTGCATTTATACCGAATACTTCAAAGGCGGTCTTAAGATCTTCAGGAGTTTCGAACACAAAGGAAGAGCTTCCCATCTGGAATCCCAGGGTGCTCATCCACTGAAGTCCGGCATATCCGCTGGGACTTCTGGGCATTACGATAAGTGACTCATCCTCAAGAAGATCTTTATAGAACTCCCCGAATTCCCTGTAATCCTCATCTGTTGACAGTGCACTGACATCGAACAGCTTATCCGAGTAATCCATATATGGATCCCAGTAATAATACACACTGTCTATATAATTACCCGCAAGAAAAAGAAGCGTCGTCAAAAAGAGCATGAAGATGATGATCAGGCTTCGTATTTTATTTTCCCTTATATAATAAAGCGGTGACAAAGGTCTCATTTGCTCAATTCTCCATCCCATATCTCCAGAACAAGATCGGCATCCGTCAGAATACTCTTATCATGGGTTATCACCATCACCAGTCTTTTTTCCGAATATTTCTTAAGTATCCTCATGACATTAAAAGCATTCTCATGATCCAGCGAAGCTGTAGGTTCATCGGCAAAGACTACTTTGGGATCATTGATCATAGCCCTTGCTATTGCGGTTCTCTGGCACTGTCCCCCGGAAAGCCTGGCGGGCTTTTTCACGAATTCCTTTTCCGAAAGTCCAAGCTCAGCAAGCAATGCCGATGCCTTTTCCTGCACCTCATTTTTGCTTCCCGTTGCGGCAACCATCACATTATCCAGTGCACTCATATAAGGAACCAGATAGTGCTTCTGGAATATGAATCCGAACTCAGTTCTGCGCAGTCTCTCTCGTTCTTTCCCGGTGACTGCCGTGATCTCAATGCCGTTATAGATTATGCTGCCTTCGGTAGGCTCCCTGAGGGTTGACAGACAGTACATAAGAGTACTCTTTCCGCTTCCCGAGGGTCCTATGATCCCTATCAGTCCCTTATCCGGAAGTGTCAGATCGATCTCCTTAAGGGCATATGTCTTGGAATCGGTGTTCATGTCATATATCATTGACAGATCTTTTACCTGGAACATTGATCTTCTCCTTTGGTTTCTCGTTTATTTTTCTACGGCATCTATTGTCCTGATCCTTGAAATGCAGGCAAGGGCAGGAATCTGAAGGATTCCCATCATGAATATGAATGTGGAAAGTATCTTGAACATATGCCCCGCATACAATACATGTCCTATCAGTCCTTTGGGTTCTATCACAAGCCTCTCTATCGCATATCCGCCTGCAAGGGAAAGGATCATGCCTGTCACAGCGGATATACCAAATATGATAAACATCTCACGGATCATCATCCCATAAATGTCTCCCCTTCCGTATCCTATGGAAGAATACAGACAGTATTCCGATACACGGTTTCTCATGTAAGACACATAGGTTACCAGGATAAGGATCGCAAGGAATACCATAACAACGATCATGATCACATTTACCGCAGAACCGATAGCATCCTCTACATCCTTGCGATAAGCATCCCTGTAATGAACTCCGTCAATGATGTTATCCGAACTCTTTATCTTTATGCCTTCTTCAATAAGTACCGAAGTAAGATTGATAACAGATTCATCGCCCAGCACCACGAGATACGACCCGCTGTTGGTATGTCCCATGGGAGTTCCCACAGAGATCATGCAATCCGATCTTATGGTTCCGACTATCTTAAAGGTCTCTCCATACCAGTCCTTCATGAAGTATCCGCCAATGCTGTATCCCATATTCTTCATGATGGTCTCATCCACCAGCATTTCGCCGTCACCGGCCGGCATCCTTCCCTCTGTCAGACGGGCTTCCATATGATCCAGAAAAGCCGGGATCCGTTCTGGTTCCATCAGCGGGGTTTCAGCTGTCTGCTGTCCCACCACCGACTGATACATGCTGTAAAGTATCTGTGCGTAGAATACATCGCTTATACCCGGTCTGCTTTTAAGTCTTTCGATAAGCTGTTCCTGTTTTTCGTTATAGGCTGCCTCAAGTTCCTCATAGGTCTCATAACCTTTTACATCAAGTCCGTAGGAGCTTCCTGTTATGGAGGCATATGAGATCTTCTTCGGAAGCTCCAGCATTATGGGCCTGAAGCTCTCCGATGTTGTCTGAAGAAGGGTGTAGATCACATACATCGTCATCAGAGAAAGACTTAGTGCGGATATCTGCACCAGCAGTACGCGCATATTGTTTTTTACATATTTCCATGCCGAAAGTTTCATTTTCAATTCCTTCAAATGATGTTAAGGGATGCCGCATTCCGTTCATCTCTTTATGATCCCATACTACAACCTTAAGATCATGCACAACAGTGACCGCAGTCATGTATTTAATGACTTGATACATGACCGTGGTAAGGGATTTATCATCCGAATCCATGACCGTGGTCATATAGCATAAACAGTATGGGAATTAACGTGGATCCGGATATTGTGAATAATAAAACAATAGTGGCGGAAAACGTTTTTATACTATAGAATGGAAATATACATGCTAAGGAAAGCGTGGCTGAATGAGTGACAAAGTTCACAATAAAGACAATCGAATAATCGAAACCACCCTTAACAATATGTATGATGCCGGGAAAAGACCTCCCGAGCGCATATTCTGGTTTCTTGTGGTGGCATATCTCATCACCAATGTTGTGGTCTCCTCTACCGCCACTTCAGGAGGTACTATCTCATTCGGCGAACACAGCATACAGGTTTACACATTTGCCGGAGTATTCTCATCTATCTCCAATATGTGTGTGATATTCATGTCAGTCTATTATGGCAAAAAGGGATATTGGAGCGGTCTTACACTGCTTCTGATCCAGCTTCCGCTTGTCCTCCTAAGCATCATCAAAGGACACAATCTTAACAGCATTCCGGGTGTATTTGGTTCTCTGCTGACCATGACCGCCATTACCTTTGTATATTTCAACGGAAAAAAGATCGACAACTACCAGAAAAAACTGCGTGACGTTGCCGTCACTGACATTCTTACAGGTATCCCCAACGGATTTGCCTGTGATGAGCTTGTAAATACCCTGACCCGCAGGAATGAACCCTTTGCCAATGTGACCATCAATCTGAACGCCTTCAAGAGCATCAACGATACCATGGGATTTGATGCAGGCAATCAGATCCTCATGGATACCGCGTACAGGTTAAAAAGTGTGGCCGAAAGCGGAGAAACAGGAACCTTTGATTTTGTGGGAAGAACCTCCGGCGATGAATTTTCTCTTATCATACGGGGATACAAAACACCTGATGAACTGTATAAAGTCATCCAGATATATGATGAAGCCATCAATAAGCAATATACGGTTCTCGACTGTGACCTGTTTGTTTCAGCTTCTTTCGGATATGCTCTGTACCCTGAGGATGGCGACACCCTTGACTCTGTGATCTCCCACTCCAACATTGCAATGAATGAGGTCAAGCGTAAAAACAACGGTAACCATATCCTCAGATATACCGAAGATCTCAACCAGAACAAGAAGCTCATAGAAATGGAGAGCAAGATAAGATCTGCGATAGATAATGACAGGGTCTTTTTCATGCTCCAGCCACAGTTCGATATGGAACACAGGCTCCGCGGTTTTGAGGCACTGGCCCGTATAAAGGATAAGGACGGCACGATCATCAATCCGGGAGACTTCATCCCCGTTGCAGAGAAGGTCGGACTTATCGATAAGATAGACGGTATCATCTATAAAAAAGCAGGTGGATTTATAGGAGAACATATTAAGAAAACCGGCTCAAAGGTTACCTTAAGTATCAATGTATCCGTCATGCATCTTATGAAGAAGGACTTTATCGATGAAATCTCGTCTCTACTTAGGACCACAGGTATTCCGGCTGATCAGCTTGAAGTAGAGATCACCGAATCGGTTATGATCGAATCTCTTGAAAAAGCAATGGACCGCATCAGCACTCTTCACATGATGGGTATTAAGATCGCAATAGACGATTTCGGAACAGGATTTTCATCCTTAAGCTATCTTAGCGAATTTCCTGCCAACCTTCTTAAGATTGACAAGGCCTTCATCGACAAGCTTCTTACCGGAGAAACATCAAAGCAGTACGTTGCAGGCATCATCTCCCTCGGACACACCATGGGATTTGATGTCATCTCGGAAGGAGTCGAAGAAGATGAACAGCTTGAGGTCCTCCAAAGAATAGGCTGCAATTACATCCAGGGATTCATATGGGGACGTCCTCTCCTTCCCGAAGATGCTGAGAAGCTCATTACCGACTGAAGGATACGAAATATCATTACAGAATACTAACAGGGGAGCCTGAAAGGCTCCCCTGTAAAATTTTTAGATTTAAAATGTGATCCTGATGTACAGATCCGGTACGTATCGTATTATATTTCAGGCCGCTTTTACGACATACTCGGTATAAAGTCTGTAATATTCACCGATCGCATCTTCAAACAGGCCGCGGAAATCCTCATCCTTATACAGACCGTCATTATTCTGTCTGATCCCGTCAAAACTCAGATGACATATCGCAGGGGGATTGTTAAGATCAAGTAATATCGCATTCCTGAGCTGTTCTGTTGTCTGATAAACAAGATCTGCTGACCAGAACTGATCCCCCGACTCATTACTCCATTTAGTAAATACAAGCTTGCATCCGATGGGAGTTGTCTTTTCTATAGCACCTGCAAGGTCATAATCCTCTGCACCGAGTGCAGCAAGCACGCTTCCTATATTGGAATCATGCCCGCACAGGAATGTGAACTTCCTGTTACTCATACCCATCTCATAATCGATCTCTTCAAGTAAAGGATTGGCAACATTGATCGCAACAAGAGGCGCTGTAAAAAGTACATCCCCATATACATCCTTTATCTCTGCAATCTGTTCCCACTCTTCCATGGTAAGCTCATTACCGAATGCAGCTTTCACGGCATCACTCTCTTCATAGTACTGCAGAGTCAGTGCATCGCTGACGGAACATGCTGTTTTCAGGGAACCTGATACTGTTGGTTCTGCCCCTGTGACAAGGGAGAAGATGCTGTCGTCAGTAACAAATCCGGTAATATCTCCGTTCTTGTAACTTTCGGAATCTGTAAGTCCGATCACCTCTGAAAGCAGTTCGTAATTGTCTTCAAGACCGGCTATACGGTCTTCAAACATATCCAGTATCTGATCCTTGGCATCTGCTGCGTATTCGTCGGTACAGAAGGTAAGCTGCGGAGTGAATACAGGATCCATCTTATCGAACTCTGCATGATATTCAACTTCAAGTCCTGCAGTAGGAAGAAGCGCCGATGCAAAATACTGAGCTGTTGCTATGGTACGCTGTTTGGAATTGGCATATATCCTGAACTCTCCGGGCGCAGGATCATAACCCGCTGTGATAAGCCCTTCCTCCTCCATCCATTTGCGGAAGTAATGACCCATTTCCGTTTCAAGGACTCCTCCTCTGAGTGACAGTTCACTAGGTGCGGATGTCCATTCGAACCAGTCATAGGGTGTTATGGAACCCAGAACAGAGCCTGCTCCGCTTAAGGGGGATCTGATATTATGTCTGCTGAGAACGATCACCTGCTCAAGCGTATATCCCTCATAGGATATGCTCCGGGTGATGTCCTCCTGATCAGCATCATCTGTGTCTTCATTCTCCGGATCAGCCTGGTCATCATTATCTTCTTCGTCATCATCCCCCGAACCGGCATCAGCATTCTCCACTCTTTCGATATCCTCAGACTGATCTATGGTGAGATCAAATCCTGCAAACATCTCATTATCCGGAATCTGCATCTCAAATCCGTCGGTATCATCCCAGGTAATAGTCCCCTGAGTGAGCTTAAGCCCCAGCACATGCCCGCCCATAGTCCTGTCATCGGAGATAAAGTGAAGATGCCATCCGGTGGCATTAAGATCCTTCATATAAGGCGGACAGTAAAGACATACCAGCGTACCATCCACATTCTCGTAATCAAAGAAAGTCTGATCAGTCTCAAGCACCGTTGCAAGAGGCTTATAAGGCTCTTCCTGGGCCAGCTCGCTTCTGACATTTATCTCGGAAAATCTTCCATCGATCCTGACCATGTAGAACCTGTTGATGCCCCTTTCCTCAACTGTTTCATTCAGAATATCAAGGAGCGAACCGATATCTCCTATTCTCCTGATATCCATCTCCATATCACTGTCAAGAAATGTCACATTGGAGAAGGGAACTGTCTCGGTATCAAGCACCTCCTCAACAGTGCCATCACCTGCAGCACGGTACACTTCACCATCGATGACTATCATCTCACCGTTAAGGGCGTCGAATGTACCAAGGCCTGTGTCACCATGCTCCTTAAGTTCTTCAACAGTTATACTTCCATGATAATCCCCGAATGTAAGCCCCTGCAGAAGGGACACCTGGAACATCACATCCCTCTGTTCATCTGATACGGAAACATCCGGGAATTTATCGGATAATGCACGGTCTGTACGGCTTCTTTCCCCTCTTATAGTTCCGGAGCAGGCTACAAGTGAAAATGTCATCATAAAAGCCATTGAAACAGATATAATCTTCTTGATCATCATATTTTTCTGTCCTTTTTATCTGTTAACTTATCCGGAGATACAATATCCCCATTTAACTTTACCATTATAGAAAAAAAGTGTAAGGAAAGCATACTTTTACTTAAGCGGACTGTACTTTCTTATGACAGATTCTGCACCGCGCAATCCGTCTGCAGCTGCCGAGGTTATCCCTCCGGCATATCCTGCTCCTTCTCCGAGAGGATAGATACCTGAGATTGAGCTCTCCATATTCCCGTCACGAGGGATACGGACAGGGGAGCTTGTCCTGGATTCGACTCCTGCCATAATGACTTCGGGTGCATCGAAGTTCCTGATGGTATGTGCAAAGGAGGTCATTCCATCCACAAACAGCCTGTTGATCTTTTCGTTAAAAATACCGGTAAGATCACACCATTCATATTCACCTTTAAAGACAGGTTCAAAACTTTCACCTCTGCATCCATCATCTGAAGATTCGGAGGAGACTGTACTGTTCTCTGTTTTAATCACTGTATCCTTAAATTCACCGTATCTCTGAGCCGGGATCCTGCCCTGGGCAAGATCATACGCTCTCTTTTCAAGATTCCTCTGATATTCAATACCCGCAAGAGGATGATCCGAAGGATACTCGGATACGGGTATGCTGACGACTATGGCAGAGTTGGCATTGGCAGAGTCTCTTCCGCTGTAGCTCATCCCGTTAACACAGAGTTCTCCCTCTTCGGATGACGCATTTACCACATATCCTCCGGGACACATACAGAATGAGAACACGCCCCTGTCTTCAAAATTTGCCGTAACCTTATAGGGAGATGCACCAAGCAGTTCTGCAGCTTCGTATGAACCGTATCTGTCGAGGTTGATCATCTTCTGTGGATGCTGCACCCTGAAACCCGCTGCAAAGGGCTTTTGTTCCATCTTAAGGCCGTTATCATACAGCATCTTATATGTATCCCTTGCTGAATGTCCGGTTGCAAGTATGAGCACCTCACACGGGATTTCCTCCGGTGCTCCTTCACGGTCTGTGACAGTTACCGAAACAACTCTTCCTTCATTCATGGCAATACCTGTCAGTTTGGTTTCAAATCTGACTTCACCGCCGTTTTCGATTATCTTTTCCCTGATACTCTTGACAATACCCGGAAGAATGTCCGTACCAAGATGAGGCATCTGTTCATAGAGTATATCAAAAGGTGCTCCGTTATCAGAGAAGATCTTCAGGACTTCATGGATCCTTCCGTCCTTATCCTTAACGGATGTTGCCAGTTTGCCATCCGAAAATGTACCTGCACCTCCCTCACCGAATTGAACATTCGATATGGTATCAAGAACTCCGGTTTCCCAGAATCTCTTTACATCATTCTTACGCTCTTCAACGCTTCTGCCCCTCTCGATAATAAGCGGCTTATATCCCCTGAGTGCCAGTTCGTATGCGCAGAAAAGTCCTGCAGGACCCATACCTGTGATAACAGGTCTGTGTGTCAGTTTTTCATTGCCGCCTTCGGGTGCTTTATATAAGACAGGAGAAAAAACAGAAACTGATGCATCCTTTCTTAACTTCTTCAATATCTTCTCATCATTAACTGTCCTGACCCAGACACTGTATACGTTAAAAAGCTCCGGTTTCTTACGTGCATCCAGAGACTTTCTTATGATACCCAGTTCAAGGATATCTTCTTTCCTGATACCCAGTTTACGTGACACTGCTTTGATCAGGCCTTTATCATCTTTTGATGGTGCGCATTTAAGCTGGTCTATACGGATCATTTCATAACACTCCTGCCTGCGATAAGCCCGGTTGCCCAGGCAAGATAAAGATTGTATCCACCGCATTTTCCGTCTATATCGAGAAGTTCTCCCGTAACATAAGCACCGTTTACATCTTTCAGCATACAGTTCTTATCTACAAGACCGGGAGAAATACCGCCGCACATAGTCTGTGCCTTCTCTTTACTCTCCGTACCAGTCACGGTGAAGGTAAGATCCTTACACAGTGTGATCAGTCTGTCGATATTATCTGAGGGAATCTTTGATACTTCATCCCTTCCGGATATTCCTGCTTTCAGATAGATATACTTGGCGAGCTTATCATTGATCATTCCATTAAGGAACTCATATATCTTCCTGTCAGGATGAGTATTTATATTATTCATGATGTATGATGACAGTTCATCACTTGTCATTTCCGGCATAAGATCGATACAGACCGTAACATATCTTTCCATATCAAGGTACACGGAGGCCTGTCTGCTGATCTGAAATACGGGGATTCCCGAAATGCATTCTTTTGTAAACTGAAGTTCACCCTCATCGCTCCCAAGGAGTTCATCACCGGAATAAAGAGATACCCTTCCCTTTGCCCTGACACCTGCGCAGGATGTTATATCTTCCGATACAGTAAGTCCGCATAATGCAGGAAGATTATTTCTGAACCTGTTTTTATCCTTCAAAAGAGAGCCGAACATCACAGCAGGATCGGAATCCTTTATCTCAAAACCGCCTGAGCCGAGTCCGGAGGCAAGGATAACACGGTCACATTTCACCTGCGAATCATTTACTTTAAGCAGGAAACCATCATCCGATCTTTCAATACATGTTACAACTGATGAATAAACCGGTTGCACTCCTGCGCTGTTTAATTCGGTCATAAGTGCATTCAGAACAGATGATGCCTGCATCGATCTGGGATACAGATATCCGTTTTTCGATACAGTGATAATTCCGAGTGAATCAAAGAAAGATTTCAGATCATAGGCAGTAAATGAAGAAATGAGTTCATCAAGAAACTCATCACCTTCCCTGTCCGAAGTATAGAAACACGATGCATCAAGGTATTCATTACCAAGATTACATCTGCCGTTACCGGTGGCGAGGATCTTTCTTCCCGGTCTGTCGGATGCTTCATAGATAGTTATCTGAGCGGGATCGGCACCGCTTCTTATTGCAGAAATGGCTGCAGTCATCCCGGATGCACCGCAGCCAATGATCGATATCCTCATTTCAGATCACCTTTAGAATCTGTCCAAGCGAGTACAGCACTCCGCCAAGGGGCATGAGTTTCAGTTCCGCATCCGTATAATTCCTCAAAAGAAGGAGAACGGAATGATATATGATCAGCCCTATGGGAATACACATGATCATTGTAAAGAGATTACCCAGATGAGCAGCTGCAGCATTTGTTATGAGCAGCATGAATATCGCGGTAACGGCACCGGACACCACAGGAAGAAGTACATTCCTGAGAGGATCGAACACCATTCCCATTTTAAGATAAGTAATGACGCACCACATGATCATGGAGACAGCCGAGTATACTATCACGGCTATTGTAAATCCCATGTAGAAGCTCAGCTGCGAACCTCCGCATATCCTTACCGCCATGATGGAAAGGAGTCCGGCAACCGCATCGGCTATGATCCTGAGAAGACGGTCATCCCTCATCATGCAGAGCTGATCCGCAAAAAGAGCCATGGATAAGAATACTGATGCCATAACAATTAGTCTGAGTTCTGTCGAAAGGGACATTCCGGACTCTGCGAGAAGCAGTCTTCCGATCAGCTTTGCTACTGCAGCAAAGAATCCTGTACAGAAAACCGAAGTGATCGCCACGATATGTATTCCAAAATCAAAATATGATCTGGACATTCCCTTTTCATTTTTACGCACACTGTTCACCCAGCTGACAGATGCGGCTGTTCCGCTGTAACCTGCAGCGATGGAGGATATGGCAAAGGGAATGAACAGAACGGTAAATGCCGTTCCTATGACTGTTGCGTCATGAGCCGATGAAGCTGCGGCAACAAGGAAAATGCAAAATACGGTGCCATGCACAAGACTTCCGGCTCTCTTCTTCCAAAGGTTCAGAAAAACGGCAACCGGTCTGTCCTTGCCGGAATATGATTCGTAACCGCCGGCCGTCTTCACCTTCAGGCCCAGCCTGACAATGAACAGGAAAGCAAATACCAGTGCTTCCGAAATACAGAAACCGATAAAAAGTCCGGAAGATGCATATACATATTTAAGGTCATCGTCCATAAGAAGCGTGGCCGCAATGACACCTTTGTCATAAAATGAACTCATGAACAGATATCCCAGGAAGATCCTGAACACTTCTCTTACAAGCCCTGAAATGCATATGGCTTTATCGCCTGATGAAACCGATGCATATCCGATCAGATACTCGTTGATCATCCTGAAGAAAAAGAAAACAGCCAGATAAATACCAAGATACCTGCCCTTAGGAAGTCCCATAACTCCTGACATAAGCTTAAAGTTCAGCACTCCGCAAAGTATGGCTCCGATGACACCGAACACAAACTGATTCACAAAAGCCATGGACAGAATGCTCATAGCATTATTCCTCTGTCCCTTTGAAAGTCTGGCTCTTACCATTCTCGAAACAACGTCGGAGAATCCCTCCCCCAGCACCATCCATATCAGCGCACATACCAGATACGAACAGACCATATATCCTGTTCCCGTATCGGAAAGAATATGTCTGTACACAAATACGGAAAGTACAGATATCAGAAGTGCGATATATCCTGTCTTTTTCTTATAGATAAAGTTTTTCATCAGTTTCCTCTTGTGATGCCTAATCTGTCCAGTATATTTTCCTGTCTGGAGAACATATCCTTTTCTTCATCAGGTGTCATATGGTCATATCCGCAGAGATGAAGACAGCTGTGAGCCGTAAGAAACGCCATCTCCCTTTTTACGCTGTGTCCGAACTCCTCCGCCTGTGAAAAGATCCTGTCGGCGTTAAGTATTATATCCCCGAGCAGAAGTTCCCCTGTTTCCGGATCTGTATAATCAGCTTTTCTTTCATCCGGAACGGTAAAATCAGAAGGTCTCTCAAAATCAATGTTAGGAAATGAAAGAACATCCGTAGGAGAATCAATCCCCCTGTAATCCCTGTTGAGCTGTCTGATGCCTTTGGAATCCGTTATCAGAACATTCACGGATGCATTATCAACAGGCGCTCCTTCAGATGAAAATGCCTCCAGGCACACGGTCCTTATAAGCCCGGATTCATCAAATCCAAAATCCTCTTCCGTTTCATTTTCAATGTAAAAAGTCATTATTTATGCTTTCTGTCCTGTGTTCTCTTATTCTCGTAATCTTCGTATCTCTTTACTATCTTCTGTACAAGAGGATGCCTTACAACGTCCTTGCTTGTAAGTCTGCAGAATGCGATCTCATCCATGCTTCCGAGAACCTTCATGGCAACATCAAGTCCCGAAACGGTTCCGGGTGCAAGATCCTTCTGTGTGGCATCTCCCGTGACGACTACCTTGGAACCGAATCCGATCCTTGTAAGGAACATCTTCATCTGCGCAGGAGTTGTATTCTGTGCTTCGTCCAGTATGATGAACGCATTATCAAGAGTTCTTCCTCTCATATATGCAAGAGGAGCCACTTCGATAAGCCCTTTCTCCATATTGAGATTGAATTTTTCAGGGCCCATTATCTGAAATAGCGCATCATACAGCGGTCTTAGATACGGATCCACCTTGCTCTGAAGATCACCGGGAAGAAATCCCAGCTTTTCACCTGCCTCTATGGCGGGTCTCGTAAGGATGATCCTTCCCACCTCTTCGTTCTTGAACGCAGTGATTGCCATAGCCATGGCAAGATAGGTCTTACCCGTACCTGCAGGACCTACACCGAAGGTTATCATCTTATCCCTGATCGCACCGACGTAGGCTTTCTGACCGAGAGTCTTGGGCAGTACAGGCTTTCCTGCAGCTGTATGACAGATAACATCGGAGCCGGTCTCACTGAGCGCACCTTCGTGGTCTTCCGAAGCTTCTTCTATTGCATAGTTGACACTCTGTTCTTCTATCTCGTTGCCCTTTCCGGAATAATCCTTAAGATCCATTATAACTGACATAGCCTTTCTGGCATTCTCTTCATCTCCGTAAACATAGAGATATCCGTTTCTTGATACCACTCTTACGTTCATTGAGGACTCAACCTTTTTGATGTATGCGTCCCTCATGCCGAAGATGTTTCTCATCTCATCGCCTGTCAATTCGGCTTTTATTGAAAATCCTTCCATTTAACCTCTCTGAGAAAATCATTCAATTATCATTTTGATCAGATCCTGTGGTGCAGGCTCTGCATCTGATATAACATACGAAGCTTTAAGCTTGTCCGCAGCTTCGGACAGATTCTTTTCATCGTTATAATATACGATGGCTAGGTCATCACCGGTCCCTACATGATCTCCGCGTTTCTTAAGGAGTCTGATGCCTACGGACAGATCTATCACATCCTCCTTGGATGCTCTTCCGCCTCCGAGCATCATGCATGATACTCCCACTTCATCGCATATGATTCTCTCAACATATCCGGATCTGTCAGCCTTTATGGTGATGCACTTATCCGAAACCTTAAGCGTCTCGGGATGGTAGACCTGATCTGCACTTCCGCCCTGTGCCTCAATAAATTCCCCAAGCTTTTTAAGAGCAGCGCCGCTCTTTACAGCTTCCTTTGCAAGAGCACGCGCTTCATCAACAGATGATGCCCTGCCTCCGAGCATTATCATATATGACGCAAGTGTCATAACAAGTTCCGTAAAATCCTCAGGGCCTTTACCCATAAGAGTATCTATGGCCTCTCTTACTTCGATGGCATTACCCACGGCATTTCCAAGAGGCTGATCCATATCGCTTATGACTGCAATGCACTTTCGTCCTGCTCCCTTTCCAATCCGTACCATCTCCTCTGCAAGAGCCTTTGAATCCTCAAGAGTCTTCATGAAAGCCCCGCTTCCCGTCTTTACATCAAGTACAATGGCATCTGCGCCTGCGGCAAGCTTCTTGCTCATTATGGAGCTTGCTATAAGGGACATGTTCTCAACTGTTCCGGTAACATCCCTAAGGGCATAGAGCTTCTTATCTGCGGGAGCAAGATCGGCTGTCTGTCCCATTATCGAGATGCCTATCCTGTTCACATTATCAATGAACTCAGATGTGGAAATGGATACATTGAATCCGTCGAAGCTTTCCAGCTTATCGATGGTTCCTCCTGTATGTCCGAGTCCTCTTCCGCTCATCTTGGCTATTGGCACACCGCATGCCGAGACGATGGGAGTAAGGGCAAGAGAAGTCTTATCACCGACGCCTCCCGTAGAATGCTTGTCAACCTTGATCCCCCTGATCGCGGAAAGATCCAGTTTATCGCCGGAATTCTCCATTTCGGTGGTCAGAGTCAGAGTCTCTCTTTCATTCATTCCACGGAAATAGATCGCCATCATCAGTGCGGAAACCTGATAATCGGGTATCTCTCCTTTTGTATATCCTTCTACGAAAAAAGAGATCTCTTCATCAGTGAGTTCATTCCCGTTTCTTTTAGACGTTATGATGTCCACCATTCTCATGACCAGATCTCCTTTCAATCCAATAAAATATTAAATTATGCCTTTATCACGGCTTATTAACGTATCTTCTTTTTACAGATATCCGCAAGAACACAACCCTCGCACATGGGACCCTGTGCCTTGCACACAGCTCTTCCGTGGTCCACAAGTCTGTGACAAAGTGCTCCCGATTCTTCAGGTGGAACGATCTTCCTGAGCTGCATCTCCACCGAAAGCGGATCCTTAGAGCCATCGGACAGTCCAATCCTTCCTGAAAGCCTTATGCAATGCGTGTCACACACATATGATTCCTTGCCGAAGATATCTCCCAGAATAAGATTGGCACTTTTTCTTCCAACCCCCGGAAGACTGAGCAGTTCCTCCATTGTATCCGGGACCCTTCCGCCAAACTTCGTAACCAGCATGCTCATGCAGGCCTTGATATCCTTAGCCTTTGTCTTGAACAGTCCGCAGGGTCTTACTATGCGTTCAATATCAGACAGATCTGCCGAAGCAAGTGCTTCAGGCGAAGGGTACTTTTCGAACAGTTCGGGTACAGTCTCATTGACCCTCTTATCCGTACACTGTGCGGCAAGCCTGACACTGACCAGAAGCTGCCATGCATGTGTAGTATCAAGGGTACAGACAGAATCGGGATATTCCTTTTTCAGACGGAGGATCACTTCCTCTGCCAGCTGTTTTTTTCTCATTTGTGATACGGTTCTCCGCGCATTATCCTGAAGGCCCTGTATATCTGTTCAGAAAGGATCACTCTCATAAGCTGATGCGGAAATGTCATATCCGAAAAGCTGAGCTTTTGATCCGCCCTTTCAGAGACCGATCGGTCAAGCCCGTTGGAACCGCCTATTATAAATGCTATATCGCTTTTGCCGGATACGAACAGATCTGACAGCATCTTCGAAAAGCCTTCGGAATTCGTCTTTTTTCCCTTTATCTCGAGAGTGATGACGTGCATGCCGGGCTTCAATTGCTTCAGTATCCTCTCTGCCTCTCTGGCAAGTATCACGGATGCATCTCCGCTTCCAAAGCCCTGGTCCGATTCATCCTCTACTTCGATGATCCTGAAAGTGCAATACCCGGAAAGTCTCTTGGAATATTCCGCTATTGCATCACGATAGAATGACTCTTTGATCTTCCCTACGCATATGATACTTATATTCATTCGGTTCTCTCTTCAAATATCATGTCATAGATCTTGTCATCTATCAGATCATCGAGAAATGCAGGATCAATGCCTACGAATTTTCTGCCTATGGCTTTTTTAAGATAATCGGCTCTCTTGAAATACAGGATCTCAGGCTCATCGCCATCTTCAACACCCGCAAGCTCATCGATACCGTTATGATCAAGTTCCTTCTCTACATAATCCAGTATCCTCTTTTCCAGAGTGTGATCTGATTTTGCTTTTTTCTCAAATATTCCCGCACTCCTTATAGAGGTTATTCCCATCACAAGAAAGAGAACAGAAACAGCAAACAGCACACCGTAGGAAAGATACGGATTACCCAGATATTCCGGGATTACCCGGATCACGGTCAATATGACAAAAACAACTCCAAGACCACCGATAACTGTAAGAAGTAAACCGGTTGAACGGTAATCCGTGGCCTTGTCATTATTTCGGATATAAGGTGCTCCGGTCTGCGGTTCTTCGGAAGAAGGCTGAGGATCTTCAGCCTTTTCCGAATAGCCGTAGCTTTCGCTTAATTCCTTTTCATCGCCGGACATATGATCATCCTTTTATGAATTCATCAATAGCCTTAGCTGCTTCCTTACCGGCGCCCATGGCGAGGATAACGGTTGCTGCACCTGTTACGGCAT
>JAEEGJ010017260.1_pt1 | contig 16360 bp, 10 predicted proteins | sample 8958761 | NCBI WGS metagenome assembly JAEEGJ01 (sample SAMN16246546, study PRJNA631951) | gut metagenome | biome: gut microbiome; feature: rumen; material: RS-attached | host: Bos | place: Iran: Karaj | collected 2018-10
CCAGATTCTCGATATTCTGCCGCTTGAGTTCGTTGCGGCAGGCATTGATCCGGTGCTCCAGGTCCTCGGAGACGGCAATTCCGAAGTCTTCCTTATGCCCGGACAGGACGGTGTTCATCCGCGTAAGCGCTTCCTCCACGAGCGTGAACATCCTCCGGATGCCCTCGTCCATTTCCGGCGTAAACGTGATTTTAGTCGCCCGTTTGCGGCGCAGGATGCGGGCCAGGTTGAAACAGCTGTCGCCCACGGACTCGAGTTCGCCGATCTGGCGCAGCATCGCACGGATCTTTTCCTTGGTTTCGTCGGACAGATGGGCTTCGCCGACGGCGCTCAGGTACCGGCCGATCTCATTCTCCATCCGGTCGCTGCCCTCTTCTCCCTTGCGGATGCGCTCGAAGAGCTTGCCGAAGGCCTGCTCGTCCTCCGTCGCATACATTTCTTTCACCTGTTCGAACATCCGCTGCGTATTCTCTCCGAAGACCGCGATTTCCTTCTGCGCCTGCAGGACGGAGATTTCCGGCGTGTTCATGATACCGACGCGGATGTACTGCAGACGGAATTCGTCCTCATCTTCGGTCGGCCGGGGCTTGATGAGGAAGCATACGATCCGCTCGATCTGCGGGATGAACCAGATCAGGATGGCGGTGTTGATTACGTTGAAGCACGTGTGGAAGGTCGCCAGGGCGAAGGAAAGCTGCGTAGGACTCTGCTCCGACGCCATCGGATCGAGCCGGACGATGCCGCAGACCATCCGCACGAACGGGAAGAAGAAAATGAGCACCCAGATGACGCCGAAAACATTGAACAACAGGTGCGCCATGGCGGTCCGCCGGGCCTGGGTATTGGCACTCAAGGCGGCCAGATTCGCCGTGACGGTGGTGCCGATGTTCTCTCCCATGACCAGGGCGATGCCCTGATAGATGGAAATGGCGCCGGTCGCACAAAGGACCATCGTAATGGCCATCAGCGCGGCGGAACTCTGGACGAGAGCCGTCAGGATGGTTCCGATCAGCAGGAAGAGCAGGATGGTTCCGTAATTCGTCTTGAAACTCGAGAAGAATTCAACGACGGCGGGTTTGCTCGCCAAATCCATCTCCACCCCCGTGGCCCTGAGTATCCCCAGCGCAAAGAGCAGGAAACTGAGCCCGAAAAGGAAGTCGCCGATATAGCGGTGTTTTCCGATCTGGATCAGGATGATGCCGACGAGGAAGGCCGGCCAGACCACATTGACGATGTTGAAGGAAAAGCCCGCCGACATGATCCAGGCGCTCATCGTTGTGCCGATGTTGGCACCCATGATGATGGAGATCGCCTGCGTCAAAGTCAACAGCGCCGCATTCACGAAAGAGACCGTCATCACGGTCGTTGCGGCGGAAGACTGGACGGCGACGGTCACCAGGGCACCGGTGGCGACGCCGGACAAACGGTTGGAAGTCATGGCACCCAGAAGATGTCTTAACTGCGGGCCGGCCATTTTCTGCAGGGCCTCGCTCATCATCTTCATGCCGAATATCAGGAGGGCGATGGCGCCCAGGAGCTTCAAAGCGATCAGCATATGGAGAGATTATACTGCAAATATACGCACCGAGGCCGATTCTCTCAAGTAAAAATCCAATTGTAACAGAATTGTAACGCCTGAAAAGGGATTTGTAACCGCCTGGAAATCTCTTTTTGTTACCTTGCGGAAACCCGTTGAATTATGAAAAAGATGCTTCTATTTGCTTTGCTCACAGCACTGTTCATCCTTACCGGATGCACCATCGGCATCAAGCAGACGCCGAAAGCGGTCCGGCAGGCCTTCGACGCCCTGTTCCCGGGCGCCACGCATATGGAATGGGAGAAAGTGTTATCCACGTACAAGGTGGAGTTCTACCACGACGGACACGAAAAAGAGGCCCAGTTCGACAAAGAAGGCGCGTGGCAGCGTACGAAGACGGAACTGTCCTTCTTCGAAGTACCCGCTCCGGTCATGAACGCAGCCCTGGAATACAGCGACCGGGAAATCGACGATGTCCTCCTTTTTGAACAGCAAGACGGAGTCCCCGCCTACTATCAAATCGAGTACGACCGGGAACTGCCGGCTCGCGACAAACGTCTCCTCCTGTTCCCGGACGGAACTGTCTTTACGGGCAATTGACGTCTCAGTCACCCGCTTTGGCTTCTTGGCACCGGACAAGTCTGAAATTAAGGGCCCGGTTGGGATTCTTTTGGAAAAAGTGCTATCTTTCCGAAGAAAAACGAAAACGGTTTCCGTATGAAAAAGATTCTGTTCCTGCTCATCATGTCCGCCGCCACGGCCGTGGTGCGCGCCCAATCCATCGAACCCCCGTATCCCGAAGGTCCGGGCCTGGAATTCGTCTGTGAACTGCGGGTCAACTGCGGCCCCGCCTACACCGTCGGGAAAACCGCCCACGGCACCCGGATGGTGATTCCCATCCTGGGCGGCACCTTCTCCGGCCCCGCCATGAAAGGGGAGATCATCGGGGGCGGCGCGGACTACCAGCTGGTGGACCAGGAACGCGGCCGCAATGAAATCGAGGCCATCTACTCCATCAAGACCGATGACGGCGTCTTCATCCATATCCGCAACTGCGGACTGATCACGATGAACCGCGGCGAAAACGGCGCGCCAAGCTTCTATTTCCGCACGGCACCGAAGTTCGAAGCGCCGCAGGACAGCCCCTATGACTGGCTCAACAACGCCATCTTTGTCTGTATGCCCGGCCCCGCCACCGACTGCATCTGCCTGCGCGTCTGGAAGGTCCTCTGACCGCACCGCTGTCATATAATACAACGGGAGGCATCCGTCTGGATGCCTCCCGCCTTCTTAAAACCAACCAATTATAACCAAATCCAACGATTTTAAGGAACAATGATCTGTTTGCCCAGCACCAGCTTGTCGCCGGAGTCGTCGACCGTCCAGTACTGCGGCTTGCGGGGACCGTTGCCCTCTACGTGGTGAACCACATAGCGGAGTTCGCCTTCGAAGGTGCGGAACAGCATGCCGTGGCCGGAGTTGTTGGCCAGGAACGGTTCGGGCTCCTGGACCCACGGGCCGGAAATCTTACCGGACTCGGAGTAGCACACGGCCTGGAGGTAGCGCTCCTTGCCCCAGGTGGACCAGAGCATGCCCAGCTTGCCCGTCTGCGTACGGAACATCTGCGGACCATCGGTCACCCAGCCGGGCATCTTCAGGCCGAAGGTGGCCTCGCCCAGGCCGTTCATCTCGCCGCAGCAAGGCAGCTCGCTGGCGCGGAACATCGTGACGGGCTTTTCGGAGATGGTGCGGGTCAGATCCTTGGACAGCTCGATATAATCCATAGTGCCGTCGATAATCTGGGTCCACTCATGGACAAAAATCATATAGATATGGCCATCCTCTTCGTAAAGGGTACCGTCGATGCAGTCCCAGTCATGCGGCTGGTAGTCATAACCCGGCGTGACGGAGAACGGCACGAACGTGCCTTCCGGACTTTCCGAACGGAGCAGATAGGTCTGGTTGTGGGGCACGTTGTAGCGGCGGGGAACCTGCTGGATGAGGTCGCTGTGGTCGCTCCATGTACCGGCGTAGTAGTAATAGTCGCCGATCTTGTGGATTTCCGCCGCGGCGGCGAATCCCGCCTTCTCGCACCAGGTGCCGCTCAGGTCAATGACGTTGTAGGGGCCCTCCCACATCACCAGGTCCTTGCTGCGGTACTGGCGTCCGCCGGAGCTCGTGAGGTAGTACGTCTTGGAGACCGGATCCGGATAGATGAACGGGTCGCTCATGGACAGGTCGTTGAAATGGACGGTGCGGATCTTGTTCATCTCGGCCATCCGCGCCTTCATGCGGGCGGCCATGCCGGTGGTGTCGCGGGGTGCGCCGGTGGCCATGCCGCCGAAATTCTTCTGGCCGGGGTCGGCCAGCGGAGCCTGCTCGCCGGGTTCGATCTTGACCGGTTCAGCCTCGACAGGAGCAGGTGCGTTGTTGTTGCCACATGACGCGAGCGCAAGCGCTGCGAGGGCGACAAGGGATAAGTTCTTGATTTTCATGTCTCTATTTGTTTAGTTCGATATTACCAGCCGGGATTCTGCTGCAGGTTCGGGTTGGCGGAAGTCTGCTCGAACGGGAACGGGAGAAGATTGTACTTGTCCTGCCAGCCCTTACCGGGGCCATCTTCCACGACAACGTTCCATTCCGTGGTCCCGGGCTTGTAGCCGAGGAACTTGTAAAGCTTCTTACCCTTGTTCGCAAGCATCGTAGGTGCGTCACCCCAGCGGACCAGGTCGAAGTAACGCTCCTGCTCACAGAAGAGTTCGGCGCGGCGTTCATCCTTGATGTCCTGATAGGTCATGGAGGCAAGTTCGGGGATCTGGGCGCGGCGGCGGACCTCGTTCAGGGCCTTCAAACCGCTCTTGTCAGCATCATTGTCCACGAGGAACTTGGCCTCGGCGTACATGAGAAGCACTTCCGCGTAGCGGAGCATGGGGGTATTGGCCTTATACCATTTCCAGAAGGGCGGGCTTGTCCCCTCGTAAGCCTCGCTGAGCCATCCAAGGCCCCGGAAGGTGAAATAACCTGCATTGTGGTAAATGACCTGGTTCTCCTTCATGCCGGGAGTTACGCCATCGGCATAATCCATGGCCAGCACTTGCTCGTAGGTGTGGATCGTGGACTTGAAGCGCGGCTTCTCGACGTCACCTTCGTGTGCCGCCAGGAATTCACCGAACTCCTTGGACACGGCGTTCCAACCCCAGCCGCCGAAGAATTCTTTCGGGAGATTGATACCGCTCGGCCAACCGGTCCACGTGTGGCGAAGGTCATTCGACGGATCGCCGGGGAAACCGTCGTTGTCACCGGAGTTGTGCTCGAAGACGTATTCCTCGCAGAAATCGCCAGCCTGACGCTCGATGATGAACATATCGGGGACAAGTCCGTAGAGTCCGGAGTCAATCACGGTCTTGAGATCCTTGACTGCCTCGGCCAGAACTTCCTTATCGTTGAACTTCTGTCCGTACCAGAGGCCCACCTTGCCACGATATGCGAGCGCCGCATGCTTGGAGATACGGGCGCCGAAGGCTTCCTGCTGGCCCTTGCCGCTGATGGCGGGCAGCTGGTCGGCCGCTTCCTTCATCCGGGCGAGGATCCACTTGATGGAGTCCTCGGTCGGGTTGTTGGACTGGTTGTATTCATCCTGCGAGAGCAGGTGGTCGGGAAGCGGCGGGGTGCCCCACCAGCGGACGGCGTCAAACATCGCCAGCGCACGGAGGAAGTTGGCCTCCGCCTTGACACGGTTGATGCGGGCGTCATTCGTCTCGGGAATCTTCTCCAGGATCAGGTTGCAATGGTACATGACGCTGTAAACGCCCTTATAGACAATCTTCGGGGCGAAGTCGGCGGAGGTGACGTTGTAGCTGCCGGCCTCCTGGTACTGGTTCGTGGCATCCGAGAAGGAGCCGCCGCCCGGATAATGGTCGTCGTCGAGACAATTCAGGAAGAGGATCTTTTCGATACCGTTGACGCAGGTCACGTCACGGCCACCCCAGTACAGATGGTAAATGCTGCCGATCAGGGCCTCCGCATCTTCCGCGGTTGCGTTCGTGTAGTAATCCTCGGTGGACAGGACGCTCTTCTGGGGAATATCGAGGTTCTTCTCACAGGAGCCGGCCGCCAGGACAAGTGCCGCAATCGAAAGGGCTGTATATATTCTTTTCATGAGAAAGCAGTTTTAGAAGGAAACATTGACACCAAAGACCAGTTTCTTGGAAATCGGGTAAGAACCGTAGTCGACACCCAGACCGGAGGCGGAGGAGCCGACATGGCTGGTCTCCGGATCGAGGCCCGGATACTTCGTGAACGTGAACCAGTCATCCAGGGAAACATAGGCACGGAGGGAGCTCATCGCAAACTTCTTGACGAGTTTGCGCGGCAGGGTGTACCCCAGCTGGATCTGCTTGATCTTGAAGAAGGATGCGTCGTAGACACGCATGTTGGAACAACGGTAGAACTTGTCGCTGCTGTCAGGCTTCGGATACTTGTAACCGGAGGAAGAGGCATTCTTCCAGGCATCCGAATAGAAAATCTTGAGCGTGTTCTGCTGCAGCGCATCGGCACGGGTCACCGCGTAGAGCAGTTCGGCACCCTGGGAACCGGCGCCCAGCACCAGCAGGTCGAATCCCTTCCAGCCCATGTTGAGCGTAACACCGTATGTGAAATCAGGAATGCCGCTGCCGGCAAAGTCGCGGTCGTCCGGGGTGATGGCTCCGTCATTGTTGAAATCCTTATAGACGGCGGCGCCGGTGGCCGAATCGATATGGTCTACCATGAAAGTGCGGAGATACCACAGCGGATAGCCTTCTTCGAAATAAGTCACGTCGTAGGAACTCCAGATCTTCTGGCCGGGAACGCGGTCTTTGGAAGTGCCCTTCACGACCTTGTTGTGGACCGTAGAGAGGTTTCCGCTGATGCCGTAGTTGAAATCACCGATGGTGTCTTTCCAGCCCAGTTCGAACTCGGTACCGTGGTTGTTCACGAGACCGGCGTTGACATAGACCGTCTCCGCGCCCGTGTTGGCCGGGGCAGTCGTGCTGGTGAGCAGGTCATGCGTATTCTTGTTGTACCAGTCCACGGAGAAGTTCAACCGCTCGTTGAACATGCGCAGATCCATACCCACATCCACCTGGCGGGAAGTTTCCCATTTGATATTCGGATTCGGCAGGACCTTGGAAGGACGCACGCCCACCAGGAACGTACCGTTCAGGTTGTAACCATAGTTCTTATTGGTTTCCAGGGAGGAAGCGTACTGATACGCACCCAGGGCATTGACATTACCGTTCACACCCCAGGAAGCGCGCAGCTTGAGGAAGGAAAGGTTCAGCGCCTGCTTGACGCCCTGCATGAAGGGCTCGTTGCTGACGGTCCAACCGGCGGAAACGGACGGGAAGTAGCCCCAGCGGTGATTCTTGTCCAGCTTGGAGCTGTCGTAGGCGTCGGCGCGGAAGTTGGCCTGGACGAAATACCTGTTCGCATAGGACCAGCCGAGACGGCCGAAGTAGGACATGTTGGCCCGGACCTCCGGCTGACCGCCGATCGACATGTTCGCGTTGTTCACGGCGTTGTCGAGGTAGCGGAAATTCGGGTCGTCGCTGGAGAGGACGTAGGCGGTACCGCGGAGATTGTCCGTGTTGGTCTGCTGGTAGGACATACCCGCCATCACCGTTACATCGTGCTGGCCGAACGACTTGTTGTAGTTGGCGAAATTCTCCCACTGATAATACAGGCGGTCGTTGGTCGAGCCCGAGATGGACATCGCCTGGTTGGTTTTCGAGCTGATGTAAACTTCGTGGTTGTAGGTGTTGGTGTGGCTGTAGCCGCCCTGGAAGCCGAAGCGGGAGGTGATGACCAGTCCCGGAAGCGGCATCAGGTTCGCATAGGCGGTACCCCGCGTGCGGAAGCTCTGCGTCTCGGTGTCCGAGCGGTCCAGGATGGCCTGCGGGTGCCACATATAGCTCGTCTCGTTAAAAGCGGAAATGCCATAGACATGGCCGTCGGGATCGCGGGGGATCCTGTCGTTGATCATGGCCTGGACGCGGGCGGGGATGGCATTGTCGTCATAGATGAACGGGGTGGTAGGATCGTGGACGAACATGGCGCCCATGACGGACTCGGAAATGGAAGAGCTCTCGGAAACAGCCCGGCGCACGCTCCGGTCGATGGTGGTGTTCACACCGACGGTCAGCCAATCCTTGACCTTGTATTCCGCATTGATCTGGCCGACCAGGCGCTTGAAGATATCCTTGTCGCCCTTGACGATACCATTATTATCGGTATAGGACAGGGAGGTGTAGAACTTGGCCCGGTCGTTGCCGCCTTCCACGCCGACGGTGTGGCGCTGCTGGTGGCCCGTTTCGAGCATGTAGTCCGTCCACTTGGTGTCGGTCTTGCCGTCGTAACCGAAACTGTCCTGCGTCGCAGCGCCGGCAAGCACCATGTAGTCCATGTACTCCTTGGCGTTCATCATTTCAGGCAGGTGGGCGACATTCTGGATGGAATGCTGGAAATTGTAGAAGACGCGGCCGCTTCCCTTCTGGCCGGACTTGGTCGTGACGAGCACGACACCGTTACCGGCTTCGACACCGTAGATGGCGGCGGAAGCGGCATCCTTCAGGATTTCGATGGAGGCGATGCTCTCCGGATCCAGATAGCTGATGTCATTGACCTTGAGGCCGTCCACGATCATGAGCGGAGAGGTCTTGGAGTTCGAGGAATAACCGCGGATCTGGATGGAGGAGGCAGCACCCGGCGCACCGGACGCGTTGACGATCTGGACACCGGCCGCCTTGCCCTGAAGGGCCTGGGCGACATCGATCGCCGTGCGGTTCTCCAAGTCGGACTCCTTCACGGATGCAATCGCTCCCGTGACGTCACTCTTCTTCTGGACACCGTAGCCGATGACGACGGTTTCCTCCAGGAATTCCGTGTCCTCCGCAAGTACGATGTCGATGACAGAACGCCCCGCCAGCGCGACCGTCTGGGTCGCATAGCCGACGCAGGAGAAAATGAGGGAGGCGCTGGACGGAACACTGATGGAATAGTTTCCACTCAGATCCGTCTGTGTTCCAACAGTCTGGTTACTGCTGAGCATGACCGTGGCTCCGATGACAGGCTCGCCACGCGAATCTGTGACTTTTCCCTTGACCGTGACGTTCTGGGCAAAAGATTCCGCTCCGGAAACGATCAACAGCCCTGCGAGGAAAAGGCAGCGAATGGTGTTGAAGACTTTCATAAAAGTGAAGTTATTAGAAATGTGATGTTGTTTTTTTATGGTCAGTATTGCTCGTTTTTGCAAATTTAGCCATCTTTGCCGTGGGTATTGTGGACTAAAAATAGAACATGGTAGATTATTTATTAAAGCGGGTGGATTTTTTATTTGCATTTTTTATCTGCCTGATCTTTCTTCCCGGAAGGCTCCACGCCGAGACGGACACGGAAGACTATATCGTCATCAACCGGCTCACCCGGCAGAGCGGACTTCCGGACCAGGACGTCAACCGAATCTACTTCGACAGCAAGGGGTACGCCTGGATCAGCACCTTCGGCGGAGGACTTGTCCGGTACGACGGGGACTCGTTCATCAAGTTCACGGCCAAGACGGATCCGGAATTCATCAACGACTTCGTCAACCAGTGCAGTGAAGACGGGTTCGGGAGATTGTGGATCCCCACGGCGGGAGGCATGGACATCCTGGATTTAAAGACACTCTCGCTGGTCGAATCGCTTCCCGGAATGTCCCGGGCATGGCGGCGCTCACATTCTCCCGGAGACGTGAACAGGGACGCCAACGGATGTATGTGGTTCGTGTCGGATGACTTCCTGTACAGGGTGTCATTCGCCGATGAGGGGAACAGATGCCAGGTCGACTCCCTGCATTGCGACCTCTCAAACGCCAGCCTCATGTCCAGGATCGAGGATGTGGAAGAGGACGGATCCGCATGGATCACCCTGGGCGGACACTTCTTCAAGGTCCGGCACATCGAGGGCAAGGGACTGTCCCTGTCCGGGATCCTGCCGGGGCTCGATATCGGAGAAGACAACAAGGCGACCGCCTATCTGCGCACCGGAAACGACGTGTGGGTCGGGACGCTGAGGGGGCTGTACCGGGTCAACATCGCCTCCGGCAAATATGCCTGCTTCCTGCATTCCGAATCCGACCGCCGTTCTCTCCCGAATGACGAAATCACCGGACTGTGCTTCTCCCCGGAAGGAGAGGTCGTGGTCGGGACACTGGGCGGTGTCAGCATCTACGATGCAAGCGAGCAATCGTTCGACACGTACAGTTCCCAGCCCAATGATTATGGAAATTCCCTGCTGCCGGGAGAAATGGTACGGAGCCTCGTTACGCGGGACCGCCAGATCTGGGTCGGCCTGGAGGCGGAAGGACTGGCCATCATCCAGCGAAAACCGCTCCAGATCACCAATCTTTCACACATAGAGAGCACGACCTCCCCCATCCCGTCGACTCCGGTCCGGGCCATGCACATCGACAGCAAGGGAGACCTGTGGCTGGCCACCACCAGCTACGGCGTGTGCCGGCAGGTCGGGGACCTGGTGTTCCGGAACTACCATACGAAGAATTCCGCGCTCTCCGACAACTCGATCACAGCCTTCTGCGAGGACAGGCAGGGCCGGATCTGGTTCGGCACCGTGACCGGACACCTGAACTATATCCACGCGTCCGGTTCCGATGCCATCCGCAAGCCGGAAGGGTATCTGTCGGAAGCGGCAAGAAGCATCGATGTCATCTTCGGGATGACGTATGACCCCGTCAACGACTATATCTGGATTGCCGCCCACAACGGGCTCTACATCTACGACCTGGGCAAAGCCACCTATTCCAGATATCCCGGAAAGACGACCTCCTGCTTCGGGACCTGCATCGCTTCGAACCACTTGTGGGTAAGCAGTTTCGACGGCCTGACCGCCATCGACCTGGGGACGTTGGAATCCCGGCTGGTTGCGGAACTGCCCGTCTGCATGTCCCTTGTTCCGGACGGGAACACCCTTTGGGCGGGCACGTACGGGAACGGCCTCTGCCGATTGGACAACTGCCAGGCCGAAAAGCCGGACATGACGTTCTATTCGGAGCAGGACGGACTGGCGGACAACCAGGTCCAAGGCCTCCTGCTGGACGGCTATTCTCTGTGGATCACGACAGAAAACGGTCTCTCCCGCCTCGACACGCAGGCGGGGGAGATGACCAGCTACGGCCTGCAGGACGGCCTCAAATCCATGGCCTTCTGCGAGAACAGCGCGCTGAAAGGGGCCGATGGAACCATCTACTTCGGGCAAAAGGAGGGGCTCAGCATCCTCCGTTCCAGCCATGTCCAGCAGGAATCCGGGAACAAACCCGACGTCGTCATTTCCGGGTACTGGTCAAAAGGGGAGTTCCACAATCTCTCGTTTGCGGACGCCATCCGGAAGGATGAAATGAATCTCGACTTCACCTTGAAATTCTCCGACCTGTCCTACTCCCCCGGGGCGGACAACCACTACGAAACCCGGATCCTGCCGCTGGGCAAAGCGTGGACGCCCGTTTTCGAAAACGACACCCACATCAAATACGGGCATATCCCCGGCGGGAAATACAAGATCCAGATCCGGGCCGTGGACAAGAACGGGAATGTCCTTTCCCAGGATGAAAAGACGCTGGACGTCATCCCTGTCGTGTACAACCGGTGGTGGTTCCGGCTGCTGGCCTTGCTGCTCATCGCCTTCACCGTCTACTTGCTCGTGCGCTGGTACACGCGATCCCTCAAGCGGAAAAGGGACCTGTTGCAGCAGGAGGTGGACCGGCAGACGAAAGAACTGAAGGAAAAGAAGGAAGAATTGGAGCGGAAGGCGGATGAGCTCTCGGAGCAGAATGCGCTGCTGCAAAAGCAGAACGAGATGATTGCACGTCACAACACTCTGCTGGCCAACACGTTATCAAACAAGGAGGCCGATTTCTCCGCCAATCTGCTGGATGCCATCCAGAAACTGTACAAAGACCCGGATCTCGACGTCCATACCCTGGCGGAAGCCATGGACACGAACCGCAGCATCCTGAACGACAAGATCCAGAAGGCGCTCGGCATGTCCACCGCGCAGTTCATCCGGACCTATCGCCTGAACGTCGCGAAGGAGATGATCTGCAACGGAACGAACAAGGACATGAACATCTCCGAAATCGCCTATGAGGTCGGGTTCAACGACCCGAAGTATTTCACCCGCTGCTTCACCAAGGAGTTCAACGCCACACCCTCCGACTTATTCAAGGAACACAATTGAGAATCTGCCCGAAATCAACTATATTTGCAACTGAATCAGAAACAACTACGACCAGATATGTCTCCTTTGCTCGATTTATCCATCCGCGTGCTGGCGGCCGCCTTTGTGGGCGCGGTCATCGGCTATGAGCGGGAAGTCCGCGCCAAGGGCGCCGGCATGCGTACGCACGTGCTCGTCGCGCTGGGCGCTGCGATGTTCATGATCGTTTCGCAGTTCGGTTTTGAAGGAGCCTCCCGGTTCGATGCGGCCCGTGTCGCGGCCGGCGTGGTGGGCGGCCTCGGTTTCCTCGGCGGCGGTATCATCATGAAGACCAAGAACCATGTGTCTGGCCTCACCACGGCCGCCGGCCTGTGGGTGACCGGCTCGCTGGGACTGGCCGTCGGCTGCGGCATGTACGCGCTGAGCGGCATCTGCACCGTCCTGGTGCTCGTTTGCCTGGAAGTCCTGAACTCCAGCAGCATCAAGTTCGGGGACAAGGAAATCAACGCCGTGTTCTCCTCGCCGGACCAGGAAGCCATCAAGGAAGCCCTCACCAACCTGGGACGCCGCGTCAAGGACTACTCGCTCTCCAAGCAGGAGAACGGATACAAGGTTGAAGTCGTCATGCACGTCCCCAAGAAGGAGTATGGGCTGAACCTTCTCACCTCCCTTTCCTCCATCCCCGGCGTGCAGCTGGAGAGTTTCGACTGATTGTTCCTATTCCTGGAAGGAATAACCGAAACCTGCGCGGGTCACGATGCTGTCCGCGTAGGGGCCGATTTTCTTGCGGAGGCGCGTGATATTCACGTCTACGGTCCGCGCGGTCACGATGACGTCGTCGGGCCACACGGCCGATAAGAGTTCCTCGCGGGAAAAGACTTTGCCGCGGTTTTCCAGGAACAGTTTCAGGATTTCATATTCCGTCTTGGTCAGGGAGACGCTTTCTCCGTCCACGCTGACCAGCTTGGCGTCCGTGTCCATCTGAATACCCCGGTAGCGGATACCGTTGCGGATGGCGCCCAGCCGGGCCTCCACGACATTGATGATGTAGTCGCCGGTCTTCTCGCACTCGCCGATCAGGTCGGCAAAGACGGTGCCCTTGTCGTAATCGTATACATGGGCATCCAAGTCGTTGATATTCTGTCGTTTGAGCGCATTTCGGCAGGCGTTGATCCGGCGTTCGATGTCTTCGGACACGCCGATCCCGTAGTCTTCCTTGTGCCCGGAGAGGAGGGTGTTCATCCGGGCCAGCGCCTCCTCCACGAGCGAGAACATCTGCTGGATGCCCGCATCCATCTGCGGGGTGAACACCATCTTGTGTTCCCGCTTCCGGCGGAGGATCCGGGCCAGGTTATAGCAGCTGTCGCCCACGGATTCAAGCTCCCCGATCTGGCGGAGCATGCCGCGGATCTTCTCTTTGGTCTCGTCAGACAGATGGGCCTCGCCCACGGCGCTCAAGTACCGGCCGATCTCATTCTCCATCCGGTCGCTGCCGTCCTCTCCCTTGCGGATGCGCTCGAACAGCTTGCCGAACGCCTGGTCGTCTTCCGTCGCATACAGCTCCCGCACCTGTGCGAACATCCGCTGCGTACTCTCGCCGAAAAGCGCAATTTCCTTCTGCGCCTGGAAAACGGATATTTCCGGGGTGTTCATGATACCAGCCCGGATATACTGCAGGCGGAACTCGTCGTCCTCCTCGACCTTCCTGGGCTTGATCAGGAAGCAGACGAGCTTCTCGATCTGCGGGATGAACCCGATCAGGATCGCCGTGTTGATGACATTGAAGCAGGTATGGAAGGTCGCCAGGGCGAAAGAGAGCTGGGTGGGACTCTGCTCCGAAGCCGTCGGATCGAGCCGGACCAGCCCGCAGACCATCCGCACGAACGGGAAGAACAGGATCAGTACCCAGATGACGCCGAACACATTGAAAACCAGGTGGGCCATGGCCGTCCGCCGGGCCTGCGTGTTCGCGCTCAGGGCGGCTAGGTTAGCGGTGACGGTGGTGCCGATGTTCTCGCCCATGACCAGGGCGATGCCCTGGTAGATGGAGATCGCCCCCGTCGCGCACAGGACCATCGTGATGGCCATCAGCGCCGCGGAACTCTGCACCAGGGCGGTCAGGACCGTCCCGATCAGCAGGAAAAGCAGGATGGTGCCGTAATTGGTCTTGAAACTCGAGAAGAACGCGACGACGGCAGGCTTGCTTGCGAGGTCCATCTCCACGCCCGTGGCCTTGAGGATTCCCAATGCAAAGAGTAAGAAACTCAACCCGAAAAGGAAATCACCGATATACCGGTGTTTCCCTATCTGGATCAGGATGATGCCGATGAGGAAAGCGGGCCAAACCACGTTGACAATGTTGAAGGAAAAGCCCGCCGACATGATCCAGGCGCTCATGGTGGTGCCGATGTTGGCGCCCATGATGATCGAGATGGCCTGCGCCAGGGTAAGCAGCGCCGCATTCACGAAAGACACCGTCATCACGGTCGTTGCGGCGGAAGACTGGACGGCAACCGTCACCAGCGCTCCGGTCGCCACGCCGGTGAACCGGTTCGTGGTCATGGCGCCGAGGAGGTGCCGCAGTTGCGGGCCTGCCATCTTTTGCAGGGCCTCGCTCATCATCTTCATTCCGAATATCAGGAGGGCGATGGCGCCCAGGAGCTTCAAGGCGATAAGCATATACTGAGATTATACTGCAAAGATACGCACGGAGGGCGATTCTCTCAAGGAAAAAAATCAATTGTAACAGAATTGTAATGCCTCCCGGGGGCCTTGTAATCCCGCAGAAACATCTTTTTGCTACCTTGCGGAAACCCGTTGACCGTATGAAAAAGATGCTTCTGCTTACTTTATTCTCCCTCCTTCTGCTCCTGGCCGGCTGCACCATCAGCATCAAACAGACACCCAAAGCAGTCCGGCAGGCCTTCGACGCCCTGTTTCCGGGCGCCACCCATGTGGAATGGGAAAGCGTCCTGTCCTCCTACAAGGCGGAATTCTACCACGACGGACATGAGAAAGAGGCCCAGTTCGACAAGGACGGTTCCTGGCGGCGCACCAAGACGGAACTCACCTTCCTCGACATCCCCGCCCCGGTCATGAAGGCCGCCCAGGAATACTGTGACTGGGAAATCGACGACATCCTCCTGTTCGAACAGGCGGACGGAGTCCCCGCCTATTACCAAATCGAATACGACCGGGAACAGTCGGACCGCGAGAAGCAGCTCCTCCTGTTTCCGGACGGATCGATATTCACCCGCCTTTAGCGCGAAAGGAGTTCGGCAACCGTCGCGTAGATATCCTCGCCGCGGAGGCCGCGGTGGAGGATGGTCCCGTCCGGGCCGAAAAGGATCAGGTGCGGGATGGCGTTCACGCCATAAAGCTCCAGGGGAATCCGCTGCGCATCCAGAATCTGGTTCCAAGGCATGTCCAGGGTCGACAGTGCCTGTTCCGTATCCGCCCGTTTGTCGCTGACGGCGATGCTTACCACGTCGAACCGGTCGCCGTGGAACGCTTCCCAAGTCTTCTTGATATAAGGCATCTCGGCCTTGCAGGGGCCGCACCAGGAGGCCCAGTGGTCCAGCAGGATATATCGGCCGCGGCCCACATAATCCGACAGCTTCACATCCGTACCATCGGGGTTGCCGCCCGCGATCAGGTAGTCCGTAAAGGGTTGCCCCGGCGCGGTGGTCCGCTGTATCATGATGGCGTCATAGGCCGATTTCACCAGATAGAACGCCTGCAAATCTGCGGGTAACAATTCATACAGCGAAAGAAAACGGTCCGCGTCCACATGCGCGAGGTCTTCCAGCGCCACCGCCCCGACCAGGTTGTCGCGGTTTGCCCGGACCATCGAGTCGGCCAGTGCGGTCTTTTCCGCCTTCTGCTCCCGCTTGAATCCATAAAAACGGCGATGGAAGGCCGTGTAGGCATCCTCCATCGGCATGCCGGAAGCCGTCCGTTCGTCGATGTCCACGGTGGCGGTTCCCGGCTCGAGGATGAAATGGACCCGCTGCTTGCCGTTGCCAACATAGGCAAAAAACGGCTCTTGAACGCGTCCGCTGAAGGAGAACCGTCCATCCTGGACCACCGTTTCCGCCAGGGTGTCCTTGGCGTTCTGGTCGATCAGCCAGACGGGCGTTCCGTCCTCGGCGGTATAGATGCCATGAATCCGATACTGGTCCGTCGTACAGGCGGTTATCAGGGCCAGGAACAGAGGAATCAACGATTTCATAGTGCAAAGATACACAAGCTTGCGAAAAAATGCGTATTTTGCGACCTGAATGAATCCGAAACGCATCGTGAAACGTTTTCTTTCCCTCCTTGCCCTGCTCTTCGCCATCCCCTGTATGGCCCAGTACCATTTCAGCGCACCCAGCGTCACACCCGAAGAAGACTCCCTGGCCATCATCCGCGTACGGGCCAGGATGGACTCCATCCGGCAATACCGCCCCACCGTGGCGGTGGTGCTGGGGGGTGGCGGCGCCCTGGGAATGGCACACCTGGGCGTCCTCCGCTATATCGAAGAGATGGGCATCCCCGTCGACATGGTGGGCGGCACCAGCATGGGTGGACTCG
>JAEEGJ010017262.1_pt1 | contig 16360 bp, 12 predicted proteins | sample 8958761 | NCBI WGS metagenome assembly JAEEGJ01 (sample SAMN16246546, study PRJNA631951) | gut metagenome | biome: gut microbiome; feature: rumen; material: RS-attached | host: Bos | place: Iran: Karaj | collected 2018-10
TTGCGGAGCCAGATCCCGCGGCAATCCAAGATCCGTATGAACTGGGACTTGCATACGACTGGTGCGGAAAATATCGTGAGGCTTATCGGCAATTTGCAAAAGCGGAAGGATTGCGCGCCAAATTGACGTTGGCTCTTTTTCTGAGAAAAGGACGCCCAATTGAGCCAACCATGGACTCGAGCTATGGCTACAGCTTGCTGTGGGATATTGATAAAGAAATAAGGGAACGGGAAAAATCCGCGGCATTGACAGCGGAAGAATGTATTGTGTGGGCTCGCGCCCTTCTTGAACTTGAACGAATTGAAGAAATAAACATCAAACAATCCATTGGGATAGCCAAAAAACAAAATCCGCTGAAAACGGTTCCGCCGGAAGAAGAGAAGCGGATCATGATGAACAGACTATATACCCCTTACCGCCAAATCGAGCAAGCCGAGGCTTTGTTTGAAAGGGCCAGCCGTCTCGGAGATAATGCAGGTTATTACTATCGGGAATATTACAGAAAACAAGGCGAGTATTTCCCCGTGGGACGGCGGAGCAATACGGACAATATCTGGAAGGCGACGCCGACGGATGATCCGGCTGTCCATGCCACGCAGGTCTGGCTGGCCGCCACGGAGGAACGGTACGCTAGCTATCGCGACAAAGAGCGTCATCTGAAGGAGTTGAAGGACGCCATCCGCGCCAAGGACAATCATGCGCAGTATATTCTCGGCATGATGTATCTGAAGCCGAACGTCTATCTGCAAACAGACAAGGAGCGTGCGCTCTTCTGGCTTCGTCGGGCTGCTGAACGCGGCCATGAACAGGCCAAGGTGGAGTTGATTCTACTGGGAGTCGATGACAAGCAGGCTAAAGCAAATCCATACAATCCGAACGGCAAAACGTTCCGTTTAGTGACTCCCCTTATCCCCTTTTGAATGGACATGATGCGCCGTGGCGAATATATTATAGACATTGTTTTTCACTGAAAGCGTCAACAAGTTAACCGCATCATCGCCATGAAAACTTATCGCATTGCCTCCTATCCTGGTGACGGCATCGGCCCCGATGTCATCAACGAAGCCATCTCCTGCCTTCGGAAAGCCGCGGAAAAACACGGCTTCGTCATTGACATCACGCACTTTCCATGGAGCTGCGAATGGTCGAAGGAACACGACGGCGCCGTCGTTCCGGAAGATTTTCTCGACCAATTGAAACCGTTTGACGCGATCTTTCTGGGCGCCGTCGGCAATCCGAAAATCGTGCCCGACCATATTTCGCTCGTGCCGCTCGTGAGAATGCGGCAGGAGTTCGACCAGTATGTCTGCCTGCGGCCCGCCACCCTCTTCCCGAACGTGCCGACGCCGCTCGCCAACAAGAAGCCTGAAGACATCGATCTCGTCATCGTCCGCGAAAACTCCGAAGGCGAATACATCCCCGCCGGCGGCGAATTCAAGATGGGCAAGCCGGAGGAAGTCGTCATCCAGACGGCCGTCCATTCCCGCAAAGGCGTCACGCGGATCCTGCGTCAGGCCTGCGAACTGGCCATGAAACGCCGCAAGGTGCTGACCATGGCGACGAAATCCAATTCACTGACGCACGCCATGGTCTTCTGGGATCGCATTCTCACGGAAGTCTCCAAAGATTATCCGGAATTGAAAATCAACAAGATGCACATCGACGCGCTGTCGATGGCCCTCGTCCGCTCTCCTGAACGGTTCGATGTCATCGTCGGCTCGAATCTCTTCGGCGACATTCTCAGCGATCTGGCCGCCGCGCTCGTCGGCAGCCTCGGTCTCACGCCGTCTGCCAACATCAATCCGGAACGCGTCTTCCCGAGCCTTTTCGAGCCTGTCCACGGCTCCGCTCCGGACATCGCGGGAAAAGGCATCGCCAATCCAATCGCCGCCATCCGTTCCGCCGCCATGATGATGGACTTTTTGGGCGAAAAAGAAGCCGCCCGCTCCATTGAGCAGGCGGTCATCGAAAATCTGGCGGACGGCAAGATCCGCACACCGGATTTGGGCGGCACATCAACGACACATGAAGTAGGCCAAGATATTTTGGCTAGAATCTAATGCTTAATGCTTAATGCTTAATGCTTAATGAGATTCGCATATCCAGCATATCCAGAACTTCCAGAATATCCAGAATATCCAGAATATCCAGAACTTAAATCCCCTTCACTGCCGCAGGCAAAATCTCGCCTATGCTTTCATGGAAGACAAGCGTCGCTTCGCCGTCCAGCGGCGTGGCCGTGCGGTTGATGATGACAAGTTCCGCGTCACGGCTCCTTTCGGTTGGAAGACCCGCTGCGGGATAGACCGCCAGCGACGTTCCCAAAACCAACACCAAATCCGCCTGCGTCATCGCCTTATAAGACGACATAAGTGCATCCTGCGGAAGCATTTCGCCATAAAATACGATGTCCGGTTTCATAACGCCCATGCAGGTCGGTTCATGGCGGACGACTTTGCCCGACCGTAATTGTGCATCTAACGCACTGGCAGGCACTTGGCAACCACATTTCTGACAGGTCAGAGACAACATGCCGCCATGCAGTTCATGGACGATTCGCGAGCCCGCCTTCTGATGAAGGCCGTCGATGTTCTGCGTCGCGACGACCACCGCTTTTCCATAATTCTCCTCCAGTTCGTGCAACGCAAGATGCCCTGCGTTCGGTTCCGATTTCATGATGGAATCATACAGCGGGGCGATGATTTCATAGAAGCTCTCCGGCTTGCGGAGGAAATTGCCCAAATCGAACACCTCCTCGCTCGTGTAGGAATAGAGACCGTTGGACGAACGGAAGTCCGGAATGCCGCTTTCCGTTGACATGCCCGCTCCTGACAGGACGGCGATCTTCTTCGCCTTTCTCAGAATTTCCGAAAATTGTGCGATTTTTTCAGTTTTTTCCATCTTGCATTCTCCTTCTTGTAAAACATTCGTTTAAGTTTTTCTGTTTTTTATCCCGTTTCGGCTAAAAAAAATTTAAACTGCCACTATATTAAGTTAATGTATAATGTGAATATAATGTCCTTTTGAAGAAAAAACAGCCCATGGGATTTTTTAAACGATGAAAAGTAGCGCCTATCAGCAAGCCGGTGTCGATATCGACCTCGCCACGAACCTCCTCAAAAGCGTCAAGGCGAAGATATCGTCCACCCGCCGCCCCGAAGCCCTCGCCCCGATCGGCGGTTTCGGCGGCCTTTTCCAAATAGATTTGAAAAAATGGAAGCAGCCCGTCATGGTGACGTCCATCGACGGCGTCGGCACGAAGCTCATGGTGGCGGCCATGTGCAACCAGCATACATCCGTCGGCCATGACATCGTCAACCACTGCATCAACGACATCGCCGTGCAAGGCGCCGAACCGGTCTACTTCATGGACTACATCGGCATCGGCAAGCTCCGCTCGCCGTTGTACGAAAACGTGTTGACGGGCATTGCGGACGCCTGCCTCGCGCAGAACGTGACGCTCATCGGCGGCGAAACGGCGGAAATGCCCGGCATGTACGGAAACGACTACGATCTCGTCGGTTGCATCACGGGAATCGTCGAAAAAGACGAAATCATCACAGGCGAAAACATCAAGCCCGGCCATGTGGCGCTCGGTCTTGCTTCCGTTGGTCTCCACACGAACGGCTTCTCGTTGGCCCGCAAAGTTTTGTTCGAAAAAGGCGGCTTCACGGTCGATTCCAAGCCTGCCGAACTCGGCGGCGAAACCGTCGGCGAAGCGTTGCTGAAGCCGCACCGCTGCTATTGGCCCGCCATCCGTGAAGCCATGGCCCGCAAACTCCCGTTGGACGGCATCGCGCACATCACGGGCGGCGGTCTCTACGACAATGTGCCGCGCATCCTGCCGGAAGGCGTAGCGGCGGAATTCGATGCATCGACCATTGACGTTCCCGCCATCTTCAAACTCATCGGCAAGCTCGGCGATATCGAAAAGCATGAGATGTATCGCGTCTTCAACATGGGTGTCGGCATGGTGTGGTTCATTCCGGAAACGGCTGTCGCGGAATGCATTAGCATCTGCAAAGACGCCGGAATCGAAGCGCATATCGTTGGCCGCGCCGTCAAAGGCGACCGCACGTCGGATGTCCTGAACGTCTAATTTCCAACGGATTATCCATCATGCCCGGCTCGTTAGCAGAAGAACTCAAACGGATCCTCGCCTTGCAGAAGGCGAAAGGCGCGCGCTACGCGTGGCTTTCGCCTCAAAATGCGCAGGCGTTCTTCTTCTCTGCACCGCAGCTCAATATGCAACGGCCACCAATGGCGCAACAGCCGATGCAACAGCAACCGCCCATGCAACGGTCACCGATAGCGCAACCGCCGATGCAACAACGTCCCATGACGCCGCCGCCATCACCGCAACCGCCTCCAAATCAACCGCCTGCGCCGCTTGAAATCAAAGCTGCGACTCCTGCCGCCAGTCTGGATTGGGAGCAGTTGTCGGAAGCGATTCATTCCTGCAAGGCATGCCCGCTCTATGCAGGCAAACGGAATTACGTCATGGATGACGGTTTCCGTCAAGCCCGCGTCATGTTCATCGGTGAAGGCCCAGGCGAAGATGAAGATAAGCAAGGCGTTCCGTTCGTCGGGCGCGCAGGACAACTGCTGACCCGCATGATTCTCGCGATGGGGCTCGACCGCACGGCGAGAGACGCCGAACGTGGCTGCTACATCGCGAACATCGTCAAATGCCGTCCGCCAGGCAACCGCAATCCGGAGCCGGAGGAAGGCTCCGCCTGCCTGCCCTATCTGCATCGCCAGATCGAACTCGTCAAGCCGGAAGCCATCATCCTGCTCGGAGCCGTCCCGCTCAACTTCCTCATGAACCGCCGCGGCATCACGTCCGCGCGTGGCAAATGGCTGGAATACAAAGGAATACCGGTCATGCCGACGTTCCATCCAGCCTATCTGCTCCGTTTCGAACGCAACCGTGAGCAGTTCATCGCGGAAAAACGCAAAGTCTGGTCGGATCTCCAGCAGGTCATGGCAAGACTTGGCCTGAAACAACCACCAAGGCAAAGCTAAAAGCTTAAAGCTGAAAGCTTAAAGCAAAGGCAAATCCTACAGCTAAAAGCAAAAAGCAAATGCAGAGTTTAAAAGCTTAAAGCTGAAAGCTTAAAGCTGAAAGCAAAGGCAATAAGTTGTGCTTCGCGAAGAGGTTACGCAATATACAACAATCTGAACAATAAAAATCATTAACATATTCACTCAACCCAAAGGTCGAAATTCATGAAAACATCGCTTATCCGCATCTGCCTCTCCGTCATGCTGACTGTCGCTGTCGTCAACGCCATCGGGGCGGATACGGCAGATCAGTACCGTCCGCCGTTGACGAAAAAACTCTCCCTTGAAGAAGCCAAGAAGATCGCTTTGCAGGCCAATCCATCCCTGCAGGTCACCGTCGCTCGTCTTCAGGCCGCCGCCGCGCAGTTGCAGCAGGCCCAGTCAAACTACATGCCCACGCTGGACCTGACCGCTTCCGTACAGCGCACGCAGGAAGTTCCCAAACAGAACGGCGGAAATGGGCGTTCCCATTTCACGACCTATAACGCGGGTGCCTCCTTCGACTGGACGCTCTATGACGGCATGGCTCGCAAATATGACAACATCGCCAAACGAGTCGGTATGAAGATCGCCGAATTCAATCATGAAGATGCGCAACGCAGCCTGCTTCTTTCCGTCGCGACCGCCTACTACGACACGCTTCTCGAAGTGGAAAACATCCGCATCGCCAAGGATAACCTAAAATACAATATTGACCTTCAAGACACCGCCCAGAAGAAATTAGAGCGTGGCGCTGGCAACCGTTCCGACGTCTTGAACTTCCAAATCAAGGCCAAAGGTGCCCAATCCGATCTGATCCAGGCAGAACAGAATCTGAAGATCCGCCACTACACACTGGTTCAACTGCTCGGATATTCTCCGTCGGAGATTCCCGAAGGTTTCGAACTTATATCTGCCGGTGACTACTCAAAGGATCCTGCCCTCCCGTCCATCGAGGAATGCATCGCCTACGCCATGGAACACCGTCCGGACATCATGGCCCAGAACGATATCATCGAACGCCAAACCGCCATGGTCGATTACTACAACAGCGACAACCATCCGCAGATCGGCCTCTTCGCTGACTACGGCCTCACCCGCCGCAAGAATCCGAAATTCACGCATCATGACGATTCATTGGTCTTCGGTGCGCAAGTCCGCTGGAATGTCTTCAACGGCAACAAGACACGCGCAAGAGTCGCTGAAGCCTACGCAGGCGTTCTGGAAGCCCGCGCTTCTTTGGACGCTTTGAAACAGGATATCGAAAAGCAGGTCGCCAACCAGCATGTCGCCACGAACGAAGCCCGCACGTTGGCAGATCTGAAAACGGAAACGGAAAAACTTGCCGAAGAGACGCGTGATCTTGTCCGCACGGAATACAACATCGGCCGTGTCACGGCGACACGCCTCAACGAAGCCCAGACGGATTTGACGAACGCGCAGGCCGCCCGTGTCAAAGCTATTATTCTCTATTGGCAGTATCGCGAAAATCTCGCCGCCTCCACGGGAAAAATCATGGAGCCGGCAAAATAATCAAGAATCTCCCATTCCATTGATTTAAACAAGTTGATTTTTCGCATTCATCCATTAATATTTTAAGGTATGTATTTTTCATTGGCGGCGGGTAGCCGCCGCACCTCTGGATCGCGTTCAGGAGCAAGCTCATGAAAGTCATCATTTTGCCACATGACAAAGCCGTGGCCAAATACGCCTACAATATCGTCATGGATCGGATGAGCAACGGCCTCAACGCCATCGGTTTGCCTTGCGGCAAAGCCCCGCTCAGTCTCTATGCTGAAATCGCCAATGGTTTCAAGCGAGGCGAGCTTGATTTCTCCGGCGTCAGCACCTTCTGCCAGACCGAATTTCTCTGCGTCAGCGGCAAAGCACAAGGCAGTTGCCGCCAATTTCTCGAAGACAACCTGTATTGCTACATCAATATCAATCCGGACAACACCCATCATCTGGACGGTTTGACGGACGACTATGTCCGCGAATGCAAATTCTTTGACGAAGATATCGAATATGTCGGCGGCATCAAACTCCAAGTGCTCGCTCTTGGCCGCTATGGGCAGATCGCCTTCAACGAACCGGGCGGCTCGCTTGACTCCAAAACAGGTTTCTCCGCCCTCTCCAAGGAGACAATGGATGACTACAAGATGTTCTTCCCACCAAACACGGAATACCCGTTGTACGCCTTGACAATGGGCATCGGAACCATCATGGATGCGGATGAATGCCTCCTCATCGCCACGGGCGAAGAAATGGCGGACGCCGTCGCGGCCACCATCGAAGGCCCTGTTTCCGCGATCTGTCCCGCATCCGCCCTTCAATACCATGAAGATTGCACCATCGTCGTGGACGAAGCCGCCGCAAGCAAGCTACGCTACGCAGATTTCTACAAAGCCACCATTGACGCGGAGGAAAGAGCCATGGAAGAGCTCGCGATTCTCCGTCATGAAATGGACGATGATGACGAATGATTTTCTAATTATAATTATATAGTAAAGTTAAACGACGTCGGGCAAGGCCACAAAAAACGTGGCTTCCGCAAACAAGAGGACAAAAGCTATGAACATCGCAATCGTTGGATTCGCACACGGTCATTATGGCGCGTACTGCCGCCAGTGGGCTGCCCATCCGGAATGGGACATCATCCCCACCAAGGGATGGGACCACGACACGGCCCGCCTCACTCAAAACGCGCAGAACCTCAAGCTCGACGCCGTCGAAAGTCTGGACGATCTCGTTAAAGACACCTCCATCGACGCCTTCCTCATCACCGCTGAAACCTCCCTCCACGCGGATCTTGTCGAAGCCATCGCCCCCACCCGCAAGCCCATCGCCCTCCAGAAACCCATGGCGCTGACCATCAAAGAAGCCGACCGCATCATCAATGCTGTCGAAGAGAACCATACCCCCTTCACCATGCTTTGGCAGATGCGCTGCGACCCGCAGAACCAGTGGATGAAAAAATTCATGGACAGCGGCATTCTCGGACAGGTCTTCCAGTTCCGCCGCCGCCACAATCTCGGCCTCTGCCTCAATCCCGCCAACGCCAACATCTGGCATTGCATCCCCGAACTCAACCGTGACATCTGGGCGGACGATTGCGCTCATCCCGCAGATCTTATCTACTGGCTCTTCGGCATGCCGAAATCTGTCACAGCCGAAATCGAAACCCTCTTCAACCCGCAGATGCCTCATGATAACGGCGTTGTCATCTTCCGTTATCCCGAAAAGAAACTCATCGCGGAAGTTGCTTGCTCCTTCACCGCCTCCTCCGCCGAAATTACGACGGAAATCTATGCCGAAAAAGGCACTGTCGTTCAACGCTATGGCGACGCCGTCACTGCCTCCATGCCGCGCGATCCGGATGCCGTCGGCATGAAATACTATCTGACGAACGACCAGAAGTGGTATGACTGCACGCAGTGGCCGTCGCCGAATTCACAGGCCGTCCGTATCGGCGGTCTTGCGCAGCCTATGGCGGAATTCTTCCATGGTCAGCGCAAACCGATCTGCACGGCGTTCGAAGGCCGTGAATCGTTGAAGATGATCATCGCCTCCCTCATCTCCTCCGTCGAAGGCCGCCGTGTTTACATGGACGATCCTATGATCGCCAACTTCCCGGCCCCGCTGAAGCGCGGTCTCCTCTAATCCGTCCCTTATGTCCTTTTAGTCCTTTATATCCCTTAAATAAAACCACAAAGGTACCATCATGAGCAAACCCAATCTGCTTCTTATCGGCATCGACTCCCTTCTTTCCAAGCACATGAGCTGCTACGGCTACTTCCGCCACACCACGCCTTACATGGACAAATTCGCGGAAGGCGGCACGTTGTTTGAAAACTACTTCTCGCCCCACATCCCGACGACGCCCGGCTACGCCTCCATGCTCACCGGTCTCGACTGCTTTGGCGACAACACCGTCGCCCTCCGTCACCAAGGCCCCATCAACGGCAAGACGCTCGCTGAAATCCTCAACGACGAAGGCTACAACACCACCTGTATCGGTTTCCGTGGCAACGCCGCCGCCCGCGGCTTCCAGACCTATCTGGATTTCGCCAACTGGAACGCCGGCGAAGACGGAAAGGCCCACAAGGCTGAAAATCTGAACAACGCCTGCCTGCCCGAACTCCGCCGCCTCGCCGCCGAAGACAAGCCGTGGTTCCTCTTCCTCCGCCACATGGATCCGCATACGCCGTACCTCCCGCCGCGTCCGTTCGACCGCCTCTTCTACGAAGGCAACGAATACGATCCGAACAACCACTCCATGGATCCCGTCTTCTCCTTCAAGCCGTTCTGCGACTACTTCATGGATTGGATGCCCACCGGCCCCAACGGCGAACTGCTGACGGACAAAGACTACGTCATCGCACAGTACGACGGCGCCGTCTGCTACATGGATACCTGCATCAAGAACATCTTCACCACGCTGACCACGCTTGGACTCGATGATAACACGATCGTCGTCATCACCTCCGACCACGGTGAAACACTCTATGACCACGACTGCTACTTCGACCACCACTCCATCAACGACAACACGCTCTGCGTGCCGCTGATCATCAAGTGGCCAGGCCATGTTCCCGCCGGCAAGCGTATCAAAGGATGGGGCCGCCATCAGGATTTCGTCCCCACCCTCATGGAACTCATGCAGATCGACCCGAAGGTCAAATTCGACGGCGAATCCCTCATGCCGCTCGTCCGTGGCGAAAAGGCCTCCAACGTTTCCGAATTCTACATCACGGAATGCACATGGATGCGCAAACACGGCTGGCGTACGCCGCAGTGGAAGCTCATCCGTGCTCTGGAGCCGGACTTCCACTTCAAACCGGAAGTCGAACTGTTCGATCTCATCAACGATCCTGAAGAGAACATCAACGTCGCCGAACAGAATCCGGACATCGTCGCCACGCTGACGGCCCGCATGAACGCCTTCATCGCGAAGCGTGAAAAAGAGACGGGCGCCACCAACCCGATGTACCGTCAGGAATACTGGCACGGCCATACGGAAGTCGGCCCGTACTTCACGTCCTCGCAGCAGGCCTATGACACGATGCACATCGGCAGCGCCCGTCAGGCCGCGAAACTCCAGTCAAAGACGGAGAAATAAGCATCTGAAGCTGTAATGCCGCTCGCCATTCACATGGCGGGCGGCTTCACTGTTATTTACATTTTGGACAAATCATTATGAAAACTCCTATCAGAGTAGCGGTCATCGGCTGCGGCCCCATCGGAAACCGCCATGCCGACCTGCATAAAGCCAATCCCATGGCCGAACTCGTCGCCGTCTGCGACATTCGCAAAGACCGTTGCGACGCATCCGCGCAACGCCTTGGCGTGCAAGGTTTTTACGATGCTCCAACCATGCTGGCCACCATCAAGCCAGACGTCGTCTCCGTCGCCACAGGCGGTATCGAATACGGCTCCGACCATTTTCTTCCTACGATTCAGGCTCTCGAAGCAGGCTGCCATGTTCTCTGCGAAAAACCGATCTGCAACACGATTCCGGAAGCGGAAATGATGGTCGCCACCGCGAAGAAATACAACCGCTGCTTCGGCATCGACTTCAACCACCGCTTCACAGAGGCGGCGAAAGTCGCGAAGAAATGGGTTGACGACGGTCTCATCGGCCAGCAGCTCTTCATCAACATGTCCATGTGGATCAAGAACCCCAACGAGAGCTCTCCTTTCTATATGGTAAAGGCTTTGAATCCGCATTCCGTCGATGTCATGCGCCATTTCGGCGGCGACATCGTCGCCGTGCAGGCCTTCGTCACGAAGGCTCCTGGACGCACGATCTGGACGACCATGTCGATGAACTGCAAGTTCAAATCGGGCGCCGTCGGCCATCTCTCCGCCAGTTACGACATCGAACGCGGCCATCCCATGGAACGCTGCGAAGTCGCCGGCATCAAAGGCCGTTTCGTGTTGGAAGATATGTGGCGCGAAGCCACCCTCTATCCGGCCGGTAATCTCATCAAGCAGGTCTATACGAACCCTGTGTTCGGTGGCCATCGCGATTTCGTCGATACCTTCCAGAACCGTCTCGCGACGTTTATCCAGCAGGTTGCCGACGACACGTCGCCAGACCAAATCAATGGTTCGGGAGCGGATGGTCTCGCCGCGCAGAAGGTTCTGCAAGGCGCCATCGATTCCATTGAATCTGGACAGGTCGTCTGGCTCTGATTCCATAAAAACAGCCTCCCCCTCTGGGGGAGGTGCCGCGTTGCGGCGGAGAGGGATTGAGCCTCCCCTTCTGGGGGAGGTGCCGCAAAGCGGCGGAGAGGGTTCACCCATAGTTATTTAGGAAAAAAATATGCTCAAAATCATCCTCTCCGGTCTTATGCTTTCTGTTTCCACCGCAGTCGCGCAAAACACGGCGGAGCTCGTCCAGAAGACGCCTATCGCGAAAGTCTGGGCGGGCCATCCCGTCGGTTTCGCTTTCAATATCCATAAAGACCGCTTCTACATCGCTTTCTATGATGACCAGCGGCGCATGACCGTCGGCACGTCGCCTATCGACAAACTGGAATGGTCGTTCCATGTCCTTCCGCAGAGCATTGGTTGGGACTCCCATAACTACATCACGATGGCGTTCGACGACAACGATTTCATCCATCTGGCCGGCAACATGCACGCCTGCCCGCTGATTTATTTCCGCACGGAAAAACCGTTGGACATCACGTCGTTCAAACGCATTGAATCCATGACAGGCGAACGCGAAAAGCATTGCACCTACCCGCAATTCATGCGTGGTGCCTCTAAAGAATTCATCTTCCACTATCGCGACGGCGCATCCGGCAACGGCGACGAAATCTACAATGTCTATGACCATGCGACACAGACATGGTCGCGTCTGCTCGACAAGCCGTTGTCGGACGGCAAAGGCCAGATGAACGCCTATTTCGCAGGCCCAGTCATTGGCCCAGACGGATATTTCCATCTTGCGTGGGTTTGGCGGGACACGCCTAGTTGCGACACGAACCACGACCTCTCCTATATGAAGAGCAAAGACATGAAGCATTGGGAGACAGCCGCGGGAACGCCTATCGAACTGCCTATTTCGCTCGAAACGCCTGGTCTCATCATCGATCCGACACCACGCACGAAAAGCGGCATGATCAACATGGGCATTAACATCGGTTTTGATCAGCAAAAACGCGTCGTCGTCAATTATCACAAATACGACGAAAAAGGCTTCAGCCAAATCTACAACGCACGTTGGGAGAACGACAAATGGAACATCTGCCAGGCCAGTGACTGGGATTGGCGGTGGGAGTTCACAGGCGGCGGAAGCGTCCCATGCCTCGTTCAGGCCTCCAACATCTACATCAACCACGAAGGCCTTTTGGCGCAAAATTTCCACAATGAAAAGAAAGGCCACGGGATTTGGAAAATCAATCCGAACACGTTGAAAGCGGAAGGCTTCCTCAAGCCGCCCGTCAAAGACAGGATGCCGGAAGGATGGGGCCGCATGGAAGGAAACTTCCCTGGCCTTGGCCGCTCCGTTCGCCATCTGCTCTCACCAACAGACGGCAATCTCCACTATTTCTTTGTATGGGAGACGCTTGGCGCCAACCGCGATCGTCCACGCCCCGAGCCTTGGCCAGATCCCTCCACGCTGACGCTGTGGATTATTAAGGGTAACATCTAAATGCCTTGTTTCTAGGATTCTAGAATTCTAGGATTCTAGTTTTTCTTTCTGTCAGCAAAAATTAGTGTTAAAGCACTCAGCAGCCCCACCACCGCCGTGCAGAAGAAGACGATGAACACGCCTTGGTAGGCGGCCAACGGATAGACCAATACGTCTCCAATCTTTTGCGCAGCATCTTCATGGCCGCGCATGACGCGGCCCGCCCAGTCGCCTACCAATGCGATCATGACGAACGCCCAGAAGTTCACCAACGCCACCGCCAATGCCACATATTTCGGCGGGCTGATCTCCTTTCCCATCGTCCCATAGACGCAGAAGAAGCCCGCCGGCAAGGCGATCATGACATAGGACAACGCCAGAAAACCACCGTTCCAACCATGCGTCAGCGACAGCCAGCCGACGACGATTCCTGCCAGACTCAAGCTTGAAAACATCGCCATCAACGCGCCGTAATGGCCTTTCATCACCTTGCAAACCGTCCCGCCGATCAAATTGCATGACGCGACGATGATGGTCAGCATCGTGATGATCAATGACGCATTTTTCACGCTGAATCCGCCGACGTCTTCCAGACATTTTCGTCCCATCAATGTCAGCAGCGCATAATACGCACCGAAAACAATGGAGCTCGACAGGCAGATGCGAATCATTTCGGACTTGCCCATGACTTGCAAAACAGGCCGCCACAATGATTCGCCGCTTTCGATTTTGTCCATCGTTCCACGTGAAAAGAAAATGATGCCCAAAGTCGCGACGGATGCCATCAACGACGGAATCATCAGCGCCCACCGCCAGCCGATTTGGCTTACCAGCCAGACCATCGGCGCGGCACCAGTCGTCGGTCCAAGATATCCCAGAACTAACGCAAAACCAAGCATATAGGAAAATCGCGTTTCATACAGATCTGCGATCAATTTGGCGACGCCGAGAAACACGATTCCCGCTCCGAATCCCGCCATCAGACGGAACAACCGCAGCAACCACAGATTGGACGACAGCGGAAACAGCACCATACCGAGAGAAAACGAAATACCGCCCATGAGCAACACGCGAACGCCGCCAAGGCGGTCCGCCAACATGCCGATCAGCAGTTGCGACAATGCGTAAGAGCACATGTAAACCGAGCCAAGGCTCGCCAGATCGACCGCCGTCAGCGACAGTTCATGCTGCAACGGATCGAAAACCGCGCCAGGCACAAGCACTTTGCTCATGCTTGTGAAAAACATCAATACAACGCCGAAGCGAAACACCATCCGCTTGTTCATGCGAAAATCCTATCTGAAATCACGCCTCCATCCATCCTAAATATATAATATAATGGTAAAAGCCGTTCGTTTTAACTTCATGAAAGTTGATTTATTCGATTTTTTGATTATACTTGAATAGAAGATTTTTTCAAATTATGGATCACCCCCAAAAATCATTGAAAAAAGGAACAAAATGTCAAGTCTTCTCATCAAAAACGCGCATGTGATTTCACCGGACGTCGAAAAATTCAACGCGGCCGTATTTGCCGAAGACGGCGTCATCAAACAAGTCATCGACGCTGGCAATCCCCTCCCTAAGGCGGACAAAGTCGTTGATATCAAAGGAAAAATGCTCGTTCCGGGCTTCATTGACGTCCATATCCACGGCGGCATGGGCTATGAATCGACCTCTCCCAAAAAGGAAGCCGTGAAAATCATCGCGGAAGCCAAAATCAAGGAAGGCGTGACCTCCTTCTGCCCCACGACGTTGACGCTTTCCGAAGAGAAACTCGCCGCCTCCTTGAAGAACATCGAAGCCTACCGCAAGAAGCCCACCGGCGCGAAAGTCATCGGCACGCATCTGGAAGGCCCCTACGTCAATCCAAACTGCCTCGGCGCACAGAATCCTGCCTACCTTCGCAAGCCTGATTTCGAGGAAGTGAAACGCCTCAACGCCATCTCCAAAGTCTCCATCATCACCTACGCCATCGAAGTGGAAGGCGCCGTTCCGTTCACCGCGAAAGTCATCAAGGCTGGTATCGTTCCATCCTGCGGCCATACGGCAGCCACCATGGCGCAGTACAAGGCCGGCCAGGCAAAGGGCCTCTGCCGCCTGACGCATTTCTGCAACCAGATGACGAAGCTCCACCACCGCGAAATTGGCATGGTCGGCGCGGGCCTCTACGACGATAAGACCTATATTGAAATGATTTGCGACAAGATCCACCTCTGCCCGGACATGATCGCCCTCACCTTCAAGGTGAAACCCATCGACAAGATCCTCCTGATCACCGACGCCATGGAAGCCACCGGCCTGCCGGATGGCAACTACCAACTCGGCGGTCTCGCCGTCGTCGTTTCCGACGGTGCCGCGCGTCTCGTCTCCGACGGTGCTCTCGCGGGTTCCACCCTTCAGTTCAACACCGCCTTCAAGAACGTCGCGGAAGTCACGGGCATGCCTCTCTGCCAGCTCGTCAAGGCCACGTCCTACAACCAGGCCTGCAACCTCGGCATCAAGAATCTTGGCAAGATCGAAGAAGGCTTCATAGCCGACTTGACCGTTCTCGACGACGAATTCGCCGTCAATCAAGTCTATCTCGACGGTGTCTGCAAGTTCAAGAAATAACGTGATTTAGCGATAGAAAAAAAAGGCTGTTGCAAACCGCTTATGGCATGCAACAGCCTTTTTATTACTAACGTCTCATCGTCTATCGTCTATTGCTCTCGTCTCATGTCTCATGTCTCTCGTCAAACCGCATAATGGCAAAGCCATTATGCCTCGTACCACCGTCTAACGTCTCATCGTCTATCGTCTATTGCTCTCGTCTCATGTCTCATGTCTCACGTCAAACCGCATAATGGCAAAGCCATTATGCCCTTGCAGCCCCGTCTAACGTCTTATCGTCTAGCGTCTATTGCTCTCGTCAAACCGCGTAATGGCAAAGCCATAAAAAATCACCGTCAACGATTATTGCAAAAGCGCAAATCGGTGGCGGTGATTTCGTTTATTCAAAATATCAATCCAGTTCAGACAGCTTCACAGGGCGACCGAGCTTGGCGGAGAGATCCGCCGCGAAGATGGCCTTGTGCGTCTTGAACGCATCTTCGAAACTCGTCAGCGGCATTTCCGTGTTGCTATTGATGGCATCGACAAACGCCTGCATCTGAGGATTATATGGATGGTCGAGAACTTCGCCTGAATCCAGCGTGGACGTCTGCATCGTCGTCCAGCGGTCTTTCACAAGGCCGTCCAGATCCGTCGAATAAATCTGGTTGTCACGGATGCTTCCTTTGCTTCCGACCAGTTGGAAATGGAAGTAGTACGGCTGCAGGCAGTCGATGCTCGCCGCGCATTTGCCGACCTTTCCGTTCGCGAATTTGATGATCGTCACGCTGCACGGATCGAACTCGTAGCTGGAGAAGCAGTCCGCCTTGCTCTTCGTGGAGTAGCTCATGACCTCTTCGACGGGCTCGCGCATGAGATACATCAGCGCATCCATCGCATGGCAGCCGCCGCTCAGCAGCGCGCTGCCGCCGCCCGCCGCCGTATTGCTCCAGCAGAACTGGCGGTACCACGGGCCGATGCCGTGGTAGTAGTCCGATTCGCCGTACGTCACGTCGCCAATGAGCCCCTTCTCGACGATGGAATTCAGCAGCTTCACCTGCATGCTGTAGCGGCATTCGAAGC
>JAEEGJ010017263.1_pt1 | contig 16359 bp, 14 predicted proteins | sample 8958761 | NCBI WGS metagenome assembly JAEEGJ01 (sample SAMN16246546, study PRJNA631951) | gut metagenome | biome: gut microbiome; feature: rumen; material: RS-attached | host: Bos | place: Iran: Karaj | collected 2018-10
ACACAGCGCTACAAAGGTCTGGGTGAGATGAACCCCGAGCAGCTTTGGGAAACCACCATGGACCCGAAGACCCGACTGCTGAAGCAGGTGACCATTGAGAATGCCGCCGAGGCCGACGAGATATTCTCGATGCTGATGGGCGACGACGTAGAGCCGCGCCGCGAGTTCATCGAGAAGAACGCGACCTACGCTAATATCGACGCGTAAGGTATTTCAACAACGGATTTCACGGATTACACGGATTTGCAACCTACTGACCATCAATATCAGTATTTGTCCGTGTAATCCGTGAAATCCGTTTTTATCTATTCTTAGAGACAAAATCTGTATCCTGCTGTCAGCCACAACGAGTTAGTGCGCCACGTTTCGTCTAACAACTCTATGTCGCAGAGGTTGGTCAGACCGATGTTGTAACGGGCATCAAGTACTACGTTACGGTATTCGTAAGACAAGCCAATGGGAATGGAAACGTTCAGTTTCTTGAAGGAATTGCCAATATCCTCCGAATGACCATCCACCACAGACTTCACATTAAACAAATAGCCAAGCTGTAGTCCGGCCTTTATGGCCAACCCGTCAGCTATGTAGAAGTTCTCTACCGCTGAAAAGTTGAGGAGATCCAGGTTGGTGTGTGCATCGTCACCTATATCCTTATAGCGAAAGCCTTCACCAGAATACCACACACCGAGAGCCGTTGACAGGGGCTGCATGTAGCGGTATTCCACTTCAGCACCAGCCACGAAGCCTATCTTACGTTTGGGTTTCACCAAACGATTAAAATCTACATACACGTCTTGCCCTGACATGTTCGACGAGTTGATGCCCACACGGGGTGTGACAGACCACCGTCCTGTTTCCTGCGACTGTGCCAAGGCGGCCAATGGAGCTGCCATGCCGAGCAGCATGGCAAAAAGTGTTCTTTTCATCATCTTGTCCTGATTTTGATTTCCTTTTATCTAATAAACGCTGAAAACAGGAATTAATTGTATCAAAAAGGTGAAAAGTTTACTTGCGTCCTTCCAGGTCATCATTCTCTATGGTCCTGTTGGTTTTCTTCACGCTGGCATTGAGCGAACCTATGCGCAGCGTAACGTTGATGCCGGCAAGACGAGAGTGGGAACGTGATGAACTCCAACCCGTGTAATCGCCCCGGTCAGTATATGACCGACGATATTCAAACTTACTGCTGTTGAATGGGTTATACACCCAGGCACGCACCGTCATACGGTCATCCTTCAGGAACGAGCGCTGCAACTGGAAAGAGTAGTTCCATGGACCACCGTCGCTGTAGCCATAGAGCCCGTTCAGATAGCGTCCCTGTTTGTTGAGCGAGAGGGTTAGCTTGAGTTTCCAGGGCAGCTGTTGCGATAGCTGGGTGTAGAATCCCGGTTGCCAGCCAGTATTACGGATCTGCTGGTTCTCATTCTCACGCTCCACATACGACAGCCAACCATTCAGCATCCATTGTGTGCCGTTCCACGGTCGCCACTGCACGTAGGTGTTCAGTCCGTAGCGACGATATTTGCCCACGTTGCCGTAAGAACTGTAGATGATGCCTCCATTGACATATCGGTACAGTGTCAGTAAGTCGTTGGAGAAGTTTGCCGAGAAATTCCAATTCATGGTAAGTTTGGCCGTCAGCAGTGAGTAGCCTAACGTCAGGTTATGCTGATTACTGCTTTCAAGGTCTGGATTACCCTGTGTCACACTGGTCGTAGTGACAAAGCGAGCGGGGTTCAGGTAGGAGATGCCTGGGCGATTGATACGAAGGGCATAGTTTAGCTTCACGCTGTGCTGGTCGTTGATACGCCAATTGGCCGTTAGCGAAGGTACCCAATCACTGAGGTTCCGATGGAAGTCATTGGCCGAACCGTCACGGAACTTTGAGCTCAGGTAGGAATACTCATAGCGGAGGCCTCCCATTAGGTTCAAGGGCCCGGCCTTTAACTTATATTGGGCATATAGAGCTGCTACCTGTGTGGTGTGCAGGAAGTCGCTGTTCATCCTGTTGCCGTTGTCAAACTCCTGTCCCGAATCGCTGTCATTGCGGCGCAGTATATATTTTGCGCCAACGTCAAGCGTATGGTTCTCCCACAAAGGGCGTGTCCAGTCGAACTGCAAGGTATGCTCCGTGAAGTTGTTGCTTGAGTGGCGACCCATGTAGGTGTAATTCGGTTGGTTGACAATGTCAAAATAATCGTACTGGGTCTTGTTGTTCAGTCGGGTCGTACTGACAAGGTACGACAGGTTTAGCGACTCTCCCTTACGGTGGGTGAGATGCTGATAGTCCAGGTGGCCATCTAAATCGAGATACTTCTGACGGGAACCATCAAGCGAACGAGAGCGGTAACTAAAGAGTGTATGCCCCATTGCATCGTACATACCCATCCAGGCATCGTAGTCAATATCCACATTGTAATACCACGCATTCAGGGAGCCTGTAATGAGGTTCAGCGAATCCAGTTCGTAACTGGCCTCTATGGAGCCACCGCCGTGACCGCCCTTATTGCTGCCTTCGCTACCCTCGCGACTGATATTTCCACTTTCACGGTAAACCGTTTCTGACTCGTTCAGGCTTCGAGAAGAGGAACGCGACTGCAACTGCCCATAGACGTCAGCCGAAAGTGTCAGCTTACCCGTCTGTATAGTGCCCCAAAGATTTGCATAGTGGTTACCCGAGGCCGACCAACCCACGTTGGCATTGCCCACGAAGCCTACCAGCTGCGCCTCATCATCCATGATGATGTTCAGAATGCCGTCCAACCCTTCGGCATCGTACTTTGCGCCAGGCTCGGTGATTACTTCTATACGTTTCACGGCTGAGGCAGGAATGCTTTGGAACACCTCCTTGGCATTCGTGGAGAAGTTGGGATTCGGTCGCCCGTTCTTGTAAATCTTAAAGTTTGACGAGCCCTTTACGGTGATATTGTTTTCAGCGTCAACCGTAACGAAAGGCACCTTCTTCAGCATCTCAATGATGGTCTGTGTCTTGGCATCTTCGTCGTGCGTCACGTCGTAGCTGATGCGGTCAGCTTCCTGCCTGACCAGCGGACGCTGTGCCGTAACGGTGATTTCGCTGATGTCGATGCTGTCGTTCAGAGACAAGGAGTCCCCTTTCTCGCTCTGGGCTGCACAGGGCAGCACCATGAGCGAGAACAACAAGAGAGAAATATGTTTCATTGTTTTGCTTACTCTATTTTATATTTTTCATAGCCTTCAGAAAAATGTTCTGGGTAAACTCATCATCCGTCAGATGTTTTAGCTTAGCCAGTTCTTCAATCACCATTTTCTTCTCATCTACTGACAGTTTGTTAGCCTCCGGCTTTTTACACAGTTCATAGATATAGTTGGCATAATAGGGAGAAGCTGCCGAGTTGGGCGATTGTCTGAACATCCGGGCATACATATTAAAGTGAGCCAGCCAATTGCTGTCGTCCGTCACCTGGAAGCTGCCTGTCGCCTCAAAGCCATTGCCATCAAGGCTGCTGCCATTCAGGATGATACGCTGGCGACGTTTAGTGGCGCTGTTGCCCTGACGATACTTCAGCGTGGTAGCATAAGTGATGGCCAGCCGACCCAGGATTTCGTCACCTTTGTCTTTCCATTCCAGCACGTAGGCGTAACGGTGGATGCGCTCAGCGTCTTCAGGGTCAATAAACAAGCCGTAGATGTAGTCAGAACCCTTTATCTCGCCAACACTGTAGCCATTGCCCTTACCATTACCTACAGCCAGCACCTCCACGCCCTCGCCGCCTCGCGAGTTACTCCCCGTACTGATGGAGTAAGCCTGTTCACGGTCCAGGTCGAAAGCTCGCTGGATGTTCTTCACCAACACCTGTTTCGACTTCGGCAGGGTGAACTCCCAGAAGTCAAACTGCGACTCCTTAATCCCCGTTTCGGGGTCCTTTTCCAGTTTATGTTCCACCGACAGTTCTACGCCGTTGTCCTGCACCAGCGCGTCAAACGCTGCCTTGATGTGCTGTTGCGCCTGCGTCACTAACGGCAGCAGGCCGAGCACTGTCACTGCTCCTACTTTCTTAATCTGGTTCATAAGCATAATATTTTGTTTCTTCATTTTCGTTAATATATTCGATGGTACCGTCTTCATGTTTTCTTGACACGTAGCCCTTTGCCCGCAACTGGGCGTCAAGCACTTCCAATTGTACTCGCTCCACCTCGGATTGTGCTTCGGCTATCTCCCGTTCCACCCGCTGCTGCTCTGCCTGAGCTCGCAATACATAGTCACGTGCCACGTCGTTCGCCCTTGGCTGACGCCTGCGCTGAGGGAGTGTCTTAGGCTTTTCCGCAGGTGCTGCTATGGTATCGGGACTTGTCACAGGGGCAATGCTGGTACTATCCAGAGGCTCCCCTATTGTTTGAGCCACGGTTGGCTGCTCCATCGGACGCTGCGACACTGCGACATACAGGACGACAAGCAGCACGGCAACAGCGGCAGTAAGCCAGAGCCAACGATGAGATGATTTCCTCTGAAGCGGTTTCTGAGATTGCCATTCCGCAAACATCATCTGATAGTCGCGCCACTCCTCGGGTACGTCTGCCTGACGGAAGTACACGCTTAGCACGTCTTCTTCCTCTACTGTCGTCTTACCGTCCATAAAGCGGTCGAGCAACTGAGCAATATATTCCTTTGTGTAACGTATCATTGTCTGTTTCGTTGTTTAATTTCTTCCAATAATGTCCGACGTGCGCGAGCCAGTAACGTGCTGACCGATGTATCACTAATGCCCAGCAACTGTGAGAGTTCCTTGTGGCTGCGCCGTTCCACTTGTCGCATGTATAACAAGGCCTGCTGTGTGGTGGGCAGTTCTGCCAGGCGTCGTTCGAGCCATTCCTCGTTCTCTTTCTCCTCAAGCACCTCCTGTGGTGTGCGAAAGTCCTGCTTCTCTCTTCTGGGGACACTGAGCGGGACGGTCCTTCCCCATGTCATTCGCTTGGTCATCACAACCACCAGCGCTTCTACTGAGCGATAGCGGTCTAGTTCGTAGCGCATCTGCCACAGCCGAAGCATCACATCTTGTGCAATGTCCTCAGCCTCGGTCTCGCCTGCCCCACAGCTACGGCTCACACTTACCGCTTTCTGCCGCCACTGTCGGGCATTATGTTCGAATGCGCTTTCTTCCATGCCGCAATTTCTTGGTGTTACATCTATTAGACGGTTTCATAGACCAAAACCAAACAACAATTAACACCCATTAACACCTGCGAGTAACGTTCAGCGAAAGAACTCCTACTTACTTTTTCTGAAACTAATTTGAATAATAAGAATTACTCAACTTTCGCAAATGGAGAAAAATAGGAGTTCCTTCTCAAAGTAAATACCAATACCATAACTCCAATAAATAAACGGTTTAACATAGTCAAAAATAAGCAATGTTTTTGACATACCCATTAGTCTCTATTGACATTTGGCAAAAGCAGAAGGTTTTATTGGCAAAATGAGATGGCTGATAAGTAAATTTATTTAAGTTTCGCAAGTTCAACTTAAGGTGTAAAGTTGTGTGCCTATTTCTTCATCTCAATGCGGAAGGTGGTTCCGTGTCCTACCTCGGACTGCTTGACGAAGATGCGGCCCTTGTGGTATTCCTCGACAATACGTCGGGCAAGCGAGAGGCCAAGGCCCCAGCCGCGCTTCTTGGTGGTGAAGCCGGGGGTAAAGACATTCTTGAGGTCTTTCTTCCTGATGCCCTTTCCCGTGTCCTGCACCTCAATGACAGCCTCATCGCCCTCGTCGAACAGCGTCAGGGTAATGGTGCCTGAGCCCTCCATCGCGTCAACGGCATTCTTACAGAGGTTTTCAATGACCCACTCAAAGAGTGAGGCGTTCATGCGCACAATGACCTCGTGGTCGGGGAAGTGGTGAATAATCTGTACCTTGTTCGACGTGCGGCGCCCCATGTACGTGATGACATGCCCCAGCACCTCGTTCATGGACGACTCCACCGGCTCGGGCAGTGAGCCAATCTTCGAGAAGCGCTCGGCAATCAGCTCCAGCCGTTTCACGTCCTGCGACATCTCAGGTATCATCTCGTCGTCGGGATAGGTCTCACGGAGCATTTCCGTCCACGCCATGAGCGACGATATGGGGGTTCCCAGCTGGTGGGCGGTTTCCTTCGACAGTCCCACCCACACCTTGTTCTGCTCGGCACGCTTCGACGAGAGCAGGGCAAAGATGGCAACGACAACGAAGATGAGCACGATGCCCAACTGCACGTAGGGCCACGCTGAGAGGCGCTTCAGCATGATGCTCTCGTCATAGCATACCAGTTCGTAGTCGGACGTGTCGCCATAGGAAATCCTGATACTGTTGCCCGACCGCTGCATCCTGCTGCCAAAGTCTGAGAGGAAGGCAAGCGTGTCCTTGCCTGCAATGTCGATATTGCTGTAGTCATAGACATCGCCGTTGCTGTTCATCACCACGACGGGAATGGTGCTGTTGCTCTTGATAACGCTGAAAGCTAACGACAGGTCATCGTCAGGACCGGCAGCATTAATGGCATGCATGGCATCGGCCCATACCTGCATCTTGGCACGTTCCTCGCCTATCAGGTCCTGAACGAGCAGATGGGAAACAAGCAGCGAGGCCACGGCAATCAGCACGGCCATCACCACAAGTATGATTTTTACCTGTCGAATCCTATCAGTCCATTGCATACGTATTAATAACGCAAAAGACTGGATTTTATTACCCGAAGAAGAAATAACTGAAGAAAACGGCTGCCGTCATGCCCGCCAGGTCGGCCATCAAACCGCAGGCCACGGAGTAGCGGTATTTCTTAATGCCTACGCTGCCGAAGTAGATGGCCAGGATGTAGAACGTGGTGTCGGTACTTCCTTGCAGCACGCTGGCCAGATGGCCCACAAAGGAGTCAGGACCAAACGACTCGAAGCACTCGAGCATCATGCCGCGGGCACCGGCTCCGTTCAGCGGTTTCATCAGCGCCACAGGAACGGCTCCTACGAAGTCGCTGTTCAGTCCGCACCACTCGACAGCTGCCGTCAGACCGTCCTGTACCATCTGCAGGGCTCCTGATGCGCGGAACACGCCGACTGCGGCGAGGATTGCCACACAATAGGGGATGAGACTCACTGCCACATGGAAACCTCCCTTGGCTCCCTCGATGAACGAGTTATAGACGTTGAGTTTCTTGATGACGCCCGAATAGATGAACAACAATATGGTGCCGAGTATCAGACAGGCGGTCAGCATACGGCAGAAGTGCTGCATCTGCTCTGTGTCCATGCCCGAGATGGCGGTAAACAGGGCTGCCACAAGACCAGCAATGATGCCCAGCATGATGAGGATGTTCTTCTGGAAAAGATTGATGCGCTGATAAATGCTGACGGCCAGCAGTCCCACCAGCGTGGAACACATCGTCGTGAGCAGCAGGGGGATGAAGATGTCAGCAGGGTCGGCAGCACCATACTTCGAGCGGTAGGCCATGATGCTGACGGGAATAATGGTAAGGCCGGAGGTGTTCAGCACCAGGAACATGATCATGGAGTTGCTCGCCGTGTCCTTCTTCTCGTTGATGCTCTGCAGTTCCTGCATGGCCTTCAGGCCTACGGGCGTAGCAGCATTGTCGAGTCCGAGCATGTTGGCGGAGATGTTCATGAAGATGCTACCCAGCGCAGGATGGTTTTTCGGTATCTCGGGAAAGAGTTTGGTGAGTACTGGACTGAGGAAACAAGCCAGTTTGTCAACCAGGCCGCTGTCTTCGCCAATCTTCAGGATTCCCATCCACAATGTCAGCGTACCAGTCAAACCCAGCGTCATCTCGAATGCCGTGTTGGACATCTTGAACGTGGAGTCCATCATCTCGGGCAAGGCTTCATAGTCCTGCAAAAAGACCAGCTTCACGATGCCGACAATGACGCCTATCGTAAACAGTGCTATCCAAATATAATTCAGTGCCATCTATTCTATTTACAATTTGACTATTTATTTTCGATTTTCGTAATTCCGACATTCCGTTATTCCTACTTAGAAGTGTCGCTTTCTCTTGATTCCCTGACGGTCGAAGGCACGGCGCTCAAAGGGCAGGTCATCGACGTCTTCGGCCTTGACAACAACCTTCATGCCCACAAAGGCAAAGTGCTTGTACAGGTCGATGATGTCCTCGTCCAGCAGACGGATGCAGCCCTCGCTGGCACGGCCTGGCACACTCTCACGGTTGTTGGTGCTGCCGTGAATGCCGATGCCCTTGCTGCCTGGTGTCTGCAGGCGCATAAACCAGTGGCCATAGCTGAGAATGCTGCCACGACCGTCGCCGAAGTCATGTTTCCACTTCGAGGCATCCACAACCTCGGTAATCTTAAAGGGTTTCTTCATCGTGCAGTGGGGGGTCTTCATGTCGCCCTTGCGCTGCTTCTGCCCCTTCTTCAGCGAGAAACAGGCATCGTAACGTGCAACCAATAGCGTGTCGCGTCCCTGTGCTTCATACACATAGAGGTAAAAGTCCTTCTTGGACATTACAATAAAACAGTTCTTCTTCACTTTCACGCTTTCAGGCATGCTGATACGCACATCCTGATCGGCACGGATGGCCTGCTTACCATGATCGTTCACCACACGTTGCGATGCCTGTCCCCAAACGCCCAACGGCAGCAGGAACAGCACACAAATGATATTGATTAACGTTTTCATTCGTCTATTTGTCTGAATTTCGGCGCAAAAGTACTAAAAATGACAAAATTGGCGACACTTGTCACGTGTAAAAAAGGTTAATTAAAGTAATCCGACTCTGCACCAAAGAGGTAGGAGGGTTGGTATCCACCGAAATCGACCACCAGTTTCTCGAATACGATGCCTGGATGACGGGGACGGACCACGAGGTCATGGGTTGCCTGCGACTTGCCGACGGGTAGTTCTACTACCTTCTCCACCACACGGCGGGCAATGGTGGGATAGAACACGGAGTACATGTAGGGCTGGCGGTCAACGAGTGTCTCATTGAAATTGACGGTCTGTGGTGCTGAGCCGTCAAGGCTGACGGTATATTCAAAGCCTCCTGCATTCAAGAAGTCGAGGGTGGACTTCACGATGACATGTACCTTCACCGTTTCCGTTCCCTCTGGCAGCGAGAAACGGTAGGTCAGAGAGGCATCGCCTACAGGCTGGGTATAGGGGGTAAGCGCTACGGCACTGCGCGTGCGACCGTAGTAAGGATATACGCTCCACTGCGTACCCTCGGAAGCTTCGGCACGGAAGAAGTGCTCGGCTTCCATTGATACATAGCCGGAACTGGGCCTGAAGGTGTACCCTCCCTGCTGTCCGTCAGTTGCAACGAGCTGAGTGGCAGGAGGTGTGTCGCGGGGGAAATTATCGTTCCATGAGGTGTAGCCGATGTGTTTCTGAGTCATCATGCCGTTCCACTTGCCACCGGCAATGTCGTTGTTATAGGAGGCACAAAGCAGCGAGTCGCGGCGGAAGCACTGCTGCACACGCTGCGCCCATTCGTTGGCATCAGGGCTGTGGCGCTCGGCCAGATAGTGGTTCATGGCCTGTGCATAATACAGCTCGTAGAGGTTAGCCATTGCCTCGACGGGGAAGAGCAGCAGCTCCCTGTAGGTGTCGCGAGCGGCAGGGGACACCTGGTCGAGGAGCCGCAGGGCACGGAGTTCAAGTTGCTGGTAGTCGGCAACTACCTGCCGCCACTCGCCAGTGGAGAGGTTGTAGGTAGTGGCATCAAGCATCTCGGGGGTGACACGAGCCATATACTGACAGTTGCGGTTGTAGATGTCGGCAGCCTCGGCAGCGACAGCATCGCCACAGACAGAGCGGAAGAAGGCAAGCGTATGGTCGGTAACGTTTTGCTGGGTATATTCCTTCGGTTTCCAGGCCATGTCCATGAACAGCGTAATAGGGTACTCCATGGGTTTCAGGTCGCCCACGTTGAGAATCCACATACGCTCTATGCCGTAATCGTAAGCCAGGGAGAGCTGTTCGAACATCTGCTGTGTCTGGGTGACATTGAGCCACTTGGAGTTACGGGGTGCGCCCACGTAGTCAACATGGTAATAGATGCCCCATCCGCCTTTACGGCTACGCTCGGCAGCCGTCGGCACGCGACGGATGTCGCCCCAGTTGTCGTCGCTGACGAGAATCATCACGTCGTCGGGCACCCGCAAACCAGCATCGTAGTAATCCTGCACTTCTTTATAGAGCGCCCATACCTGGGTGGTCTTGTCAGCCGACTTGCCTGTCACTTCCTTGATAATCTTTCGCTGACGGTCAATGATGCGCTCCATAAGCTTCGTGTCGGCCGTCTCGCTCATCGCCTCGTCACCATCGCCACGCATGCCGATGGTCACGATGTCCTCGGTATGTTTCATGCGCTCAATACCCTCACGGAAGAACTGGTCAAGCCGTTGCTGGTTGGTCACATAGTTCCAAGGGCCCCACTCGATGCGGCGACGGGCATACTCCTGGTGGTTGCGTGCCATCGGCTCATGATGGCTGGTGCCCATGATGACACCCATGCGGTCAGCTGTAGGACCATTCTCGGGATCATCGGCATAGAACGCCCAGCCCCACATGGCCGGCCACAGCATGTTTCCCTTCAGACGAAGGATGAGTTCAAAGACCTTCTCGTAGAAGTGATGGTCACCATAGTTGGTGCCAAAGGTATTCTTCACCCACGACGTAAGACAGGGTGCTTCATCGTTGAGGAATAGGCCGCGATAGCGAACGGCTGGCTCGCCGTCGGTGCGCAGACCGTTACGGATATATACGTCAGGATGCTGTACGACAGGCACATCGGCCCAGTAATACCAAGGCGAGACGCCCAACTGACGACTCAGCTCGTAGATGCCGTAAATGGCACCACGACGGTCGCTGCCCACAATGCACAACTGTCCCTGACGGGCATCGAGCAAATACTGTTCGGTCTTGCCCTTCAACTCGCGCTGGTGCATGTTCAGCCGACGGGCCGTACCAGCAACGATGCGGGCTTCGGCAGGCGTGCTCACGAACACGACCTCTGCTCCACATACCTTCTCAATATCGGTCTTCAGGTTCTGGGCAGCAATCATCACGCCCTGCTCCTCATTGGGGGCCACAAAGACGGTCACACGCCGTCCTTCGTTCAACTGCCAGTCACCTTGTTGGAAATCAACAAACACATCGGTTGCCATTGCACACGTCACGGCACAAAAGACAAGTAATAAACTCAGGAATCGTTTCATAGTCAGTATTTTGCTCTTGCAAAGTTTTTATATTATTAGTCCAAGAACAGGAGTGACAGAGGGTATTTTCCCACATCAATCCCAGTAACCATCTTGCAAAGATAATAAAAAAGATTAAAAAAGCAACTTTTTCAAGGAAAAAACACAAAGATTATAAAAAAAACGGGAATCAGCACCCGACGCTCACCCGTTTTTAGTATTTTTGCACCCGATTAAAACGACAAGACAATGAAAAGAATCAAAACCTTATCAGTATCTCTACTTATTCTTGCGACTGCAGGAATAGCTGTTTCTTGCGGAACAAACTCCACACTCGGGACCATCTTCAGCGGTGGCACAGTAGCCAATGCCTTCACCAGCGTCATCGGACTTGACAAAGTGACGGCAAAAGGACTGGTTGGCACATGGAACTACAACGGACCGGGCATTGCCTTCACCAGCGAGAATCTTCTGGCAAAGGCCGGCGGTGAGGTGGCTGCCACGAAAATCGAAAAGGAAATCAAGCCCTACTACGACAAGGTGGGCATCTCCGTCACCAACACCTATGCCGTCTTCGATGCCGACAACAACTACACCGTCTGCGTAGGAGGCAAGAAGTTCAGCGGCAAATACACCTTCGACGAGGCCAATGCCAAGATAACCATGAAAGGACTGCTTTTCGACATCAACTGCTACGCAAAACGCGAGTACGGCGGCATAGCTCTGCTCTTCGAGTCAAAGAAGCTGCTCACCGTCCTGCAGACGATGGCTGCCCTGAGCAACGACGACACCTACAAGAAATTCGGGGAGCTCAGCAAGAACTATGACGGCATCCGCATAGGCTTCGACATGAAGAAGAAGAAATAACGGCCCTACGGACAAGGACCTTCAATGGGGGTAGCCTATATGCAGGCTACCCTCATTTTATGTTGTATAGTATAAACGAGTAGATGTCCGCCTGCTCTTCCAGTACCTTCGCCAAGGGTTTGCCACCGCCGTGACCTGCCTTCGTGTCGATGCGTATCAGCACGGGGGCAGTGCCTGCCTGACACTCCTGCAACGTGGCGGCAAACTTAAACGAGTGGGCAGGAACCACACGGTCGTCATGGTCGGCAGTGGTAACGAGCGTTGCCGGGTAGCTGACACCTGGTTTAAGGTTATGTAACGGTGAATAGCCTTTCAGGTATTCAAACATCTCACGGGAATCCTCGCTGGTGCCATAATCCGAAGCCCAGTTCCAGCCAATGGTGAACCGATGGTAGCGCAGCATATCCATCACACCTACCTGGGGAATGGCCACACGGAACAGGTCCGGACGCTGCGTCATGCAGGCTCCAACAAGCAGACCGCCGTTTGAGCCGCCTACGATGGCGAGTTTCTGTTTGGAGGTGTATCCCTCGCTGATCAGGTATTCTGCAGCAGCTATGAAATCGTCAAACACGTTCTGCTTCTGCATCTTCGTGCCTGCCAGATGCCATGCCTCGCCATACTCGCTACCACCGCGCAGATTTACCTGAGCATAAATGCCTCCCTGCTCAAGGAAGGGGATGCGCATGGCCGAGAAGCCAGGGCCTAACGAGATGTTGAAACCGCCATAGCCGTAGAGATAGACGGGATTCTTGCCATTGCGCTTCAGGCCTTTTTTATAAGTAATAAACATTGGCACGCGCGTACCATCCTTGCTCTTGAAAAACAACTGGCGGCTCTCGTAGTCCTGCTGACGGAACTTGACGTTCGGCTGGGCGTAAAGCGTACTCTCATTCTTCACCATATCGTAACGGTAGATGGTGCCCGGCATGGTGAACGACGAGAACGTGTAGAAGCACTCCTCACCCTTCTCGTCGCCCGTAAAGCCCACGCTGCCAACCATTGGCAGCTTCACTTCGTGGCGCATCTTTCCGTCAAGCCCATAGACGAAGGCATGGTCGCAGGCATCCTGGTTATAAGTAAGGAGGAATTGCCGGTTGATGACATCCACACCGCTCAGCATGTTCTGCTGCTCGGCTATCAGCACTTGCCAGTCGCTAAGACCTGGCTTACGGATGTCGGCCGTCATGATGCAGCCCTTCGGAGCGCCATAGTTGGTATAGAGGTATATCTTGTCGCCTTCGTTGTAGATGGGGCTATACTGGAAGTCCATATTGTCCGTCATCTGGATGAACTGCGACTCCGGCTGACGCAAATCCCTAACAAACAGATTGTTGCCTGCACCGGCACCACTCTCATAGAGATACATCAGCGTTTCCTCCTCGTTGACCATAACGCCATAGAAGCGCTTGGGCTGCGTGGGATTCTGGTAGAACAGCACATCGTCTGACTGTGGCGTACCCAGTTTGTGATAGTATATCTTCATGCCCTCATTGATATTCGAGAACTCCTTACCCTCTGTCGGGCGGTCGTACGTAGAGTAGTAGAAACCATCGCCTTGCCAGGCAGCACCTGAGAATTTCGCCCATTCTATATGATCGCCAGTCAACTGACCTGTCTTGAGGTCAATGACGAAGAACTCCCTCCAGTCGGAACCTGAACGCGAGATGCTGTAGGCTGCCCACTTGCCGTTGTTCGAGAAGTACACACCATTCATGGCCACCGTACCATCGTCGCTCAGCGTATTGGGGTCAAGAAACACGCGGGGCGTGCCGCCCAGATTGTCCATCACGTAGAGCACACTCTGGTTCTGCAGACCGTTGTTCTTATAGAAGTACCACTTGCCGTGACGCTTGCGCGGGGCACCTATCTTCTCGTAGTTCGACAGCTCGGTAAGGCGTTTCAACAGTTTTCCGCGTGTGGGTATCTTCCCCAGATAGGCATTCGTCACCTTATTCTCTGCCTCCACCCAGGCTGCTGTCTGTGCCGACGTGTCGTTCTCCAGCCACCGGTACGGGTCGGCAACCTTCACACCGAAATAATCATCCACCGTGCCGTCCTTCTCGGCCTTGGGGTACTGCAAACCCTGAGCCTGCATCAGACTCGTAGCCATCATGGTCATTGTCATCAAAACTATTCTTTTCATCGTTCTTATCAATATTTTTGCAAAGATACAAAGAACTTTACTAAATACAAAATTATGGACTATAAATAAATTACACTTCTTTTCATTTGTTAAGTTGCAAAAACATAAATCATCTTTATTTTATATATCATTGACATGATATAAGATTCCATTAAGGCCATAATCTCCTGTAAAACACTATCTTTGCGCCATCATTACACATCTAAACGCCAAATAATGGTATGATTGGGAGACTGTCAATGCTCATACTGATATTATTGTTCATATCCTCCTTAGCAAGGGGACAGGACAATCGTCATGAGCATGGAGTGCCGCAACAGATACTGCCAGCTGACTCCGGCGACTACTCCGACCCATCCATACAGCGGGACATGGAGGAATGGCTCAGCAAGATGCCCAATACTATCGCTCCGAACCAGAACGACATCCTCGCTCCCGTAGAGCCTGACTTTTTGGCAAAAGCAGCGTTAAAAGACAAGCCTAACTTCGTGGAACCAGACTGGAAGGGTATCATGACCACGCCGCATTGCACCGAACAGAACATGCAACTGGAGCGCTGGGGGAAATGGATTTCCCGTCAGCCACAGGAACAGGCCGGCGGTGCTATGACCGTAGGCATCAGCGTTTCCGTAGGATTACAGGAAATTGTAAACTTCCTGTGCGACAAACTGAAAATAAAGAGCAAACGGCAGAAACGAAAAGAGAAACTACAAAAGATACTGGAGGAATATTAAGTGGGAAACGTTTTCGCATAGCCTTGCTCCGTACCATTTTTCTCTTCCTTCTGACATAATCAACCAATAATTCCTATTCAGTATTTTCTAAACAACAAGAGTGCTCACTATCCTATAACAGTGAGCACACTAAACTATTCTTTTGAAATGGATTCTATAATCGCGAAAGGGTATTTGTTGTTATAGGGCTGTTTGACATTCTCAAAAAACCTAACGCGTATTTTAATCTCATCATAATTGTCCTTTTTTTCACTCTTCAAGTAGCTCAAGTCACAATCGTTACTAATACAAATAAAATAATGATTAATACCCAAATAAAAAGATAATGTGTTTTTCGGAACTTCATCTTCATTCATGACATCTTTCATGTTTTCTGTTATTCCGCCATGCAGGATACTTTTATAAACAGACGCATTGCTTACTGTAAACTCCCTGACACAAACACCATCTTCAAACTGCAGATCGTGGTATAAGCCTTTCGTTTCCGTTGGATCTCGATAATAACCATGAAGTTGGCTGAGTTGGGTGAAATTATACCAATCTAAAGAGTCCTCTTGGTGTGTCATCTCAGGTATTTCCAATTTTATGACAATACTATCGTTCTTCTGCGGAATATCATGTTCTATTATTAAAATAGTATCTCCCTGCTGTCGTTTTACTTTAAATCTAAATGACATTAGGGTCATTGGTGGAATAGTACTGAGTCCTGTCAATCTGCGGAACCCCTCATTTGGAAAGCAAGCATACACTTTTGGCCGTATAACCTTTCCGTTATATAAAACAGAAAAAGATTCCTCTGACACATCGGTTAACGTTCGAGTACGAAAGTACTGTTGTATATTATAATGACTCTTTGTTTTTTTCATCTCTGAAACCTGCACTATTTCAGGTTCATTTTCTGTCGCTGCATCAACGATGACATTTCTATGGGATACAATCCAATGAGGGAAAGAGCATGAACACAAAAATAAAAGTATTCCAAAAAGTACTAACGATGATTTCTTCATAATTGCTTTATAATTGAATATCAGTAAACTAACATCGATTCTGATCAGAACATCTTTCTCAAATAGTTATAAACTAAGACCAACTCCTAATTCACAATATATCCGCAAATATACAAATGGTTCACAAATTATCAAATAATGTGCAGTTAATATTTTTGTTTGTTTTAAATAATTATCTTTCTCCAACATTGGTTAAACAAAATAATTTAGAGGTTAACAATTTGATGTAAATCCGTAAAACGGCATATTTAGCAAGTGAAAGTGCCGTATTAACCAACCATAAGTGGCGTATTGACAACATCAAAACGGCACTTCCGGGAATCGAAGTTCCCACCTTGGGAACAATGGGTTATAAGGCACATGAAGGGGAGGCAGACGGCATGTAAGTCCGAGAGCCAGATTATTATGACGGACGACGTTT
>JAEEGJ010017264.1_pt1 | contig 16358 bp, 14 predicted proteins | sample 8958761 | NCBI WGS metagenome assembly JAEEGJ01 (sample SAMN16246546, study PRJNA631951) | gut metagenome | biome: gut microbiome; feature: rumen; material: RS-attached | host: Bos | place: Iran: Karaj | collected 2018-10
CGCTCGTGGCATCGACTACTCGAAGTTCGACATAGTACGCATCTGCGAACTTATGAAGGAACGTATTTCGTTCATCCACGAAATGTGGGACGAAACCCGCTTCTTCTTCGAAACACCAACCCAGTTCGACGAGAAGTTCAAGAAGAAATCGTGCAAAGAAGACACCGCCGAGGTTCTCGAAACTTTGATTACTATTCTCGATAAATGTCCTGATTTTAAGCCAGAAACCACCGAAGGAGCAGTAAAGGCTTGGATTGAAGGCAACGAATGGGGCTTTGGCAAGGTTATGTCGCCGTTCAGGTTGGCTATTGTTGGCGAGGGCAAAGGTCCGAGCGTGTTCGATATGATTGAAGTTATCGGAAAGGACGAAACCTTGAAGAGGATAGAAAATTTAATCAAGGAATTGCGTTCCTGCTAAAATCGTTTACATACAAAACAGATAGAAAATGTTGATATTAGAAAAACCATACGTATCGGAGACTCTTATCCGTACAGCAATAGAGAAGAATCTGCCAGTTTTGCGCAATAGCATGTCGGAAATGCTTGTTGCACGAGGCAACAAGTTGAACCTGTACGATGACAACGCTTTTGCTGCTGAGTACGAAAAAAGACACCGCCTTTACTCAATGTCTGAAAATGGACTTGGATGGATTGTGGAACACCTCAAGGACAAGGAACTTATCGACAAGATAGGATTGCTCAAGGACAAGGCTACTTTCCGCCGTATATGCAGTGATATGTATCCCGACTTTTTCTTCAAGGAAGTTGAGGTTGCAGAACTCATCAAGATGAGTACGGATGGACTTAAATTCCCTCTTGTGCTTAAGCCATCTGTCGGTTTCCTGAGCGTTGGAGTTTATGTAGTGCGCGATGAGGCCGAATGGAAATCTGCTATTGCCGACATTGAGAAGAATTTTGCAAAATCGAGTGCTCAGTTTCCTGAATTTGTTGTTGGAACGGCAAAATTCCTAATCGAAGAATATATACATGGTGAAGAATACGCTGTGGATGCTTATTTTGATGAAAACGGCAATCCTGCAATCTTGAATATTTATCACCACAGGTTTGCATCGGAGTCGGATACAAGCGACAGATTATACTGCTCGAGCAAAGCACTTTACGACACTTACGAGCAGACATTTACCGACTTTTTGATAAGCACTAACAAGGTCATTGGGTTGCGCAATTTCCCGATGCACATTGAGTTCCGCTACGATGGAAAGAAGGCTATTCCAATCGAGATAAATCCATTGCGTTTTGCGGGTTTTTGCCTCAACGAGCTCCAGACGCACATTACTGGCATACATCCAGTTGTTGCATATTTCGAGAACATTCACATCAGCAAGGAGGAAATGTGGAAAGGTCGCGAAAACGACACTTATAGTTTCCTTGTGCTTGAACGTCCCGCTCAGGCACCTGCAAATGCAGTCTTCGACAGCGCGAAGTTCAAGGCATCGTTCTCTGATGTTCTTGAAATCCGTGAGGTAAAGGAAGCTGCCGTAGGTGTTGCTGCAACAGCGTTCACTCGCACCGACAAGGCTCACGAGGCAGAACTCGACAGAATCCTGACTCTTGACATGATGAAGTTCATGAAATAAGGTTTTAAAGGAGCTTGTCTTTGCTGAAACTAGAAAAAACTATTTAGACGACCTATCTTTTAGGTCGTCTATTTTACATCCTACCTCAGTCACTACAGCGACATTGGTGCCAAGTTCATCGGTTATGCTGATCTCAAAATAGCAGTTCCTGCGGCCCGACTTAAGGCATTTTGCTTCGGCGATTAGTTTTTTGCCACGAACTTGATTAAGAAACATGATGTGGGCTGATTCGGTTACTGCCGATAGTTTCTCGGCGTTGGCAGCTACGGCGTAGCAAAAGTCGGCAAGCGTGAATATTGCTCCGCCCATTACCGCACCAACGGTATTTCTGTGGCGGCCTTCAATTGACAGTTCGCATTTTGCATAATTCTCTGCCACAGCAACAATTTCTATCCCTGTAACCTCGGTTGCAAACTTGTCGCCACTAAAAGTCTCTCTTACTTGTTGTAGGTTCAGTTCACTCATTTCCAAACAATTCCTTTTCGACAAGTTCACAAACAATATGACCGATCATTATATGAGCTTCCTGTATTCTTGGTGTACAGGTGGATGGAATATTTATCAGCAAATCGGATATTGATGCAATTTTTCCTCCGTCTTTCCCCGTCATTGCAATGGTTGATACACCAATTTCGTGGGCTTTTTCGAAAGCTTTCAGTACATTTGCCGAATTGCCCGATGTTGTTATTCCGACAAGCACATCGCCTTTATGACCGACAGCCTCAATTGCTCTTGAGAATACATTTTCGAATCCGTAGTCGTTCGAAACGGATGTCATATACGATGAATTGCAATGCAAAGCCTCTGCATAAAGAGGTTTTCGGTCAAGATAGAAGCGTCCCGACAATTCGGCTGCGATATGCTGGGCATCGGCTGCGCTTCCGCCGTTTCCGCAAAAAAGAACTTTTCCTCCGTTCCTATATGCGTTGATTATCGTATCTTTGAAAGAGCAAATTTTGCACAACAAATCCCTGTCGTTGAGAATTGCTTGCTTTACATCAATGCTGTTGCGTATTATATTTTCAATATTTATTGTACACATCAATCAAAAAGTGTTTCAATGGTTTTTGTAAGGTTGCCCCACGAAAATTTTTGTTTCTCAATGACAACATTTTTTTCAAACGTTTCTCTGCGGTCGTTTTCGTAAAAGTCTACTATAGCATCGGCAATGTCCTTGGGATTAGGTTCTACCACATATCCGACAACTCCGTTTTTAACAATGTCGGCAAGTTTCTTTACATTTGTCACCAGCATTGGCTTTTCGAAATGATAAGCCATTCGTGTGACACCGCTTTCCTTTGGTTTCTTGTATGTTTGCACAATCATGTCGGCTGCCGAAAAATATTTGTGTACATCGCTGTTGCTAATGTATTCTGTGTGGATTTCAAGGTAGTCGCCTACGCCGGTCTGCCTAATCTTGTCAATATATGGTTGAATGTTGTCCTTAAATTCGCCAGCGATAATCAATTTCACGTTGTACTTGCGAATCCTTTCGTCTGCAAAAGCATCAATCAGCAAGTCGATTCCCTTGTATGGTCGTATATAGCCGAAAAACAGCAGATACCTGTAGTTTGGATTGAGCGAAAGCTGTTCTATCGCCATTTCACGAGGAATGCGCTCTCCATACGGAACGCTAATCGGCAGGTTGGAGTATTTTTTGGGCTTGGGCGTTTTTTCGAAATGTTCAATATCTTCGGCTATACCTTTGTTTACATAAACGAATCCGTCAATGTTACGTGCAAACTGGTAAGGCAGGAATCGGTCGAGCACATTGGCGTCATCCGGAATAATGTCCTTCACTATTGCCACTCTTTTTATTCCAGAAGTTTTGTTTAGTTTATGAGCAATGTTGCCCATGCAGACTGCCGACTTCGAATTGGTATAAGCAAAAATCACCTCGTCGGGAAGCGATTCCTTTATGTAGTTTGCTGTTTTGTACCAGCTCACAGGATTCATGCTGTTTATCATGTGAGTTATCTTCAGGTTTTCGGGCGACGAGTCGCCTGACAGCCTTTTCTCCTGCTGTACGCCTTGGTATTTATAAGTGACAATTTCAACATCGTTGCCTTCGTCCATAAACTGGCGTGCAAGACAATGATTGAATGTAGAAACCTTGCTCCTGTACGGATACGCTGTTCCAACTATAATAACTTTCATCTTCTTCTTCCTAATCAAGTGCAAAGTTAATCTTTTTATGAACTATTGAAACTCAAATCGTCATTTTTTTCAAATCTTTGAATCTTCTAAAATATTTTTCAACAACTGTGTACCGAGCAAAAAAAAAGTGTACTTTTGCTTCCCTTTTGCTTAAAGCAGGGATGTTTTGAAGAAATTAGTTTAAAATGACAAAGTTAAGCGTTAATATTAACAAGATTGCGACTATTAGGAACGCTCGCGGAGGCAATGTTCCCGATGTTAAGTTGGCTGCAATAAATTGTGAAAAGTTCGGTGCGCAGGGCATCACGGTTCATCCTCGTCCCGATGGACGGCACATAAAATATCAGGATGTGTACGACATTCGCCCGATAATAACCACCGAGTTCAACATCGAAGGTTATCCGTCGAAGGAATTCATCGAGCTTGTGTTGAGGGTAAAGCCTACACAAGTAACGCTCGTTCCCGACCCACCCGAGGCACTTACATCCAATGCAGGATGGGACACCGTTGCAAACAAGGAGTTTCTGAAGAAAATAATATGCGACTTCAAGGATGCTGGCATACGTACATCGATCTTTGTTGATACAAAGTTGCAGAATATAAAAGGTGCAGTATATACCGAAACAGACCGCATTGAATTATATACGGAGCCATACGCAACTAACTTTCCAAAGAACAAGGAAAAGGCTGTTGCAGACTTTGTAAAGGCAGCCAAGCTTGCAAACGAACTTGGACTTGGAATAAATGCTGGTCACGACCTAAATCTCGACAACTTGAATTACTTTGTGACAAAGGTGCCTAATGTGGCAGAGGTATCAATTGGTCATGCTCTTATCTCCGATGCCTTGTATTTCGGACTTGAGGATACAATTCATAAGTACCTTAACGAATTGAAGACGAAGTAGATTCTTCCCAAAATATGTAAAAAGCATCCGCGAAAACGGGTGCTTTTTTGATAAAGTACAAGATAAATGAGAAAAAAACAGCAGACACAAAATGCATCTGCCATCTTAAATATGAAACATTGAGATTTCTATTCCTTCACAATCCTATCCCTTGCAATTACATTGTCACCATTGACTATGCGATACATGTAGACGCCTTGTCGAAGCGATGAAATGTTTATGCTTGTGCTGTTACCCTTGATTTCTTCGGAAAGAACAAGTCGACCAGTAACATCGTGGAACTCAATCGTTGTTCTTCCTTCTGGAAGCGAGTTGAGCAGAATGTTCAACTCCTCGTCAGCTGGATTTGGATAAACATAGATTGCAAGCTGCTCGGCATCTGATTCTGCAACAGCAGTTGTACTCTTGCTATTCATCGGTGCATCTATGTCGAAGTCAAGGTCTAATTCTTCGTCACGGCAGATACCGTAGAAGAAGCAGAGCACCGAATTTGCATACGCCGACGATACGCCTGTGTTGCGTTCTGCAATCGTCTGCAATTCTGCAATCTCGGTTTCGGTAAACTGTGCATAGTTGCGTCCCGAAGCATATACCGATTCGCGCAACGACTGGTACTGGCAGAAATTGTCGTACTCGGCAAGTTCGTCTGTGGTAAGTGCAAAACGCTGTGGTATCAATGCAAGTTCCTGACGGGCAAGAGCATATTCGCCAACTTCGAAGTAACTATTTACTAACGAATATTTTGCTGTCTGGGTATTTATTCGGTTGTACCATCCGTTGAGTGCCTCGCGGTCAAAAACCAGAGTATCCTGCAATATTGCATCAATGTTGCGGTTTGCAATTTCTGCCATTGCGCGGTGAATCGTGATTAGCGTATCCTGCTTAAGTCTTGCCAGCGCCACTATGTCTGCATCTTCTTCATCAAAGTTCTCGAGCAGGAAACCATATCCGGCTGCATCGTATTCCGCTAGGCGCGAATCGTACTCCTGCTGCAGCGATTCGTAAAGAGTGATGTCATCGCTGGCTGGTGAGGACTTAGGATTAATTGGCGGATGTATTGGCGGCAATATCGGTACAATGCATATTGTAGATTCGCATTCGTTGGCTGTAATATTTGGTATTTTGGTGATATTGTTCGATGTTGATGCGGGATAATATGGGTTCGATGATAATTGCGCTCCGCTGTGGTAGTAGTAGAGAGCGATGTTTGATGTAAAATTGGAGACTCCTGATGAAAACTGATTGCCTGCACTCACACTCGATGTCCCCTGGCTCGGAATGGAACCGAGGTTACCTATGTCACAGGTAAAGTTGTCGGAAAACTCATTGCACGAAACTTGAAGTCCCGGATTATTTATAGATTTTATGCCATCATCCAACTTCTCGAATGTATTCCTGTAGATGGTATTGGCATTGTTTCCCGAATTCTGCATATGAATACCACATGTATTACAAAATACATGGGATGTATTTGTCGTGTAAAAATTATTGGCTTCTACCTTGTATCCACTGCAATTGTTTGAGTATATGCCGTACCCGTCCAACGTGGTTAGGAACTCGACTCCCGATAGATTAAAGTTCGACATCGTTACATTATAGTTGTTCACAGCACTCGTATAAATTCCTTGCTCGCATAGGGCAAAATCGGTCTTGAACACATTAATCGTATAATTTGACCCTGGATTCTGCACACTTATACCTTTTGTGAAGCCGCTGAAAGTATTCCTGCTTTCTCCCATGCAGATACACGGCATATTGATAGTGTAGTCGCCATAGGAACACGATGGCTTGAAGTTTACGCCGGCACCTGCAAGATATATTGCGATTCCGCGTGTGGGCGAACCTGTACGGATGTCGCTGAAGTGGCAACCACGTATTGAAATACCGTTTACTGCGCTCATCTTTATCATGTATGTATAGGTCGCATTTGACGAAGCGAATATATTGTTGTCGTCAATTGTAAAGTTGCAGTTCTTCAGGTAGCTTACATTGCCGCACTCGTTGTTGTTTGCATCGTGGTTGGTGTACGGATAAATTTCTACCGCCCTTCCATTATTGTGGAATGTTGAATTGCTGCATTTCACTATGCCTCCCGAAGTGCCGTAATCATATCCATTCCATGTGATAATACCCCATTCAGCATTTTCTATCAGCGAATTGTTCTTTATCTCCAAAGTACCTTGATTTGCAGCTAGTTGTTGCTGGTAGGAGTTGCCAACTACATATATGCCGTTCCACATTTTACCAGGACAATAGCTGGTAAGTTTTCCATCATCAACTATTAGTTTTCCTCCTGGCTGTATAATAATCTTTGAATCAGGAAAACATAAACACACACCACTTATTGTTACAACATGACCGCTGTTTACTGTAAATGTTCCGCTTATATAAAGTTCATTATTGAAAGTCATATTACCACTTGTACTATAATTGCAATAGTAATAGTTAAATGTAGGGAAATTTTCGATTGTAATCTGTTTTTCCTTGGTAACGGTATATCCTTCGTGTGTATAACTTATTCTTATTATTCCAGTACCATTACCTGTAGGCCGTATGTTTGCCTGATAGTTGTTTGATGATATCAATTCAAGATTACCAGTTACAGACCATTGTACCGTTGTGTTATTCGGTTTGCTGCTATTATTTAGATTATAAGTAAAAGCCATATTGCATGGATATGTTGTGTTGCATGGATTTATGATGTCGTTACCAAGAATCTCCCTATCATAGAAATACGCTTCCATTACGGCAGCGTGGGCATCTATAAGTCCATAACCCATTTGGTCATTCCATGGCCCATTTGGATGGTCAGATGATTCTGTATAACTATACAATCCATTCTCAGGATCTTCATTTACATCTCGGATTCGTTGCGCAGTCTGTTCTATTATCATTTTTACTTGTGCAGATGTTAGATTTGAATTTACAGAACGCATAAGAGCCGCCACACCAGAAACATGAGGAGTCGCTGCTGATGTTTTGTCAAATGAATCATAGTATCCGCTATTTAAATCTGTCGTGAAAATATTTACACCTGGAGCAACCAAATTAAGACTATCTCCATAATTAGAGTACTGGTATCTTGTTCCATTCTTTACAATAGCACCAACTCCAATCACATTTGCCATAGAAGCAGGGAATGCTAAAGAAGCAACACCTCTATTACTTGCCGACGCAACGACAACAACACCTTCATTTATTACACGTTCTATAGCGTTCCTGACAATGTCATTTTCTGCCACATGCCAAGAACAGTTTATTACAGATACATTATTATCTAAGGCAAAGAAAAAACCATTTGCCCTTCGTGTCCAAGCATCCGGATTTGCTCCATATCCAGGATAACAAATTGGAACAATTGGAGATGAAGGGGCAATACCGGCAACTCCAATATTATTGTTTGCAGTAGCACCAATAACTCCGGCACACCATGTTCCATGATTATTGTACACAACATTGATGTTTGTCCCAGATTCAATGTCATAGCATATTGTAGATATGTTGTTCAAGTCAGGATGATTAGCCTGAATACCTAAATCATATACAGCTACAATTGTATTGGCATTTCCTGTTGTAATATTACGAGCCTTGCAATAGTTTATGTCAATTCCAGAATAGTCTTGATTGGATAGATTCCACTGACTGGAAAAATAATAATCATTCGTACAGTCAGGTACAATATCGCACATAATGTCAGGATGGGCAGCATCAAAAAGATTCGATTCGTAAAAAGCGTTTGCCACCTCAAGGGAATTTCCTATTGAGTATTTTGTACATTCCATAGTCCACCATAATGGCATTCTATTATAATAACCAATACGTGTTACATTGTATAAATTAGAAAGGCTATCCAATTTCAACGTGTCTGACAAATTTTTTAACTTCACATAAAACAAATTTGAAATACCTACTGTTGTAGCATCCGTCAATGTAAAATGTGGTGTCATATATTCAATACTGCTATTAGATGGAATGCTTATTGGCGAAGATGTTTCTACAATTGACCAGCATTTGGAATTTAGAGTATTTGTAGCATTGTTTTGTACTGCCCCAACCAAAAACGGTTTGAAATAGGAAATTGACAATGCATTTTGTAATTCATTTTTTACTAATGCTGTATCTGTTTTTTCCGAAACAACGAAATACTTATTGTTGTTAATTGTCATATTTATTTGACGTCCATCAGACCAATAATATGCAGTTTGTGGATATAATGACATTGGCATGGCGACAAACATAAATGTCACCGCAATGATTATTTTACAAATTAACCTATTCGCCATCATATTCGTACTCATTCTTTATTACATTTATAGAGTCTGTATTCTCTAATTTAGGCACAACATAATAAGCAACTGGCACGGGTGGATTATATGTTGCATCTCCCATATATAAATCAATAGTAAAAGTATAACTCAATGCTGATAGTTTTTCAAAAGTTGATTTTTTCTTGAACAAAATATCTGGAACATATGCTAAAACATATACAAGTGTTCCAGAATTGAAATCAATTGTAGGTAGAGAATCGTAACATTCTCCTATAAGAGATTCCATCTGACTCCGACTATTTATGATATATGCAGTGTCATAATCAACACAATTACCTGTTAGATGATACCTTGAGAAATCAACTTCGACAGCAGAAAACTCCACATTTTGAGGAATTTGTCCAACTGTATCATGTTCTATTTGCTGCTGATTTATCAGCGAATCTTCATTTGTCCTTTGTGTCTGTCCCTCGTCAGGAACAATCTGTTCTCTTTCACATCCCATAAATGCTATCACACCCATTGCTACAACGAGTATTGATATTAAGACTAATTTTTTCATGGCTCAAAATTTTAATGATATATATCATTGCAAATATATGTATATTTTTATTCTGTGCAATGGATTTTGTAAAATATTCAAGGATTTTGCAATTAGCAGGCGAAATATGGCTATTGTTATTATTTTGTTTTGGCGGATAAAATATCCTTATACTCTCGCCTTCGGAATTACAAATCCCGAAGGACAATTAGGACGATTACAATTCTAGTACAAGTCAGATGGTTTTGCGCTACCGAACTTTAGTCGCTCGATGGTCGGATCGTTGATGAGGTCGTCACGCTTGATTTTTGCACCACGAACTATGTAGTTGTCAATGAACCACATCGACTTGTCGAAATCGTAAAGAATACGAACAGCAACTTCGTGACCAAGGTCTTCGTAGCGCACAAAATAATATGGATAATCCTTTTTCTTGAACTGCGGGACAATCTTGCTGCTGCCAATGAAACCTATATTGAACAGTTTTATCTGCTTGTATGTTACAAGACGGTCGGCAGTACCGTGAAGGAACATTGTCGGAGCTGGCGGCTGACAGCGATACTTCACTTTTCCCTTCTTGGAATATATTGCACCGGCAAACGACATAACACCGGCATAGCGGAAACCTTCTGGCAGGATTTGCCCTAGCTTGGTGCGGTTGCAAAGCTCATAGTCAGCCTGCAAAACCGTTATCGCGCCAGCACTCGAACCTGCAAGTATTATCTTACGGCTGTCAATCTGCAATTCCTTCTCGTGATCAATCAGGTATTTGGTTGCGGTAAGCAAATCTTCGGCTGCCATAGCAATTGCATCTTCCAATGGCTTGCGGTTTACCGGACTTATGTTTTTCGCTCCTTTCAGTCCCAATCTGTAGTCGATTGCCACCACATTGAAACTACTGTCAACCAACCTCTCATAATATGGCAGATAATACCCTTCGTTGCGTGCCCCACTGATAAATCCGCCACCGAACACAAATACAACTGTATAGTTGTCGGCAGAGTGCGCCGACTTGTAGAAATCGAAATACAACGAACTATCGCGCTTTGCAAATTCATAAGTTGCCGTAGGTTTTATCTGTGCATTTGAACATAATGTTGCAATTATTGCAAAACAACTCAGTACCAATGTCTTAATTATAGCTTGCATATATTTGTATTTTATTGTGAAATGAAAACATTCTCTATATGTTCAACCTTGTACTCGTCACCTATTACAAAAATGACAATCGCATCGAAGCGAATCTCACAACTTGACCCCAAAAGCCTTGCGTATGCATCGGCGGCTTCGACAAGGAATTTAGTCTTGTTTGTTGTGATGAAATCAGACACTCCGCCATACTGCTCGGAACTACGGGTTTTCACTTCGACAATCGCCAATATTCCGTCTTTTCGTGCAATAATGTCTATTTCCTTGTGCTTGTACCGCCATTGGCGTTCAAGAATCTCGTAACCCTCCGAAACAAGCCGCTTTGCAGCTATGTCTTCACCAAGTTTTCCGAGTTCGTTGTGAGCAGCCACTATTCTTCAGGTTTGTCTTGTACTACGTTTTCAGCAGGAATCTCGTCCTCTTTCTTGGCATAGAACAAATCAATCGTCACAATCATCGCGGCAAAAGCCCAGAATGGAACGGCAATCTTGTCAATGTCGAGGAAGTTGTTCAGTAAGCCGTGAATGAAATAAGTGACAAGCCCACACAATGCAGATGCCACTATCATTCTCAGCTTTTTGTCCTTTAACCTGTGATAGGTTCGTGTCCCGGTAATGTATATTATTATACAAACCAATATATAGTTTAGCATCCCTAAAAGCCCCGACTCGGCCAAAGAACCAAGATAATCGCTATGTGCGTTACCACCATCTCCTGCATTTGTACTGATAATCGTCTTTTCGTCGGAATGCTGGAACGGAGCATATTTGAACTGATATGTTCCTGGTCCCCAACCAAACACTGGCTTTTCCTTGAACATTCTTATTGCACAATTCCAACGGTTTATTCTTTCAAGGTTCGATGCGTCAGAGGTTATGTTACTGATGGACTTAATATGCTTGGAAAAATCGGTTGACGATTCCACCTTGTTACCTTCCATCTTTATCAGAATCTTGTCCTGCATAAGCACGAACCCGCCTATACCGATAATGATTAATGCAAAAACTATTTTGTTGCTTATCTTTAGCTTTAAGATCAGGAACATTGCCAGGGCACCAAAAAGACTTATCCATGCCGCTCTTGTATAAGAGAAAATAAGTCCCGTAATGAAAATGGCAAGCAGGACTGCAGAAACGATTCTCCACTTCCAATTTACTTCCCTATTCAGTGAAAATCCCAACAAGAATGGTATGAACATCGCAATTGCTGCACCGTATGATGTGTGATCATTGAAAAACGGATTCATTATTCCGTTACCTATATGTTGGTCGAAGTTATATGCCGAATGCTTAACAAGTGTTATTATTATAAGAGCAGAAAACGGGACGATATAAAGGAAAAAGAACCTGTATATATTCTTTTCTTTCTTGAACAAAAGTATTCCGAGGAAAAAGAATGGCAAGATAAACCATAGCGAAGCCAGCCAGCTCTTAAGCGACACAAGTGGCATCGTGCTTGTGCATACGGTAACAAGATGCCATAAAATGTATAATATTACCATTACTGATAGCGGATGCTTCAGTATTTTGCGATCGTATTTGTGCTCTATCAATAGTTTGAGTATAAATATCAACATAACCCCCACGAACAAAGGTTCGGTAGGTATGTCAATATTAAATCCCATATCGGGATAAAACACCTTTATCGGAATGGAGAACGGTATGCACATTACCGAAAAAAGCAATACCCTGTCGAAAGCAAAAAAAATTGCACCAATTACGATAAGCGCAACCGGTAGCAAGTTGAATGCATACGTCTGGTATTTTGCAATCAGAAAGCAGTCGATAATGATAAATACGGCTGCAAGCGCATAAAAAGTTATTATTTTTGCCTTTGGTGTCAACTTATTCTTCCTTGGGCTTTCTACAACCTTCAATTATTGCAACAGCTAATATTCCTATCAGGCAACCGCCTATAGCCGAAAGTAGAGCTATAAGCCAGCGTACAGGGTAGAATTTCTTGTCGGCCGGATACGGCTTCGAAATAACGTTTGAAAACGTTTGCTTCTTATTCATATCTCGTTTTGCGTCCTCGCAAACCTTCAAGTCCCTGTTATACCTCAGTATTGTATTGTTTAGAAGCGAATCTGTCTTTTTGTATTCGGCACCATATTCCTGCCAGTTATTAAGGATGGTTGTTGCATCGCCACTTGCACGTCCTTGTGCCACAGCTTCGCTATATGCTCGTGTTTGCGATTTTTCATCAATCATTCCATATTCGGTTCCATATTTTTTCAGCAAGTCGGAAAGGCTATCAATTACATGAGCTTTTTCTTTTAGCGAACAACTATATATGGTGAACAATTCTTCCGACTTTTCAGCATTGTTCTTCAATACCAAATTGTCAAAACATTCGATGATTGAATTAACCATATTGGCTGCTACCTGCGGATCTTCATCGCAGACAGTTATCTTCACAGCATCATTTGGCGTTTTTTCTATTATGACATTGTCGTCGTAATATTTCATCATTTTTGCCAACGATCCATTTGCTGTCGAATCCAAGTAATAATGCTCGTACAAGTCGTATTGCTCAATTATCGAAAACTTTATATCGTCTGAAGTCATAATTTCAAGCATCTGCTCTGATTCTGACTCGTCCGAATAGCATACAATATTTGCAGGATATAATGTCGCCGATGACTTATATTTTGGATGTATGAAATACGGAGCAGAAAATACGATACTGAGAATTGTGGCTACTACCGTTATTATCAATATGTGCCATTTCCATTTAGAAATGATCTTGAAAATGCTTTTTGTCTTGAAGTAACTTTCCATAGTTTCGTAATTTGGTAGTATTGTGTAAAAAATTATCTCCCTTTTCAGTCCTTTTTTATCGCTTCTAGGTTGTCTCCGCTCTTTTTTTTTAAAGGTTCGATTATTGCGAAGACAATTAATGTCAGCATAAATGTCGCTATAACACTGGTCAGCACAATTAGCCACCGTATAGGATACGATTTCTTTTCTGCTTTTTCGGCCTTGTTGACTATAAACGCATTAGGCAAATCTTGCTCGAGTTCGATTTTTGCTTCTCTATACTTGTTTTTTCTCAGTGTCAGAATCTGAACTTCCTCTTTGAGCTGTGAGGTTAGCATCGTATGGGCAGCGCCATATTTTGCAAGTGTATCGAGTTGCATTTTCAACTCTTTTATACGACTTGCATTTCCGCTAGCCAATGCAATAGCATACTGCTCGCTATACATTTCGGCCTGCGATTTTACTTCTATCACGCCGAGAGCTCCCAATTTCTCAAGCGAGTCGCTAATGTTCTTAACTAGAACTTCCTGTTCCAGCATTTCATTCTCAACAATCTTAAGAGCCCTGTATGCTCTTTCACGTTGCATACGCGAATATACCGTATCGAGCAAATACGAAATGTCATTGGCTATTAATGCTGCAGTGTCTGGACTTTCGTCAAGTACCTCAATCTTTACCGAAGTGTATTCGGTACGAGAGAATTTTACATTGTCATCGTATTTGTCATACAATTTAGTATAGAGGTATTTTGTATTAGGATCAATCCTGTAGTGTTCGATTAGATTATATTTTTCTACAATTCGATTCCTAATGTCGTTCGACTGAAGCATCTGCATCATTTGTTCCACCTCTTCATTTTCACCGAATTGCAACAAACCCTTTTCGGTATTCATATCGGTGGCTAGTGTCTGCGACACTGAAGTGGAATTGGCAGGGTACAATACAACCGTAGACTTGTACTTTTCAGGAATGAGATAACTGACAATAACAGATGCTACTAGAGCCACGCTACAGACAATCAACAGATGTATCCTCTTCTTGTATATAAGAAGCATTACATCTGATGCATTGAATGTATTTTTATTGTCCGTTTCGTACATTTTCAAACCGAAAGATTATTTTGCCCTTTCAGCGTATTCCTTTGTGCGTGTGTCAACTTTTATCTTTTCACCTATTTCGATGAACAAAGGAACCATCACCTGAGCGCCAGTATCGATTGTTGCAGGCTTTAAAGCGTTGGTTGTTGTATCACCCTTCAAACCTGGCTCTGTATATGTAACCGTAGCCTCGATGAATGGAGGAAGTTCGCATGAAAGCGGAGTTTCTGTTTCTGCATGAACAACAACTTCAACATCCTGACCTTCCTTCAAGAATTCTACACCATCAATAACATCTTCAGGAATTGCAATCTGCTCAAAAGTCTCCATGTGCATGAAATTGTATCCCATATCGTCCTTATATACAAACTGATACGGACGACGCTCTATTCTTACTGGATTTATTGATGCACCCGAGTTAAAAGTCTTGTCAATGGTTCTACCATTTTCGAGGCTCTTAAGTTTTGTACGGACGAATGCTCCGCCTTTGCCTGGTTTTACATGCTGAAAATCAACCACAAGGTAAAGCTTTCCTTCGAGTTCCATTGCTAAACCTTTTCTAATGTCTGCTGTTGTTGCCATATAATATATTTCTAAAATTAGGGCGCAAAGATAATCATTTTATTTTTTTATTGAAATTTTTTATTCGATATCGTAAAAAACGATGTGAAATCTTTTTTATTGCCAGTGCCCTAAAAATAAAATGTATTTTTGCAGCCGACAAATGTGCAAAGGAATGGAATGTAGTTTTTGTCCGCGAAATTGTAAGATAAACCGTGCTCAACAGGCGGGTTTCTGCCGTGTGAAAGGACTGACAATCGCCCGTGTTGGCATACACGAGTGGGAAGAGCCTTGCATTTCGGGGACACGCGGAAGCGGAACAATTTTTTTCGCAGGATGCAACTTGCATTGCATATTTTGCCAAAACGACACAATATCGCGTTCGAGCTACGGACGGGAAATTTCGGTTGACACACTTGGCAAATTGATGCTTTATCAACAAAAAGTCGGAGCCGAAAATGTAAACCTTGTAAGTCCAACGCAATTTACAGGACAAATAGCCGAGGCTCTTGAAAAATACAAACCCCAAATTAAAATTCCGATAGTATACAACAGCAACGGATACGAATCGGTGGAGCAGCTACGCCGTCTCGAAGGACTTGTAGATGTGTATCTGCCCGACCTTAAATATGCCGATGATTCGCTAGCGGTTGAGTATTCATCTGCTCCGCACTATTTCGAGGTGGCCACGGCAGCCATTGCCGAGATGAAGCGCCAGCGACCAAAGAATGTCTTTGTAAACGGAATGCTTCGTCGCGGTGTAATTGTGCGACACCTTGTATTGCCTGGCAATCTCGACAACAGCAAAAAGGTGCTCGACTACCTTGCTTCGTTCGACCGCAACATATATGTAAGCCTTATGGCTCAATATTTTCCGACGGCAGATGTCAAGGGTCATCCGCTGCTTGGACGAACTCTCAAGCAAAGCGAATATGATGAAATATGTTCTCATTTCAAGCAATGCGGTCTGCACAACGGATATTTTCAAGAACTGAGCAGCAATTCAGAAGATTATGTTCCCGATTGGTCGTTGGAAAAATTGGATGGAATAATAAACAATCTGTAGAGATGTTGCGCGCAACATCTCTACAATCAACATCGATTTCATATAAAAACATTTTGCCGATTTAAAAGTTTCTATGCCTGCGGCGTTTGAGGATTTGTGGTTTTGCAGATTTGAAAATTCGATAATTCATGTAGAATCGCGCCATGGCACGATTGTACATGAATTAAGAGAAAATGTGCAATTTGTAGCGGCACAATGATTTGTGCCGAATTAATTTCAAAATCTGTGGCGGCATTGCGTGCAACGTCCGCCATCAG
>JAEEGJ010017265.1_pt1 | contig 16356 bp, 6 predicted proteins | sample 8958761 | NCBI WGS metagenome assembly JAEEGJ01 (sample SAMN16246546, study PRJNA631951) | gut metagenome | biome: gut microbiome; feature: rumen; material: RS-attached | host: Bos | place: Iran: Karaj | collected 2018-10
CAAGGCTCACATCGACATCTTTAACTACTACGGCGGATGGAACGCCTATCACACATTCTCTTCTGAGAATGAGCCGGTAATCTTTAACTCTCCCTATGATTGGAACAAGGAGAAGCAGACGTTCTTCAATCTCAACTTGAATGCGGGATGGCAAAGCCAGTTCATGTTGCGCGACAATCCGTTGAATTACAACATCGGTCTCCAGTATGGTCACGCATCACATGACAAGCCCTTCAACGACTTGTATAATCATGGTGTTCATGACAATTGGGGTATCATTAATCTGGGAGGCAGTTACAACCTCACCGAGTTCACGACCGCTGCATTAGGCCTCAAGGGCGAGTACCTGCGTCGTGGCACCAAGGCTAAATCGGGCAGCGACTATGACCTGTTCGACGAGGTGGGCATGATAACCCTCTCGCCGACCTACACCATCCGTGGCGACATGTTCAAGTTGCAGCTGGGACTGAATGGGCACATCTGTTTCAGTGATGGTGCCGCATTCCGCCTTTCGCCCAACATCCGTGCCAACTTGGCGTTGGTTGACGGCTTCACCGTCTTTGCTAACGTTCTTGGCGGCAAGATATTGGGTTATCGTCAGGGCAAGCACTTCGTTAATTACCGCTATGACGATCCATTGCTGCTTTACGGCAGTGTTTACGTGCCTATCGATGCCGAGGGCGGTATCAAGATCGGTCCCTTCCAGGGCTTGAGTGCTAAGGTTTCGTTGGGCTATGGCATTGTCAAGGACGAACCGGGCATCCTCTACACTGGTTATCCTGGATTCTATGCCCTCAATCATGCCTTTATGTCACAGTACATGGTTCTTGACAGTCGCGGCTATTATCTTAATGCCGAGGTCAATTACAAGTACCGTTCGCTCATCGAGGCAACAGCTGCTGTCAAGTATGCTCCTCACGATAATGAGATGTATGCCAGCGATAACCACTATAACGGCTACAAGTTGGGTGTGGATCGCGCCTCTACCGTTGCAAACATCGACCTCAAGGTCACTCCGTGGAGGCCGCTGACTGTTCATGCCGGTCTCGAGTACCGCGGTGGACGAATGGCTCTGTTTGCTCCTTCGGACAATGAAGATGCTGATTACCTGTTTGTCAACATGGATGACGTCATTAATCTGCATGCCGGAGCTAACTACCGCCTTAACAGCAGCATTAATCTGTGGTTGCAGACCAATAACCTGCTGAACCGCCGCTACGACCTGCTCTACGGCATGGGTGCACAGCGCATCGGTTTCATGGTCGGCGCCGGCATCACCTTCTGATAGGGTTAATCAAAACAACTCAAAGCGTGACAAGGAGAAAATCCTTGCCACGCTTTATATTTAGAATGTGTTTCTGATTGCCCTGAAAAAAGTTAAGGCAGGGTGGGGAGGGCGTCGCTGTGCTGCATGAAGGCTTCGGCAGCATTGCAGCGGCATTCAAGGCCGCGGAACTTCTCCATTGGGCCGTGCCACTCGTAGATCTCGTCCATGTGCTGGCTCACGTGGCAGTTGCAGGCCTCGTGCTTGCGCTCCAGCACGCTCTCGATGTTCACCCAGTGGGTGGGGTGGAACATCTGGCTCTGCGTGCCCGACATGGCCTCGAAGTAGAACAGTTTGAAGCGGCGGTCCAGGCGTCGCCAGGCGTCCATCACAAGGATGCCGCAGATGGCGTGGTCGCGGTGCTCGTCGAGTGGCCAGTGTGTCATCACGATGTCGGGGTTCTCGCGGTCGATGAGTTCGCGCATCTCCTTGTAGCGTTCCAGGTTCACCTCGGTGTTGCCGTCCACCTGGCTCATGAAGATGTGTCGTGCGCCGGTCACCTTGCAGGCGTTCTCGCTCTCCACGACGCGGATGGCGGCAGCCTCAGCGTGGCTCTTGCCCGCGATGCCCGCCTCGCCGCGTGTGAGATAGACGCACACCACCTCATGTCCCGCTTCAGTAAACAGGCACATGGTGCCGCCGCAGCAGGTCTCAGGGTCGTCGGGATGCGCCCCGATGGCGAGCACCTTGAGTCGCCGTTTGCCGGCATTTGTGCCATTAATGCTGTTGTTCTGGGCTTCAGCCCCCATGGGAATACCCAGCACCGTGGCCCCCACGGCTGCCGCTCCCGTCATCTTGATCATTTCTCGCCTGTTCATTATTCTGTCTCTTGGTTATCAGGTGCAAATTTAATCCTTTTTTGTCATCTCCCCAACTTTTTGGGTTTTGGATGCTCAAGTGAATGATTTGATGACAGGATAATCCGCCTATTAAAAATTATCATTTTTTTTTTAAGTTCGTAGTGTTAAATGATTCCGTTTTGGAGTATAATCATAAAAATTTATTTATCTTTGTCCCTTGCATAGTTTCGTCATTCGTTTTTAGAGACTGAAATCCTATGGTTTTCAGGCTTTCTTCCCCTCGGATGAAGGTGGATGAGATGAAAGGACCGCTTTAATCTCGAAGCAGACATAACCAACATCATAACCAATGACATGAGCAATGCATAACCAAAGACATAACCATTTTGTTAATCATTAATTATAATAATTAAACCGATGATGAAACGATTACTAATCTATCTCATGCTGCTCGCCTTTGCATTGCCAAATGCAATCGCGGGCGAGAAGACCGTGACGATTTCCCGCAACGAGGGAATCTACGATGATGGCACCGGAGTGTATTATTGCTCCAAAGGCGGCATCACCATGACCTTCTCCAGTGGTCTGAACAATGTCAATTACCTGGTGGAGCACCAGCAGGTGGTTTTCGACATTTTCTCGACCAACTATGTGATCAAAAAGATCAAGTTCAATTGTCTGGACAACACCACCGATGACAATCTTGATTGCTTCTACTGGGGCCCCTCGACCATCAGTGAGTTCACTGGTGCCCCTTACACTCCCACAGGTACCTATACCTATAGCGGCTATATCGGCACCTGGGTGGGTGGTTCTACTCCGTCCAAATATATTAAGTTTGTGACTGAGGCCAAACCGGTTCGCTTCGGTTCGGTCGAGATTACCTATGAAAAAGAGTTCGGTGACATCTATGAAAAGGTGACCGATAATTCTGAGATCGAGAATGGTCAAACCTATGCATTGGTGAGCCAATATGCTTCCAAAGCCTTGGGCAAGGAGGACTATTACAGCACCACTGAGAACCTGACCACCTTTACCTCGACTCCTGTCACCCTGCTTGACAATAACAACAAGGTGAAAGTGACCGACGAAGTGCAACTCATAAAACTTGAGTCTTCGGGCTATAGTTCTCGTCCCTGGTATATAAAGGTGGGCGATAATTACATACGTCGCCGCAGCAGTCTGTCCGGTTCATCATCTGGAGCGGCAAACGGTCAGGGCTACAACCTGCATACTGCAAGCACTGTCACCAGTTATGAGCAGTATTTCCGTGTCAGCATTTCAGTTAGCGGAAATACTAATCAGAATGCGTTGATTAGGTTTGATCATAGTAGCTCTGAACCACAATTCGCCATCCGTCACTACAATGGTGGCAGCCTATTCAGGGACATGGACTACTCAACCAACAACCAGTATGCAGCCAACCAGCGCGTTTACCTCTACAAGCCCGCTCAGAGCTATGAGGTGACCACCGAGTGCATCCCCTCCAATGGCGGCTACATCACCCTGGGAAACGGTATCCTCACTGACAATCAGGGCAGGAACTGGTCGCAGCATTTTGATAATGTGTCCTTCTTCGTTGGTTCGGCTGACGGTTATGGTATCGGTGAGGTAACAATAACTGACCTCAACAACCGAGCTGTGAATGTGCTGCAGCCGACCGCTACCAGCGACTTTGGCAACGACTACAGCTTTGTGATGCCTGCCAATGACGTGAAAGTTACTGCTAATTTCCTTCAGCCTTATAACATTGACACGATCTGCAATCCCACGGGTGGCGGCATCTTTAACTTCATCAGTGGATATACCGACTTTAACGGCCAGCATAAGTCCAACGAGGGCAAGACTGTAACCTTCAAGCCTATTGCATCCGATGGTTACAGCTTCCAGTCGGTGACCTACACCAATAATGGCACTACCACGACGCTCACCCCTGATGCCAACGGAGTCTTCTCCTTCGTCATGCCTGGTAACGACGTCACCTTGACTGCCAACTTCGAGGAGGCACATGACCTCTACCTGCTCGGTACCGCTAACGGTAAATCCGGTTGGGCTCCCTATGGACCCAAGTTCACTTTCGACGGCGCTAATGAGAAGTACTACATCGACGTTTACTTCAAGGGCTACAACGATGATCCCAATACCGATCCTGCCTATGGTTACTTCAGCCTGACCAAGAAGATTGATGAAAGCGGCAATTGGGACAACATCGCTGGTTACCGCCTGGCTGCCGAAAACAATCAGACATGGGTAGCCGATGGTTATTCAGGTGTTCATCTCTATGGTGACCGCCCCAATAATTCCTTCAAGATCAAGCCCGGCGTTTACCGCATTGAGGTTAACAAAGAGATGACCGAGATGAGCATTACCGAGTATCCGCTAGGGCTCACCTTTGATCCTGCTGGCGGTGTGCCCGGCAACGGCACGATTGTCGAGCCCAACACCGAGGTGACCATCGGCAGCAACCTCCAAGACTTGGTACACGCCATCAATCCCAATGAGGATCCCGTTTCGTTCTATAACTCGATTGATAACTGGGGTACTCAGGAGAATGACAACACCCGCGTGATTTCCAATATTGGCGAGACGACAATCGTTGCTTCGGCCGCTCTGGGTCAGTACCTCATCGTGAATGGCTCGGCCACTTACGAGATTCCCAGTGACCTCTACCTGCTCGGCACCGCCAATGGAAGGACGAATTGGGTTCCCTATGGCCCCAAGTTCACCTTTGATGAGACAAATCAGGAGTACTACATCGACGTTTACTTCAAGGGTGGCAATGATGATGCTAATGTCGATCAGGCCTTCGGTTATTTCAGTCTTTCAACACGCATTGGAAGCAATGATAACGACTGGGGCAGCATCAATGGATATCGCATCTATGCCACAAGCCATAATTATGAGGTGGCCGACGGTCACACATACACTGATTGTTTCCAGACGAACTACGACAACGCCTTCAAGATTCCGGCTGGCGTTTACCGCATCAAGGTCAACAGGGCCAAGACTCAGATGACCATCATCGAGTACCCGCTCACGCTCACCTTCGATCCTGTCAGCGGCAGCACTGTGGCTGCAGGTGATCAAGTGACTATCAGCAGCAACCTCGATGAGTTGGTACACGGCATCAATCCCAATGAGGTCAATGCCTCGTTCAAGAACAGCACCGATGGCGGAACGACTTGGGATCCCGACAATACTGCAGCAATCACTGCTGTGGGTGCGACTACTACCGTCAATGCCGAGGCCAATATCGGCTACATCGTTGTGCCAGGTACTGCCACCTACACCATCCCGGCACCCACGGTTTACAATATCACGACGCAAGTTAATCCTGAGGGTTCCAACGCTGGTACCATTACCGCTCCTAGCGGCTCTGAGGCAGGTCAGACGGTGAACTTCACTGTGACGGATGTTGATCCTGCTGTCTTTACCCTCACGGGTGTAGAGGTGGTTGACAGCAACAACGGAATCGTAGAGAGCTTCGAGCCCAGTGCTGATGGCTCCTATACTTTCACGATGCCCAGCGATGACGTGACCATCTATGCCGACTATGTGCGCACTCCCTACAATGTAACGACCTCTTGGTCGCCCAGCGAGGGTGGTTCCATCTGGCTGAATAACGTCAACACGCCGCAGACCATTTCGGTAGCTAATGGTGAACAAGTGGTATTCGGCATTGCTCCTGCCGACGGTTACAGACTGATTTCTCTCACAGTGATGAATGAGACCACTGGACAGGAAATCACTCCCACATCCTCGGGCAGCAACGAGTACACCTTCACTATGCCGACCGGCAATGTGACGATCACGGCTCAGTTTGATAATCAATACAACATCTATACCCAGAGCGTGCCGGATGGTGTTGGCTCCTTTACTTTCCACACTGTTGTGGGCCAAAAGGCTGAACCAGGCGACTGGGTAGCCTTCTCTGTAAGCTCTAGCTTGGGATATCGTTTGGATAAAGTGACGATGTCTTATGTGGATGAGAATAATGAGACCATTACCACTACATTGACACTTAACGAGGGTGAATACGACTTCATGATGCCTGCTGCTGATGTGACTATCACGGCTGAATTCATCAAGACTTACCGAATCTTCAGGGAGTGCGTACCTGAAGAGGCTGGAAGCATTAACAGCCTGCCCAACTATGCTGCTGCAGGTTCCTCACAAAACTTCTATGTGTCAACCAATTCAGGCTATAGACTGAGTGAAGTGACTGCGACATACGTTGATGAGAATGATGAGACTCAGACTATTACGTTGACTAAGGATGGCAATCGCTTTAGATTCACGATGCCTGCTGCCGAAGTGACGGTCATTGCAAACTTTGTTCCGACCTATGCGATCACCACGCAATGCACACCTCCTGAGGGCGGTTCCATTTCTTTGATTAAGACCAATGCGCCCGAGAATGATGAAGTAACCTTCACGGTAACGTCCAATGTGGGTTATGCATTGACTGATGTGACGATTTCCTACGTGGATGAGAACGGTGTGAACCAGACCATCACGTTGACACCTGGCGAGAATGGCGTTTACAGCTTTATCATGCCAGCTGCTCCCGTGACCATCAATGCCAACTTCGCTCATATTCCCTATGGAATCAGTACAGTTTGCATCCCGCCTGAGGGAGGCACAATTGATGTTGCATCCTCGGCCTTCACGGGTGACTTAGTGGATGTCACTGTTGTAAAAGCACCTGGCTATCTCGTGGGCACTGTTACCGTGACCAACGATGTCACTGGCCAGGTTACCCAGTTGAATCCTGGTCAGGATGGTAAATGCCACTTCACGATGCCTGATGCCCCTGTGACAATCACGGCAAACTTCAATCCTGTCGGTGACCTTTACCTGCTGGGAACCGAGAACGGCAAGACCGTTTGGGCTCCCAATGGCCCGCAGTTCAATTATGATCCTGCCAACGACGTGTACACCCTGACCGTTTACTACAAGGGTATCCGCGACGTAGCCGGCATGGAGGATGACCACTACGGCCACTTCAACTTGACGACGGTGGTTCATGAGAGCGACTTCGATTACATCGAGCCTTACCGTCTCGTGCCCAATAATGCAGTTCAGAATGTCAACTATGGCTTTGCTTATCCCCTGAGTTCCACTGATGATACTCATCCTGGCACCAACGAGTTCATGATACCAGCCGGTGTCTATACTCTGACCGTGCCTGGTGACAAGAGCACTATCACAGCAACCAGGATTCCCATCAGCGTCACACTTGACCCGCCAGCCGATATCTTTAATTTCCCCGGGTGTGTTTATTATGGCTTTGAGGTGACTGCTTCAAGCAATCTTGATGAGATTGTACATGCCATCAATCCCAACGAGGACAATGCCACGTTCATGATGAGGACGCAGGCCTACATAAGTGGTAGTGAAGGCTGCTATTTCGATGAAACGGTTCCCGGCAATCAGACTAAGATTACCCATGAGGGCACCAATTTGGTTACTGCCGATCCTTATATTGGATGGATTGTTCCTCATAAAGGAGAAAATTACAGATATCGTCCGCTCCGTTACCTCGAACAAATGCATCCTGAGCAGTCAGCCACCTATAACGTCGTCTGCGATACGCTGGTAGGTGTTTGGGCCGCTGGACCGATTCTGTGGGCTAAGGATCTGGGTAACCGCGCCTTTGCTAAGGACATCAACACTGCTGGGGCTATTGACTATGGCATCGAGATTGCCCACATGCAGGATGCCGAGCGCGGCTGGGACCAGAGCAACTGGATCATGCTCGACTTTACCAATTATCTGGAAGATAATGGCATCATCGGCGATGATGCAGCGCTTGACGTCTTGAACCAGTATGTCAACAAGCAGATTAAGCCGCTGTCGGTACATGGACTTTATGTTGATGATTTCTCCTATCGTATCGAGCTTGACGAGGCTCCCGTTGCGCTGAAGGATACGATCGGTTATCCTGGTTACTTGCAGGATCCGCTCGAGAAACTCGCGCATCCCGAGGATGGCTCCGCTCCAGTCACCTATCACTACAACCACTACACGCCCTGTAACTTCATGGGAAAGGCTTATCTCGTCCCGGGTACGGCCGACGAGTCAGTTCTATATCCGCCCGATGTCGAAGGTGATGATGAAGCTGCTTGGGAGGCTCTAGTAACTTGGGTAATGCAAAATGAATACTTTGCCGAGTTGTTTGACTATGATTGGAACGATCCCGATAGTTGGACCAACGATCAATGGAACAACCTTGAAAGCCTGCTCATAGAATGGGAGCATAAGAACTCCATGTTCTTTGTGCGCGCCAAGGTCTGCGAGGTGGCTCATGTATGGGGCGTCTGGAGAGGTGATGACGTCTTTGATGTGTACGAGAAAGTCGATCCAGAGACCGGCAAGGAGTACAACAAGTATGAGCTGGTGGGTGCATTCCATGTCCAGGGCTGGGAGTACAACCGCTTGACACCGTCGCCCGCCTACTACGGCAAGCCCGAGGGAGAGAATGCATTGCAAGAGAATGTTGCTTATGAGTTCCACATTGCCATTTTGGTTCCTGAAGCAGGCCATGTCGAGAAGAAGATGCCTAGCCGTGCACCTGTAGCCATGGGCAATGATCCCGCGATGATGGATGGTGATTACCTGTATTACGTTTATCCGCTTGACCTGGAAGGTCAAGACTCGGTGACCGACATTCCCGAGTTGACCAACAGCATCAACGGTAAGACGGTACAGAGTGTGCGCTACTACAACATCATGGGCCAGGAGAGCAAGGAACCCTTCAGTGGAGTGAACATCGTGGTAACCCGTTACACCGATGGCTCGATCTCCACTGCCAAGGTGCTCAGGTAACCGTCAATGACATCGGTGCTGCAATCGGCAGCACTCCCCCTTAATAACGCAGTCGCGCGACCCTCATGCAGGGCCGCGCGACCGTTTTTAGTGCCGGGTGTGAATGGGCGTTTTAGTTCGAGAGCAGGAAGTCGATGATTGCGCTCACGTCGCTGATGCTCACCTCACCGTCCTGGTCCATGTCGGCGGCGTCCATGCCGATGGTGCCACCGCTCAGCAGGTAGTCGATGAGTTCCGTCACATCGGCGATTTCCACCAGGCCATTGCCGTCCACGTCACCCAGTACAAACTGGGGCTCCTCGGGGAAGATGACGGTGTAGCTCGAGGATATCTTGAGCGTCTGCTGCTGACCATTGCTGTAGTAGTAGGAGCCGACAAAGTACTTCCAGCCGTCAACCACATTGTCCAAGTTGAACTCCATCGTGGTCGTGGCACCAGGAGCGAGGACGAGCGCTTGGTTCTTGCCCTGGACTGATGTGCCGTAGCCGTCGTGGGTGTTCTTGAAGAGTTTCACCGAGATTTCCTCGCCATAGGTTGAGGTGCCGTTGTTGGTGATGGTCAACTTCACACTCACCTTGTTGTCATTGATGATCTTGTTGGTGTTATCGGTGACATTGGTGATAGTGATGGTGCCGGTAAGATTGGCGGTAGGCATCTGGTTGATGGTGAGGTTGCGGGTGGCGATGGGGTCGCTGCCATCGTCCTTCCACGAGAAGGTGAACGTGTAGGTGCCTACTGCCGATGGCAAGTAGCGGAAGGGGATGTCTCCCGTCTCGCCCTTCTCCAGGCTGACGTAAGAGGCCGCGGTGAATGCGTTGTTGACAAACATGTACAGCTTGTGGTTGCGGGAATCACCGTTGTTGGTCAGATTCACTTTGACGTCCACTGGACGACCGTGGTTCTTGGTGCCGTAGAAGGTGATGTCGTTGACGGTGTAGTCGGGAGTGGCAGCCGTGCCGTAGCCCTTGAAGGTGCACGTGTTGCCGTTGATGGTCACCTCGATGTAGTTCATGTCGGAACCGATGCAGGGATGCCAGTTGTTGGCACTGTACTCACTGTAGATGGGTACGATGCGGTAAGTGCCGCTGGTGATGCCGGAGCCGAATCCCATTTCCCTGGAGGTGTGTGTCAAATAAGAACCGGGCTTCAATGCCGAGTTGTAGGAGTTGGAGAGCACCTTGACCAAGTTCGTGCCCTGGTACAAGCCCCAACCGAAGTTCACGGCAAACGTCTGGGAGGTGTAGTTGTGGAATTCGCCCGAAACCGTTATCGAGAAGTTGTAGTTGGTGCCCGAGCGGGTCGAGACATAGTTGTCGAGTGTGACCTCGCTGGCTGTCAGTACCACGCCATCGGGATTGCCGGTACCAGGCTCAATGCCGATGACGGCAGCCTGGTCATAGATGTAACCGTAAGTGCCCGAAGCACTGCCGGTGCCCTGCTGGTCGGGATTGAGCACGTTGAGCAGGAAGTAGCCGTTGCTCTGTCCGTTCCAACCCCAGTTGATGTGGAAACGGCCGTTGCCGTCATAACCGTCGCAGATGAAGGCGTGTCCGCTCGATTTCTTGCTGCCGCTGTAAACCACGGGGCGGCCTGCTGCAATCTCGGTGTAGAGTGCGTCGGCCCAGCCCTGCGAGGTGAAGTTGTCACGGCAGATGGTGTGGGCACTCGCCTTGTAACCGAAGTAGTTGCTCATTGCCAGCGGCATGCGCGTTGTCGTCGCGCCCGACGAGTTGGCTTTGAAGTTCATCTCCATCGACTGGGCGCAGTACAAGGTGAGCCTTGCTGCAGCCAGAGCAGCGGTGCTGCTGGTGTCGTTGGTCTGATAGGTGTTCTGCATCGCGTTCCAGTTGAAGTCGATGACCGGCAGTTCGGGCATGTAGATTTGTAAATCGCTGGAGGTGTAGGCGGGAATTGCCTGTGAGGGCCGTGCGGGCCATTTCCAGTAGTGCATCACCTGGGCCATTGCGGTAGCGACACAACCGGCGACGGCATGATTGCCGTTGACGTAGGGCAGCAGGATGTTATAAGGGTTGTTCTGCGACCACACGGCAGGCACCAGCGGCCGTATGATGCCTCTTCCCGTGAGGAGCGGAGCGGCCTTGAAGCCGAGGTCCAGCGCCTCGATCTGGGCGGCATAGCCCTCGAGCAGGTACTGCAGGGCCTCGGGCACGTCGTTGGTGTCAAATGTACCGTTGTCGCTGTAGCCCAGTACAGCGGGTGCACGGTCGTCACCGGCCACGATGACATATCCGCCCTGCGTAGCGTTGAACACATAGTAGGCGGCTTTGTCGCTGGCTCCCAGCTGCGGAGCCTTGCGGGCCATCTTCAGGCTGGGTGTAGTCTTGAGTTGGCTGCCCATGAAGTCGCTGGCGATGGCGTGGGCCTGACTCTCGGAAATGGGGCCGGCCAGGGCCGTGGCGACGGCCAGCCAGCAGGTCAGAAGGGTTAGAATACTGAATCTTCTCATGATGCTTGCGTTATTTAATGATTAATAGATGTGTTCACAGATAGGGACCGACATGCCTAAATCACTGCTTGAGGATGATGTTGATGATGGCGTTGATGTCGGCGATGGAGATTTCATTGTCTTTGTTCACGTCGGCACGCTGCCTGATGTCGGCCGACGGCATGTGGCCCAGGATGATGTCGACGACAATGTTGACATCGGCCACCGAGACCTCGCCATCACCGTTCACATCGCCATAGACATCCGTTGACGACTGGGGTACGTGGATGGTGTAGAAGGCCGTGCTGCCCAGTGACACCTTGTTGCCGCCACTGTAGTAGGACACGTTGGCGAAGTATTTCCAGCCGTCCATCACGTTGTCCAGGTCAAACTGCATGGTGGTCGAGCTGCCGCGCCCCAGGCTCAGCGGCTTGTTCATGATTTGGACTGTCGTGCCGTAGTTGCCGTAGATGTACTTGTAGAGCGTCACGGTGATGTCCTCGTTGTAGGCCGAACTGTTGTTGGTGAGATGTACGACCAGGCTGAACTTGTCGCTCGTGATGATATAGTTGTTCTGGTCGGTTACGTTTTGTACTTCATACCATGCGCTCAGGTTGGCCGTGGGCATCGAAGTGATGTTAAGGGTTTTGCTGCCGATGGGGCTGGAGCCGTCATCGTTGAGGCTGAAAGTGAGGTTGGCGGTGCCGGTGGTTTCCTGCATGTACATGAACTCGACGTCGCCGGTTGCACCATGCTCCAGGTCAATGAATCCATAGGAGTGGAACTGGCCGTTGACAAACATGTAGAGCAGGTCGTTGCGCGAGGTGCCCAGGTTGGTCAGGTTGACCTTGATGCTCACGGGCCTGTTGGCATGCATGTGCCCCGTGGCGGAGATGTCGTTGATCTCGTAGTCGGGCGTGGTGGCGATACCGTAGTCCGTCACGTTACAGGTGTTGCCGTTGATGGTGACGGTGGCATAGTTCACATCGCTGCCGATGCACGGCCTCCAGTCGGTGGAGTTGAGTTCGCAGTAGACGGGCACGATGCGGTAGGTGCCGCTGGTGATGCCCTCGCCCAGGTACAGCGTGCGGGTGGGGTAGATGTAGTAGTTGCTGTTAAGGTCGTTGAAACTGCCGTTGTTCAGAATCTTCAGCATGCTATTGCCCTGATACAAAGCCCAGCCGTAGTTGAAGCTGAGGGGTTGGTTGGTACGGTTGATGAAGTGCGTCTGCAGGGTGACATCGAAACTCTCCGACGAGGAGTTGCGGGTGCTGGAGAATTCTGTCACATCCAGGTACTTGGCGGTAATTTCAAAGACCGGATCGGCCTGCGAGCCGGGCCTGATGCCCACAATCATGCCCTGGCCACTGACGTAGCCGTAGGCACCCTCGGCACTGCCTGTGCCCTGGGCATCGGGATTGAGTACGTTGAGCAGGAAGTAGCCGTTGCTCGAGCCGTTCCAGCCCCAGTTGATGTGGAACAGTCCGTTGCCGTCATAGCCGTCGCAGATGAATGCGTGTCCGCTCGATTTCTTGCTGCCGCGGTACACGACGGGGCGCTTATTGGAGAGTTCGGCGAGGATTAAGGCCTCCCATTGCTGGGTGGTGTATTCCTGGCGGCGGAGCATCTTCATGTCAGACCTGTAGCAAAAGTACGACGACAGGGCCTCTATGATGTCTTCGGAATAGGCCGATGATGCGCCCTTCTTGAAATCCATTTTCACCGATTGGGCGCAATACAGCGATACCCTGGCGGCGTTGCGAGCCGATATGGTCGTGGTATCGGTGGTCCCGTAGGTGTCATGTATCGTGTTCCAGTTGAAGTCCACTGGCGGCAGTTGGGGCATGTAGATGTTGTATTCCTCGGTGGTATAGGCGGGAATGTCCGTCGTGGGGCGGACAGGCCATTTCCAGTAGTACATCATCTGGGCCATCGCCGTGGCCACGCATCCCACCACTGCATGCCTGCCTGTTACAGACAGGTACGGCAGCAGGATGTTATACGGGTTGTTCTGGGACCAGGCGCAGGTCAGCAGGGGGGCGATGGGCTGCTGGCCCGTCAAGTGGGCTGCCGCCTTGGCTCCCTTATCGAGCGCGGCCATCTGGTCGGCATAACTCTCGAGCAGGCACTGCATGGCCTCGGGCACGTCGTTGGTGTCAAATGCGCCTTGGTCGCTGTAAGCCAGCACAGCAGGCACGCGGTCGTCACCGGCCACGATGACATATCCGCCCTGTGTGTCATTAAACACATAGTAGGCGGCCTTGTTGCCGCTGGCGGCACCCAGTTGCGGTGCCTTGCGGGCCATCTTCATGATAGGGGCGGTCCTGGTGCGGCTTGCCATGAAATTGGCGGCAATGCTGCGGGCTTGGTTCTCGGAGATGGATTCACCCCAAGCGGTGCTCATTACCGCAAGGGAAATCAGCAGAATTAGGAGTCGGTTTTGTTTCATTAGTTAAAAGTCGTTGAGAGGTTAGTTTAGTGAATTGATTGCGCAAAGATACACATTATCATAAAAAACAGCAACTGAATCACCCGCAAAATCCGATTCGCCCCGTTCAAGCAACGTCGGGGCATACGGGTCCTGCGGGTGGTTCAGTTGTGGACGGCTGACGGCTCATGGACGGGCGAGCAGCAGCATCACGCGGGCGCGGTGCATGCGCCATGCTGTGCCATAGATGCTGTCTTCGTCGCCATACAGCGTCATCAGCGTGTAGTTGGCCAGGGCGGCGATGATGGCGCTCTTCAGGTCGCTGGCGATGGACAGCAACGGGCGGCGCTCGACGGCCAGGTTGAGCACGATGTTCTGGCTCTCCTGGTTGAAGTTGATGTTCTGGCCGACGATGTAGCCGCTCATGCGTGCGAGCAGGTCGTCAAGGCCCTCACGCACGCGTCGGTCGATGATGGGCTCGTTGCTGCTGTTCACACCCCAGGCAGTAGCGTTGGCGGCGGGGTGCCAGGTGCCCTCGGTGTAGATGGCTTGTTGGATCTCGTTCAGGTTGATGGTGATGTCAAATCGGTAATTCATGGCTGTTACGTTTTTTAGTTGATGGATGGACTGGACTCTCTGGAGTGGTTGGATGGTCTGGACTTTATCTAGCGCAGGGCGCGGGTTCGTGCCCTGGTGCAGATCTTGGTCAGGGCGGTGGCCGGCGAGATGAAGAAGCGCGAGGCGCGGCAGTGCTCCAACACATGCTCGATGGCCGTGGTGATGCTCATGCCCTGGTCCCGCAGTTCTCGCACTTGCTGGGTGATCTCGTACCACATCTTGCGGCGCAAGCGGCGTTCGGCCAGCCCCATTGCCTCCTCGGTGCGGAAGGTGCGTGACTTGTTCCCTTTCTTGGCCTCGGCCTCCAGCAGGTGGCACACGCAGCGGTAGGCCGTCGTGTAACTCACGTGGTAGTGCGGGCGTCCGTTGGCGATGGTAAACTTGGCGGCCAAGCGGCGTGCCTTGCTCTCGGGCAGACCTTGCTCCAGCATAGCGTCAAGGGTGGGGCGGTACAGCGCCAGAAACTCCTCATCGCGCTGGCGGCACAATTCTCGTTGTTCAATTAGTGATTCGATGTTATTCATGGTAAAGTTGGTGTTTTTGATGGTGAAACAATAATTTCGTTGGCAAAATTACAACATTCTTGGCGCCTTGTCAAGAGTTCTAACAATATTTTTTTCATTTGCCTACCCAAACCAAGATGATTCAGCGAAAATTTGTTGATGATTTAGCCAGCAGCAACAGCAGCAGCCACGCGCGCATGCGCGTTGTTGTTGTTGAAAAATTTTTTCTTGATTTTATTTTTCTTCTATAGGGGGTTGTAGGGGGAAATCTTCTTTTTCTTTTCCTTCTTTTTTAGGGGTTTTCAGGGGTTTTGTCTCGGTTTCTGATGGTTTTATCTTGACCTTTTCGGTTTGTCTTCGGTTTAACCTCGGGTTTTGCCGTTTGGACAACCAAGATGTTTCTTTTCCCTTCTTTTTAAGGGACTTTCGGGGGTCCTTTTTCGGTTTTCAGGGGTTTTACTTCGGTTTTTTTCGTGCTAAAAACTGCTGATGTGAATTTAATACAATATCTTTGCAAAACAAACTTATCATTTCTACTTAAGGTGTTTTGGACAATGACTATTGATAACCCATTAATAAGAAAATACTCAAGTGCCAGAGTGTTCATTCTGCTGGCTATGGTACTATTTGCCCTTGGGGCACGGGCGACTGGTTATGTGACGTTTGGGGACGGGCGGTTGCTGGTGTTCCCCGATGAGTGTGTGCAGTCTGTGGGCCAGGATAATGGGCAATTTACTGTCGTTGCGCTCGATGGTAGCGTGTTTGCGTATCCGATGGCGGATATTGTGGCTGTCGGCGATGCTTTGCCCCGTGAGCTGCCGGCCATCACGTCCTACAAGTTCACCAACAAGTGCAATTACCAGGTCTACACCGATGCGGTGGGTGTCATCGAGAATGATACCATCCGTGTCGAGGTGGCTGGCATTGGCAAGCGCTTGACGGCAACGTTCTCGCTGTCGGACAATGATGCCGTAGCCTATGTTGACGGCGTGTTACAGCGTAGCAAGGAAAGCCGCATGCGTTTTGCTGCGCCTAAGACTTATACGGTGTGCCGTTCGGGAGACTTGGTGCTCAAGCGTCTGACTTCTGGTGCATACGGCCTGGTACCTTTCGGCCGTGACGTCGTTGTTGATGTGGACTTCCTGACAGACCACAGCACATCGGTTCCCCGCATCGACATCAACACGGTGGGCGGTGTGCCCATCTCGAGCAAGGAATACTACCTTGATGCCGAGATTATCATCGATGGTGCCGGCGTGTTCCCGTCGATGACCGATTCGGTACAAGTACGAGGCCGCGGCAATGATTCATGGTCCACCAATCCTAATTCCAAGAATCCCTATCGTCTGAAATTTGCCAGCAAGGTGAAGCCTTTTGGCATGACTAAGGGTAAAAATTGGGTGTTGTTG
>JAEEGJ010017266.1_pt1 | contig 16354 bp, 14 predicted proteins | sample 8958761 | NCBI WGS metagenome assembly JAEEGJ01 (sample SAMN16246546, study PRJNA631951) | gut metagenome | biome: gut microbiome; feature: rumen; material: RS-attached | host: Bos | place: Iran: Karaj | collected 2018-10
GCGACCGGATGGCCGAATCCGTCTCCGACAGCACCAGCCCGCCGGCGTTCTTGATGATCTTCGCATCGCCGTTCCGGAGCCCCAGCGCCTTCGGCAGCAGCTCCGTCAGCCGCGTGTCCATGCACGTGAGCACCGCCAGCTTCTTGGCGGGAAACTTGTCGGTCACATAGGGTTCGTACTCCTTATTGGCCACGAACCGGGCGTTGTAGGTGAGGATTTGGTCGATCATATCTTGTCAGAATTGATAGCCGATGCCGACCGTTCCGGAGATGGAACGGAAAGCGATGGTCGTTGCGCCGGCGGACAGGACGAGGTGCCGGCGGACATAAAGGATGCCCAGGTCGACGGCCGGGCCGGAAACGGACTTGTCGGTGATGCGCGCCCAGGAGCCGTCGGTCGTCTGCCAGTAAGTGCGGGAGAAGCCGTAACCGCCTCCGGTGTACAGGCCGACCGGGACCGGGAGGAGGAACCAGGCGGCATCGACCATGGCGACGAACCGGCTGCTCCGGCTGTTCCCGTTCGTCCAGATGAATCCGGCGCCGCTGGCACCGTCACTGGTGGCGGTCAGCGAATGCGAAGGATAACAGGCGTTTCCGGAAGCGCGAAGAAAAGCGCCGCCCCATTTTCCGGCGGGACGCAGGAAACCTGCCGCCAAGCCGCCTTCCAGCGGCCACGAAGCGGTTGCCATGACGAAGCCATGGGAGCCAGGACCGGGGCGATGTCCTTCCGGGCGGGGCGCCGGATGGGGAAGCGCACTGGGCTGTCCGGCCGAGATGCCGGCCTGGATGGAATCGGCATGCAAGGCGGACGCGGGGACCATCTTCCCTTCCCGGTAGCATTTCAGGATCAGCCGATACCGTTCCTTCTGGGCCGATGACATCGTCTTGGTTCCGCCTTGCAGCTCCTTTTGAAGCAGGCGGAGTTCGGCGATGACACGGTCCAGGGTACCTTCCTGGAGGTTTTCGCCTTCCTCGATCCGGGCCTTCAGCCGCTGGCATTCATTGGTGATGGAAGCGAAACGGTCCAGCGCCGCATCATAGTCCTGTCCCCGCAGGGGAAGGACGGCGGCCAGGAACAGGATCAGGACAAGGCAGCGTTTCATTGAAAGCAAAAGTACGAAATATTTCCTATCTTTGGCTTCGGAATGGAGGATTCTTCAATCTTTTCGGTGCCCTCGCCGGCGGAATGGACGCCGGGATCGGAGATGGAACTGGTGCATAGTTCCGCCTCCGGCTATGCCGTCCTCTACCGGGCCGACCGCGACGGCCGTTTCCGCGTCTACAAGTGCCTGAAGCCCGAATTCCGGGGGGAGCCCTTGTACGAACGCCTCTTGCGGAAGGAGTTCGAGATCGGCTATTCGCTCCGGCATCCTCACCTGGTGGAGTACTACTCCTATCTGAATCTGCCCGGATACGGGAACGCGATTGAAATGGAATGGGTCGACGGCTGCCCGCTGGACCGGGCCCGCCTGTCCCCGGAGGAAGCCCGCACCCTGGCGGATCAATTGTGCGACGCGCTCTCGTACCTGCACTCGAAGGGCGTGGTCCATCGGGATTTGAAGCCCTCCAACCTGCTGGTGACCTTCGCGGGCAAACAGTTGAAAGTCATCGATTTCGGCTATGCCGATACAGAGGCGCACTCGATTCTCAAGCAACCGGCAGGAACGGCTTCCTATGCGGCTCCCGAAGTGCTGGCAGGGGAGTCCGGCGACAGCCGTTCGGACCTTTATTCTGCCGGGAAAGCGCTGGCTGGGCTGCCGGGCATTCCGCAGCGGGTCATCCGGAGATGCTGCCAGGCGGACCCTTCGCGCCGCTATGCTTCGCCGGATGAAATGCGCAAGGCCTTGCAGTCTGCCCATTGGGGCTGGTGGCTGGTGGCCGGGCTGGCGTTGGCCCTGGTGGTATTGGCTGTTTTGGCCTTGAGATTCCCGCTCAAGCCGGGATTGACAGAAGGCGAGCCGGTGGATACGACCGCTTCAGGGCCGTCCGACCGTCTACGCGAACCTGTCCGGGATACCGTCTATCTGGTCGTGCCGGCCAAGGAAAAGCCCGAGGCGCCCAAGAAGAAACCCGTGGGCGCGGAAGATATCGATGCCGTGTTCAACGAGGCGGCCGCCTCATTCGATGGACTTGATTGACCCGAATCCTTTCCAGCCATCGGCTTCCCGGTAGCGCTGGACCGCGTCGGCAGGAACGAAGAGGGTGATCGTGGGAATCATTTGGGCATTGAAGGCCTCCTCTTCGTATACGGGCGGTTCCTCAGCGTAGCAGATGACTTCTTTCAAGGTCTCGCTCGAAGTGGCGAAAGCTCCGCTTTTGAGCCACTGCACATTCTTGTGCAGGATGACTCGTTCGTACTGCTGAATAGCCGCGCCATCCCCAAATGCATAGCTCGGGATTTCCTGGATCCCTTCCGGAATGACGAGGTCGCCTGAGAAACTGTTTCCTAGGAAGGCGCTCTCGCCGAGGCGTTTCAATGCGGCAGGCAATTTCAGCGGGCCTGCGAAACCGACGTTGGAGAATGCTGCATCTCCGATCGTATCGAGGCTATTGGGGAGCTTCAGCTCCCCTTGAAAATGACTGTCGGCAAAGGCGACGGCTCCCACCTCGGTGAGTCCTTCAGGAAGGGTGAGGCTGCCGTCGAAACCGGCATTCATGAAGGTGCCGGTCGGGATGATCTTGACGTTCCGGGGGATGGACAGGTCTCCGTGGAAAGTGGCGCCTTCAAAGGCACGTTCTCCGATTTCGAGGAGGGATTCCGGGAGGACCAGTTTCCCGCTGAGCCGCTCGCAATAGAGGAAGCAGTAATGGCCAATCCGCTCGAGCCCCTCCGGCAGTTCGATGCCTTCCAGCTTGCGGCATTGCGAAAAGGCGTCGATGCCGATGACTTTCAAACTCGTGGGAAACCGGAGCGTTCCGCTCAGCTGCTCGCAGCTCTCAAAGGCGCTCTGGCCGATTTCCTCGAGTCCGTCAGGCAGTTCGATAGATTCGATTCCGGAAAGGAGGAAAGCATGTTTCGGCAAGGTCGTCAAATCCGTTTCCCGCAGATCCGCGCTTTTCAGCCATCTCATCTGGCTCCGTATATAGACGAAATCCTCCTTGGCGAGCGAGCCGACAACCTTGAGATGCTCGATGTCTTTGGGGTCGACGCCCCCTTCCCGGAGGATGTCCTCGATCAGGGTGTTTTCCGTCCAGACGGTATAGGCCCCGTTACCGGTCGCAACAATCTTGGGCGCCGGAGCGGTCGTGAAGGTCTGTTCCTTGGAGGTGGCTTCTTGCAATCCGCTGGAAATAAAAGCCTTGTAGGTGTATTCAGTAGAGGGTTCAAGTCCTGAGACGGAAACGGTGAACCGGCCCGGGTCCAGGGCATCGGCCTTGATGCGTTTGTCGGCACCCAGGTAGATTCCGGCTTCCACGATGCCGTAGTCGCCTTTGTGGCTGACGGTGATGACGGCGGCATCGGCCGTGACGTCCGTCTCGAAACCGACGAACTCCGGCATGGGCAGGACTGGCGCCGGAGTCTCTTTGCAGGCGATGAAAAGGATCAGGGCTCCGATCCAGGCATGGAAGTGTTTCATAGGATTTCCAGGGAGGTGATGCCGTGTTCCTTGCCGGCGACATACAGGCCCTGCGGAAGGTCCATGTACAGCGCGCCGCCCTTCCGGAATCCCTTGCAGGTCAGGACGATGCCTTCCGAGAGTTTGCTGTGCTCGTTGTGCTCGACCGTGAAGCGGGCGCCGTCCAGGTGCCGGAGGATGACCGTCCGGTCGGGCTGCCAGCAAAGCTTCAGTCGGGCGCCTTCCGGCAGGGTTTCCGGGTCCAGCGTGCTGGGATCGTCGATGAACCCGGAGTCCTCATCGGCCCCGATCGACTTGCAGAAAGCCTCCCATCCCGGATGCCCGGAAATACGCGCGAGGACGTCCAGCGTCCGCTTCGACACAGTATCGTATCCGCGTGTGGAATAGCCCCACACACGCTCCAGCGTGGACTCGGAGATATGCTCTTTCAGCTTCCTTTCGATGGTCAATCCCAGCGCGATGAAATCGGCATGGGTGCGCGGCCGGATACCCGTGGCGTTCTCCACGGATTCCCGCAGCGCGGCGATTTGGGGAATGTCGGTTCGGATGTTCATCATTCAAATTTACGGCTATTTTTCGTATGGACAAACGGGTCCTATGATTCGAGGCCTTGCAGCCCCCCTTTTCACCCCTAAAAGACAAAAAAAGACAAATTGCAGGGTGGGGGAATCGGCTAACTTTGTATTCAATCATTCTGAAAATAACACTAACAATATTTGAAATGGACGATAAAACCACGCTACGTTCTCTGTTTGATTCCAAAAAAAATGAGCTGGAGCAGAAACTGGAGGGACTGTCTCTACCCAAGGACAATCAGAAGATTCAAGAGTTGATTTCCAGTTATCTTTCCGAATTATTTGATTCTGAGGGAGAATTCCGTCAGAATCTTACTCAATCGGAAGACTATTTGTTACAAGCGACGATGTCATTGTTGACTGCGCAGCAAGAGATGGGGAATGCATTTCTATCACATAAGGCATCCTTCAAGAATGTCGAAGAAAGTACTCCCCAGTCATCGTCAGGCATAGAATCCACCTCTTCATCGTCCAAGAAAATTGGTGACTATCTTTCGACCTCTGTTACTGCGACACAGTCTTTAGCAGGGACAGGGGCCGGCGCGGTTTTCGGGAGGTTGGTATTTGGGGGGTGGGGCGCAGTTTTTGGCGCAATCGCCGGTACCGCCGTCACCGTTTATTTGGCGGGCAAGAATCCTAAGCACACTGGTCCGGCTGTCGATAAAGTAACTACAATCCGTCAAGAGATTGTCAACGACCCCATCGATGTACATGCGTTCACGTCCGTTGTTGGGGGAATATGTGACAGTGTTGATAATCTGATTTCCACATTTAGAGCCCAAGTCAACAAGGTGATTGACAAATATGAGACAATGGCTAAGCCGTCTATTGAAAAGGAATACAGGTTCTTACTTGAAAGTATTCAGTCTCTGTTGGGTTATAAGCGTATGCACTCCCCTGAAGAAGAGAAATACGAGAAAAAACTGAATATTAGAATTGAAGATATAGCCGATTGTTTGGAGAACTACAATCTATCCGTGGTGGATTTCGATGGCGAGAATGATTATCTTTTCGAGATGGTAACAAGTGAGGATGCGAAAGAAAAAAGAATGGTCTATCCCGCTATCGTCAAGGATTCCATTGCTGTACTTAAGGGAAAAGTTTTTGTCCCGGTTTCAGCAGAATGTGATAAAATGTAATAAAACTGAATAAGATGAACGAGCAACAAAAAAAGCAGATCGAGTACGTTGTCGGTATTGATTTGGGGCACGGTGAAACATCTGCGGCATTCTGCCCTATTCAATGGGACACCCCGGTAGAAAGGCTGGATCCGGTCAAAGATATGGAGATGGGGAGCAACAAGAAGGTTCTCCCTTCGGCAATTGCCATTCTCGATAATGGTGAAGCATATATTGGAGACGCAGCCTTCTCTCCGCAAATCTTGAAAAAGGCGAAAGTCCATGTCTGTTTCAAGAAGAAACCAGAGAACCTTGAGGGGGAAAGTGAGAAACTGATGATACGCTTTATGAAAGAGGTCTATAAGCGAATCCGTCAAAGTTATCCTGCCATGTTGACCGAAGGTAACCATTTGGTTTATATAGCCACGCCTTCCGGTTGGGACAGAAAGGCACAAAATCTTTATGTCGAGATGGCGAGGAGAGCTGGAATCCCTATCGGGGGCGTTACTAAAGAATCCCGGGCGGCTTTTGTGCGTGCACAAAATGATGTATCATCAGGCGTAGGTCGCAATGCGGACAAAGGAGCAATCGTATTTGATATGGGATCGTCGACATTGGATTTTACCTATATGAGCACGGCACTTCCCAACCTGATCGACAATGGTTACGATTGTGGAGCCTCTTTCGTGGAAAAGTCGATTATGGCAGACAAGGCAGCAGAGGATGAATCGGTTCGTTTATTTGCCAAAAAGTATCCCGGTTTAATGGACTGTCTTTTGTTTGAAGCTCGTAAAGTCAAGGAAAACATTTATTTTGACACATCCATGCCTGTTAAAAAGACAGTGAATTTCGATGATATCGTGGATGATGAAGAGCTGGAAGACGAGAGATTTAAATTACGTTTTCTCCCGGGACAATTGGATGAGTTGCTGGTTGAAAAAGGATATGTGGCACAGATTAAAGAGGCGATGCTGGATTATCGGCGCAGGTTTATTCCGTCCCAGCCCATTATGGCAGTGTTTATGACGGGTGGAGCCTCGAGGATGACTTTTTTGAAAAGTCTGATTTGTGAGTGCTGGGGAGTCGAAGAGAATCAGATATGGAAAGACACTGATCCTTCTTTAACCATATCTGGAGGTGTTGCTGAAGTCGCCCGTATGGATTTGAGAACTCAAGGTGCTGACCAAGGTTTGGAAGATGCAATCAATGAATTACAGAATAGCGACATCATCTACGATACTTTTGTTCAGAATTACGGAGACCATCTTTATGATGTTGTTTCACAAGGTGTGGCGGATTGCATCGTCGCCTTCCGGGATGATTCGAATGATTGGACACTTTATGGGTTACAACAGGTTATCTCAGACCATGTCAAGCAAATCATCGCGGATGAATCGAAACTCACAACCAACTATATGGATGAAGCTATCTTTATCTGTACAGCCCCCGTGCGGGAGATTGTCGAAAACATCATTCAAAACTATGCCAGCCAGGGTTTCAAACTGGAAATCAGTGAGGTGGATGTAGCTGCACCCAAGGTTGAAGACATTGACCTTGGAGGAGTGATGCAAGCGATTTCGGATAAGATTGATGAGCAAAGTGCCAGTTGGGGTAAAGTTATAGGAAGTGTAGCTATTGGAGGGGTTGTCGGTTTCTTATTCCCTGTTTTGGGAATCATTGGTGGCGCATATATGCTAATCAAGGGAGCTCTAGAAACTGAAGAAGAGAAAAAGGCGAAAGCGATGTCGAAGCTACTAGGATACAATGATCGCCAGGCAGTCTTCAGGTCGTTAGAGCAGAACTGGGATAGTATGTGCCAGAATATGCGCGACTCTGTTTCTAGCGCGCTAACCTCTGATAGAGCGATTGTCCATTCCATCAATGATGCTGTAAGAAACCTGCTTTTGGCTTATCAGGAGAACCTGAAAAAAGCCCGAGTTCTCATCGATTAATGAATTGCCATGTCTGACGGATTACAGCAGTACGAGCCAGCCGCCAAACTACTGGCAGCAACGGCTGTCTCTCAGTCATTCGCTTTCTGCATGGAGAGGAAGTACCTGGATGGGATTGATTCGGATTCCCTCTTTTCCTTAGTTGCCGTTCCTTCCACTGTTGAAAACGAAGCCGCGTGGATACGTATTTCCCAAATTGGAAAGCCAGTCAAGGATGACACCGAATCTTGCTTTACGGCTATTCAGAAGATTCTTTATTCGTGTTTTCTTCCCAAGCAGATGCAGTTGTTGTTCCTTGTTGTCGGTGACGGGAAAGAAAGCCATCTTTATCTGGGGCTCCGTCATCCTGGTAGAGGGATGCCGGGTAAGAGTTTTGTCAAAAACCTGAACGAATTCATAAAAGGCATTTGGCCGGGGTTGAAGACAGAAGTGGTGTTGGAGGAAGACGATTCGGTACTGGATGGTGTCAAAAAAGCCATATCATCGGAACAGTTTGAGAATGTATACGCGCTGACGGGCATCCCGTCCATGAATACGCAGTATAAAACTATGTACCCGGCAACAATTGACAAATTGATTGCTGGAATGAGCCGAAGCAAAGGGTATGCTTATCTTGTGGTCGCGGATCCTATTCCCACAGATGACACAGATGGGATGCTCTATCGTTGTCGCGAGATGAATGGCCAGGCGGAGTCTCTCAAAACCATGAATGTGACCGAAGGAATGACGGAAGGGACAACATCCTCCCAAACGGTTTCACATACGGAAGGGCATTCTGTTACTCACAGTACGTCAATTTCAAAAAAAGACTTTTCAAAACTGGGGAAGGTTGCCATGACGGCCACCGGGCTGGGGGTCGCCGCCTCTGTTTTCCCTGCTGCTGGAGCCGTATTGAATGGTATGACGAATGTGGCTGGTCATTTGACGCAAATGGCAGCATCCATAGCGGGAGGGGCGTTAGTGGGTGATTTCATCTCCGGATTAATGCCGCAGAAGACAACGACTGAGGGTACGTCAGATTCATCCTCGGATTCGGTATCGAATACGTATGGTCGGAATGAGAGCAAGAGCCAAAGTTTGAGCCGCAGCATCGTCAATAAGCACATCGAATCTGTCGCGGATCATCTGTTTTTCCACTCCAATAGGATTGAAGCCGGGAAAGCAATAGGTCTTTGGAAAGTTGGAGTATATCTGATGGGAGAAAAGAAATCCGACTTGCAGGGAGGGTCTTTACAGTTGCGTTCCATTTTAAGTGGCCAAGAATCGATTTATGAGCCGATACGTGTCCACGACATCTCCGGAATTGTTGATGATTGTATAGAAGGGCGGATTACGTTAAGAGAGCAGACCCTGGGACATTTCAACTCTCCGGTCTTATCGGTTATGGGCAATAATGGAGAACCTTTTGAGCATCCGTTAGGAGATCACTACAAGGAACTGAAGACGGTGCTGACAACAAAGGAATTGTCGTATCTTATAAATTTCCCGCTAAAATCTGTTCCCGGAATCAGCGTAATAGATACGGTCCCCGATTTCAGCTTGAATCGGCCAGAGCTCCATGGAACGGAGCAAATCGCTCAATTTGGAAAGCTCCTTTATGGTGGTTCTGAAACAACGATTGACTATCCACTATCAATAGACAGTCTTTCTAAGCATACCCTGCTTTCAGGGATTAACGGAACAGGAAAGACCAATACGGTACAGGCGATTCTCAATAGCATAAGCGGGAAGATCCCATTCTTAGTTATTGAGCCCGCCAAGACAGAGTATATTGATTGGGCTATCGAGTACAACAAGATACATCAATCCAGTCCGATATCCATTTTTATTCCGGGTTGTAAGTGCTATAAAGACAAAAAGACTCAGCAGTCGGTAAAGATTGAAACGCTTAAACTGAATCCGTTTGAAATAGTCTGGCTTAATCCCGAACAAGAACCGAATGTTCTCAGCCATATTGACCGGGTAAAGTCTTCATTTGCGGCTGCCTTTCCCATGTATGACATCCTTCCTGTTCTTATGGAGGATTTGATTTATACAGTATATCAAAATCCGAGTTCAGATTGGTTGTCCGCCCAGCCAGTTTACGGGAAGACACTCCCGCCAACTTTGAACAGCATGAGTGTTTCGGTGGAGAAAGTTCTTCAGCGGCGTGGGTATGAGGAGAAGGTCGAGCGGAATATGAAGGCATGCTTGAATACCCGTATTGACAGTTTGAAGAGGGGATGGAAGGGCGAAATGCTCAATACGCTGAAATCAACGCCTTGGAAAGATCTTTTTGAGCGTCCCTGCATTATCAATCTTTCTTATGTTGGCGACGATGTGGACAAGAGTTTCTTCATGGCCTTGATTCTTCAATTCCTTTATGAGTATCGTTCGGCTTGCGCGGAAATCGGGCAGGTAGATTTCAATGATGATGGCTGCAAGCATTTGACCGTCATTGAGGAAGCACATAGAGTGATGTTGAAGTGCGAGAATCCCGAACTTCCACAATACAAATCGGCAATGACTTTCAGCAATATGTTGTCCGAGATACGCGCTTATGGAGAAGGTATGTTCTTGGTGGACCAGGTTCCCACGCGATTGATTCCCGATGCAATCAAGAATACAAATACCAAGATTACCCATAGACTTGTTGCCGAAGACGACGTGAAAGCCATTGCCGAATCCATGGGAATCAGTAAAGAGCAGAGAGCGATTATCCCGAGATTACTGGTGGGGCAATGCCTTGTTTCCACAGCTCTCTCAACAGACAAACATTGGGTTAAGGTCAATAAAGTTAAGTGACGATGTTTGATTTGGAAGATTACGGACGCTTGGAAGAATCAGGCTCCTGGCGGTCTAAAGGGGGCTTCATTCAATTGTCGGACAATGAGAAAGATTATATCAAGGAAGTCCTTCCAACGGGGAGTCCCGAATTGATTGTTGCCCGAGTGGACGAATTATCGGGGACCTATCCGCCCAAAGCGGTCGATAGCAATCCTGATATAGTGGAATTGTTGGAACCGGTGATGGATTCGTTGGATAACAGACTTTTGGAAGCGCCCGATGATTTTGTCCAGTCGGAAATGATATCAGACTCGATGAGTCAGATTGAAGACTTGGATTATGATTCATGGAAGGAGTTTTCTATGTATGAAAAGGCAGCTATCCTCCAGGAGATAGAGAATCGTGCGGCGGAGATTGAGCATCGTCCTGTGGCAAGGGTAGAGTTTCAGCCGTTGGGGACCGGCCTCGATGCGGAGAACGGCCATTTCTCCCCACGTTGCCATCCTTTCATGACCCAAGAGGAGATTGCGGAGGGACTTTCAAAGCAGCCAGTTATCACGATTAACTCAGACTTGATAGATAATACATATGAGAGTTATCATGAGGCGTTGGACACTGTGATCCACGAGGGGAGGCATATCTACCAGGAGTGCAATTTGTACGAAAGGGAGGTCCATTCCAGTTCAGGAGATCTCTCTAATTGGCGTCAAAATGAATTTGGCTATAAGTATCAGGCCTATGACGGCTCTTTTGTTGGAGAGAAGCTTTATTGGATGCAGCCATTGGAATCTGATGCGCGGAAATTTGCAGAGGACGTTATTTCAAAATTCGATAGAAAAAATGAATAAAGACCAAATAAAGGAGATTCTGATTGGTAGAGGATATCCAGAAGTAGCCGCCGAGGTTGTTTCCGGAGAACTGCTTCTTGTCAAGGACGAGTTAAAACCCTTATTGGACGGCTGGCTTGGGGACGAGGTCAAGGCGGACTATGCCGCTCACGGCTACACTGTGTTGCAGCTGATGACAAGTCGTGGTATGACCTACCCTGCTGCCCTGCTGACAATGGACTGGCTTCTTAAGGAACCGGAAATCGCGGAACAAGCAATCTCTAGAAGAAGGAAATAAATCTTGTTTCTATGACTGTTTCATTGAAGCACACCGTTTATGCAAATAATCAGAGAATCGATCCTGATTATCAGTTTAATGTGCCTCCATTTCCGCCCGGCAGCTTGAGTTTTGCAACCGCCTTGCGCAACCCTGTCTTTCGTCAAAAATTCCAAGAAGCAAATCCGGCAATCGAGATTCCGTCAACTAGTAATATATGGCTTCAGGCCGGGCTTTGGAAAGTAAATAAATAAGCTTGTGGATATAGTTCAGCAAAAACAGCAAGAATTCAACGAATTCTTCGAAAACCTGTTACAAAGGATTGATAATAAGCCTGATACCCTTTTTGGTAGCACTGACCTTTTATTCAATGAAACGGAGGTGTGTTCTAGTAAGGGCGATGCTTTGAAGGGAAAATATCCAGTAATTGCCTCGGAATATTATTTTTCCGGCGCAATGCTATGTCTTTGGTATCTTGATCATTATGAAATTGTTGATCCTGTACTCCGGCGAGGTGAGACAATGATCGGGAAAGCCCGAACGTTACTTCCCGAGGATGGCGAATACCATCTTGTCGAAATCTACTTTAAGATTCTTGGCCTTGGTGGCGCGGATCCTGTGAGGGATTATGAGAGCCTGAAGCAGTTACACCAGGAATGTCCTTCATTTAAGTTGGTCACGGGGAGTTTGATGAAGAAGGAATGGCTTGAGGATACTTACAATCGTTTTTTCGAAGGACGGTTGTCTGGATTGATTGATGCCTTGCCGACGGATGACCTTTCCATGATTGAAGAGGCCGTTGAAATGCTAAAGTCATTTCCGGGCACTGACTCAAAGCTGAAGGCATATAGTTATTTGGCCTCGCTTGACTTCGCTCAGAATAAGTTGGATGAGTCGTTGAGGGTGGCAAAGCTGGGTGTCGAATTGTTAGGGACTACATTTGAATTTGACAGAAAGAATCCGCTTCATGAATTGTGGGCAACTTGCTGGACTTTAGTAGGACGGATTAATCGGGCGAAGGGTGAGTATGATTTCGCAATGAGTGTCTTTGAAAAGGGGCAAATGTTGGGAATTGTTCCATGTATCAAGCAACTCGCCGAAATGTATAAAAACGGGGAAGGGGAAGATGCAGATATCGCCGAGTCTGAAAGGCTGCTAGCTTTGGCCAATTCCATCGAAGAAAAAAGGCTTCAAGAGGAGCGTGAGGAGCAGGAACGTTTAAGAATCGAAGAGGAGAAGCGGCAGGAAGAGATTCGTCGAAAGGAGGAGGAATTCAGGATTGCGGAAGAGATGAAGGCACGTCATCGGGAAATCGTAATCCGTAAAAGCCTTCTGATAGCGGGCATTGTTGCAACTCTTGTTTCCATCGTATGGTGCATAGCAAACCTTCGAACAGAGAACCTCCTTGACCGGATTGCTAAATATGAAAAGGAACAATACGCGATTCTTGATGCTCGAATGAGCGAAGATTCCCCATATGTCATAGTAATGAACAAGAAGGGAATATTTCTGGATAATATGCGGAGTTCCACAAAGGTACTCACGGTTGGTGATACCATAAAAACTGAAGTAAGGAAATGTGAGTTAGGAAGCAACGGTCTCACGATTTCTGTGTTGGAATCGGAACCGCTTAGAATCACTTCCTCGAATGGGCTATTTTTTAAGCGACTGACCGATCAGTCATTCCTAATCACGAAAAGCCGAATTAATGCCCCTTTTTCAAGTAAAGTGGATGTTTCTGATGCTATCCTCGTGTTAACGTCAAAAGGTGAGGTCGTAAAAGCGATTCGATTCAACAAGGGAGCCCTAGATGGTGCGGGTAATGTCGCAACGAGCATTTCCGGAGATATATTACCTACGTATGAGAAGGCATTCCGTCAGGTTTTTTCTGCGAAGCAATATTCGGAAATAGAAAAGAGGGAATATGGCAAGTACTCTGCGGCTTACAGAACGTCTCTGAAAGATGGAAGTTGGCGTTTTGATGATAACGTTGCTCTCCCTAATTTGAATTTAACAGTTTCTCCTGGAGAATTGGGAAGAGTTGGTCTAAGGAATCAGATGGAAACAAAAATCGCGGCGATTTTCAGGCAGGAATTTGTCAAAGCAATGTTAGAAAAGGCAACCAAGTTAACTGGCGTTTCAGATAACTCTAAGAAGCGTTTATCTCCGGACGATAGATTCACTATGGTTATTGCTACGAACTATCGGGAAGGAAAGAACAGTACTGCGTTGTTGAAAATCAATAACCAAAACAATACGGTTTCTGTCGTGGATACCGGGATGGAAGTAGAATTTAGGGATCGTACAATCTATGTAAAAAAGCATTCAAAATTCTTGTTTGTCTTCGATTCTTATAAGGATATCTATTACGATTATTATGGCAATCAAACCAATTAGAGGGATAAGTCATGAGTAAAACGAGAATTAAGGACAAGACGCTTTGGACTTTGAGGATTGTATTGATGGCTCTTCTGCTTGTGCTTGCCGCCTTACTCATTATGTTAAGCATCAGGAGCTCTGTCCGTAAAAATGCAGTGAAAAACATCAATAAAAATGTTGTTGATGCCTCGTTTCAGCGGACAACTTCAGGGGCGACGACATTTTATGTGGGCAGCGGTCTCTTCCTCAATACACCCTCCTGATCCACATTTCCAAAAACCTGTCCTCCAGCGAATAGGTCTTGACCCGGCCTTCCTGCTCATAGGTCAGGATTTGGCTGTCCAGCAGGGTGGAGATGGCGTACTGGACGGAGCTGGGCGACTTCAACGCGTTCTTCTTGATAAAGGCGACGGAGGTGACTCCGGTCGCCTTTCCTGCTTTGGCGATGGCCACTAAGGTCTCTTTCTGCCCGTAGTTGAGCTGGCTCAGCTGGCCGGCGAAGGCATGGGCTTTTTCTTCCAGGATGGCGTCCAGGACAAACAGGATGTCGTTCTCGTCCACCGTCTTTTCCGGAGCAACGGTGGCGAAGATGTGGTGCAGGAGGTTATGGACGTAATAGGTGTGTCCTTCGAAGATGTCGTAGGCCAGCTGCGCGGCGCCGGAGAGGATTTCCCGCCCGGCCTCGCGGAACTTGTCACAAATGAATGCTACGTACTTCTCCCGGGCAATCCGATCCAAGTACAACTGCTCCGTGCTGTTGTAGAAAGGCTTTGCGGCGGAGTGGAACATGTTCTCCAGGATATGCCTATTGCTGCCGGCGAAGATGAAGCGGCAGTTGTTCATTGTCTGGACGTGGGAACGCAGGAGCGCTTCCACGTTCTTCTCCGGGTACCGGTCTATCTGTTGGAATTCGTCGATGGCAAAGATGCAGGGGAGGTCGGCCTTTTCCAGATAATCGAAGATCTCCCCGAGCGTGAGTTCGGGGGCTTGGATGTCGCCGAGTTTGACGTTGAAGGAGGGGACTCCCGAGACCGGATCATAAGTGAAACTTCCTGTCAATGAACGCAGCACGGACAGAAATCGGTTCAAAGCGGCCTTCCCTTTTGGCACCAGTACGGAATAGATTTCCTTGCTCAGGAACAGGACGAATTCGTGCAGGCTGGTCGTGGGATAGATGTCCACGTAGAAGGTATGATAATGCCCTTTGATCTCCGGACGCTCGTAGAAATGGCGGATCAGTTGGGTTTTGCCCATCCTCCGGGGGGAGGTGAGCAGCACGTTCGCCTGATTGGTGACCGTCCGGACCAGCCAGTCCGTCTCCGTCTCCCGGTCGCAGAAGTAAGCCGGAGGAATGATGCCGGTGATATAAAAAGGGTTCATCGCTCTTTTTTCTGCGAATATAGCAGAATCCGAGCGATTATACAAATTCTATAATAGAAAATCTATAATCCCTTCATCACCTTCACCATCTCCTCTTCCTCCACCAACCTCTCCTTGTCATATCGATGGATCTTCGCCCCTCCGCCGAGGATAATATAGCCATTCTCAGCGAGGGAGTCGAGTTCGTTTTCGCCCGCGTAGACTTCCACGGGGGCGATGAAGGCCGTGCGGCGGCGGATGTCGGAGACGATGCGGCTGTCTTTGGCGATGCCGCCGGTGAGGAGGATGACGTCGATGCGGCCGTCGACGGTGGTGGCGAGGGAGGCGATGTATTTCGCGACGTTCAAGCCGAAGGCATTGAGCCAGGTGTCCACTTCGGTGTCACCGGCGGCGGCGCGGCGTTCCAGTTCGCGGAGGTCGTTCGTGCCGAAGAATGCGACGGCACCGCCTTTTCCGAGGACTTTGCGCTTAACTTCTTTCTCGGTCATTCCGCTTCGGAAACACATCTCGATCAGCGGGAAAGCCGGGCAGGAGCCGGCGCGTTCCGGCGTGAAGGGACCGTCGCCGCCCAAGCCGTTGTTCGTGTCGATCACCTTTCCGTTCCGGTGCAGGGTGACGGTGATGCCGCCGCCCATATGGGCAACGATGGCGGTCACGTCGTTCCGGACACGACCGTGGTCATACAGATACTTGCGCACTGTGGCGCGGGAGTTCAAGGCGTGAAGGAATGCACGGCGCGGGAATTCCGGAAGGCCACCCACGCGGCACTCCGGAAGCATTTCGTCCGCCATCGGGGGATCAGCGATGTAGGCGTGGCAACGGGAGACATCGATACCCGTCGCGTCGCGGTAGGCGTTGACCATGCCGGCGATGTCATCGGCGATGATGGCGGAAAGGTTGCAGGCGTGGATGCCGTCGCGACCGGAAAGGAGGACCTCGCGCATGTCTTCATTGACCTCATAGACGCCGGTGACCACCGGGGCGAAGAGACCGCCGCGGGCCATGACAATGTCGATCTGGTCCAGGCCGATTCCTTTTTCGTTCAGGAAGGCGGTTACGGCGTCGCGACGCATCCGGTCCTGGTCCAGTACATCGGGATAGCGGGCTATTTCCTCGGCGGTATGCTCCAGCGTGCGGATGCACACCGGCTGGCCGTCCACATAGTATCCGACTTTGGTCGATGTGGAGCCCGTGTTGATGGCAAGTACTTTTCCTTTCATCTGACACTACCGTTGGTTGGTATGACAAATCTACTTTTCGCTTCCCGTTCCGCCATAAAAGTGTGGCAAATACCGGGGTTTTGTGGCGAAATCGGGATGACAGGGGTGTAATTTTTGCCTATATTTGCCTTATGAACATGAGACGGAACAGACCCATATCTGCCTTCTCCTATGCCGGGAAGGGATTCGTGTCCTGCAAGGACGGTACAGTCACTATTTCCACGACCGATCTGACGGAAAACCGGTCCACCGCCTTTACCGTGGCGGATGGAAAAGTGGAGGT
>JAEEGJ010017268.1_pt1 | contig 16353 bp, 8 predicted proteins | sample 8958761 | NCBI WGS metagenome assembly JAEEGJ01 (sample SAMN16246546, study PRJNA631951) | gut metagenome | biome: gut microbiome; feature: rumen; material: RS-attached | host: Bos | place: Iran: Karaj | collected 2018-10
ACGATCTACCACTGGGATCTTCCGCAGGGTATCTTTGATCGCGGCGGATGGCTGAATCCGGAGATCATCGGATGGTTTGAAAACTATACGAAAATTGTTGTGGAAGCTCTCTCCGATCGTGTGAAATACTGGTTTACGATCAATGAGCCGCAGATCTTTATCGGCCTCGGCTGTCATCTCGGGGTGATGGCCCCGTTCAAAAAGTACACCGATGGCGAGATCTTCCGCATGTCGAAGAATGTTCTTCTCGCACACGGAACCGCGGTAAGAACGATCAGAAAGTACAGCAGACAGGAGGCAAAAATCTCCTATGCTCCGACCGGTCCGTCCTTTATTCCGGATAATGATTCTCCGGAGGCGGTCGAAGAAGCAAGAGCGAAGACATTTGCATTTGATAAAGACGGATATGTCCTTTCCAATTCCTGGTGGTCCGATCCGATCTTCTTAAGGAAATTCCCGGACGGCGCGAAAGAATTCTTCGGTCCTGATTTTTCCGATTTCACCGAGGAAGAGTGGGATATCGTCCAGTCTCCTCTCGATTTCTACGGCATGAATATCTATGCCGCGATGCGTGATCTCAGCAAACTCTCTGCCGCTGAAGGAAACGGTGAGCTTACCGGCGAGCCTCTGACAGCACTGAAGTGGACGATCACGCCGGAAGTCCTCTACTGGTCCGCGAAATTCATGCACGAACGCTACAAGGTCCCGGTCATGATCACCGAGAACGGCTGTGCCTGCACAGACAGTGTCCACCTCGACGGCAAGGTGCACGATCCGCAGCGTATCGATTTTTTGAAGAGATATATCCGTGAGTTCTATAAAGCCGGTGAGGACGGAATTCCGCTGATCGGCTATATCCACTGGTCCTTCATGGACAACTTCGAGTGGGCGGAAGGATACGATCCGAGATTCGGACTGGTGCATATCAACTACCAGACCCAGAAGAGAACGCTCAAGGACTCCGCCTACTGGTACAAAGAAGTGATCGAGACGAATGGAGAATCGCTCTGGAAGTGATTACTTCTTAAATGGATTCGGTCCTGCCGGATCATATTCCGGGAGGTCCGCCAGTCCAAACTCGACAGCCACACCGGACGGAGTATCCGGCGTGTCAAACTGATCTTCATTTCCGACCCTGCGGTCGAGCGGTTTTTCCGGGAGTCTTCTGCCTCTTCCCAGTGCACGGTTATTCGCTTCCTCTCTCATAAGGAAAAGCGGCGAATGTTCGCTCGGAAGCGGTACCGGTTTGCTCGGGATCGGCTGGTTCTGACTCTTTCTTACTACTTCTTCCGCATCTGCCTGATACGCCTTCTCGATCACAGGTACCGAGACGCTCTTCTGCGTCTTTCTCATCTGATTCTCCAGATGCAGCAGGCTTTTATCTGCAGACATTTCATTCAGCATCATTTCCGAAGCGATCGACGATGCGACGATGTCGATCATGAACGTCCTGTAGTTCACTGGCTTGTCTGCCGGGCCGAAGTCTTCAAGCGTAAACGCCTTGATGCGCTTTTTATTCATCGTTTTCAGTGTCTGTACAGGCTCTTCCGTGACCACAGGTGTTCCTTCGGCAGACTCCCAGGAGATCTCTGAGCTTTTGCCGGAAGCCGCATTCATATACCACGTCAGGCACTGGTCCTTTTTCCGGATCTTCATGATCCACATCGGAATAAAGATAAGCTGGCCAAGTGGCGGAAGATATTCCGTATTATCCACATAGGAAGTGATCGTAAAGTGCATCAGGTTTTCGGTCACCAGACACTCTTTAACAAAGCCCTTTATCCTTCCCATAAATTCACTTTCGATTTCTTTTCCCGAACGGTCTATATCCAGGATCAGCGCATCCTTCAGATCTGTAAGGGATGCCTCGCTCGAGCCGGATCCGTTCCTGAGGATCGGAGATACCTCATCCGCTTTTTCCAGTCTGACCGCTCCGCTTGCGCTCTCCGGAACAGACTGCCATGCCATCTCGCTGTTCATATTTTTCGGATAAGGAGTGGCGGTCGAAGAGGTCCTTTCCAGCGAAAAGTCATTTAGAAGGACAAAAGAGAGAAGCTTTTCACCTCTGTGTTTCGGGCCTTTTACCTGCGGAACTACGCTTAAGATCGCACGTCCGAAAATATGGTAATCGTAGAAAAAGAACGGCACATATGCCGGGGTGATCGCTTCCAGATACTCCGGGCCGGTAAAGGAATGCTGTTTCAGTTTCGTCTGTGCTGCAGTTTTTAAGTACTCTTCTTCGGCCTCTTTTCTGCTGCAGGAAAACGGAACCGTCATGATCTTCTCCGGGAGGAGAAGGTCTTCAGAAGTACTGATCAGGTCATCGCTTCCGCACGAGAGGCATCTGCCCGCTTTCATTTCACCGTCAGCCACGGAGAACATGGACTTTCCACACTTGCCGCAGACCGTTTTTCTCATCTTGATATTTCCCATCGAGCCGATATAAAAACCGCCCTTGGGATTATTCACTACGTCTTTCTCCTGTAATGCAGAATGACAGAAGCAGCACGTTGCCGACGATTCATCTACGAGGATCACCGATGCTCCACATCCCGGACATACATATGCTTTTTCCATGATAATTCTCCGATATATAAAAATACGCACCGGAAAGCACTGTTACGTACTCCCGGTGCGCAAGATGTTACTTGATCAGTTCGGCTTAAACGGACTCGGTCCTTCCGGATCAAAATCCGACAGTCCACGCTGGAGTCCTCTCTCCTGCAGCATCTCAGCTTCTTCGAGCTGCTGCTGGTAGCGCTCCGCATCACGTGCGAGTGCCGGGATCTCCCGCTCCTTTGCCAGGTGATGGATGCTCTCCTCACCGAGCGGCTCCGGAAGCATATCCAGAGAAGCTACTACGGACGGCTTATCCTCGAACTGCGTCGATTCAAAGGTTTTGTTTACCGGTTCGCTTTCCTGTGTGTCTTCATCGTCCAGATTTGCCGGGCGGCGGAACGGAGTGCGGGGAGTTGCCTTTTCCGGGTTGGTAAAGGAATCCTGGATCTGGCGTCTTCTTTCCTCTTCTTCCATCTGACGGCGCTGGGCGAAAGTTCTCGGACGGGCTTCGATCTCTCTTGCAGGGCGTGCTTCGATCTCTCTTGCCGGACGCTCCGGAGTGATTTCTCTTGCTCCCGGTCTTGCTGCTTCTCTAGGTGCCGGACGGCTGATCTCTCTAGCGCCCGGACGGCCTACTTCTCTTGAACGCGGAGCGGGTCTTCTGGACAGTTCAGCCTCCGCTTCCTCTTCTCTTCTGGCAGAAGGAAGCACTTCCCTGTCATTTCCGCTCGGTCCCCAGAGAGAAGGTCTCTCTCTCGGTTTCTCGACATCGATGATCTGATCCTTCGGCTTACTCAGAGAGCCCAGCGGACGGTCGTCATCCACATATGCTGCGGAACTGCCCCACGCCGGGACCGGTCCGTCGGTATCCGGGACTCTCTCCCAGATCGGGACGTTCTTCTGCGGTTTAGAGGATTCTTCCTCGTTTCTGGATGCGCGGAAAGCACCCGGACGGCCAGAAGGTCTGGAAGGTACCTGTCTCGGCTCCTGTCTCTGTTCCTGTCTCGGCGCCATTCTTGCCAGTGCCGGACGATCGTCTTCTTCCTGCTCATCTCTAGGCGCAAATGCCGCTCCCGGTCTTCCTGCCGGCTTGAAGATACCGGACATATCCGGGGTCTCTTCTGCTCTTCCCAGAGTTCTCGGACCATTTCTGTTTACTCCGGAAGCAGCTCTCGCTGCAACATCTTCATCCTGAGAAGATCTTGCCAGCGTTCTCGGGCCGTTTCTATTTACGCCCACAGAAGCGCGGACAGTCGCCTCCACTTCTCTGGAGCCTCTCTCCAGAGATCTCGGGCCATTGTTTTCCGGACGCAGGCCGGGTCTCTGATCAGCATATTCTTCACTTTCCTGCTTTGCTTCCGCCAGGGATCTCGGACCTCTGGTGTTACGCGGTGCAGAAGCAGCACGTCTTGCCGCTTCCTCGGATGCCGCACGGAGCTCATCTTTGGATAGGTAGTTTCTGCCGCGGTTTCTCGGGGAAACAAACGCGCCTGTATTCTCATTCGACGGTTTTGCCCACGAAGGAGTCTCCTTCGCTTCCGGCATATCGCCCCATCTCGGGCCTTCCGACTCGAGAGAGTGCATCGGATGGATCTCTTCGTCCAGCGGAGGTTCCGTCAGGTATTCCAGACTCGGTCCCATCTCAGTCGCTCTTGCCAGCGGGGCCGGCGGACGCTGTGCCAGCGGACGGTTGCTCTCATCGTCTTCCGGATTCAGGTCGACTCTCTCATTGATCTCGACATTCATGCTGGACCGTGCGTGTGCGAGAGGTGCAGCCGGACGGTACTTCAGCGGAACATCGTTTTCTTCGCTTCCTCTGTAGTATTCTGTCGCATTGGTCTGTGCCTTCGGCAGGATCTCGCGTACTTCTCCTTCCGGTCTGTCATATTCGACTTCCGTATGACGGAGTACACCGGAGTCATATTCGCTGTTCATGATCGCCATGCCGTGCTTCTCTTCCGGAGTTCTCTCCAGCTGTCTCGGGATCGGAGCGGTATCCGTCACGCGCTCTTCACTGTCCATGACAGGCTTTTTCTTGTTGAAGGAGAAGGTAATATTGGCAACCATATCCTCTTCCTGCGGAACTTCTTCGACCACAGGCTCATCCACCACAGGCTCCTCATCATAGATGTCTTCCTGCGGGATCGGCTTGAAGATAGGCTTCGGTTCTTCTTTCTTCTCTTTGGAGATCTTCGGCATCGGGATCTCATAGGATTCCGCTTCTTCGATCTCACGGGATGAGTTCGATACCAGCTGCTCACGGAAAGCCTTCTCTTCCGGTGCCGGCGTCTTATACTTATCCGGAACCTTCATGTACTTATCCTGCTGCATCGGCATCTTCTCGAGATCCTCAAGTGTCATATCGGAAACATCGATGTTCGGATTTGCCGCAAATGGAGAGACCTCATCTCCGCCTCTTGCCATATGGCTGGCCATGGAAGATGCTCTTTCCTTATTCGGATTTCTCTCAGCAGCGAGCTCCTCCTCGGTCTTTTCCCAGAGAGGCTTATTCGCAGCCGATGACGCAGATGACTTCATACCGCCGCCGACCTTCTTCGTTCTTGCAGGACGTGCAGCCGTCTGGCTCGCAGACGGAGGCGGAGTAACTGCTTTTGCCCATGAAGGAACGCTGGAAGCTGCCGCCATGTCGCCCTTAGGAGCTTCTTTAGCAGCTACCGCGAGTCTCGCGATCATCTCGCGCTCACGCTGAAGTTCTTCTTCCTTCGTCAGTTTCTTGTCCGGATCCTTTCTCTTGCCGAATCCGTATTCCATCTCCAGCTCGGAGAATTTTTTCTTTGTTCTCTCGCTTTCCGGCTTCGGCTCGTCCGAAGATGTCTCGAAGACGGAATCCAGTGATGTTCTGGCCTCCGAGGTATCCATATCCAGACGTCCCTTCGGCGTAACTTTCGACTCCTTCGGCTTCTCGAAGAAGGAGTAGTCGAGGATCTCGATGCTCGGATCGTGGATATTAAACTCGAAGTGTGTATCCGTCAGCGCGGTGCAGCGGGACTTATCCCAGTACTGCTGATAGGTGATGCCGGCGTTCTTTGATGTGCCCTTGCTCATCGGAACATTCGCCTCGACCTCGCCGTTCTGGCCGTTCATGGCATAGTAGAAATCTCTGCCCATGTATTCGCCCTTCATGTACCAGATCGGGAAAAGCACCAGTTCACCGATACCCAGAGGATAGTCGGTCTTATCCTGGAAATAGGAGATATCGTAGGAATCGGAGTGGGCATCCATGATCATCTGGCGGGTCCACTTCTTGATCCTGTCCATAAAATCCTGCATGCAGGTGATCGGATCCTTTGTCATCATAAGGACCGGTGTATCCATCAGGACCTTATCGTTCAGAAGGACCATCTTGCTCTGGTCATATGGCTGCAGGTTGTTGATCACATTGGTCGGCAGGACGCCGGATGCATCAAACGGGATACCCTGCCAGGAAAGGATACCGCCGGTAACATGCTCAGACGGCTGTTCTCCTGTCGGTTCCTTAGTCACATTCTTCTTATTCTTCTGGAAACGGGAGAAAGAGGAACGGATCGCAGACAGTGATTCGGAGAGTCCCTCGGCGATACCCTCGGTACCGTTGATACCGAAGAGCGTCTTTGTCTCGTTTGCCTTATTTCTGATCATTGCAGTCACTTTTGCATGGGCAAGGACCTCATAGGTAAACAGCCAGATCGGCACATATACCTTGTGAAGGAGTTCCTTGTTCTCATCCGTTGCCAGTGTACGGCCGACTGCGGAATTATTTCTGATATAGTCCAGGAACTTCTCCTGAGCTTCCTGACGTGTATGCGTGAAAGGGATCACACGACGCGGCATAGCACCGATGATACCGCCGTTATCCTTGGTCGAAGTAGAAGAACATAGAGGGCAGCATGCATTCGGGGAACCGGGTTTCGCGATATAATCCGCTCCGCAATCCTCACAGTGAAAACTGTGGTACACTTTATCATTCCATGCATCACCTACATAATAGCCACCTTCGAGTTCTTTTACCTCGTTGGACTCATCAAGAACGGTATGACAAAAGCAGCATGTGTAGCGCTTGGATTCATCGTATATAAGATCTGCCAGACAATTGGGACAGTGAAATGCTATTTCCATATATATACAGCCCTCCTACTTCACTCTATAATATAAAATTTGTTTGTGAGATTGTCAATTATTCTTCAGTATGCTACACTTTTAATATTCATATTTAACTGGATAAATAGGCTCTTTCCTTCCCATCCGGGGAAGCACGGAAAGATCCGGACATCCGGTAAAGAGAGCAGGGAATCTATGAGGAACGTCGCATTTTCGCCTGAATATGCGAAAAGATATGAGAGCCAAAGCAAGATCCTCTTCCGCGACGAGAACCGTCGTTCCAAGGAGGAAGGGTGCTTTTCGAACGGCTATTTTCTCCTCTGTGAAAGCTACGAAGGAGAGCTTGACGGCGAGCACCGGTTTGCTGCCCGTTATTCCCTTTTCACACCGAATCACGACCTGGTATTAAGCTATGACTGTCTCGACAGCGAGCATGCGCTGAGCGAGATGATCTCCCATAACGACGGAAATGCCTATTACGTCTTCCGCCGCGACCGCTTCGGTTTTTCGGTCTTTAATCTGAACACGCTCCGCGAACACCGCTACTATTCCGACGAGGCATTTACCAAGGATTCGGATTTCATCTGGTGCGGCGCCGAATACTACGCGGACAGAAATACCATCTTCGTTGTCGGCCATATGCCGCACGCTCCGTTCGAGGTCTATGAATTTGATTTCTCCGACCCGATGACCTGCGTCGCTTTCGTTCCGGAGGATGCGCTGATCCTGACGCTTCCGACCGTGGACTTCGCCGACGAGATGGAAGATTTCCGTGATGAATACATCAACTGGGGCGAGGAAAACATCTATGGCTCCGCGCTTCTAGCCTCTTTTGAGGATATCGCCGAGTGGTTCGCCTTTGTCGATACACTGGGCTCCAGAAAGACAGCGCCGTCGTACTACATGCCATCCACGCCGTTTATCGCTTTCCGCATGTCGGACGGTATTCCGGTCGGCATGATTGAGATCAAGCACGAACTGAATGACTATATGTCCAAGCACGGCGGTCACATCTCTTACTCCGTACGTCCTTCCGAGCGCCGCCGCGGATATGGAAAGAGAATGCTCGCCATGGTACTTCCCTACGCCAAGCTCCTCGGCCACAGCAAGGTCCTGGTCGTCTGCCACACGGACAATGAGCCCTCACGCCGCACGATCCTTGCCGATGGCGGCGTCTATGAGCAGACCTATTTCTCCGAGCTGGATAACATCTATAACGAGAATTACTGGATCCGCACTACACCTCCGGGCACAGCAGAGCCCAGCAAGGCGAATATCGTCTCCTGATCAGAGCAGTTTTTCACATGCGAATACGAATAGTGGGAGTGTGCCCATGCAAAGAAGCATGCTCAGCACCGTCGACCGCGCCGCAAATTCCGGCGCGCAGTCATATTTTTCCGAAAGAATAACATTCATGGAGCCGCACGGCAGTGCACACATCAGCACTGCGACAGATGCGGCCATCGGTGTGATATCAAAGCCTTTCATCGCCAGATACATTCCGAGAAGCATCAGCCCCGGAAGTACGACGAGGCGGATAAGGGAGATAAAATACGATTTCAGGTCGGAAATGACCTTCGCAAACGGCATCGCCGCAAGATTCGATCCGATGATGATCATACTGAGCGGCACCGTCATCACAGATATCAGCTCGATCGGGCCTTCGACATATGTCGGGAAACGGAACGGGGAAATAAAGATCGCGATCGCTGCAACAGATGCGATATTTACCGGATTCAGAAGGATATTCTTAAGACTTCCCGTCTTTCCGGAAAGAAGATAGATCCCGTAGGTGTACATAAAAAGGTTGTACGTCAGATTAAAGACGACCGCCATCAGCAGTCCCTGATCCCCGTAGAGCGCCGAGACCACCGGGAACCCTACAAATCCGGTATTTGCAAAGGTAACCATGGTGACAAAGACTCTCTTCTCTTTTTCCTCATACGGGAGTTTTTTCGAGATAAGCCGCATCACGACCAGCGTGACGATATAGTAGATCATGGCGGCAGCAAAGACGATCAGCATGCCCTCCTGCACTTCCGGAGTCTTCTCATAGTTAGCAGAAGAAAGGATCGAAAATGGAAGGATCGCCAGCAGAAGAATGTCGGAGAGTCCTTTTTGCATATGGGAATCGATGACCTTCGCTTTACGGAGAATAAAGCCCAGCGTCACCGCCACAACAATCTTTATAAATACCTGAAGAAGCACGTCCATGATGTCTTTCCTAAGATGCTGTCCTTGGCTTCAGTATCTTTCCCTTTCTACTCTTTACCCTCCCAGGAAGCGGCGCGGGAAACAGCTTTGGCCCAGGCCTTAAGGAGTGTCTCCCTCTTCTCCTCCGACATGGAAGGCGTAAAGAGAGTATCACAGTGACGAAGCTCGCGCAAGGCTTCGATGCTTTCCCAGTATCCGCAGAAAAGGCCGGCAAGATATGCCACGCCCTGTGATGTCGTCTCTCTTTCCTTCGCGCGGTCCACTTCGCAGTTCAGGATATCCGACTGGAACTGCATCATGAAGCGGCTGACGGAAGCGCCTCCATCGACCTTGAGCTTACTGATCTTACAGTTTGCCTCCTCCTGCATAAGCGATACGAGATCATAGACCTGATAGGCGATGCCCTCGAGTGCCGCACGCGCGATATGTGCTTTTGTCGTGCCGCGGGTAAGACCTAAGATCGCACCTCTGGCATACATGTCCCAGTACGGAGCGCCCAGTCCCGAGAATGCCGGGACCAGGACAACGCCTGCGCTGTCCGGCACCGTCTCCGCCAGCACATCGCAGTCGGATGCGTGATCTATGAGGTGAAGTTCATCACGGAGCCACTGGATCGTGGAACCGCCGTTAAAGACGCTTCCCTCCAGCGCATATGCCGTCTCGCCGTTGAGAGACCAGGCCGCCGAGGTGACCAGACCTTTTTTCGATATGATCGGCTCGGAGCCGACATTCATGAGCGTAAAGCAGCCGGTGCCGTAAGTATTCTTGATGTCGCCCTTATCGAAGCACGTCTGTCCGAAGAGCGCCGCCGGCTGATCGCCGAGGATGCCGTAGATTCCGACACCATAGATAGCCTCAAGTCCCGGGATGTCAGCCGCGACATACCCGAACTCCGAAGCGCCGGGAAGCGCCTGCGGGAGCATGCACTTCGGGATATGGAAGTACTGGCAGAGCTCATCATCCCACGTCAGATCGTGGATGTTAAAGAGCATCGTTCTCGATGCATTGGAATAGTCGGTCGCATGTGACATACCGCCCGTCAGACGGTAAAGGATCCATGTATCGACGGTGCCGAAGAGGATCTCTCCGAGTCCGGCTCTGGCCTTGAGCCCCGGGACTTCTTCCAGGATCCACTGGATCTTCGTCGCGGAGAAATACGCGTCCGGAACAAGGCCGGTCTTATCTCTGACCTTCTCGATAAACTCCGGATCGGAGGCCTTCAATTTCTCGACCAGTGCCGCGGTCCTTCTGCACTGCCAGACGATCGCGTTATAGACCGGGCGTCCCGTGTTCTTTTCCCAAAGGATCGTGGTCTCTCTCTGGTTCGTGATGCCGATACCGGAGATCTCGCCGGGCTGGATATTCGCCTTGGCAAGCGCCTGACGGATACAGTCGCACACAGTTCTCCAGAGGTCCTCCGGATCATGCTCGACCCATCCCGGTTTCGGGTAATGCTGGTCAAAGGTCTCCTGCGCGGATGCCACGCAGGTGCCGTCTTCTCTGAAGATCATGGCACGGGAAGATGTCGTCCCCTGGTCGATCGAAAGCATATACTTACTCATAAGGCGCCTCCTTTTAGCAAAAACACCTCCGGGAAAGTGCTTTTCCCGAAGGCGCTTCGAATTAGAATCTCTTATACACCCAGTTCAGTTTTGCAAGCCATTTTGTGTCCATCTGGTTGATGGAGTCAGCACCAAAACGGATCCGCCACTGACCGGTCGGCATGCCCGGCGCATTCATTCTCGTGTCGGAACCAAATCCCATCACGTCCTGCAAGGGCGCGATCGCAAGCTTTGCTGCCGATGACCATACGGTGGTCAGCATCGCGCGGCACGCCGGCGCATGCACGCCGCCATCGCCCCAGTTGTCACCGTGGAAACGGCAGTACTCGAGAGCAAACTTTCTGTCTTCTTCGGAGGCCTCCCAGAGCCAGCCGAGAAGTGTGTTGTTATCGTGTGTTCCCGTGTAGGCGATACAGTTCTCCGGATAGTTGTGCGGCATGTGTTTACTGTCGTCGTGCGGCACCATACCGAACTGAAGGACCCTCATCGTCGGAAGTCCGGTCTCATCGAGGAAGCGGATCAGTTCATCATCTGTCTCACCGAGGTCTTCCGCGAAGATCGGAGGTTCTTTTCCGAATTCATCAAAGATCTTGTTCCAGAGCTTCATGCCCGGACCCGGGTTCCACTTGCCGTTTCTGGCATTCTCCGCATCTGCCGGGCAGCTGTAATATCTCGAGAATCCGCGGAAATGGTCGATGCGGATCACATCGTAGAGCTTGAAGTTCTGATGAAGCCTGCTAAGCCACCATGCATAGTCTTCTTTCTCGTGGGCCGCCCAGTCGTAGACCGGATTTCCCCAGAGCTGGCCGTCTTCACAGAAATAGTCCGGCGGTACACCGGCAACGCTCTTAAAGGAGCCGTCTTTATTTGTCTGGAACAGGGATCTGTTCGCCCAGACATCGCAGGAATCGCCGCTTACGTAGATCGGGATATCACCGATCACGGAGATGCCGATCTCATTGATCTTCTCCTTCAGCTTCGTCCACTGCGCATAGAAAATGTACTGGATAAACAGGTAGAATTCGCAGAGTTCCCTGTGCTCCTTCTCAAATGCCGCCACTGCCTTCGCATCGTGTTTCTGGAGAGCTTTATCGTCCCAATCCCACCATGCTTTCTGGCCCTGAGTCTCCTTGATCGCCTGGAAAACGATCACATCCTTGACCCAGGGATTTTCTTTTTCAAACTTCAGCATCTCCTTACGGATCGCTTCATCGACCTTTGCATAGGCATCTTTCAGCATCTGCATGCGGTTTTCCCTGACCCATGCATAGTCCACACTATAGCAGGAGCCCGGGTACTTGCACTTCTCGAGTTCGTCCTTCGTCAGAAGTTTCCTGTCGTAAAGGTCCTCCGGATCAATAATCAGCGGAGATCCGGCAAATGCCGAATCACTCTGATACGGGGAGTCTCCCGAACCCGGGTTTGTAAACGGGAGCACCTGCCAGTAGGCCATCCCCGCTTCTTTCAGTTTCTTGGCGAAGTCTATCGCCTCTTTGCCAAAACCGCCGATTCCGTAAACACCCGGAAGCGACGTAATGTGTAACAGTACACCTGCACTTCTTCGCACTTTCAATTATCCTCCTTATTGCGAACATATATGAGTTTCACCTGCGGATTCTTCTCGTTGACGCGAAGCTCGCACTCCAGAAAATCCAGCGACTGCATGAGTTTGCTCATCTTCGAAAAGCCGTAGTTACGGGCATCAAATGACGGGCTCTTCTTATTGACCAGGTTTCCTACATCCCCAAGGAATGCCCAGCCGTCTTCGTCTGCCAGATCGGAAACGGAACTTGCGATCAGCTCGCAGGTGGCTTCATCAATATCTTTCGGGACTCTTGCCCCTGACTTATTCTCTGCATCTGCGGAATCAGATACATCCGAAGATTCCCCGCTGTCTGCCTGGGAAAGTGCTTTTGCAGAGGAATTCTCGGGATTTTTCGTTTTCTTTTCTTTCGGCGCCAGGATCTCTAAGAAGATGAAACGGTCACAGGCCGCGACAAAGGGAGTCGGCGTCTTCTTCTCGCCGATACCGTACACGATCTTGCCTGCTTCTCGAAGCCTTGTGGCAAGCCTTGTAAAATCGCTGTCGGAAGAAACCAGACAGAAACCGTCCACACTCTCGGTGTAAAGGATATCCATCGCATCGATGATCAATGTGGAATCTGTCGCGTTCTTGCCGGATGTGTAACCGAACTGCTGCACAGGAGAGATCGCATGGTCGAGGAGGACCTGCTTCCATGGCCCGAGCTGCGGCTTCGTCCAGTCGCCGTAGATACGCTTGATGGTCGGGTTGCCGTAGCGCGCGATCTCAAGCATCATCGGCTTAATATAGGTAGCGGAGATATTGTCCGCATCGATAAGCACTGCCAATCTTACGTCTTTTACCGGCATATACACCTCTTTTTCCTGCCGAATTGTCGGCATTTCCTTGCCCTTACGGGGTAAGGCTGATATAATATTGTGGCTTATCCGGGACCTAAGAAAAGCGGGGCTTCCGATACTTCGGGAAAAGTGCTCTTCGGTCTTTCCGGAAAACCACTACTATTATATCGTATTTTGCAATTGTAACCAAACTGGAGAGGCTGTCTATATGGACGAAAAGACACGAAACGAAATTTCACGCCGCCGTACCTTCGCGATCATCTCGCACCCGGACGCCGGTAAGACAACAATGACCGAGAAACTCCTGCTCTACGGAGGCGCCATCCACATGGCAGGTTCCGTTAAAGCCAGGAAAGCCGCGCACCACGCGACCTCCGACTGGATGGAGATCGAGAAACAGCGTGGTATCTCCGTTACATCGTCCGTCATGCAGTTCAACTACGACGGCTACTGCATCAACATCCTCGACACCCCCGGTCACCAGGACTTCTCCGAGGATACTTACCGTACACTCTGCGCCGCGGACGCAGCGGTCATGCTCCTTGACGGCGCAAAAGGTGTCGAGGCCCAGACCATCAAGCTCTTTACCGTCTGCCGTAAGCGCGGTATCCCGATCTTCACCTTCATCAACAAGATGGACCGTGCCGCGAAGAACCCGTTTGACCTTATCGATGAACTCGAGAAAGTCCTCGGCATCCGCAGTACCCCGATCAACTGGCCGATCGGAACCGACGGTGATTTTCAGGGCGTATATGTCAGAGAGAGCGAAGAGGTCCTCCTCTTCGATAACGAAACCAAGGACCACGGTGCTTCTATGGTTAAGTCCATCAGCGCCGGCATCAACGATGAAGCCGCACTGAAGAGCATCCTGAGCGAGCATCACTACGAGACACTGAAGAACGACATCGAGCTTCTCGACATGGCGGGTGACCCCTTCGACCTCGATAAGATCCTTGCCGGCGAGCTCACCCCTGTATTCTTTGGATCCGCGATCACGAACTTCGGCGTCGAGCCGTTCCTCAAAAAGTTTCTCGAGATCGCACCGGGACCGCAGTCACATGAGACTTCCGAGGGCTCGATCGCACCGGATGAGGACTTCTTCTCCGGATTCGTCTTTAAGATCCAGGCAAACATGGACCCGAACCACAGAGACAGAATGTCCTTTATGCGTATCTGCTCCGGCAAGTTCGAAAAGGGCATGTCCGTCAAGCATATGCGTACCGGAAAGAAGATCACGCTTGCCCAGCCGCAGCAGTTCATGGCGCAGGACAGAACGATCGTCGAAGACGCCTATGCCGGCGACATCATCGGTCTTTTCGATCCTGGCATCTTCCGTATCGGTGACACCGTGACCACATCGTCGAAGAACTTCAACTTCGCGAACATCCCGGTCTTCCCGCCGGAGCACTTCGCCCGCGTGCAGCCGAAGGACTCCATGAAGAGAAAGCAGTTCTTAAAGGGCATCGAGCAGCTCTCCGAGGAAGGTGCTGTCCAGCTCTACAAGCAGCCGGGCATCGGTACCGAGACCTACATCATGGGCGTGGTCGGTGTTCTCCAGTTCGAAGTTCTCGAGCACCGCTTAAAGACCGAATATGGTGTAGATATCCTGAGAAACAACCTCAACTACCGCTTCGCCAGATGGTGCAGCAAGCAGGACGAGAGCGCGGACATCGATTTTTCCAAGCTCACGCTGACCTCCACTTCCATGCTGGTCCTCGACAGAGATGAAATGCCGGTAGTGCTTTTCGAGTCGGAGTGGGCGATCTCCTGGGCACTCGAACATAATGAGGGGCTCAAACTCGACGATATCCACGAGCGATAAAGAAATAACATCTTTCCGGCTCAGACAGTTTGCTTACGCAAAACTCGCCGTTAAGATGTTTTTCTTTATCCCGAAAGCGGAATCGCTCCGGGAGATTGTTTTTTTATCTCGGGTGTAGCCGTTAAGATGTTTTTCTTTATCCCGGATGCGGAATCGCTCCGTAGGCTTTTCTTTTTATCCGAGTGTTTAGCGGACGAATGTTTTTTCATGCGCAATTTCGTCTGTGAATACGAGCTTTCGCCCTGCGGAAAGCTAGATTAACAGGTCTTTGGGAAGCCCGTGTGCTTTTTCGATCTCGACCAATGCGGTCCTGATCTCGAGCACGCGGGTTTTCAGCGCCCGGTTCTGTTCATTGGCCAGTTCGACCGTTTCTCTCTCGTTCGGAATCGGCATTTTTTTCTTGGGCGCATACAACTTGTTCCGTGATTTTTCAGTTTGAGCCTGGTTCACCAGATAACGGGAATCATACTCGTACTCTTTTCTCTTCTGCTCATTGATCTTCTTCAGAGGCTCGGCGATCTCCTTTTGGATGGCCAACTGCTCTTCGTAGATGTCGACGATCTCGGAGTATTTCTTAAAGTATTCCTTATCCCCGTCAGGCGCCTTACGGATGACCTCATCGACACACATCCTGAGATCGGCCAGTTCTTCCGCCGTCTGATTGCATTCCAGTTTTATGTCCGGTGTCTTCGGAACCTTCATTCCGCAGAGCATGTATCCGCGAAGCACGCGGAAATCTTCGGGACGGTTCTCTTCCGCTTTCGCAAAAAACAGTTCCGCTTCGTGATACAGTTTATTCAGAAGTGCTTTTTCCGCCTGATCAAGGACACGGTCATGACGCACGTACTCATAATCGAATGTCAGGCCGCAGAACGGGCACTCATACAGAGCTCTGGACTGGTTATCGATCAGTTCGCCGTCGCAGGACGGGCACGTCACGATCTCCTTCAGATTCTCTTTATAACTCTTCTCATCAAATGAAGTTTCTTCCTCCGGCCGGCTCAGATCCATTTTCTCCAGGCGCTCAATGATCAAAGCGAGCTCGCTCTCTTTCGATTCGTCCTCTGCCACGACTTTTTCCAGCTCGGCCGTATTGGCCTTGATGTTCCTTTCTTTCTCACGCATATCTCTTCTGTCCAGATGTATATTCAGGATCAGAACAGCAAGCACCGGGATCAGGAGCAAAGGCAGAAATACCTTGAGCATTTCGCGGATATCACTTCCTTCATCGGGGTCCATGACTATAAGCATCACCCCGCTGCTCAGAATAACGTAAGCAAAACAGACAAACCTCAACAGAGTCGCATCCACTATGTCTCTACCGAAAAACAGGGTATGGAACGCATTGCCGATGGTTTCCAGGATCGCGCGGAACAGATTGTTATCTTTACTGAACTCTATCGATTTCGAATCGACATCGATCTCGTTTTCCAGCTCGCTTCTCCTCTTCTTGATTGCTTCGAGTTCCTCCGCGGCACGGAATGCATCGTGGAGTGTTCCGAAGTATTCCTTATCTTCGGGAAAAGCACTCTCCTCGGCGCCTTTCATCGCGCGCTCGACATTCGGATAGTCCACTTCGATCAGATCAGGGATGGACAGCGTTTTCTCAACTCTGTCGAGTCTGGCATGGCTTAAGATACGGCCCTGAAGCAGACGCGGGTCGTGTGGCTGTTTTTTCAGCGCGAAAAGATATCTCTTCTCGGCGAAAGGATAATC